>Ga0207019_1027_pt1 | contig 42484 bp, 37 predicted proteins | sample Alteio_BWMinCont_50_FD_153483 | JGI IMG/M metagenome (GOLD analysis project Ga0207019, IMG submission 153483) | Enriched cells from forest soil in Barre Woods Harvard Forest LTER site, Petersham, Massachusetts, United States -... | ecosystem: Environmental > Terrestrial > Soil > Temperate forest >...
GGGTTAAAAAGAGGATGATAGCCGGTTGATAGCGCCCAGCCATTTAAATTTCCTTGTTCAAAATCTACATTTGTACAAGCTGCCATAGGGGAGGGTGGTGTGGCAAATTGCTTGTTTTGAGAAAAGTTAGGATATTCTTTAACAGGTGGTCATGCCGACCGAATTGAACAAACATTTTTAGTAACCAATGCTAATAGCAATTATAGTTATAAATATGCCGTAGTACTTGAAGACCCTGGTCATCCTGTAAGTCAACAACCGGCTTTTACTGTAGAGATGTTTGATTCGTTAGGAAATCAAATTCCGTGTACCTATTATGATGTAGCTGCGGGGCAAGGCATTCCTGGCTTTCAGTCTTCTATCCTTCAATCTGACGTAATTTTTAAACCCTGGACAACCGTAGCCGTAAACCTTACTGCTTATGTAGGACAAAATGTTACTATACGTTTTACAACCTATGATTGCGCTTTAGGCGGGCATTTTGGTTACGCTTATATAGATGGCTCTTGTCAATCATTTCAAATTATACAAAATAACACACTATGTTCTAACAGCACTACTCAATTGTGTGCTCCCTCAGGCTTCGCAGCTTATAGCTGGACAGGCCCGGGAGTTATAAGTGGTGCAACAACATCATGCGCAACTATTAATGCGGGTGGCATGTATAATGTAGTGCTTACTACAGTTACCGGCTGCGCCTCTCCTATTGGTTTTAGTGTAACCACGGTACAAGCACCTACCGCATCTTTTACAACAGCTAATCAAACGTGCAGCAATCAATTAACTTATACAAATACATCTATAGGAATTGGACTTACTTCTTCATGGAACTTTGGCGATGGGGCAACATCTACTTTAAATTCGCCGACACATATTTATACAGGCGCAGGAACCTACACAAATACATTAATTGTATACTCCACCAATAGTTGCAGCGATACAACACGACAAAACGTAACTATTTTTCCAAAACCTAACGCACAGTTTGTTTTTACTCAGGCTTGTGCAACCAATACAGTTAATTTTAGTAACAGTTCTGCTGTTAGCGGAGGTACAATAGTTGGCAATAAATGGTCGTTTGGAGATGGAGGGACTTCTTTAATCTCAAGTCCCACGCACGTTTATGCAGCAGGTGGTAATTACAATGTACGACTTACCGTAACCGATAACAATACGTGTCAGGACAGTTTGTTAAAAGTAACAGCTATATATTATTTACCCGTAGCAAGTTTTAATACACAGGCTGTTTGCCAGGGAAATAATATAGCGTTCAATAACACATCTACCGTTGTAGGTTCTACACTAAGTAATTATGCATGGGATTTTACCAGTGATGGCATTATGGATAACTCCACACAAAACCCATCTAACATATATCCTACAAGCGGAACTTACTCTGTAACATTACAAGTAACAAGCGTACAGGGTTGTGTAAACACCATAACAAATACAGTTGTTGTTAACTCCAACCCCGGTGTTTTGTTTACAGTTAATAATGCCTGTACAGGAAGCAACTTTGCATTTACAAATAACTCAACGGTTGTAAACGGAAACATTACACAAAGCAGTTGGAATTTTGGTGATGGAACTACATCTATACAAACTGCACCCCAACACATATATTCGCCAGCAGGCACTTATACTGTTAGCTTAACAGAAACAAGCAATCTTGGTTGTGTTTCAGTTGCAAGCAAAACGGTTACCGTGTATCCTAAACCTGTAGTAAATTTTTCTGCTAATGCAGTATGCCAACTGCAAGCAAATTCTTTTAATAATACATCTACAGTTTCAAGCGGAAGCATTTCTAACTGGGGATGGGACTTTACCAGTGATGGATCGATAGATAACAATACACAAAACCCAAGCTACACCTATTCGCAAGGCGGAAATTTTAACTGTACGTTACATGCCACTACCGATATGGGCTGTAAAGACTCTGTTACGAAACCTGTTACCGTTTATCTTAATCCTACTGCCAGCTTTACTTCACCTCCGGTTTGTAATGGAACTGCTACACAGTTTACGGATGCATCTACTTCACAAAATGGAACCGTTACCGGATGGGAATGGGATTATACCAGCAACGGTACGTTTGATAGTAACACACAAAATGCAAATACAGTTTATCCTACATACGGAACTTATTCTGTAACCTTACAAATAACAAGTTCGTTGGGTTGTTTAAGCAGTACTACACATACGGTTGTAGTAAACCCAAACCCTACGGTTGCGTTTTCGGTTAATAATGCCTGTGCGGGTAGTAATTTTACTTTCGCAAATAATTCTACCATTGCAGCAAATGGTAACATTGTACAAAACCTTTGGAATTATGGCGATGGAACTACTTCTACACAAGTAGCACCTCAGCACAGTTATGCAACAGCTAACACCTACAACATTACGTTAACCGAAACAAGCAACTTTGGTTGTATAGCAAGTGTAAGTGAACCTGTTACGGCGTACCCTAAACCGACTATAAATTTTTCTACCAATCCGGTTTGTCAAGCGCAGGCAAGTGTTTTCAATAACACATCATCTATTGTAAGCGGCAGCATTGCATCGTACGGATGGGATTTTACCAGCAACGGCTCGATAGATAACAGTAATGAAAATGCAACTTACACCTATACGCAAGGCGGTAGTTTTAATTGTACACTACATGCCACTTCAGATAAAGGCTGTGTAGATTCTGTAACAAAAGCAGTTACCATTTATTATAATCCTGTAGCAAATTTTACAGCACCTTCTACCTGCAATAATACAGCGGTGCAATTTACAGATGCATCTACTTCGCAAAATGGTAGTATTACGGTGTGGGATTGGGATTTTACCAGCGATGGCTCTATTGATAACCTATCTCAAAACCCGACTAACACATACGCCAGCGCCGGGTTATTTTTAGTAACCCTGCAAGTGCAAACTAATTATGGCTGTGTAAACGTTATTAAAAAATCGGTTCGTATAAATGCTACACCTGTGGCAGATTTGGGTGTAACACAGCAACAAGGTTGCCCCGATAACATGTGTGTGGGCATGATAAATAATTCGAGCATACAAGGTGGGACCATTTCGCATTGGTTATGGAATTTTGGCGACGGAACAACCTCTACACAAAACTCGCCCGTGCATTGTTTTAAAACCGGCTTGTACAATGTTAGTTTAACTGCCACATCAGATAGCGGATGCAGTTCATCTTTTACTTTAGCTAATGCTATTACTGTATGGCCTAAACCCGTGGCAGGTTTTGACTATACACCAAAAGATGTTGATGTTATAGACCCGACGGTTACTATTGTAAACGAAGCGCAAGGAGCTACAACCTATTTATATTACATTTCAGATGGATACGTAGTTGCAGGTCATCCTACTTTTACACACACGTTCCCAAGTGAAAATCCGCAAAACTATACAGCATTACAAGTGGTTACCAATAGTTATGGTTGCAGAGACTCCATTGAGCACACCATTATTATAAACCCCGGCTTTACATTTTATATACCAAATGCTTTTACTCCTAACCACGATGGCACAAACGAAAACTTTAAAGGAATTGGCATTGGTATAAAAACATATACGCTAATGATTTTTGACCGTTGGGGCGAATTAATTTTTCAATCGGACGATTTAGAAAAAGGTTGGGATGGTACTTTTAAAGGTAAAGGTGGTGAGGTTGTGCAAGAAGGTGTTTATGTTTGGAAAGTGCAATTACGCGATGAAAAAAATAATGAGCATGATTTTAACGGAACGGTTTCTGTGATAAAATAAGTTATGTTACTTGTCATTTCGACCGTAGGGAGAAATCTGTATTTGCAAACGACCTAATCCCAAATACAGATTTCTCAGTCGTGCCCCCTTCGAAATGGCAACGTAGTAAATAAGAAATAAAAAGCCGCTACACTTTTTGTGCAGCGGCTTAAAATAAATATTGTATCTTTTATTTTGCTACTTGGTCAGCTTCCATAGAAATAGTGATGGTAACATTTTCTCCAATACCAAGAGAAGTTCCTACGCCAAAATCTTTACGGTTAATTACTGTTTTACCTTCAAAACCTGCTACGTTAATTTTGCTTCCGTCTCTTTCATCTTGAGTTTTAGAACCCAAGTAGTTAAAAGATAAGTTAGCATCTTTAGTAACACCTTTCATAGTTAGTTTACCTTTTGCAATGTACCTGTATTCAGCACCTTCGGTAGTATCTTTTACAATTTCAGATGCTTCGAACGATGCTTTTTTAAATTTAGCTACATCAAAAAACTCTTCTTTATCTTTTAAATGACCATCGCGCATTTCGCTTTGGGTGTTTAAAGAAGCGATATCTAACTGAACAAATATTTTTGGTCCGTTTGCGTTTTGTAAGTTAACAAAACCGCTATCAATGTTCACGGTTCCTTTAGTGCTTGATACAACGTGTACCACACTAAACTCAACTGAGCTATGAGAACCATCTACTTCAAAGTTACCATTTAACTCGCTAATATCTTTAAACGAAGCATTCATCATGCTGTCGCATTGAGTTTTACTTATGCAAGTGTGTTCTACACCATTAATGTTGCATTTAAAAATTTCTTGTCTCACCATATCACCACCTTCAACAACTGCTATGTAAGGAGCAATTACAAGAGATACGATAGACATTAATTTAATTAAGATGTTCATTGACGGGCCAGAAGTATCTTTAAAAGGATCTCCCACAGTATCACCTGTAACAGATGCTTTGTGTGGTTCAGATTTTTTATAGAACATTTCGCCATTAATCATTACACCTTTTTCGAATGATTTTTTAGCGTTATCCCAAGCACCACCTGCATTGCTTTGAAAAATACCCATTAACACACCGCTAACAGTTACACCTGCTAATAAACCACCTAACATTTCAGCCGAACTTGCATCAGCAAACATGCCTTTAAAACCAAAACCAACAAGTAATGGTGTTAGTAATGCAATGGCACCCGGTAAAATCATTTCACGAATAGATGCTTTAGTAGAAATAGCTACGCATTTTTCGTATTCAGGTTTTGCTTTATATTCCATAATGCCTGGAATTTCGCGGAACTGACGACGAACTTCTTGCACCATATCCATAGCTGCTTTACCAACTGCTTGGATACATAATGCAGAGAAAATAAACGGAATCATACCACCAACAAATAAAGCTGCTAACACCGGAGCTTTATAAATATTAATTGCATCGATGCCTGCAACACCAACAAAGGCTGCAAATAAAGCTAATGAAGTTAATGCTGCTGATGCAATTGCAAATCCTTTTCCGGTTGCTGCTGTAGTGTTACCTACGGCATCTAAATTGTCGGTACGCTCACGAACTTCAGGAGGCAATTGGCTCATCTCAGCTATACCACCTGCGTTATCGGCAATTGGTCCGAATGCATCGATAGCTAATTGCATAGCCGTAGTTGCCATCATACCGGCTGCAGCAATTGCCACACCATATAAACCGGCACAAACATAAGAACCCATAATGCCTGCTGCCAAAGTTAAAATAGGGATAACGGTTGATTTCATACCAACTGATAAACCACCAATAATGTTAGTAGCATGGCCTGTAGATGATTGTTGAATAATAGATAGTACCGGTTTTTTACCCATTGCTGTATAGTACTCAGTAACAATACTCATAATAGCGCCAACAGCTGTACCCACTAAAATAGCACCAAATACACCCATTTTGGTAAATACTAAACCTCTTAATTCAATATTACCATCAGGTAACATCCAATTAACAACAAAATAAGATGCTATAACGGTAAGAATCATTGAAGACCAGTTACCCATGTTTAAGGCATTTTGTACATTCGATTTTTCATCTTTAATGCGAACAAAGAAAGTACCAACGATAGAGAAAATGATACCAAGACCACAAATAATCATTGGCAATAATATTGGAGACATGCCACCAAAATTATCTTTTACTGTAATTTCTTGACCTAACACCATGGTAGCTAAAATAGTTGCTACGTACGAACCAAATAAATCGGCTCCCATACCGGCTACGTCACCTACGTTATCACCTACGTTATCGGCAATGGTTGCAGGGTTACGAACGTCATCTTCTGGGATACCTGCTTCAACTTTACCAACTAAGTCAGCACCAACGTCAGCTGCTTTTGTATAGATACCGCCACCTACACGTGCAAATAATGCGATAGATTCAGCACCTAAAGAGAACCCGGTTAAAACCTCGATAGCCGTTTTAACGGTATCAGCTCCTAAACCAGCAAACATAGATAAGAACGCAATGAATAAACCACCTAAACCTAATACAGCTAAACCAGCCACACCTAAGCCCATTACAGTACCACCTGTAAAAGATACTTTTAAGGCTTGTTGTAAGCTAGTGCGAGCTGCCTGTGTAGTACGAACGTTAGCTTTGGTAGCTACTTTCATACCGATATAACCGGCGGTAGCCGAAAATACAGCACCTATAATAAAGGCAATTGCAATTATCCAGCTTGAGTGAATTTCTTTACCGTTAACTTCGTGTATGGTGCCTGAGTACGCTAATAAAATAGCAGCAAACCCAACAAAAATACTTAACACTTTCCATTCTGCTTTTAAAAATGCCATAGCACCATCGGCTATATAACCGGCAAGTTCTTGCATGTTTCTGTCGCCGGCATCTTGCTTGCTAACCCAAGCAGATTTGATGGCCATTACTAATAATCCCACTATACCAAGGGCAGGGACTAAATAAATTATTGATTCGTTCATATTTTTAAATTAAATATTGAGGGGGGCAAAACTATAAATTATCTGTTAATTATCAAACCCTATTTAATTAATTGATAATAAGGTGTTTTTGGGCTGTATTTTGGTTGTTTTCACTCCATTTTTAACAAGAAATCGTCAAAAATTGGGTTTTGAGGCTGCAAAAGTGGTTTTTAACAAAAAGGAGGGATTTATAAATATCAAGAGTAGAATATAATTGGTGGGGTCTAATGCATGTACTTTGAGCCAAAAGTGTTGTAGCAATATTATATATATAGGGCTTTTGCTACTACTACAACACTATATGCCATTATTTGTACTTTGAGCCAAAAGTGGTGTAGTAAAAAATATACATAGGGCTTTTACTACTACACCACCAATTTGTACACTTGTTTTAACAGATAGATCTCTATTTATAAAGTGGTGTTGCAGCAAATACATATAAGGCTTTTGCTACAACAACAACGATATATATATATATTATTTTTTGTACTTATTTATTACTTTTTACATAATGGTGTAGTAGTAGTAAAGTGTATAGCAAATTGAGTTACTACACCACTATTTATAGTTATTTATATTGATATATGTAATTTGTACTTTGAGTCAAAAGTGTTGTAGTAGTAGCAAAGTGTATAGCAAATTGAATTGCTACAACACTTTTTGAGAAGTAAAACACTTAAAACAAGCCCAAATCTTTGGTGGCAATAAAACCTTCGTTGCCATTGGCAAGTTGTATGGCGGTATAATCGCCATTAACGCTTAACACATTTACTTTAGTACCCTCGTGTAAGTTGAATTTGGTTTTTGCTGTTGCGCTGGGTTCGGGCATAACGGCAACTTCTTGCGATATAATAATTGCTTGGGTGTTTTTATGCAACTCGCGTAAAGCGGCGTAACCCACCACTATAGAGAATACAAAACCAATAACAAATAAACCACCCGACCAAAAACCTACACGCTTAAGTACTACATTATCGGTTATAGAAAACAGAATGAAAAATATAGCTGCCAGCAATAAACAAACTATAGTAACATAAGCCCAACCGGTTGTGCTAAACAAACTATATAAACCAGTTTTAATGGTGTTGGCAAAAAAGTTTTCTTTAGAGTCTATTTTATCTACAACCTTGCTATTGGCTATACGCAGGTTGTTTGTAATATCGCCATCGGTTGGGTTTAGTTTTTTAGCCAGTTCATAATTATAGATAGCCTTGCCTAATTGATTATCTTTAAAATAAGCATTGGCCAAATTGTAATGTAAGCTTGAAGATGTAATGCCTTCTTTTAAAATTATCTCGTAATAATTAATGGCTTTTTTATACTCCTTTTTATTGTAAGCGCTTACGGCACTATCTTGTACGTTTACGTTACCGAAAAGAGATGTGAAACTTAATAAGCATAAAAACAATGTAACTGCTTTTACTTTTACAATTTTACCTTGCTGTGCCAATTCGTTTTCAATTTTGGTAATTAAGTCTATAGTGTTGTTGTAAACTAAACCTAAATCTTTTTCGGCAGCGGCAGGTGCATAGCGCGCATATTCGCAATCGTTTAGGGTGGTAATTAATGTGCTAATGGTTTCAGCACTAACATGTTTCTTCATTAAATTATCTGTAATAGCATCTTTAGATAAATCGGCTACGGGAATATTTAATTTATGACTTAGATAATTATTAAGCGCCGTGTGCACTTCGTTATAAAAATCGCCCTGCTTGTTTTCGTTTTTAAATTTCTCTGCCAAGGCTAATTGCTTGCGGGCAAGTTTTATAGCGCGTTTTTGTTTTACACCTACCACATCGCTTTGCGATTTTAAATAATTATTTCTTGCTACAAGAAACCCTACAAACATAGCTGTAATTAAACCCAGCAAACCAAAATGCGTCCACGACGAAAAAAACTCATCATCAGTAGCATGTAATTTTAAATCGCCTGTTTTAATGTAGCGTATATCGTTTTCTTCGGTTTGAATTTCATGTTTAGGATTATACACTTGCGCACTACCTGATGAGTTTGGGTCGGCAGCATCAACCGTAATTTTAATTTCGGGCGAAGGAAGTGTGATGTATTTCTTTTTCTCTACATCAAAATAACTAAAGTTTATATCCTTTAATATAAACTCACCTGCCTTACGGGGAATAACCAAATACTCATACGTTTTTGTACCACTAACACCACCTGCGGTTGAAATGTTTTCGTTTACCTTAGGGTCATAAGTTTCAAAACCATCGGGGAAATTAATTTTTGGTGTAGATACTAAACTAATATTTCCTTTACCGCTAATAGTAAGTTTAAGGTTTATGCTTTCGTTAGCTTTTACCTTATCGTGATTTAATTTTGCATTAAACGAAAAATTACCAACCGCGCCTGTAAAATTTTCTGGCTTACCTGCCTCAGGCAGAGGTTGTACATCTACCGTTACAGGTTTACTTTTTATTTTAACGGCTACATCTTGTCCGCCACCACCAAAAAACTGATCGAAGATAGATTGCTGTCTGGTTGGTTTTGTACGCACTATCCAATCCAATTCAATAGGGTCTATGGTTAATTTACCCGTGCGTTGCGGAAATAAATAAGTCTGACTAAACTCTACCACACCATACGTAACACCATCTAAATTTTCTGTATTAATAGGCAGGTTGCCTTTATGCTCTTCTGCCTTCGACCAAAAACCATCGAAGCTTGGCAGCTTACCATTTTGCATGCCACGGTGTGTAATGTTTGTACGAGCATAAATTTTTTGCGTAACAATTATTTGCTCGCCTAAATAACATTGCTTTTTACTTACGTAGGTTCTAATAAATAAATCTTCGGCACTGACGCCTTGCCCCTGCTGTTGTTCGTTGCCTCCGCCATATGGATTTTGCTGCTGCTGGCGTTGCTGTTGTTGCTGCGGATTACCTTTACCCACCTCAATAGTAATAGGGTTTGATTCTGACTTATTGCCACCAACAACACATGACGCTGCGCCTATGGTAAATTTACCTTCTTTACGAGCCGCTATCATATACGAGTAACTTACCGTTTGACTCATGTTACCATTTGCAATTTGCATACTGGTAGATTGGTTAGGTCCGCTAAAAACATCAAAATCGGTAAGAGCAGGTGGTTTAAACCCTGTCATATTTCCATTAACCGTAAATGAAATTTGAAACACTTCGCCAGTAACCACTTTGTTTTTACTAACCTGTGCCATCAGCTTTTGGGCTGCTACTTTTTGCGGTATTATAAAAAAAGAAAATACCGCGATGATAAACATCATCAACAGATTATGAATAGTTTGTTTTAGCGCTATGTTGTTTTGTTGTTTCATTATTGCATTAACCAACTGTAAAATTGATTACCAGTCTTTATCCGTGTTTCGTCGTTGTGCGTTTTCGTCTTTATTTTTTTTCTTAAGCTGTAATTTTTGCTCGTTGTTTTTAAGTGCATCCAACATACGCTGTGCTTCCTCTTTACTCATTTGAGGTTGCTGCTCTTGTTTTTTACCCTTATCGTCTTTTTTATTATCTACATTTTTCTTTTGGTCTTGTTTATCTTTTTTATCCTGCTTGTCTTTATCATCCTTGTTTTTTTGCTGTTGCTTTTGTTGCTCCTGCAATTTTTTTAGGGTATAAGCCAAGTTGTAACGGGTATCTTCATCTTTTGGGTTTAGCTTCAACGCATTTTTGTAGGCTGTTATAGCTTCGTTATAACTTTTAGTTTTTAAATACGAGTTACCTAAATTATGAAAGGCTTTTGAAAGTGTATCTTTATTACTGTTATTTTTTATATACGTATCGTACTGTCCAATAGCCTCTGTATATTTTCCTTGTTTATAATAAGCATCGCCCAAATTAAAGTTAGACTTATAATAGTTGCTTTTCTCCTTCAAGGCTTCATTATAATATTCTGCCGCCTCTTCATACTTGCCGCCAAAATAACTTTTGTTACCCTCGCGTAACGTACGTTTTTCCTTCTGCGCAAAAAATGTGCCGGCACTTAAACAAAATAATATGCAGAAAAAATGCTTCATCATTTTTTAAATAAATTTAGTTTTCTCCACCAGTTATTAATGCGTTCGCTTATTATAAATTCAACTACTAAAAACAATAAACTGGCGCCAATGAACCATTGAAACTGGTCTTCATAATCGGTATACATTTTAGATTCGAATTGTTTTTTCTCTAATTCACCAACTTTATCCAACACAGCATCTAAACCAACATCGGCATTGTTTGCTTTTACATATACGCCATTTGCGGCACCTGCTATACTTTGTAACAATTTTTCGTTTAGTTTAGTTACAACGGTGTTTCCTTCTTTATCTTTTCTATAACCTGCCGGAATGCCATTGTTGTAAATAGGAATTGGCACACCCGCATCAGACCCTATACCAATGGTGTTAATAGAAATCCCTGCTTTGCCTGCATCTTCAGCCGCTTTAATAGCATCTTCTTCATGGTCTTCACCATCTGTAATAACAATAATAGCTTTATTTTTTCCTTCATCTTTACCAAACGATTCGGTGGCTTTTTGAATAGCGGCACTTATATCGGTTCCCTGCCTTTCAATAATGTTAGGCGTTATGGCATTTAAAAATAGCTTAGCCGAAGCATAATCAATAGTAATGGGTAACTGTGTATAAGCCTCACCTGCAAAAACAACAATGCCCACCCTATCACCCTGCAACTTATCAATTGTTTGTTCGATAGCTTGTTTAGCGCGTTCTAAACGATTAGGTTTTAAATCTTCAGCAAGCATAGAGTTCGATACATCCAAACAAATCATAATATCGGCCCCTTCACGTTTTACATCCTGTATTTTGCTACCAGTTTGTAAATTGCAAATGCCTAATATTAAAAAGATAAGAGCCAACGTGTATAAAATAAATTTTACGGTTTGCTTGCTACGAGAAACATCGGGTATCATGGCCAAAATAAGCGGATAGTCGCCCAGTTTTTTCAGCATTTTTTTTCGTGATATAACGGCAAAAATAAAAATAGCAATTACCACAGGCACAATGGCCAGTGCCCACAAATATTCGGCATGTTGAAATTTAAACATTTATGGTAACGAACGAATTACGGTTTTTCTAAGTACAAATTCTAACAACAAAAATAAAGCGGCTGCAATAGCGAAGGGTAAAAAGTGTTCCGACTTATTTGAGAAACTTTTTTCGCTGATGATAGATTTTTCCAGTTTATCAATTTCCTTGTACACCGTTCGTAAGCTTGCATTATCGGTTGCTCTAAAATATTTTCCACCTGTTTCGTCGGCAATTTTACTCATGGTTGGTTCGTCTATATCAACATCAACATAATCGTATTCCATTTGTCCGTTAGGAAACATGGCAACCGGAGTTAAGGCTTTACCCTTTGTACCCACACCAATTGTATACACACGCACACCAAACGTTTTAGCAATATCGGCCGCGGTAAGTGGTGCAATTTCACCTACGTTATTTACCCCATCGGATAGTAAAATAATTACTTTACTTTTTGCTTTGCTTTCTTTTACACGCGATACGGCATCAGCCAAACCAAGTCCAATTGCGGTACCCTGTCCCAAATCACCTGCATTAATATCAGTAAGTACATTTTTTATAACGGTGTGGTCGGTTGTAAGGGGGCATTGGGTAAATGCTTCGGCACCAAAAATAACAAGCCCCACACGGTCGTTAGGACGAGAATCAATAAACTCCTTAGCCACTTCTTTAGCAGCATCAATCCTGTTGGGTTTAAAATCTTTTGCAAGCATAGAGTACGATACATCTATGCTCAATACAATATCAATTCCTTCGGTTTTTACATCTTTCCAACTACTACGCGATTGTGGACGAGCCAACACTACAATTAATAATGCAACCCCAAATAACCTAAACGCAAAAACTACATGACGCAATATTGCCTTATAAGACATTTGTATGGTACCCAAATTTTGAAACGAAGAATAATTAAACTCAGCTTCTTGCTTACGTAATTTAAATAAGTACCAAGCAATCATTACAGGCAATAGCAAGAACAACCAAAAGAATTGCTTATCGGCAAAGGTTATATCTTTTATGTAATGTTCTATTAAATCCACGTTCTAATTAGTAGCTACAGATTCTTCTTGGTTATTATTTTCTTGTTCTTCTCGTTTAGTACCGTTTACAAAATCAAATGCATTTTGTAACGACATTTCATTCTCCACATCAATAGGCACTACTTTAGCAAACTTTACATAATCGGCCAGGGTTAAAATCTGTTTTAATTTTTCTTTACTTATCGTATCAATTACCTGTGAGTTCATTATTTTAAATATTTCATCAGATGTTAGCTCCATAGCAGCAACGCCATAGCGACCTTCTATATAAGCACGCAAGGCATCCGATATCATGGTGTGATATTCTTTAAACTTGCCCTCTTGCCACAATTTTTTATTCCTGATTTCTTCTAAAGCATCGAGTGCGGTAATGTGGGCAGGCACTTTTGGTTTAGGAGGTTCAACCAATACAGGGTCTTTTTTTAGCACTTTTATTAAGAAGTAAATGATAATGATTAACACAATAAGCGCAGCAGCCGAGCCATAGATATATGGCAAATACTCGTGCCAATCGAACGGCTCATCAAACGGAGCTTTGACATCTTTAATGCTAGCCTGTGCCGTATCTACAGGTAATGTATAAACAGCTAACAATAAAGCATCTGTTTCAAGTGGTTTAGCGGTATCGTTATTTACAATAAATGTAAAAGGTGGAATTGCCCAAAAACCTGAATCGGCCGAGGTTACAGTAATTGTTTGATGCTGTTGAATTTCTTCGGGTTTATTTTTATCAGGGACGGTAGTATCTATTTTAGAAACATTTACCACATCAACTTCTTTACGCAGTGTATCGCCCACAACAGGCCACTGTATATTTAGTTTTTTTTGGTTGACGTTATATCTTACATATAGTTCGATTTTAGACTGTTCGCCAATGCGGATTTTATTTGTATCCATCGTGGCAAAAACATCTACCTGAGCGAATGATTTTGAAGTAAAAAGTAACAAATAACAAGTAACAAGGAACAACACACGAAGACCTAAATCCTTACGAGATTTTTGTTGAATGATAGTAATTGAATGTTGCTTTACCATTACGCTCGTTTTTTAAATAAAGTCATTAGTGGTTTTATATATCCTTCGTGGGTGCTTATTTTAGTGTAGTCGACCCCCGCACGCGAAAAAACATCTTTTAATTTAGCATCGGTTTTTAGTTGCTGCACCTTTAATTCTTTTTGAAACTTATCGCTGCTGGTATCAACCCAAATGTTTTTTCCGGTTTCGTTATCTTTTAATTTTATTAAACCAATTTTTGGGATTTGAGCCTCTACCCTATCGTATACCCTAAGGGCAACTATATCGTGTTTTTTGTTGGCAATTTTTATGGCATCATCAAAACCATTATCAATAAAATCGGAAATGACAAAAGCAATGCTTCTTTTTTTAATCACGTTGGTTAAGTATTTTAAACCTAACGCAACGTTGGTGCCTTTATTTTGAGGTTCGAAATTCACCAGCTCGCGTATAAGTCGCAGTATATGCGATTTACCTTTTTTAGGTGGAATGATTTTTTCGATTTTATCGCTAAAAAATATCAAGCCTATTTTATCATTATTAGTAGCTGCAGAAAAAGCAATTACGGCACATAGCTCGGTAATTAAATCTTTTTTGGTTTGCGCATGTGTACCAAAATTACCCGATGCACTAACGTCAACTACTAACATAACATTAAGCTCACGCTCTTCTTCAAAAACTTTTACGTAGGGCGTGTTTAGGCGTGCGGTTACGTTCCAGTCTATTGTTCTAACATCGTCGCCGGGCATGTACTCGCGCACCTCGCTAAAAGCCATACCACGGCCTTTAAAAGCACTATGGTACTCGCCCGAAAATATCTGTGAGGATAAACCGCGGGTTTTAATTTCTATTTTACGAACTTTTTTTAAAAGCTCTGTAGTTTCCATATCGAATTTAAAAGTTAGAAATAAAAATTTTTAGCCTTAAACTCTAAGGAACCTCAACCGTGTTAAGAATTTCGTTAACGATATGCTCACTGGTAATGTTTTCAGCTTCGGCCTCGTACGTTAAACCAATACGGTGGCGCATAACATCTAAGCAAACAGCACGTACATCTTCAGGAATTACATAACCTCTGCGTTTAATAAACGCATATGCTTTTGCAGCTAATGCCAAGTTTATACTGGCACGTGGTGAACCACCAAAGCTAATTAGCGGCGCAAATTTTTCTAATCTATAATCTTTAGGAAAACGAGTTGCAAAAACTATATCAACGATGTAACGTTCAATTTTTTCATCCATGTAAACATCACGCGCTACACCACGGGCTTTCACAATATCTTCCGGTTTTAAAATTACGTTTGGTGTTGCCATGCCTGCAGCAGATATATTACTGGCAATAATTTTTTTCTCATCCTCTTTAGTAGGATACGTAATTACCACTTTTAGCATAAAACGATCTACCTGTGCTTCGGGTAACGGGTAGGTTCCCTCCTGCTCTACCGGGTTTTGAGTAGCCAGTACTAAAAACGGATTTGGCAGTTTAAAGGTTTGGTCGCCAATGGTAACTTGTTTCTCTTGCATAGCTTCTAACAAAGCACTTTGTACTTTGGCAGGAGCACGGTTTATCTCATCGGCCAAAACAAAGTTGGCAAACAAAGGGCCTTTACGTACGGTAAATTCTTCTTTCTTTTGGTTATAAATCATGGTACCTACTAAATCGGCAGGTAACAAATCTGGCGTAAATTGTATGCGGCTAAACTGCGCATCTACACATTTTGCTAAGGTGTTAATGGCTAATGTTTTTGCCAAGCCCGGTACACCTTCTAATAAAATGTGTCCGTTGCTTAATAAGCCAATCATTAGGCGTTCAACCATGTGTTTTTGCCCTACAATTACTTTATCCATTTCGGCAGTAAGCAGGTCAACAAAAGCGCTTTCGCGCTGTATTCGTTCGTTTAATTCTCTAATGTCTGTCATAAATGTTTTAAAAATTGCTCGTTAAAATTACGCTGATTTATGTTTTTTGAATTCGGGTTTAATTTTTTTTAACATTTTGGTATAAAACGAAAAAGGTCTCAAAATTTACAAATTGAAACCTTTTTCATATTAAATATAATTTTTTACTTTTTTTCTGAAGCCGGAGGTGTTGTAGCAGGCTGTTGTTGAGGCTGAGCAGGTTGTGCAGCAGGTGCTTGTTGTTGCATTGGCGCAGCAGCCGGAGCCATAGTTTCAGCTTTTTTACGTGTTACCGACTCAGTACCTGCAGGGTTAGCTTCAGCTACCTGGCGTTTAGGTGTTCCTAACAAACAAAGCACGAATAAAGCAATGGCAAAACCCCAAGTTGTTTTCTCTAACACATCAGCTGTACGGCGTACACCCATAATTTGGTTGTTAGATGCAAATGAGCTGGAAAGCCCGCCACCTTTAGAGTTTTGAATTAATACAATTAGCGCAAGTAAGATGCAAACTATGATAATAAGTACTGAAATTAGACCGCTCATATTCTTATTTTTATTTTATGTTGTTTTTAATTTCTTTAATAAGGGAGGCAAAGTAAGCACTTTTTTCGGGAAATTTCAAACTTAAAATTTCATAAGCCCGAATAGCTTTACCGTGGTTGCCCTGCAGTACATATATTTTAGCCAGGGTTTCGGTCACCAAATTTTCATCCTCAAGCACACTACTGCGGGTTTTTTGAGTTGCTGCGTAAAAAGTTTTATCGGCCTGAGGCTTAGAAATCCGCAATTCTTCGCTTAAAAGTTTATCTAAAAACTCTTGTTTTTCGGTTTTATGTTTAGGGTTTTGAGGCTTACTAATTATTTCTTTTTTAACACTTTCTGTTTTCGGCTGATCGCTAACCGATAATTGCTTGCTAATGGCAGGCAATTGCTTTAACCATTGGGTAAACGATTGAGGTTCCTCTATTTTAATTTCAGGCTCTTTTTCGTTTATTTTTAAAATTTCAGTTTCAATATAAGCCTCCACAACAGGGTTTAAAACTATCTCATCTAAAGTTTGAGGCTTTACCCCATCTACAGGTTTTTCAGGTTCCACTTGATTAACTGTAGGTCTCTCATTATTTACAATAGTATAAATATAATTTATAGGTGGTGGATCTGCTTTTTCAATCTTTGCTTCGGGTACAATTTCTGGTGCAGCTTCTTGTACTATCTCAGGCTTAATTTCAGATTTTACTTCGTGTTTTATTTCTTCTTTTTCAATCTCAGCCTTATCTTCTATAATAATAGGTGCTGTTTGTTGAGTGATAGGTTGGTTTATTAGTCTATATAAAACGGCTCTATTTCCCGCAATAACAGCAGTTCTTTTCAACGCATTATGGTAGTTTATATGCTTACTGTTTTTAAGTGCTTTTGCATAGAGCAAATGGGCACTTTGAAAAAAAGGATAATCGTTCAGTATTTTTTCAATAGAGGCAATATGAGTTTCAGCCAAAGTACCTGGATTATCAATAAGCTCTATAAACTGCTCTACTTTCATAAATTAAGGACTCCAAAAATAGCATTTTTTTAGGGAACGCCCTTTTCTGTTATTTTCAAGGCATCTGTTAACAATTTGGTAACATTGTACTTTATACTTAATAATTAGTTAACCACCACGCAATTATTTAACAACATCGTCCCTCTCTCAAAAGTGAATATTTGCACAAATTTTAAAAAAACTTAAAAAAACCTCATGAAAAAATCAAAAAATATGAAATTAAAACTACAATTAGTATTAGGTACTGCTATAGCAATTACCTCTATGGTACAGGGTGCTTATGCACAAGACGACCATCATGACCAACACGGCATTGTTGCCGATACAACAAAAAAAGTTTCTAAACCTATAAATAAAGAAGGTTTTAAAATAAATTTTAACGAAGACGGAAGTAATTATGCCAGAATTAACTTTACCAGTCAATTGTGGTTAACAGATAACCAAAACAACCCAGGTTCACTTGTAAATGGTGTACCAACATCAAACTCGTATCAAGCGGCATTAAGACGTACCCGATTAACTGTTTCAAGTCAGCTTACCGATAAGGTTTTTATTTTTGGTCAAATAGGTTCTGATGGTATCAGTAGCTTAACAGGAGGCCGTAGTGTACCATTGCAGTTTTTAGATATGACTGTTGAATATAAACTAATTGGTAAATGGCTTAGCCTTGGTGGTGGTTTATCTGGTTGGGATGGTCTTTCGAGATATTCGAACCCTTCGGTGCCTTCTATTTTAGGTTTAGATATGCCTTTGTACCAACAAGCAACTGTTAACATTACAGATAACACAGTACGTATGCCTGGTATATTTGCTAAAGGTAAATTAGGTAAATTAGATTACCGTGTTGCGGTAAACATTCCTTATCCTACAACTACCAATACAGCATTAACCCAATCAGTAACTGTAACTTCAACTACAATTAACCCACAATTTAATGCATCTACATTTTCACCAAATAAACTTAGCCCACAATTGCAAGGTTATTTTATGTATCAGTTTTTAGACCAAGAGTCTAACTTAACTCCGGGTACAGTAGGTTCTTACTTAGGTCAAAAAAGAGTGTTTAATGTTGGTGCAGGTTTCCGTTACCAACAAAATGCTATGTGGCATGGTGATTATACCCAAGGAGGGGCTACTGCAGCAACACAAACACTTAGTATAAAAGATACAGCCAGAACTGCTATGTTTTTATGGAACATAGATGTGTTTTATGATGCGCCTATTAATAAAGATAAAGGAACTGCTATTACTGTTTATGCAGCTTATTCTAACTACGGTTTTGGACAAAACTATATAAGAAACAACAACCCTTTAAACCCTGCAACAGGAGTTGCTGCTAACCCGGTAAATAATGCTGCGGTTAACCCAATGGGTAACTTTAACCCAGGCTTGTCTTCATTTAGCGGTGCAGGTAACCAGTACCCAATGATTGGTACAGGTAGCATATACTATGCGCAAGCAGGTTATTTATTACCTAAATTTAATAACGGCACACAGTTTCAACCATATGGCCAGTTTATGTATGCAAGTTACCAAGCTTTAAAAGATCCTGTTGTACTTTGGGACTTAGGTGTAAACTATTTAATTAAAGGTCATAACTCAAAATTCTCTCTTGATTATCAAAGCCGCCCCGTGTTTAACATCAGCACAAGCGATTACCAATTGCATGAAGTTAAATCGGCAAGAAGAGGGATGATTGTTTTACAATACCAAATTTCTTTCTAAGCTAACGTAACAATAACTTAACATTTACATTACAACAATACAAAGTGTAAGTAAGTAATTTGTAAAATAAAAAAATCAAACATGAAAAAAACAACCTTATTATCTTTATTCAGCATTAGTGTTGCTTTGTTGGCTACTTCGTGCGGCGGAAACAAATCAGAAAAAAAAGCAGAGGAAACAAATGGCGCAGCGCAAGAGCAAAAACTTGCGGGTGCAGTTAACATAGACGGATCGAGCACCGTATACCCTATTACAGAAGCGGTTGCCGAAGAGTTTAGAAAAGTACAAGCCGATATTAAAGTTACTGCAGGTCTTTCGGGTACCGGTGGTGGCTTTAAAAAATTTGGCAGAGGTGAAACTGATATCAATGATGCTTCTCGCCCAATAAAAAAAGCAGAAGATAGTTTAGCTAAAGCTAATAATGTAAGTTATGTTGATTTAATGATTGCTTACGACGGACTTGCTGTTGTTGTTAACCCTAAAAACGAGTGGTGCAAAGACATTACTGTTGCTGAGCTTAAAAAAATGTGGGAGCCTGCTGCACAAGGAAAAATAAAAAAATGGAACCAAATACGTGCATCATGGCCTAATGAAGAAATTCATTTATTTGGTGCAGGTGTTGAAAGTGGAACCTACGATTATTTTACTGAAGCAATTGTTGGTAAAAGTCACTCAAGCCGCGGAGATTATACCGCAAGCGAAGATGACAATGTACTTGTACAAGGCATATCATCAGATAAAAACGCACTTGGCTTTTTTGGTTTAGCTTATTTTGAAGAAAATAAAGACAAATTAAAATTAGTTGGTGTTGATGATGAGAAAGACGAAAACGGTAAAGGACCAATGACTCCTTCTATCGAATCAGTTAAAAATAAAACTTACGCTCCATTAGCTCGCCCATTGTTTATTTACGTAAACAGCGCTGCCGGAAAACGTAAAGAAGTACAAGCATTTGTAGATTTTTATATGGATAACACAGGTGCTTTAACTAAGCAAGTTGGTTACATTCCGTTATCTGACGAAGAAACTGCAAAAGAAAAATCTAAATGGGCTGATTTTGTAAAATCGGTTTCAGCACAATAGTTTACTATTTAGGTTACTATCATTCTATTGATTAATAACGTAACCCCGGAACAAAACGGGGTTACGTTTTTTATACCATGAGAAATAAAAAAGAAAAAATAATTGAAACCATTTTAATGTTATGTGCCGCGGTAAGCGTGCTAACAACCATTGGTATACTTTGGGTTTTATTATCTGAATCTTCCAGCTTTTTTTCAAAAGTTTCGCTAAAAGATTTTTTAACTGATACAGAATGGACCCCCCTATTTGCCGAAAAACATTTCGGTATACTGCCATTAATTGCCGGCACCATGCTAACTACTTTTATAGCTATAGTAATTGCCTTACCAACAGGTTTATCTATTGCTATTTATTTAAATGAGTACGCTCCTAAAAAATTTAGAAAAGTTGTAAAACCTTTATTAGAAGTGCTTGCAGCCATACCAACTGTTGTGTATGGTTATTTTGCATTAATGGTGGTAACTCCTTTTCTACAAAAATTTATTCCGGATATGGCGGGGTTTAACGCCTTATCTCCGGGCATTGTAATGGGTATAATGATTATACCTATTATCTCTTCGCTGAGTGAAGATGCTTTGTATTCAGTTCCAAAAGCATTACGCGAGGCATCTTACGGCATGGGAGCAACACGCTTGCAAACAGCTTTTAAAGTTTTAGTACCCGCTGCTACATCGGGTATAACGGTATCTATTATATTGGCCATTTCAAGGGCAATTGGCGAAACTATGATTGTTGCTATTGCAGCAGGTCAGCAGCCACGCCTTACTTTAAACCCTTTAGTGCCTATTGAAACAATTACTACGTACATAGTACAAGTTAGTTTAGGTGATGTTGTACAAGGGTCGCTTGAGTATCAAACCATATTTGCAGCAGGTATAGCCTTGTTTGCACTTACGTTTGTACTTAACAACATCAGTTATTTTATTAAGAAAAAGTTTCAGGAAAAATACGAATAGTAAAATGAAACAGAAATTTGACATAAATAGATTTAAAGATAACATGTTCAAATACTTTGGGCTTGCATGCACGCTATTTGGTTTAGCAGTGTTATCTATTTTTCTTATCAATATTTTAATTGAAGGTTTAGGGCGTTTAAACTGGCAGTTTTTTAGTTCGCTTCCATCACGAATGCCTGAAAAATCGGGTATACTTATTTGCTTATTAGGCTCTATATGGATTATGGTGCTTACTGCCATAATAGCCGTTCCGTTAGGAGTTGCATCAGGCATTTTTTTAGAAGAATACGGAAAGAAAAATAAAATTGCTTCGTTTATAGAAATAAACATTTCTAATTTGGCAGGGGTTCCATCTATTATTTATGGTTTACTTGCTTTAGAAATTTTTGTACGCATTTTAGGTTTAGGAAAAAGTTTACTGGCAGGTAGCTTAACACTATCGCTTTTAATTTTACCTATTATAATAGTATCTACCAGAGAGGCTATTAAGGCTGTACCAAAATCTATTAGAGAAGCTTCATACGCTTTAGGCGGAACAAAGTGGCAAACTATTCGTTTTCAGGTGTTACCGGCCGCTTCGGGCGGTTTACTAACAGGGGTAATTTTAGCTATATCAAGAGCCGTAGGAGAATCTGCTCCACTTATCGTAATTGGCGCATTACTGTATATAACAACCATTCCAACAAGTCCTATGGATGATTTTGCTGTAATGCCTATACAAATTTTCAATTGGTTATCGCGCCCTCAAAAAGGATTTATAGAAAATGCTACTGCTGCTATTATTGTGTTGTTGCTAATAACATTTATTATGAATGGCTTGGCAATATACTTGCGTAACAGATGGCAGAAAAAAATTAAATGGTAAAGAAATAACAACATGGCAAAATTAGATGCAGAAAAAGTTAATGTTTACTATGGAGATCATCACATTATAAAAGATGTAAATTTATCCATACAAGAAAATACCGTTACAGCTTTTATTGGCCCATCGGGTTGTGGTAAATCAACCTTTCTTCGTTTACTAAACAGGATGAACGACTATATAGAGAACTTTAAAAAAACAGGCGATATTTTAATTGATGGCGGCGATATTTATGATAAAAAAGTACGCGTAGAAGATTTAAGAAAAAGAGTTGGTATGGTGTTTCAAAAACCAAATCCTTTTCCAAAATCTATTTACGAAAATGTAGTATACGGTTTAAGAATACAAGGCATAAAAGATAAATCGAAGTTAGATGCTGTTGTAGAAAATTCGCTAAAAAAAGTAGCGTTATGGGGTGAGGTGAAAGATAAGTTACAGCAATCTGCCTTAGCTCTTTCGGGTGGGCAACAGCAACGTTTGTGCATTGCACGCACCTTAGCAGTTGAGCCTACTATTATACTTATGGATGAGCCTGCTTCGGCACTCGACCCAATTTCATCAGCAAAAATTGAAGATTTAATCTCTGAATTAAAAGAAAATTTTACCATTATTATTGTAACCCACAATATGCAACAAGCCAGCAGGGTAAGCGATAAAACGGCTTTCTTTTATTTAGGCGAATTAGTTGAGTTTGGCGATACCGACCAAATATTTACAAAACCTGTTAAAGAACTTACACAAAATTATATTACAGGTAGGTTTGGTTGATTAAAATTAAAACAAGTAACACTCATATTAAATTTAAAAAACACATTTAGCGATGACACTATTAGAAGTAGAATTACAAAAGATGAAATCAGAAATAATCTCCATGTGGGATTTGGTTATTTCTCAGCTAAACAAAGCACAACAATCTTTAGTAAGCTTTGATAAAGACATAGCACTTGAAGTAATTGCTAACGAAAAGCGCGTAAACGGTATGGAATTAAAAATTGACCGTGATGGCGAAAGCATTATAGCCTTGTTTAACCCGGTTGCTATTGATTTACGTTTTGTGTTAGCCATGCTAAAAATAAACTACAACTTAGAGCGTACGGGCGATATTGCTAAAGGCATTGCAAAGTGTATTGTAAATAGCGACCAACCTTTTGATGAAAAATTGCTGCACGATACCCAAATACTTATCATGTTTGAAGAAGCCACTGATATGTTGGAAGATGTTTTAGAATCATTTAGAAATGAAGATACCAAAATAGCCCGCACAATTTTTAAACGCGATAAATTTTTAGATGAAATAAATAAAAAAATTGACTTAAACGTTGCTGAATATATACGTGCTAATCCAACTAATATTGAACAAAGCCTTTACATACATTCTTCCATCCGTAAAATAGAGCGTGCCGGCGACCAAGCAAAAAATATAGCCGAAGAAATTATTTTTTATGTAGAAGCCAAAGTTTTAAAACATACTTCTAAAAAAAATATAGAAGAATAGATTTTAATTTTTTTAAACGCTGTGTTTTTTTAGTTTAACACAAAAAGGGGAGAGCCTTACAGAAATGTGAGGTTTTTCCTGTTTTATCTACTCCTATTTTTTACTTAACTATTTCTTAACATTACAGATACAAAAAAAACACACTTTTGAACCTTTAAATAAAACATAATGGCAACAGGTTTAATAGTTTTAATAGTAGTTTGTCTTTTACTGGCTTGTACTTTTGAGTTTATAAATGGTTTTCACGATTCGGCAAATGCGGTTGCTACTGTTATATATACAAATACGTTGAAACCCACATATGCCGTAGTTTGGAGTGGTTTATTTAACTTTATAGGAGTGCTTACAGGAGGGATTGGGGTTGCTATGGGCATTGTAAATTTACTACCCGTAGAAACACTTACCGATTCAAGTATAGCGCATGGTATGGCAATGGTTTTTGCCTTATTATTAAGTGCTATTATTTGGAATTTAGGTACTTGGTATTTAGGCATTCCAGCTTCTTCATCGCACTCGCTTATAGGTTCTATTTTAGGTATAGGGCTTGCCTTTTATTTTATTACCGGTAAAGATGCCGTTAACTGGGGCAAAGCACAGGATATTGGTTTATCATTATTGGTTTCTCCGTTAGTTGGTTTTGCCTTGGCAATTATTATTATGTTTATTTTTAAACGACTAATAAAAAACGATACCATATATAAAGAACCTATACCTGGGGCAAAACCTCCTATGTGGATTCGTATAATTTTAACTATAACCTGTACGCTGGTTAGTTTTTTTCATGGGCAAAACGATGGGCAAAAAGGAGTTGGTTTAGTTATGCTTATTTTAATTGGGTTGGTACCGGGTTATTTTTCGATAAAAGAAACACAAGACCTTACAGATACCTACAAGCAAATGAACCATGTTACTGAACTGGTTTATAAAATTGATACCACTAAACTATCGGAAAAAGAAAATGCAGATATACTGAAAACAAAAGCCCGTTGTGCTGATTTATTAAGCATATTGGATAAAAAAGCAAAGGTTGCCGAAATAGATTCAGCAAAACGTTTCGAGGTTCGTAAGCATATTATTTTGATTTCAAAAAGCGCAGAAAAAATTGGTTTAGGCGAAAATTCTTCATTAAGCGATAACGAAAAAGTGGAGTTATCTGCCACCATTAAAGCATCTAAAAAAATAACAGATTATGCACCTGACTGGGTAATTATTTTAATCTCCCTATCGTTAGGTTTTGGTACTATGATAGGTTGGAAACGAATTGTAAAAACCATTGGAGAAAAAATTGGCAAACAACATATGAGTTATGCGCAAGGTGCTTCGGCCGAGTTAGTTGCTTCTGCAACCATTGGTATGGCATCTGCGTGGAGTTTGCCTGTTAGTACAACACACGTACTATCATCTGGTGTAGCAGGTGCTATGGTGGCTAAAAAAGGTCTAAAAAACCTTCAGCCAAAAACTATTAAAACCATTTTTATGGCTTGGGTGCTAACACTACCCGTAACCATGATACTTTCCGGCGGCTTGTTTTTACTGTTCCGTTGGTTGTTTTAATTTAGGTATCGGGTAAATGTTATCTTTGTGCTACTCTACAGAGGGTACAGTATGTTTCTGAAAAATAAATCGACAGTTATATTAATTGTAACCATTTTATGCGTTGCAGCTTTTATATTTGTTTTTACTAAAATAGTGCTGTACATGTTGTTAGCAGCCATATTATCTTTATTGGCACAGCCCTTTGTAAAACTTTATTCAAGAATACGATTTAGAGACAAACATTTACCAGATACTATTATAGCCCTACTCTCTTTATTTAGTATGTTGTTTGTGTTCTCTTCATTTTTTTATGTATTTGTGCCTCTTATAATTGAGCAAGCAAAATTCATATCTACACTAAATTTTAACGATGTTTTTACACAGGCTTTAAACCAGTTTCCACAAATAAAAGCTATGCTATTAAGCATAGGCGCTATGGATGAAGTAAGCAAAAAATTATATGCTCAGTTTTCTTCTTTTTTAAATATAGGCAATGCAAGTTTTATACTTAGTGCATTTTTATCTGCCTTTGGCAGCATTGTAGGTGGGGCTTTAGCAGTTTGCTTTATTACTTTTTTTATGCTGAAAGATAATAAACTTGCATCTCGTAGTTTGTTATTAATAACCCCTGTTGATTATGAAGTAGAAATGCAGGATATATTACGCACTACAAAAAGCCTATTAAGCAAATACTTTGTAGCACTTTTTATTGATGTGGTTATGGTAACTATTTTAGTAGGCAGTTGTCTTACTTTTTTAGGTGTGCAAAACGCTTTTTTTATAGGCATGTTTGCTGGCGTAATGAATATTATACCCTACGTTGGACCGCTTATTAGTTTTGCTTTTGCTTGTTTTTTAGGTGTTACAGGTTGTATAGAAGCTAACGAACTTTATTTGGTGGGCAATGTAATTGAAAAAATATTTTGGGTTTTATTATGTGTAAATTTAGTAGACGGACTTTTAGTACAGCCCTACCTTTTTAGCAATAGTGTAAAGGCACACCCGTTAGAAATTTTTATTGTTATACTAATGGCATCATCGTTAGCGGGTGTAGCGGGCATGATAGTTGCTATACCAACTTATACACTTATAAGAATTGTAGCTAAAGAGTTTTTAACCAATTATAAATTCTTTAAAAAAATAACTGAAAACATACCAGAATAACATGCAACAAACACTTACTTTTTTAAAACAAATAAAAAAGAACAATAACCGAGAGTGGTTCGAAAAAAACAAGGCAGTTTATGTGAAAGCTAAAGAAGAGTATGAGCTTATTGTGCAACAAGTAATTAATAACATTGCCAAGTTCGACCCAAAAGTAGCCGGCTTAGAAGCCGCTAAAGCTACGTTTAGGATTTATAAAGATGTTCGTTTTTCTAAAGATAAAACACCTTATAAAAGCAACTTTGGCGCAAGTATAAATCCGGGAGGTAAAAAAAGTTTGGTAGCAGGTTACTATATGCATGCCGAACCGGGTAATTCGTTTTTAGCAGGTGGTTGCTATATGCCCGAACCTGACAAATTAGCTGCTATTCGCCAAGAAATTGACTATAACTTTGCCGACTTTAAAAAGATACTGGCTAATAAAGATTTTAAAAAATACTTTGGAGGGATAAGTGATGAAGGCAAATTGGCAAACCCACCAAAAGGTTATGACAAAGAAAACCCTGCCATAGAAATTTTAAAAAACAAACACTTTATAGTACACCATAACATTGACGATAAACAACTGTTAAGTGCCGATTTTCCAAAATACGCGGCAACTGTTTTTAAAGCTATGCAACCCTTTATTTTGTTTGTAAGAGAAGCCACGAAATAAGGCTTTTATAAATGTTTTGAGGCATAAGTTGTGGAAATCCTCTCTCCTATTATCTAATTGTAATTATTATCTTCGTTCCTTAGTAATTTAAGGAACAACTATGAACATTATTATACCTATGGCGGGTATGGGTAAGCGTATGCGCCCACACACATTAACCACACCAAAACCATTATTGCCTGTTGGCGGAAAACCAATTGTACAACGCCTTGTAGAAGATATTACAAAAGTATGCGGTGAAAAAATAACCGAAATTGCCTTTATTATTTCGCCTTTATTTGGAAAAGAAACCGAGAAAAACCTGATAGAAATTGCTGCTACACAAGGTGCTAAAGGAGTAATTTATTATCAGGAAGAAGCATTGGGTACAGCCCATGCTGTTATGTGTGCTGCACCTGCATTAACAGGTAAAACGGTGGTTGCTTTTGCCGATACACTTTTTAAAGCCGATTTTGTAATGGACACCAATAATGATGGCGCTATTTGGGTACAACGCATTGATGACCCTCGTCAGTTTGGTGTAGTAAAACTAAATAAGGAAGGTTTTATTACTGACTTTGTAGAGAAACCACAAGAATTTGTATCTGACTTAGCCATTATTGGCATTTACTATTTTAAAGATGGAGATTATCTTAAAAAAGAAATTCAATATTTACTTGATAACGATATAAAAGATAAAGGAGAGTTTCAGTTAACCAACGCTTTAGAGAATATGAAAAACAAAGGAACAAAATTTGTTCCGGGTAAGGTAAGCGAGTGGCTTGATTGTGGTAATAAAGATGCAACCGTTTTTACCAATCAGCGTGTGTTAGAGTATGATAAAGGCAAAGCAAGTCTACGTTCTTCATCAGCAAAAATTGAAAACTCAAGCATTATAGAACCCTGTTTTATTGGTGATAATGTAGTTATAACTAATTCAGTTATTGGTCCGCATGTATCAATTGGTGCTGATAGTAAAGTTACCAATAGCATTATTAAAAATACTATTGTACAAAAAAACAGTAAAATAAATTCGGCACATCTTGTTAATTCTATGATAGGCAATTATACAGAAGTATCGAGCACAGCATCAGATTTAAACTTAGGAGATTACAGCACCAGCAAATAAATTGTATAAACAAAAAACCATATCGGGGCAACAAAACATTAGTACTACTAAGTACGCTACCGCTTTGTTGTTAGGTTATTTGTTTTTACTAACATCGTGTACAGCAAAAAAAGATGCTACTGCTTCAACTTCTACCAAAGCAGAAAAAAATACAGAGCTTGCTAAACAAAAAATAGATGATGATTTTAAATTACGCGCCTATTTTTATGATGCCTGTAGAGAAAAAACAAAAGGCAATTTAGATGTGGCCCAAACTCTTTTAAAAGAGTGTCTTAAAATTAACCCAAACAATGCGCCTACTAATTACGAGCTTGGTAATTTATACAGATATACCGGCAAGTATGATGAAGCTCTTAAATGTGCTAAAATTGCAGCCCTTGCCGATGAAAAAAATGAGTGGTACAACATACTTTATATAGAATGTTTACATAATAAACACCAATATATGGATGCGGCAGCCCGTTACGAAATTTTACTAAAAAAATATCCGTACCGCGAAGATTTTTACCAAGGCCTTGCAGGAGAATATATTTATGCCAAGAAACCTGATAAAGCTATAGATGCTTACACACGTATGCAGAAAACCACAGGAGCTGATGATGATATTGCTTTGCAAAAAGTAAAAATATTTACCCAGCAAAAAAAGTGGGTCGACGCAGAAAAAGAATTAAAAAACCTGATTGCAGCCAATCCAAAAGAATCGCGCTACTATACTTATTTAGCCGATTTATATCAGCAGGAAGGGCAGCCGCAAAAAGCATTAGAAACGTATACCAATGTTTTAAAAACTGATTCGTTAAACCCATTTGTACATCTTGCTTTGGCTGATTATTACAGACAGCAACATCAGGAAGATGGTTTTTTTACAGAATTAAAAAAAGCATTTGTTAGTGAAGATTTAGACATTGACAATAAAGTAAAAATTGTAATGTCGTACTATAATGCTACCGAGCAACCAAATAAATTATTACCACAAGCTTATGAGCTTTGCGCTTTATTGGTAAAACAATATCCTGATAATCCAAAATCGCATAGCATATACGCGGATTTTTTATACCGCGATAAAAAACCAAGAGAAGCTGCTGTTGAATTAAGAAAAATATTAGAATTTGATAAAGGAAAATATCAGGTTTGGAACCAATTATTAGTTTGCGAAAGCGAAATGAATGCCTTTGATAGTGTAGCAAAACATAGCGCAGAGGCTATGGATTTGTTTCCGGACCAAGCAGTGCCTTATTACTTAAATGGTGTTGCTAACGTACGTTTAAAACAATATCAAAAAGCAATTCAATCGTTAAAAGAGGGTAAACAGTTTGTGTATGAAAACACCCCTTTAGAGGTAGAGTTTTGTTCTAATTTAGGAGATGCCTACAATGCTACAAAAGATTACGAAAAATCGGATAAAGAATACGATAAAGCTATAGAGCTTGACCCAAACAATGCCTCCATACTAAATAATTATGCTTATTACCTTTCGTTGAGAAAGCAAAATTTAGAGAAAGCAGAAAAAATGTCGAAACGTTCCTTAGAGCTTACTCCCAGTAGTGTATCGTACATTGATACATATGGCTGGGTTTTATATCAAGAACAGAAATATGAGGAAGCAAAAAAATATTTAGAAAAAGCTTTTGACCGAGGTGGCTATAATCGTCCGGCTATTGTTGAACATTATGGCGATGTAATGTATAAATTAAACGAAGTTGACAAAGCAGTTGAAAACTGGAAAAAAGCTAAAGAGCTTGGCAGCAAATCGGAATTGTTGCAGAAAAAAATTACCGATAAAAAACTCTACGAAGAATGATTTATTTTTTTAAACACATATCTGTTCTTCTTTTGTTTGTGTTGGCATTAACTTCGGTTTCTTGCAAAAGCAAAAAAAATGTGGTAAAACAAAATACGGCTATTGTAGACACTACGGTTGAAAAATGCAGAATGGATTTTAAAACCGGTAAAGCGCTTAGTAAACGAATGAATGATAGCGAGCTTAATTTTAATTATGCTTTGGCTAAATTCAGTTGCGAACTAACTATAGATAGTGAAGAACATTCATTTAATGTATCGGTAAGATGCCGTAAAGACAGCGTAATTTGGTTATCAATTTCAAAATTGGGCATTGATGCAGCACGCGTGTTAATTACAAAAGACACCGTAAAATTTACCATGGGCTTAACCGAAAAAAAATACTTTGTAGGCGATTTCTCTTACATAAACCAAATGCTGCATGCTGATTTGGATTACGATATGTTGCAAGCTTTGTTGTTTGGTAATAGTGCAGCTTTTAACGATGATGATGATAAATTAAAGCCTGGCAGGGATAAAAACACCTGCCAATATTTTTTAAGTACCGTAAGAAAAAGGCATTTGAAAAAAATTAATAACGGAACTGAAACCCCCAGCGAATCGTACCAAACCATGTGGTTAGACCCCACCACTTTTAAAATAGTAAACCTGGAGTTTGATGATGTAAAAGCAAAGCGAAAATTTACATCAACTTATACTGATTTTAAACCAGTAGATAAGTATTTAGCTCCGTTTAAATTATTGTACACTATTACCGCAGAAAAAAATATTAAAGCTGATATAGAATATAGCCGCATAAGTATAAACGAACAACAAAGTTTTCCGTTTAAAATACCACCAAGTTATGAGCGCATTCAGTTTAAACAATAAACTTACCATACTGTTTTTATCTTTTGCATTGTTTGTGTTATGCACTCCACAAGGATTTGCCCAAAAAGGAAACAAAAAAGATTTAGAGATAAAAAAGAAAAAACTTAAAGAAGAAATAAACACCATTAATGATTTATTGCACGAAACCAAAAGCAGTAAAAAATTATCGATGAACCAGGTGGCTATTTTAAATAAGAAAATAACCGTGCGCGAAGAGTTAATTAACACTATCAACTACGAAATACACCTTATTAATAAACAGATAAACGAAAACCAAACGGCTATAAAAAATTTAAACAGCACTTTAGATAAGCTGAAGAAAGATTACGCCGCTATGATTTATTTTGATTACCGTAACAGCGACGCATACAGTAAATTAATGTTTTTATTTGCAGCCGATAGCTTTAACCAAGCCTACCAGCAATACAAATACACCCAGCAAATTGCAGAATATAGAAGAAAAAAAGCGGCTGAAATAACAGATACACAAACCGAGATAACAAAAAAGAACACGGAATTAATCAGTAAAAAGGAGGAAAAAAGACAGTTACTAAGCTCGGAAGAGTTGGAGAAAATAAACCTGGCTAAAGAAAAAGATGATCAGGAAAATACACTATCAAGCCTTCAACAAACCGAAAAACAATTAAAAGGAGAATTGGATAAAAAGAAAAGTGAAATTGAAAATTTAAATGCAGCTATTAAAAAATTAATTCAGGAAGAAATAAAACGCCAACAAGAAGAAGAACGAAAACACGCTTTAGCACTTGCTAAAAAGAAAGAAGAGCGTGCCAACCGCGCAAAAGAAAATAAAAAAACAAAAACATCGGCTAAAGCAATAGAAGAAGATAAAAAGGCTGATGCAAAAGCTGAAGCCGCCGAGATGGCAGAAACCAAAGAAGCAGAGCAACTCTCATCTGATTTTTCATCGAACAAAGGTAAATTGCCTTGGCCCGTTGCAAAGGGGGTTATAACTATTGGTTTTGGAGAGCAAGAACATCCAACCATTAAAGGTTTTATGATTAATAATAACGGTGTTGAAATTTCGGCTGCAAAAGGGCAAAACGCCCGTGCTGTTTTTGAGGGCGTAGTTACAGGTGTTACTACGGTACCGGGCATTGGTAAAATTGTAATTATTAGGCATGGAGATTATTTAAGTGTGTACTCTAATTTAGAGGAGGTACTTGTAAAATCAGGGGACAAAATTGCGCTTAAACAAAATATCGGTACCATTGCTTTTAATGATGATGAAAACAGAAACGTTATAAATTTCCAAATATGGAAAGGGCAAAAAATACTAAACCCCGAAGAGTGGTTGTATAAGTAAAACCTAATTAAACGTTAGTATTAGAAGCTCATACTGTTTAATTAAATTGATGTTTGTTAACTGTTAATTTATAATACTGTTAGTAGGATTAGTAACCCAGTTAACAGTTATAATATTTTGTTTTCCCCCGCAATTCGGTTAGTTTTGTGCCACAATAAAGACCTATGCCAAAAATTTCAGTTAAAGCGCAGCAAATGCCTGCATCGCCCATTCGTAAATTAGTACCCTTTGCCGATGCAGCTAAAAAACGTGGTGTACATATATATCATTTAAATATTGGTCAGCCCGATATTGAAACGCCTGCTGTTATGCTTAAGGCCATAAAAAATGCCGATATTAAAGTACTTGAATACAGCAATAGCGCGGGCATCGAAAGCTATCGCAAAAAACTGGCAGACTATTATAAATCGTACAAAATTAATGTAGAAGCTAATGAGATACTTATTACTACCGGTGGGTCAGAAGCTTTACAATTTGCTTTTAACACCTGTTTTAATGCAGGCGATGAAGTAATTATACCCGAGCCTTTTTATGCTAACTACAATGGTTTTGCTGTGGCAGCCAATGTGGTTGTAAAACCTGTAGTATCGGGCATTGAAACAGGCTTTGCCTTACCTCCTATCAGCGATTTTGAAAAACTAATAACACCAAAAACAAAAGGCATTTTAATTTGTAACCCCGGCAACCCTACAGGTTACTTATACTCGCGCGCAGAATTAGATGCACTTAAAGCCTTAGTTATAAAACACGATTTGTTTTTATTGGCTGATGAAGTTTACCGTGAGTTTTGTTATGATGGAAAAGAATATGTATCGGTAATGCACCTTAGTGGCTTAGATAATAATGTAGTGTTATTAGATTCAATTTCCAAACGTTATAGCGCCTGTGGCGCACGCATTGGAGCTTTTATTACAAAAAATAAAGAAGTTAGTGCCGCCGCTTTAAAATTTGCACAAGCAAGGTTAAGTCCGCCAACGTTTGAACAAATTGGTGCAGAAGCCGCACTTGATACACCTGCATCGTATTTTGTAGAAGTAAAAAAAGAATATACCGAGCGCAGAGATTTTTTAATAAGCGAGCTGAACAAAATAGAAGGTGTTTATTGCCCCATGCCGGGTGGCGCATTTTATTGCATTGCAAAACTGCCTGTAGAAGACAGCGATGCTTTTTGCGAGTGGTTGCTTAGCGAATTTAATTTTGAAGGCGGAACGGTTATGATGGCACCAGCATCGGGCTTTTACGCTACGCCTGGCAAAGGCAAAAATGAAGTGCGTTTAGCTTATGTATTAAAAAAAGAAGAGCTTGCTAAAGCAATGGTTTGCTTGCGCGAAGCTTTAAAAGTATATCCGCACACTAAATACTAAACTATGTTTAAGCTACAGGAAATTTTTCCTGAAACCGATAAAGGGCTAAAAAAGGCTACCGTGGCTTTGTTGGTGTTAGTGGCTTTTTTTTTACCCTTTAAGTTTTTAGTAAATATTTTTATAGTGCTTGTTTTTGTAGCGTGGTTACTTAGTAATCCGTTTAAAAAACTTTTTACAAAAACTAAAAACACACAATTATTTTTAGCCATTTTTATTTTTTACCTGCTTCATGCAATTGCTTTATTATACACGCAAAATATAGGCGAAGGTTTGTTTAGTTTAGAAATAAAAGTGAGCATGCTTATTTTTCCTTTATTGTTTTACACCGAGCAATTTACCGGAAAGCAAATTCAGTTTTTTGTAAAAAGTTTTATTATAGGAACTCTGTTTTGTTGTTTGTTATGTTTGTTACGAGCCATATTTACATATATATCTACAAACGAAAACAATTTTTATTACGAGGGTTTAGCATGGTTTCAGCACCCCGCCTATTTAACCATGTATATTACGTTTTGCTGCATAGCATTGTTATTAAAAAATATTTTCAATAAGCCATATACCTATATAAGCATTGCATTTTTTACATTTTTTGTACTATTATTATCTTCTAAAGCAGGCATTATTATACATTTTACTATGCTTATATTTTGTATAGCCTCCTTATTTTTAAAAAGAAAAAATTATTTAAAAATTTTAGGCATAACTTTTTTAGGCACGCTTGCTTTCTGTATCGGGTTATTTTTTATACCCGAAGTAAAACAACGTTTTGAGGGGGCATTTATATCTCTTCAAACTAATAATTTAGATAAAAACACTACCGAAAGCACCGCCATTAGAAGGTTGATATGGAATGAAGCTACGCAAATTATGAAACAAAATTTGCTGTTGGGAGTTTCGCCGGGTGACGCCAATGATGCTCTGTACGAAAGCTACAAACAAAATGGGTTAACCGCCGCTTATGCAAAAAAACTAAATGCACATAGTCAGTATTTTCAAACCGGGGTTGGGCTTGGCTTATTGGGTTTATTGAGCTTACTGGCTTTATTTATTGTACCCTTACTTGAAAACAGAAAAAAAATAGTTTTGTTTTTTATATTAATAATAGCTTTAAATTTTTTAACCGAAAGCATGCTGCAAACTATGGCAGGTTGCATATTTTTGGGTTACTTTTACAGCATAATTTGTTTTAAAGATGATTCCATTTTCGCCACCACGCATTGATAAAAAAATAATTGATGAAGTAACTGCTGCTTTGCAAAGCGGATGGATTACTACCGGGCCCCGCACTAAATTATTTGAAAAAAAACTAACCGAATACTATGGTAATAAAGCAACCCTGTGTTTAAACTCGGCCACTGCGGGTTTAGAAATTATGCTGCGTTGGTTTGGCGTTGGCGCAGGCGATGAAGTTATTTTACCTGCCTACACCTATAGTGCTACGGCAAACGTAATTATACATTGCGGAGCAACCCCTGTTTTTGTTGATGTAAATGCTGATGATTTTAACATAGCCATAAAAGAAATTGAAAAACACATTACTGCAAAAACTAAAGTTATAATGCCGGTTGATTTTGGCGGCCTACCTTGCGATTATGATGAAATAAACACGCTGGTTGCAAATAAAAAAAACTTGTTCGTTGCTAAAACAGATAACCAAAAAAAACTGGGCAGGATTTTAATTTTGTCTGATTCGGCACACTCGGTTGGGGCAACTTACAAAGGCAAAAAAACAGGCTCGTTAACCGATGTATCGGTATTTTCATTTCATGCGGTAAAAAATTTATCTACTGCCGAAGGGGGCTGTGTAGCCCTTAACCTACCCGCTCCTTTTGATAATGAAGAAGAATATAAAAAATTATGTGTTAGCACCCTGCACGGACAAAATAAAGATGCACTTGCTAAAACTCAAAAAGGCAATTGGAGATATGATATTGTAGAAGCGGGATATAAGTTTAACATGACCGACTTAACTGCTGCCATAGGACTTATAGAGCTTGAGCGTTATGATACTGATACGCTGGTAAAACGCAAAGCAATTTGTGCGCAATACACAAATGCTTTAACAAAGCATAGCAATATATTTGAATTACCTGTACAAAAAACAGCCGATAAAGAATCGTGTTACCATCTGTACCCTTTGCGTATAAAAAATATCAGCGAAGTACAGCGCGATGAAATTATAAAACACATTTTTGATTACGATGTATCGGTTAATGTGCATTTTATACCGGTGCCATGCATGAGTTTTTATAAAGGCTTGGGTTACAATATAAAAAATTACCCCGTTACTTATGACAACTATAGCCGAGAAGTTACCCTACCTGTGTTTTATGATTTAACTACACAACAAATTGAAACGATTGTAAACGCAGTTGTTCAATCGGTAAGTAAAGTTATCACTCAAAAAAATACACTTGCTTAAACGTGCGTTTGATATAGTTTGCTCCTTAACTGGCATTTTAGTTTTGTTGCCTGTTTTTGTAGTACTTGCTTTACTTATTATTTTAGATAGCAGAGGCGGTATTTTTTACCGACAAGTACGAGTAGGGAAAAACAATAAAGATTTTTTCTTACTAAAATTTAGAACCATGCAAACCGGAGCCGATAAAAAAGGCTTGCTTACGGTTGGTAATAAAGATAGTCGGGTAACACGTATTGGCTATTATTTACGAAAATATAAAGCAGATGAATTACCCCAGCTTTTTAATGTATTGTTTGGCAGCATGAGTTTGGTTGGCCCGCGCCCGGAGGTAAGAAAATATGTTGATTTATATAATGCCGAGCAACAAAAAGTTTTAATCGTAAAGCCAGGCATTACTGATTACGCATCGATAGAATATTCGAACGAAAATGAAATTTTAGCTAAAGCTGAAAATCCCGAACAGACTTACATAACTGAAATAATGCCGCATAAACTTTTGCTTAATTTAAAATATATACGTGAGCAAGGTTTTATTACCGACGTGAAAATTATTTTTAAAACAATTGCAAAAATAGTTTCTTAAAATATTACTTCTTTTTCTTTCTGTCTTTTTCTTTAAGAAAAGCCATAAGCCCATCGTTTACCTTTGTAAGTAAAGCTACTTGCTCGCGCAGGTGTTGAATTTCTTTTTGAATAGGGTCGTACTCGGCAGCTATTTTATAGTCGATTTTTAGTTTTAGCTTTTTTATTTTTTCTTTAAACACGGGTTTTATCACTTCTTGTTTATAGAGGTTGTAAAGCTGCCCGCGCGATATGCCCGTTATTTCAATTACCTCATCAATTGTATAGCTGCTAAAATCTACTGCTTGTTTAAATATTTCGCCTTCTCTGGTCATGATTGTTGGTTTTTGTGTTAGTTGTTTTTTGTGTTGTTTATTAATTTTTGTTTTTGAATAACGAATTCTTCTTCTGTTATAATGCCTTCTTTTTGCAAGCGGCTGAGTTTTTCTAATAGGGCAATGGTGTGTGCATTTATGTTGGCTTCGGACTGACTTATGATTTTAGTTTGTTTTTTTACCGACCAAGTAAGTGCAACTATCCAGCCAATTATAGTCCACCCCAAAAGTAAATTAAGTAAAAACAATTGCAGCACAAATGCTTTTTGGCAAACAATAATGGTTGGCAAAAAGTAAATTGGAATTGCAATAAGAATGGCAAGTACCTCCATGCTGTTTTTATTTACTGCTATTGTTGCTGTTTATATCGGTGCTACCATCGGGGTTATGGGCTTTTATTACTTTAAAAGCAGTATCCATTACAAGCATTTGCCAGGTACTTGCCGATGTTGTTTTGTTGCTGTAGTTAATAATGTAGTATTTTATTTTGGGTGCTGCTTGTAAAGAATCGAACAGCTGTTTGTATTTTAAGCTATCATGCGCTATAAGTAACTGACGTTGTGCTTCGGCTATTTGACGTAAAACATCATCCTGATAATCGATGACACTATCGAGTTTACTGTACTCAATGTTTTTGTTATCGGCATCTTTTAAGTAAGCTTGGGCTGATTGGATGGCTCTATCAGTATTGGTAACAGGTTTACTGCAGGCTACAACAAAAAGTGATAGTATGAGGGTGATTTTTTTCATATAGGCTAGTTTGTATCAATTACTTTAAAAGTTGTATCCATTTCGTAGGTTATGGTGTTACTTTGCAAAATGCCTTGTGCGTTTTTTGCTTGGTTTTTAGCACTTATGTAATAGTGTTTTTGCTTAGGTGTGGCTAAAAGCAAATTTAATGTTTTTTGGTATTGGGCTATCGTGTTTTTAATTTCAGTATCGTTGGTATCGGTTTGGATTAGCATGGAATCGTTTTGGTGCTGCGCCAATATAAGTCCTTTTAGTTGTTCTATTTTTATATCGAGGGTATCGGGGTACTCGTAAGCGCTATCTAATTTACTGTATTCCGTATTTTGGGAGTTGCTACCATTAGGTAGATTTTTTACGTATTCGTTTACTGCCACAATAGCCTTATCGCGAATGGTTTGGGATTGGGTACAAGCCACGGTAAAAAGTGTTATTAGAATGATGGCTTTTTTCATTTTAATTGTTTCGTTTTTTGTTTAAAGGTAAAAATTAATGGGAGACGAACTTACGTTTTAGTATTTTTTTGTACTTGTATGGAATATTTTATAAACCTCATTAATTTTAGTTGACGGATATGAACTAAGTTTAACACACTAACTAAAACTTTATCAGTTAAAAACAGCATAACACATGTACAAATATTTCTATTTCGGGTTGTTCTGTTATCTACTTTTCAAGTAAAATATTGCTTAACTACAAAGTATTTTGTTTGGCTGCTGCAATATTTTACAATAAAACAGCCCATTAAACAGTACAAACACTTGTAAAACAAAATCTTATAAAAAATTATACATAAAATATAAAAACCTTACATATGTAAGGTTTGCACAGTGTTTGTATTTTTTTTACATAGTAAACAGCGTATGTTTGCTTGCAGCAAAACAAGCATGAGTAACATTACAGCATTTACAGAATTGGTAGGCAACGGTAAAAAAACAGAGTTGTGGCAAGATGTGTATACAAAATTGCAAGATGCTCATTTTATTTCGTACGTTGATAATTATGAGCTGAAACATTTTATAGCCGATTTTAAAAAAATATACAAAGGTGCGCATAGTCCACAACAAATAGTTGATGCGGTAATGGCTTGTTGCAAAAAGCGAGATAAAAAAATTAGCAGCGATCTTTTTGTATTGTTTGTAATAACCAAATTAGGTTAACAACTACAAAGAATTAATGTAGCAACAATGACAAAAATTAAAAACATTAATGGTGCCCCGCAACATATTGCTAACTGCAAATGTGGCAGTTGGCTAAAGCACTGGAAAAAACACAGTGGGCGTAAGTGCCCCACCTTTTGCATTGTTTGCGTTCCCGATTGTTTAGATAAAGTAACCGTGGGTGCATTGGTGCAAAAAGTAAACGATTCCGATACCAAATGGTATATAGCCCCACTTTGCGAAAACCACGCTGCTACTCCAAATACTGAGTTTAGCATATATAACACCTGGCCTCTAATTGAAGTTGAATGTGTAGAAGTATGCGAGACTGATTTTTTTTCAAATAAAAAACAAACAGCAATTGATACAAAAAACGTTATATAAATTAAGTACCACAATGCGTAAAATTATGCTGCTGTTATTTATGTATAGCATGTTTACTTTACGTGCTCAAACTGATACTAATACAGTAAACCAACTAAACAAATTAGCTGATGTATATGAGCAACAAGGCAACTATACAACATCAAACAACTATGCAAACCAAGCGTTACAATTAGCACAACAACTAAATTTTAAAAAAGGCGAGGCATCAGCACTTAATAACTTAGGCTTAATACAATATAACCAGGGTAATCTTAGTGAAGCCTTAGGTTTTTATACCAGTAGTTATAAAATCTGTAAAAGCACAAATTACAAAAACGGCATGGCATCTTTTTTTTGTAATACGGGACTTGTTTATATTGATTTAGAAAACTACAATGAAGCCATTATTAAATATGTAAGCGCTTTAAAAATATACCAAGCCATACATAATGAAGCAGGTGAGGCATTGTGCTATAACCACTTAGGGACAGTATATGCCAAACAACAAAAATTTACCAAAGCATTGGCACACCACAACATGGCATTAAAAATACGTGTACAATTACACGATACCCTTGCACTTGCCGATAGCTACCAAAACATAGGTTACATTTATTATTGCAAAAAAGATTTTAATGAAGCACTAAACTATTACAACCTTGCACTTACAACAAACCTACAAACTAACAATGTGTGGGCACAAGCTTACTCTTATACTTGCTTAGGTAACACCTACGAAAACGTAAATAATCAAGCACAAGCTCTAAAAAATTACTTAGCTGCCCTGCAAATATACCGGCAGCTTAACAGCATTGACGATTTGGTGGAGCTATACAGTTCTATTAGTCAGGTTTACACTCAAATTCAAAACTATACTGAGGCCAGTTATTATAAAAGCGAGTACCAAAAACTTACTGAAAAACTAAACCCCACCAAATACTATTCTACCCAAAATTATTCTACCAATTAGTTTTTTGTTTTTTGATTAAATAGGTGGGGTTGACGTTTTTTAGCTTCAGCTTCTTTAAATAGTGTTATGCGCTAAGTTCCTGATGGGCTTGTTGCATAACGGCTTTTACTTTAGTGAAACAGGTTTGGATGGTGTCTATTTCTTTACGATCGAAAGCGAGCGTTTCTATTTGGATTAATTCGTTACCAATAATTAAATCTAAACCAACAAAGGGGATGGTTGATTTCATGTGGTGAGAGATGGAATGGATTTTTTCGAAATCGGTTTGGGCAATTGCTTTTTCTAACTGAATAACTTCATCAGGGGTTTCAGATAGAAAAATATCAATCATTTCTTTTATGAAGTTAGCATCCCCTTTAGAAACATCTTTCAGATATTTTAAATCGGTTACTTTTTGCGGAAACATGACTGTTGGCATTTAGTGTATAGTAAAGGTAACATTAATATATTTTGAAAGAATGTTATTTAAATCTAATTCTTTAATGGGTTTAGATATATAATCCGTCATACCGAAGCTAATACATTTTTCGCGTTCGCCGGGCATGGCATGTGCGGTCATAGCTATAATGGGCAAGGTTAGTTTTAACTCATGGCGGATATAATCGGTAGTTTCGTAACCGTTCATTTCGGGCATTTGTATATCCATTAAAATAAGGTTATAGGTTTTGGCTTTTAATTTTTCTACAGCAAGTTTGCCATTGCCACAAATATCAAAATCAAATCCTAAATCTTTAAGCATTAAACCTGCCAGTTTTTGGTTTAGTAAATTATCTTCTACTACTAATACATGCACTTTATCTTCTACATTCACCTTTTCTATTTTTTCGGTTTCAGTTTTTACTTCCTCTTCCATGTTTTCGGCAACTTTGTAGGGAATGGTAAATGTAAACGTTGAGCCTTTGCCTTTTGTACTTTCTACCCCAATGGTACCAGCCTGCAACTCCACTAATTTTTTAGCGATAGATAAACCTAAACCCGTACCGCCATAAATGCGCGACGTGTCGGATTTTGCTTGTGTAAAACGCTCAAATATTTCTGAAATTTTTTCTTGCGAGATACCTATTCCGGTATCTTGCACCTTAAAGGTGATGGTTACATTTTGTTCATCAATTTTTTCGGCATTTACCAAAACATTTATAGAGCCTTCTCTGGTAAATTTTAAAGCGTTGCCAATAAGGTTAATTAAAATTTGGGTAAGGCGTGTTGGGTCGCCCATTATTAATGAGGGTACGTTATTTGCAATGGTTAATGTAACAGGCACCTTTTTTTCTTTAGCCTGTACAAAAAACATGGTGGTTACCGAGTGGAGCAAACTGGGAAGATTAAATCTGATTTCTTCGATACGAACCATGCCGGCTTCTATTTTAGAAAAATCTAAAATATCGTTCACAATAGCCAATAAATTTTCGCCCGAACTTTGTATGGCTTTTGCATAATCCTGCTGCTCGGCATTTAAGTGTGTTTTATTTAAGCGATGATTAAAACCCAAAATAGCATTAAGGGGTGTACGAATTTCATGACTCATATTGGCCATAAACTGCTCTTTTATAATGGCGGCGTCTTCGGCTTTTTTTTGCGTAATCATTAATTCCTTTTCAAGCTTTTCGCGTTTGTTTACATCGCGGTACAAAATCCAAACACAAAGCACTACCAATAAAAATGCAAACACATAAGCCGATGTGTCCATTTGTTTTACACGCTCGCTGGCCTGTTGGTTACGTGCCATAATTTCGGCAAACTTAGCTTCTTCTATAGCATGTATTTTTTCGAACTCGGCAATAATATGTGCCATTAATAATTTGCCTTTGCCCAATTTAATAAGCTTAATTGATTTTTGCGGACTAAGCTGGTACTGAAACATAACCTCATCGGTAAATTGTATTTCGGCGTTTAACAGTTTTACCAATGTATCAATCGATGCTTGTTGCTCCTTATTGGGCGACAGGTGTTTTAAATTTTTAAACTTGGTTACTATATTTGCCAGGTACGATTCGTTTTTGCTTAAAAGACTATCGTTGCCGGTAAGCACATAACCTTTTACACGGCTTTCGAAAAAAACAACCGAAGTTTTTATAGATTCAATTTCGGTAGATATTTTAGTGGAGTTTGATAACTCCTGTTGCGAGGAAATAACATCAGCTATGCTGCGATTAAGTCCATACTGAACACCAATTAAAACAAGTAAAACAGCGGCAAAGCCAATGCCTATTTTTGCTTTAATATCAATGTTCCATATTTTTTTCATTTGCGAAACCATATAGATTAGCTATCTAATTTAGAAAAAATAGCTGAACCACCCCCAATGGTAGTTCAGCTTTTTGTTGTTGTTTGTTGTTGTTTGTTGTTGTTGTTTGTTGTTGTCGTTTGTTTTTATTTGTTGTTGTTTGTTATAGGGTTATTTCATAAAGTGCAGCGCTAAAAATACTGCTACACCCATAGTAGCAAAGGTTAAAAGAAATATGGCCATAAATTTTGATACACCAAACTCCCTTGTAAGCAACCTGATGGGTGCCGTAATAACATGGTTAACGAGCTTGGTTATTCGTGCCCATGCAGTAGGCCCTTTAACCACATAATCGATAGCACCTGCACGAAACGACTCGATGGCTACACCCATATCCTCGTTACCCGATAGCATAATGACTTCGGTTTTTGGGTTGATGGCTTTTATTGATTTTAAAACTTCTACCCCATTTTTGCCTTCCATATAATGATCAAGAATAACAACGTGGGTGTCTT
>Ga0207019_1029_pt1 | contig 41529 bp, 38 predicted proteins | sample Alteio_BWMinCont_50_FD_153483 | JGI IMG/M metagenome (GOLD analysis project Ga0207019, IMG submission 153483) | Enriched cells from forest soil in Barre Woods Harvard Forest LTER site, Petersham, Massachusetts, United States -... | ecosystem: Environmental > Terrestrial > Soil > Temperate forest >...
CTCGCCGCCTGATAAAGTGGTTGATGCCTGCCCCAAACGGATATAACCTAAGCCTACATCAAGCAAAGTTTTTACCTTACGGTAGATGGATGGAATATGCTCAAAAAACGGCGTAGCATCCTCAATGCTCATATCCAGCACATCGCTTATGGATTTACCTCGGTAGCGCACTTCCAGCGTTTCACGGTTATATCTTCTGCCGCCGCATTCTTCACAAGGCACCTGCACATCAGGTAAAAAGTTCATCTCTATTACCTTCATCCCCGCACCCTGGCAGGTTTCGCAACGGCCACCCTTTACATTGAACGAAAAACGACCTGGTTTATACCCCCGTATCCGCGATTCTGGCAAGGCAACACCGTATTAGTAATTGAACATAACCTTGACGTTATAAAGGTGGTCGACCATGTGATAGATCTTGGCCCCGAAGGCGGTTCAGGCGGCGGTAAAATATTGTTTAGCGGTACGCCTGAAGGTTTGTGCAAAGTGAAGGATAGTTTTACGGGGATGTTTTTGAAGAAGGAAATGCACATAAAATAATTGTATAATGGCTGGTTTAACTGCCCTATAAATAATTACCAAACAAAACGTATATACCATAACTTTATGAAATATGCTGCCACTCCTTACATCCCCGCAAATTCGCGAAGCTGATGCTTATACTATAGCCAACGAGCCCATTACTTCTATTAACTTGATGGAGCGCGCGGCTAAGGCGTTTGTAGGCTGGTTTGTTAATCATTTCCCTGATAAGAACCAGGCAGTTTCAATTTACTGTGGTACCGGTAATAATGGCGGCGATGGTTTGGCTATTGCGCGTATGCTGTACGGGCATCATTACAAGGCGATAAATGTGAAGATAACCCGCTTCTCTGATAAAACTTCGGATGATTTCAACACAAACCTTAAACGGCTACAAAAACTACCTTTAATTGAGATAAAAAACGGAGATGATTTCCCGCTAGAAGAAAGCCCTGTCATTATTGATGCCATGCTGGGTACTGGCTTAAGCAAACCTTTAGCCGGCGATTACAAGAGACTGGTACAGTACTTAAATAGCCTTGAAAAAACAGTGGTAGCGGTCGACATTCCGACCGGATTTTTTGCCGAGGGTAAGATAGACCCCAAAGCTGAAGTTTTAAAAGCAGAGCTGGTAATTACTTTTCAGCAGGCCAAAATTAATTTCCTGCTGCCTGAATCGGGTCCATTTATCAATTGCTGGGAGGCGGTTAATATTGGTATTGACGAGGGATTTGTGCGATCTTTAAACTCCCCTTACCAGTTTGTTAGGGAAAAAGATGTTCGCAGGTTGTTGAAACCGCGCCATAAATTCAGTAATAAAGGTACTTATGGCCATGCGCTAATAGTTGCAGGGCAAGCTAAGACAATGGGAGCGGCGTTATTGTGCTCATCCGCTTGTGCACATGCGGGTGCAGGGCTAACCACCGCCTGTGTGCCCGAAAGCGGCCTTATAGCTTTAAATAGCTATCTACCCGAAATTATGGCAATTATACGGCAGGGGGATGATCTGCCCGAAATAAGCTGGGATAAATTTAGTTCGATGGGTATTGGGCCGGGTTTGGGCGACGATGAAAACTCGCTGGCCTTATTAACTTATATTTTTACCAATTACCATAAGCCGGTTGTTATTGATGCCGATGCCCTTAATTTGCTGGCGGCGCATAAACAGCTTTGGGCATTGGTGCCCGAAGGCAGTGTTTTAACCCCACATATGAAAGAGTTCGACCGTTTGTTTGGCGAACATGATAGTTGGTGGCTGCGCCTGCAAACAGCAATTGAAAAGGCCAAAGAACACAAGGTCTGTATCGTATTAAAAAACGATCATACCATAACGGCTACACCAGGTGGTAAGGCTTATTTTAATTCGACCAGTAACGCGGCTATGGCCAGTGGGGGTATGGGCGATGTGCTTACCGGCGTAATAGCCGCATTGCTTGCCCAAAAATATTCGCCTGAAGATGCCTGCATTATTGGTAACTATATACATGGTAAAGCGGGCGATGAACTGGCATTACCTAACCGTATGAACGTAGTTTTGCCGGGTAAATTAATTACCCAGCTGCCGGTTACCATGGCAAAATTCAGGGCATAAAAAAAACGGTTGCAAGTATTACACAACCGTCTTTCAATTAACTATTAACTGATCTTATAAAGAACTAATACTTCAACTTAGTGTATATAAGACGCACATGGCATCTGATATGTTACAAAAACGATAGAAGAAAAGTATTGTTTTATAAGAATGCAGGAATGCACACCAAAAAGGTGCGATTTTAACGTATTTTAACAATTGACAGGTTCTGTTAATGTTCTTAGAAGGTGCCTATAACCATCATTTGGTCCATAGTGGGGTTAACACTGCCGCCGCGTGGCTCAAGGGTTACAGCAAAGGCCTGGGCCAATGCAAGCGACTTCATCTCTTTCATATCGCTGGTATCGCCCGAAATTTTATCAAAAACACCCAGGTCAACCGGTTTGCCGCCTACCAGTGCCCATAATTGATATTGATGGTCTTTATCATTAGCAGGCAGCTTAAGATCGGCCATATCTATCATTACCTTCTTTTTAACCGGGCTAAATGCCACCATCATGGTTGATGATGTATGTTTAGGCATGCCATGCAGCTTTATGATCTTAAATGTAGTATCGCGATAAACATCCAGTTGATGATCCATAAACTTAACCGTATTCGCAAAATGCTGATTGGTTGAATTTAAAGCAAGCAATTGCGTATTCGCGTCATTCAGTTTGTTCGATATGCTGATAATTACCACAACACTAGCAATTAGTAAAGCGAGGCATGCGGCAAAAGCATATTTATAAAAGTTATTTTGCTTTGGCGGCGTTAACGTAACCACATTATCCTTAACAGGCTTGGCTTTGGTAGGGAAATTATTATCATCGGCCAAATTAACAACGAGGCTGTTCAATATTCTGTCGCGCATGTGTTCTGTTGGCTCAACAGCATTTTCAGCAGCATATAATTCCATGGAACGCTCTATATCCTCCAACTCGGTTTTAATTGCCGGATGTTTGGATGCCATCTCCTCAACCTGCAACTTTTCGTCCGGGCTTACATCGCCCAAAACGTAAAGTTCCAATATCCCTGATTCAATATATGCTTTTATATCTTCCACTTATTAACTTTTCAATTAAAATGTTTCCTAAGCTGTAGTATAGCCATTCTTAAACGGGTTTTAATGGTACCAAGCGGTATGCCTAATTCATCGGCAGCTTCCACGTGGGTGTAACCTTTAAAATAAACCAATTCAAGGATAAGCTTCTGCTCAGGCTTTAGTGTTTGCACTAAGTCTTTGATTCCCAGCAGCTCAGGTTTGTAAACCGTATTCCTTTGTTCGTCTATGAAAGTTACGTTATTTTCAAGCTCCTGGTTTTTATTCTGGTTCTTAAAATCTTTGGAGCGAAGCTTATCAATAGCCAGATGGCGCGCTATATTTACCATCCAGGTAAACAAGCGGCCTTTTTCGGTACTGTAGCTCGAGAAGGAATGCCATATTTTTACAAAGGTTTCCTGTAAAACATCTTCGGCGGTGGCAGTGTCGGTTATGATCCTTGATATTACCCCAAATAACGATGAGGAATACATGTCATACAATGCTTCCACCGCGATCTTTTCGCGGTTTTTTAGTGCGGACACTAACTCCTCTTCCGACAATGATATTTTACTTCTCCTGGTCAATGTGCGGTGAAGATATGAAGGAATAATCAGATTTCAAACAGGTGTTTTTCAGCATGATATGATGACCGGACCAATGGCCCGCTTTCAACATATCTAAAACCCTTATCGAGGCCGATCTGTTTGTAAAATGCAAATTGGTCGGGATGTATCCAGTCTATTACCGGGTGGTGGTTACGTGTGGGCTGTAAGTACTGCCCCAGGGTTAATATTTGTACGCCGGCGTTCAGCAGGTCGTCCATTGCTTCCAAAACATCCTCTTCTTTTTCGCCCAAACCCAGCATAATGCCCGATTTTGTTCGTAAGCCTGCTTTGGCAACATGGCTAAGTGCTTCAAGGCTGCGGTCATATTTGGCCTGTATGCGTACTTCTTTGGTTAAGCGACGAACGGTTTCAAGGTTATGCGAAACAACTTCGGGCCTTGTTTCCAATACATGTTCCAGGTTTTCCCATACCCCTCTGAAATCAGGCAATAAAGTTTCCAAAGTAGTCTCCGGGCTTTCGCGGCGGATAGCGTTTATGGTTTCGGCCCAAATGATCGAACCACCATCCTTCAGGTCGTCGCGATCAACCGATGTAATAACGCAATGCTTAACCTGCATCAGTTTAACCGAGTTTGCTACGCGATTAGGCTCGTCGATATCAACAGCCAGCGGCCTGCCAGTAGCAACCGCGCAGAATGAACATGAGCGGGTGCAGATGTTACCCAATATCATAAATGTAGCTGTACCCGCGCCCCAGCATTCTCCCATGTTTGGGCAATTGCCGCTTTCGCAAATGGTATGCAGCTTATGTGTATCGACCAAACTGCGCACCTGGGCGTATTCTTTCCCAACGGGTAACTTTACCCTAAGCCAATCAGGCTTGCGGTTAACAGGTGCAGCAGGAACTACCGGCAATTCAATCATAATGCAAATGTAGCTAAAAACACCTTACCCCGATAAAGAGCAAAATATTATTACAATTTATACGTGTAATATTACAGTTGTTTGATAGATAAATAACTGATAAAGATTTTAGATTTGCAGTAATAAATCCGAAATTGAACATCCAACATTCGAAATATAATTATGGCAACAATAGAATCTACCTACCTTGGCGACTTACGCACCGAGGCTACTCACCTGCAATCAGGCACTAAAATTATTACCGATGCACCTACTGATAACCTGGGCAAAGGCGAAGCCTTCTCACCAACCGACCTGCTGGCTGAGTCACTGGCCAGCTGTATGCTGACTACGATGGCTATTTTAGGGGGCAAGCAAGGCATCACCATTGATGGCACTACCTGTGAGGTTACCAAAATTATGGCTGCTAACCCGCGCCGCGTGGCCGAAGTGGTTATTAATTTTAAGTTCCCGAAAGATTACGACGATAAAGACAGGAAAATACTGGAAGCTGCCGCTTATGGTTGCCCTGTGGCAGTAAGCATTCATCCTGATCTAAAGAAGACGGTTGATTTTGGATGGTGATATATAAGTCTTAAGTCTGGAGTTCAAAGTCCTAAGTCGAAGAAGAGGACTAAAGACTCTGGACTTTAGACTAAAACTTCAAGCGCTTCTTCAACAGAAATGCCACCGTGCGATTGGTCGAGGATGCATTCGCCGTCCTTAATTAAAAGCATTTGCGGCGATTCATGGTGTACCTGGAAATCCTGGGCCACCAGGCTTGATATATCGCGATATTTAATAAGATCTAAAAAGTATAAGGGCATATCGGCAGGTAGCTTGTCCATATCCATCTCAAAACGCCTCTTTGCCATCATGCTGATAGAGCAACGGGTGCTGTGCTTAAAAATTAAGCTATAACCGAGGTTGCTCTTTATCGCATCTACCTGATTCGCTGATTCCAACGATGTCCAATTCATAATAAAATATACTGTATTTTATGCAAAAATACGTAAATACGGTGTACCCCTGTACTTAGTTTTAAGCAATTGATAATAGGATGACAATAAAATTAGCGGCCGCGCTGTGGGTATGTATTATACGCAGGGCATAGTTTGTTTGAGCATGAAGCAAGGGTGCCTAATGCTAAAGCTATAACAGCTATGTAAAGTATCTTTTTCATTTTCATTACCATATCAGTTTTTACGCAAATTATGCTTTTAATGTTTCAGCAAGATACGCCATTTTTATTGCAGTTACAGCGCCTTCTTCACCTTTATTACCGTGCTTGCCACCAGCCCTGTCAACAGCTTGCTGCTGGTTATCGGTGGTTAATACACCAAATATAACCGGTTTTGAATATTTTATGGCTACGTTGCTTATACCGTTGGCTACCGCATTGCAAATAAAATCAAAATGCCTTGTTTCGCCCTGTATAACACAGCCTAAACATATTACAGCATCTAATTTATGATTTTTTAATAACAGATCAGCACCCGATGTTAATTCAAAACTACCGGGAACGGGATAGGAGAATATATTTTTTTTAAGTGCCCCGTGCTCAAGCAGACTTTCATAAGCACCCTGGTATAAGGCATCGGTTATTTCGCGGTTCCATTCGGCTACCACAATACCAAAGCGGTATGGTTTGGCCGATGGTATCTCGCTGCCTGAAAAATCGCTTAAATTTTTATGTTGGCTGGACATTGGATTAGTGATTAGAGGTTGGAGATTAGAGATTAGTTAAAGAGAGCCTAATCTCTAATTAACTGGTCTCTAATCTCTAACTAAAACTACATCTGCGCTTCGGCGCGGGCAATATATTCGTCGATATTTTGCGCTTCGGTGCTGCTGTTGTAATCTTCCTTTATTTTTTTGTAGGTTTCGTCAGCATCCTTAAAATTCTTTTCAGCTTCGTAAACCAGGCCTAATTTTTTAAGATATAATGGCGACAGGAATTTATTTTTCGCCATATCAGCAGCTTTTTTAAAGTAGGTTTCGGCCTTGTCGTAATTTTTCAATTCAACATAAGCATCACCGGTGCTGCCTAAAGCTTCGGCGGCAACCATGGTATCATCGCCGTGGTAATTGGTCAGGTCGTCAATAGCTTTGCTATATTCGCCTTTGTTTAAATAAGCTATGCCCAGATAAAAGTAAGCAAGGTTTGCCGACTTAGTGCTGCCGTAATCGCTTATTATTTTTTCAAAGCCTGGATAACCGGCATCGCCGTTAATGGCTTTATCCCAGTCTTTTTTCTCCCAGTAATCCTGCGCGGCGTGCATTTTGTTCGCCGCTTCAATTTCGCGTGGTGCCAGGTATAAATTTAAATATATTAAATAACCTGCAACCAGTAATAGAACGGCTGCAACTATAAATAATAAGCTTTTCTGATTCTCGCGCACAAAATTGCCTGTTTTTCCCAATCCGTTACCGGTTTCTAAAACAATCTTTGTGTTATCCTGCATTTTGGTCATTTCTATTCTAAAATTAAGTTTGCAAACTTACGGTTTTATAATTTTTTCACAATACCTTTTGTATTTATTTTAGTGATCAGAGATTTGAGGTTAGTGATTAGTAATAAATGAGTTAACTAAATCTATAATTGGCCGAAGTATATTAGCGATCATGGCGTCGATATAAATTTTTACCTAACCTCTAATCTCTAACCTCTAATCGTTAATTTTGACCACCACATGTATCTGCAGCAATTATCAGTCATCAACTTTAAAAACTATGCCGAAGCTGAACTAACCTTTAGCGATGGGGTGAATGCTTTTACAGGCGATAACGGCGCGGGAAAAACCAATTTGCTTGATGCCATACATTACCTGTCGCTTTGTAAGAGTTATTTTAACCCGATCGATAGTCAGCAGATAAAACAGGGGGCCGACTTCTTTATTATCAACGGGAACTTTAATAAAAACAACAAGCACGAAAAAATTGCCTGCGCGGTTAAGCGCAACCAAAAAAAGCAGTTTAAGCACAATAAAAAGGATTACCAGCGCCTGGCCGACCATATAGGGTTGTTCCCGCTGGTGATGATATCGCCCTATGATACCAGTATCATCACTGAGGGTAGCGAAGAACGCCGTAAGTTTATTGACAACGTACTTTCGCAAACCGACCATCATTATCTTGATGAAGTTATAGCTTATAACAAGGTATTGAATAGCCGTAACGCGTTTTTAAAAATGATAGCCGATACCGGGCGATACGACCCGCATTTACTGGAGGTGATGGATGAGCAGCTTATAACGGCAGGCAATAGCATTTTTAATAAGCGCAAAGCTTTTATGGAGGGCTTTACCGATATATTTAACCAGCATTACCAGTTTTTAACCGAAGACGCCGAAAAGGTTGAGCTGATATATGAATCGCAGTTATTGCAGGATGATCTTTCAGTTTTATTAAGGAAGAGCATTGAACGCGATCGGGCATTGGAGCGTACTACGGCGGGTATACACAAAGACGACCTTCAGTTTATTATACATGGCATGCCGATGAAAAAATTTGGATCGCAGGGGCAGCAAAAGTCATTTCTGATAGCACTTAAGCTGGCGCAATACACTTTTTTAACCCGGCAAAAGGGTTTTAAACCGTTATTGTTGCTTGATGATATTTTTGATAAGCTTGATGATAAGCGCGTTACCAAGCTAATGCAAATGGTGAGCGACAATGATTTTGGGCAAGTATTTATAACCGATACCAGCATAAACCGGGTGCAGAATATTTTTACCGGTATGGATGTGCCTGTAAAACTATTTAAAGTAAGGGGAGGGGAAATCGATGCGTAGGACTAACGATAAATCATTAAAAGAAGCCATTGAGCAAATGCTTAATGTTTACAAAATAAAGAAGCGTTTTGAAGAGACCGGCATTGTAGCCCATTGGCCCGAACTGGTAGGGAAATCAGTAGCCAACCGTACTAAGGAAATATTTATCCACGATAAAAAACTATACCTGCGTATAGAATCATCGGTAATAAAAAATGAATTAATGCTGATGCGTGCCCAAATAATAAGCAAGGTGAACGATAGGGCTAAAGAAACGCTGATCGAAGAAATTATCTTCCTCTAGCTATACGCAAACGTGCAGCAGCACTTACGTACATTTCATCGCGGATCTTTGAATAAACGAAGATAAATACGCCCGGTATTAAAAATGCAAGCTGTACCTCAGGGTGATTTTTAAATATAAGCGTAGAAGCCGTAATTAACAGTACTACTATGATAGAGTACAACAGGCATTTCATTATTAGCTTCATGATCAGAGGTTTAAATAGTCGTTTATAATTAAATTAGTTATAAAAGTATTATATAATTCCCGGTAAAACAAATAAAATACGCAATCATATTCCACTTTATTCCACCAGGAATCCTTCACGACGGAAACCCCTGATCAGGCATTAAAATTTCTCAAATGCTGAGAAAAAGAAATTGCCTTCAATTTCGGCGTTCTCGTCTGAATCCGACCCATGTATCGCGTTAGCGTCAATTGATCTTGCAAACAAATTGCGAATGGTTCCGGCCTCAGCTTTTGTAGGGTCGGTTGCTCCGATCAGTTTACGAAAATCTTCTATCGCGTTATCTTTCTCTAATACTGCTGCAACAATAGGGCCAGACGACATAAAGCCAACCAAAGCGCTGTAAAAAGGGCGTTCTTTATGCACAGCATAAAATTGTCCGGCTTTTTCAACACTTAAATAAGTGTATTTCATCGCCACTAATTTAAAGCCGCTTTTTATAATTTGGTCAATAATTGCCCCAATATTCCCCGCTGCCACTGCATCGGGCTTGATCATTGTAAATGTTCTGTTAGTTGCCATATCTGTTTAAAATTGCTGCAAAAGTAGTGTTTTATATCAAACTATAAAGTTGAAAACCAATTATTAACCAATTGATAATACACCCCTTTATACTATACCCGGCATGCTTTCGTTTATAAACATCAGGGTAAAAAAATGTTTTACTATATATATCAATGAGTTGGAAATTTATTTAACTTTGCAACTCTTTTTTGAAATTGATGTTAGATACTGCTTCTGTTATTGATCTTTTAGCACAACCCCGCAAAATTGTTATAACAACCCATCATAAACCTGATGGGGATGCTATGGGGTCGTCATTAGGTTTGTATAATTATCTTATACAGCAGGGCCACCATACAACAGTAATTACGCCCACCGATTATCCCCACTTTTTTAACTGGATGCCCGGCAATGGCGATGTCCTTATATATACTGATAACACCGCGGCAGCCGATACACTTATTGCCAATGCCGATATAATTTTCTGCCTTGATTTTAACGCACTTGGCCGCATTAATGAAATGGGCGAAAAAGTAGGCGAAAGCAGTGCCGTTAAAATAATGATAGATCATCATCTGGAGCCAAGCGATTTTGATGATTACCGTTATTGGGATATTAATGCCTGTGCTACCGCGCAACTGGTATATACCTTTATTGTAGAAGTGCTTAACAATAAAAAACTGGTTAACCGCGATGTGGCGGCCTGTTTATATACCGGTATCATGACCGACTCAGGCTCGTTCCGTTTCCCGACAACCACATCGGCAGTGCACCGCATTGTTGCCGATCTGATCGATGCGGGTGCGGTTAACTGGCGCATACATGAGCTGGTTTATGATAATTCATCAGAGAACAGGCTTAGGTTCCTGGGTAATTGCCTGGTTAATAAGCTGGAGGTTTATAATGAGTTTAACACAGCCGTTATAACCGTTGATAAAGATGAACTGGAAAAATACGATGTAATAACCGGCGATACAGAAGGCATTGTTAATTACGCTTTATCAATAAGTAATGTGCGCCTGGCGGCATTTATTGTTCAACGCCGGGACAAGGTTAAACTTTCATTGCGTTCGAAAGGCGAATTTCCGGCTAACGAAATTTGCAAGAAATATTTTAACGGCGGCGGTCACCGCAATGCAGCCGGCGGAACATCAACTGATAGCCTTGAGCAGGTTATAGATCAATTTAAATTAATTTTACCCAAGTATAAAACCCTTTTAACAGAATAAAAATAAAATGAAAAAAAACTTGATTTTTTTGGCGCTTGTATCATTAGGATTAGCAAGTTGCAACGGAGGATTTAAACAAGACGAAGGAGGCATGTTGTATAATATAGTCGTTGATAAAGGCGGCCCGACCATACAATCAGGCGACTTTGTTAGCGCAGATGTTGTTATAAAAACAGATGCCGACTCCGTATTACAAAGTACCTATGAAACAGGTAAACGAATTGAAACACCTATCCCTAAGCCACAAGGTAAGGGCGATATTATTTCGGGCCTTTTAAAATTAAGCGAAGGCGATAGCGCGATCATCAAGATCAACCTTGACTCGATGTACAAAAAACAGCCAAAACCTCCGGGCATTAAAGGTAAATACATTGTTTATAATATTAAGATCCAGAAGGTAATTGCAAAAGGCACACTTAGCGAGCAGGTATTCGAAGGCAGGGTAACTGACTATTTGAAATCAGAATCAGACGTGCTTAAAAAACAAGAGCCTGCGTTAATTAAAAAATACATAGCCGATAAAAAACTAACTGTTACTACAACAGCCGATAGCCTTAACTATGTAATTACCACACCGGGCGTAGGCCCAACACCTGCGGTTGGCGATACTGCAGTAGTAAATTACACCGGCAGGTTTGTTAGCAACGGAAAGGTTTTTTGATTCGTCAATTAAAGATACTGCTGTAAAAGCTAAATTACAGGGTGCTAACATGCGCACTTTTGGCCCTATACATATACCTGTAGGCCAGCAAAGGGTAATTAAAGGCTGGGATGAAGGCTTGCAGTTATTAAATAAAGGTGCGAAAGCTACTTTAATTATACCATCGAGCCTGGCTTACGGCGAGCATGGTATGCAAATTATTGGCCCATACACCCCAATAGTGTTCGAACTTCAGTTGGTTGATATCATCCACCCAAATCCAAACGCGCCAAAACCGGTAATGCCATCAATGATGCCGCCGCCAACAGCGCCAAAAGGAAAATAATTTAGGTTATATATGCCTTCCCGGTGCTGAACCGGGAAGGCTTTTTTATTTGCTATGAAGAAATATATTTATTGCGCTTTATTACTTTGCGCATTCGCGGCAACCGCAAATGCACAAAGTAATTTACAGCGCACCCCCAAAGGATCATTATACACTATTTTTACGCCAGGTACAGGCGATAAAATAAAGGTGAATGATGTGATCACATTCAACATCATCCAAAAAACGGATAAGGATTCAGTGTTAGCGAGCAGCTATACCATGGGTCACCCTGTAAAATTACAGGTACAGGCCCCTGAAAGCGCCACTGACCCTATAGTAACCGCTTTAATGGAAGTGTTGCCACTTGCATCAGTTAACGATAGTTTACTGGTAAGAGTTTCGACTGATACCCTGTTAAAAGGGCATGAAGAAAACAGGCCACCGTTTTTCCCGAAAGGCAGCTACCTGAATTTGTATATTAAGATAGTTAATGTGCAAACTCTTAATGATGCCATAGCCGAAAGGAATGCCGACATAGCAAAGGCAAAAGCTGCCGAAACCGTTACAGCCAATAAATATATTGCCGATAATAAACTTATTTTAAAAACAACAGCTTCGGGTTTAAAATACAAGGTTACAAAGATCGGCCTTAAGCCGAAGCCTTTGAGCGGCGATACCGTATTGGTAAATTATACCGGCAAACTGCTTAACGGGAAAGTATTTGACTCGAGCATTGCCAGTGTAGCTAAGGCTGCAGGCATAGATCAGCCAGGCAGGCCTTATGAACCATTAAAGTTGCCGTTAGGTGATGGACATGTTATAAAGGGTTGGGAAGAAGCTCTACTTTTATTGAATGAAGGCGGGAAAGCTATGTTCATCATTCCATCGGATTTGGCTTATGGTGAACAGGGTAGTCCAGACGGAGGCGCTACCATACCACCTTTCAGTACATTGATCTTCGATTTGGAACTGGTAAAAGTAATACGCATTAAGCATGCAGCACCGGCGGCAACCAAAAAACCACTGGTTAAGCATCATTACCCGGTAAAAAAGACCAATTAAAAAAGAGAAGCCTCCTGATAAACTGGGAGGCTTTTTTATTTTTGCACTATGTTACTTACCGATACGCATACTCATTTATATTATGAAACAGATACCGCGAAGCGGGCCGCATTAATGCAGCGCTGTGCGGAAAACCATGTCGACAGACTGTTTTTGCCAAATGTTGATGTGGGATCGGTAGCTAAGTTGTTTGAGCTTACAGCCGCTTACCCGGCTAATTGTTACCCTATGCTTGGCCTGCACCCATGTTCGATTAAGGAAGGCTGGGAAGGTGAGTTAGCTGCCATTGTTAATGCGTTGGGTGGTCATAAAATATATGCCATAGGCGAAATTGGGATAGACCTATACTGGGATAAGACCACTTTAGCTGAGCAAGTGACCGCCTTTAAAAAGCAGATAGCCTGGGCAAAAGAATTAAAATTGCCGATAGTTATCCATTGCCGCGATGCTTTTGACGAGGTGTTTGAAGTATTGGAACAGGAAAAAGATGATGACCTGAGGGGTATATTTCATTGCTTTACGGGCACACTTGAACAGGCTGAAAAGGTTATAGCTTTAGGCTTTTATCTGGGTATAGGCGGCGTACTTACCTATAAAAATGCCGGGCTGGATAAAATTTTACCTCAAATTGATCTGCGGCATATCGTTTTAGAAACGGATTCTCCGTACCTTACGCCTGTTCCATACCGTGGCAAACCTAATGAAAGCTCATATTTGATATATGTTGCCCAAAAGGTTGCGGAGCTGCACCAAATCAGCATTGAAACTGTGGCCGACATAACCACACAAAACTCAAAGCTGGTGTTTGGTGTATGAATAAACTAAATAATACTTTTTTTTGACCATCATTCCTGATATATATTAATGAGCCAAATACTTATCATTTATACCGGCGGCACCATAGGTATGATGAGCGACCCTGTTACCAAGGTGCTCAAGCCCATCAACTTTGAGCAAATAATGGATAATGTGCCCGAGCTGGATAAATTGAACTGTAAGATCAAGGTACATTCATTCGATAGGATCATCGATTCATCAAATATGAACCCGGTAATATGGAGTGAACTGGCCGGCCTGATAGAGGCTAATTATGATAAAGTTGACGGCTTTGTGATATTACATGGTTCTGATACCATGGCTTTCACCGCATCGGTAATGAGCTTTATGCTCGAGAACCTGGGCAAACCGGTTGTTTTTACGGGTTCGCAATTACCTATAAGCGCCATACGTACCGACGCGAAGGAAAACCTGATGACTGCTATTGAAATTGCCAACTCCAAAAAGCAAGACCGTGCACGTGTACCTGAGGTTTGCATTTATTTTGATTACAAATTATTCAGGGGCAACCGCTCATTTAAATATAACTCCTCAAAATTCGAGGCTTTCCGTTCGCCAAATTACCCTATACTGGCCGAATCAGGCGTACACCTGCGCTTTAGCGCGAACGATATCAGGCAACCATCAGACAGCCCCATGATAGTGCATAAAAGCCTGGTAAGCGATGTTGCCGTGCTTAAGCTATACCCCGGCATAAGCCCCAAAGTGGTTGAAACCATTTTAAAGGCCGATGTACGCGGCGTTGTTATGGAAACATTTGGCGCAGGCAACACTACCGATGAACAATGGTTTACCGATATGCTGCGAGAGGCCATTGACAGCGGTAAGGTAATATTGGATATATCGCAATGTAAAGTTGGAACTGTTGAGCTCGGTAGATACGAAACCAGCAAACAATTAAAAGATATGGGCGTAGCCAACGGCTATGACATGACCTTTGAATCGGCTGTTACCAAAATGATGTACCTGCTGGGCCAAACTGATGACCCCAAATTGGTTAAAGAGCTATTGGAGACTGATTTAAGGGGTGAGATAACGGTATCGTAAGTATATCATGTTATTTTTTCTCTATTAGTTTGCCTTTCATAAAACTGTAAAGCTCATCGAATTGTACTTCGGTTAACTCGCTTTTTTTAATTACTGTTTTAGGTATAGTGTCACTTTCACTGTTCAAAATATAAATATATCTTTTATTGATCCTGAAGGCTTTAAATATACTCCAATTCATTAATATATATACTCCTTGTGAATCATAGCTAATGCCGTCGTCATTGATGCCAATTTTCAATTTATACTCTTTATTATAATTTTCAATTACTTCAATGGGCTTGAAATTTAGTCTCGGATAAAAAGTTTCTAAGAATAACATACCTGCGCCTCCCCAAAACAAAGCTGCAACCATGGCATAACCCGAAAAACTATCAGAATTTACACCCTTTCCCTCATAAAAGAAGAAAGCTAATCCCACAATTAAGCACAAGAATATTTTTCTCTGTGGAACTTTTTGCTTTAACGCTTTACCATTCCGTTTATTAATTGGGAATCTTCTTTCGTCCTATTAATAATGATATTCATATTGTAAATATAGAAGCTTTACTAAAGCTAAAGAGTTATAGCCAAGTGACTAAAGTAAATTAATAACCTTACTTGGCCTTAAACAGCCCATACTTCAGGATGCAGTAAATGGCCCTAAAGCCATCCTTCCAGCCGATCTTTTTACCCTCGGCATAAGTGCGGCCGTAATAGGATATGCCTACCTCGTAAATACGTACATTGGGTATTTGTGATATTTTCACAGTCACCTCGGGTTCAAAACCAAACCTTTGTTCGCGTAGGCTCAGGCTTTGCACCATGCTGGTATTGAATAATTTGTAGCAGGTTTCCATGTCGGTAAGGTTTAAGTTACTGTACATGTTTGATAACGTGGTTAAAAATTTATTACCTATGGTATGCCAGAAAAACAGCACACGGTGCGGGTTGCCGCCCATAAACCTTGAGCCAAAAACTACATCGGCAAAACCTTTTACTATGGGCTTAAGCAAATCATTATATTCTTCGGGGTCGTATTCAAGGTCGGCATCCTGTATCACCAGGTATTCACCGGTGGCTTTTTGTATGCCGGTATGCAGGGCTGCACCTTTGCCTTTATTTATTTCGTGTTTGTAATATTGAATATTTATCCCGGAGTTCTGTTCTATATAACTGTTAATAGCCTGCTCGGTATTGTCGGTTGAACAATCATTAACAATTATTATCTCTTTGGTAATATCATTAATTAAGTGAACTGCTTTTACCTTATCGAGTATTAAATGTATTGTTGCCCCTTCGTTATAGGCCGGAATGATGATTGATAGCTTTTTAAAGGACATAGGTTTTAGGTTTTGTTTGAGTTAGTCTCGTCGGCTTTCAACCGTATAAATAAAGCCATCGGCACGGTAATAGCCAAGGTTGTATTCTATCGGTCGGTCGGCCTGGTCGTATACAAATCTTTTTCTGAATAATATAGGGCTGCCTGGTTCCACGTCAAGCTTACCGGCTATTAGTTTATCAGCAGCGCGTGCGCTTATCTCTTCTTTTGATAGTTGCGCGGTAACTAAATGGTCCTTCTCTAATATTTCATAAAGCGGGCGTGAAAAATCTTCTTCACCTGTTAACCCAACCCTTGGATGAAAATAAGAAACAAAGTATACGAACGGCCCTTCGGTTTTCCCCCTCAAACGCTCCAGTTTCAGTACTTTTTTATCAGTTTTTATCTCAAAAAAATTAGCGACCTTTTCTTCGGGAAATACCCAGCTCAAATGCAGCTCAAAATTTTTAATGGTAATGCCCCGGGCTTTCATTTCCTGCGAAAAGCTCATCCAGTTCATTGATTTTGAGCTTACCGCCATGCTCGCCACTTTGGTGCCTACACCTTTTTTCCTTACCAGCAAACCCTCATAAACTAATTTATTGAGGGCCTGGCGCAACGTAGTGCGCGAAATAGCAAGGCGCTTTGATAATTCAACTTCGTTAGGGATAAATTTACCACCCTGGTATTGCGGGTCTGAAATTAATTTGCGCAATAAATTCTCCGCCTGTACATGTAGCGGAATAGGGCTCTTATGATCAATTTTTAATTGCATAATTTAGGTTAACAGGTTTCGAAACTATTATAAAATAGCTGATGGAACGTAGCCATAAAACATACTCTGCAGTTTTTTTACCGGCTATTATTATTCAAATGTATATAATAGTTATGTATTGCTACATATAATATATTATAAATAATTATTGCGCTGTAAAATGCAGCTATGTTATATTGTACCAACAATTAAAATGTTGTTATTTTAACCGCTAAGTTACTACAAATGAAAGGCAGTTTTAATACATACTCTATTGCTTAAACAGTACTTAAATAAATGAAATGCGGAAAGGGATTTATGCAGTAATGTAACAAAGCTAAATCGGTTTTTGGATATGCTGGTAAAACATTTATATTTAGCAAACCAACGGCTGCAGACCTAAAAAAGGCTAAAAAAGTAAAAAACATTAAAAATGAAACTCAAACATTTACTATCATTTGTCCTGTTAGTATTATTTACCGTTAGTTTAACCAATAGTTACGCCTTAAAAGAGGGAAGTAACAATATTTTTACCAATGCTGATTCATTATTCAAAACCGCTAATGTATTTCAATCGGGCATGGTTATACAGCAACGAAAGCCATTTGCCATTTGGGGAAACGCCGCCGCGGGAAGTACCATTACCATAAAAGCCGATTGGATAAATAAAGTTTTTAAGGTAACTGCCGACGGCCTTAATTACTGGAAAGGCTCAATAACTGTACCTAAAGCTGTACCCGGTGATTTTAAAGCGCATAATATAACCATTATATCAGGTGATAAAACAATTAGCCTTACTAACCTGCTCATAGGCGATGTGTGGGTAGCCAGCGGGCAATCAAACATGCAGTTTGGGATGCAGGGGCAGGAAGGGAAGGACAATGGCGTTTTGAATTATACCGAAGAAATTGCCGCTGCCAATTACCCCAACATCAGGTGGCTGTATGTCGACCTGAATTTTAAGGCGCAGCCTTATGACCAGGTTACAGGTAAATGGGTGCAGTGCTCGCCGGAAACTGTTGGGCGCTTTAGTGGGGTTGCTTATTACTTTGCCAGGGACCTTTACCAGCATTTAAACATACCGATAGGTATTGTGCTGTCTAACATCGGCGCTTCTACCGGCCAGGCATGGACAAGCAGGATAGAGATGCAATCAGACACAGCGCTTTATAATAAATATCTGAAGCCTTATGATGATAGTCCAAAATCAAAAGAGGTTATAGATGGGGGATTTAGCTGGGATAAGGTAACCCGGCCAACCTTGTTATATAATGCCATGATCCATCCATTGGCCGGCCTAAGCATTAAAGGCATTATATGGTATCAGGGCGAGTTTAACCATACCGATAAAGGAAAATACACGCTGTTGGAGCAGCACATGATCAAAGGCTGGCGCGATGATTTTGGGCAAGGTGACCTGCCATTTTATTTTGTGCAGATGCCATCGTTTTACTGGAACAACCCCGACCCGAAAGCTTTTGATTATGCCGAATTCCGCGAGGCGCAAGCCAATATATTAAAAGTGGTTCCTAATACCGGCATGGCCATTACACTTGATGATAATGTGCCCATGATACTGCATCCCCGCAATAAAAAACCTGTTGGTGAACGTTTGGCGCAGATAGCACTCAATAATACCTATCACCAAAAAGATATACCCTATTTAGGCCCGCAATTCAGCAAAATGAAGATAAGCGGCAGCGAGGTAAAATTGTATTATAAAAAGGAAACACTGGGCGGAGGCTTAGCTACACGCGATACACTTGCACCCCGCCAGTTTTTTGTTGCTGGTGCGGATAGCGTATTCCACGTAGCAAGCGCCAGGATAGATGGCGATAATATCATATTAAAAAGCGATAGCGTTGCTAATCCTGTAGCGGTGCGTTTTGCATACACCAATATGGCTGTTATTAACCTGTTTAATAAGTCGGGACTACCTGCTGAGCCATTCAGGACAGATGATTGGAACATAAAATATGTCGACCCCAAAATAAAACTTGATTATGATAAACTGAACAAGGGCAAATAACGATCAGCTTATCCGGCAATAAATTATTGTCAACTTTACACATGACCGGTTAAATTTATTTAGGTAAGTTTAACCGGTTTTTTATTAAAAATAAGTTTACTTTAGCACTATTATAATATTGGTTTGATTTTGTAATTACTATATTTATAGGTAATTTTATTAAATTATGGCAAACAAAAGCTAATATTTTTATTGGTATGTTAATAAATAGCAACAATGGGTAATAGTGGTAATATTAATATCAAAGAATTGGCACAGCGGCTCAACCTGTCCAAGTCAACTGTTTCCAGGGCATTCAGGGGGCATAGCGATATTAATTTAGAGACCAAGGAACGTATACTCAAAGTTGCTAAAGAACTTAACTACCAGCCCAACCACCACGCCAGTAACCTTAGGGCCCAGCAAAGTAAAAATATAGCCATTATAGTACCCGAAATTGCCAATAACTTTTTCTCGCAGGCAATTGACGGCATTGAGACTGTAGCGCGCGAAAGGGGCTATCACCTGCTTATTTATTTAACGGCCGATAATTTTGAGAGTGAGGTTGCTTATGTAAACGACCTGTATAACGGCAGGGCCGATGGCATCATCATGTCGGTATCGGGCGAGGCTAACGACCACAGCTATATGAACAAGCTGGAAAAAAAGCATATCCCGCTGGTTTTTTTCGATAGGGTTTATGATGATATAAATACCGCTAAAGTTACTACGAACGACTATGCCAGCAGCTTTGAGGCCACCATGCATTTGATCGAGGCCGGCTGTAAGAATATCGCGTTTTTGGTAACCAACAAGCAGCTATCGATAGGTAAAATGCGTATGCAGGGCTACCTTGATGCTTTAAAGCACTCGGGTTTACCTTTTCGGGATGAATTGATAGTTGATTGCAGTAATGATATCAACAAAAACTACGACATACTTAGCCATGCTTTTAAAACACTAACCATTGACGGCGTATTCGCATCGGTTGAGCGTTTGGCATTTGCCGCGTACTATGTTTGCCATGATATGAATATTAATATACCCAACCAGGTAAAGGTCATCAGTTTTTCGAGCCTTGAAATAGCCCCGTTGCTGAACCCGGCGTTAACCACCATCACCCAACCCGCTTATGACATGGGTGTACAGGCCGCGACATTATTATTTAGGATGTTTGCAGGCGAAGAATCGGTGAACGACCAGGTGGTTCTATCATCAAAGATCATCACCCGGAACTCTACTTTATAAGCAGGTAAAACTCTGCTGAACTATCCCGATAATTTGTTAAATTTTGTTAAAATGGTAAGTCCTTTTTCTATATTTTGGGCAGAAATAGGAGCCCTGAAAATCAAAGTTATTAACAAAGTTATCAACAATCGGGAATGTTCCCGAAAAACCACCAGAAAATAATTAACGCATAAAATATGGATTTAGTTGATATGGTTTGCTTATAACTACTTAATTATCAATGATATTAATTATATGTCATTATAACATTTATTAATAAACGCAAACCGGTCGCTTGTAGGCTAAAAATGTTAATAACTTAACGATTTGAAAGTTTGCCAATAGCGGTCTTACCCATATTTTTACATGTGTACACTTGTACAATTCTTATTAAACCAGTTTTTAAACTAAAACCCAAAAATTAATGAAAAAGACTTACTTGATCAAGTATGTATTCCTTCTGTTTTTTGTACTATCGGCAGCAGCTGCATTTGCGCAAACAAATGTTGTGAGCGGTAAGGTGTTTGATGAAACCAATCAACCACTTCCGGGCGCTACAGTAGCAGTAAAAGGGACACAAAAAAGTGCCGGAACGGACGCCAATGGCAATTTCCGCATAACCGGGCTTTCAAATGGTACTATCACACTACAAGTTAGTTTTGTTGGATACAAAACTATGGAGAAAATTGTGAGCGTTACCGGGAACGTTACCGTAACTATTGGTTTAATGCCCGCCGCTAATGATTTAAATGAAGTTGTAGTAATAGGTTACGGAACCGAAAAGAAAAAGGACCTCACTGGTTCAATAGCAACCGTTACAGCAAAGGATTTTAATACTGGCGCTGTAACAACACCTGAACAATTGATACAAGGTAAAGTTGCCGGTGTTTCTATTATTTCAAATAGTGGTGCACCAGGTTCAGGCAGCCAAATACTTATCCGTGGTGGTGCTTCGGTAAATGGAAGTAACCAACCATTAATTGTAGTGGATGGCGTTCCATTAAGCAATGATGGTATCGCGGGTGCTGCAAGCCCGCTTGACCTGATCAACCCAAATGATATCGCTACTTTTTCCATATTAAAAGATGCTTCGGCAGCAGCTATTTATGGTAATAGGGCATCAAATGGCGTAATTATTATTACAACCAAAAAAGGAAAAGCAGGCAAGCCTGTAATTAATTTTAACACACAATTGTCTATTGGTAAGCTAACTAAAGAAGCCCCAATATTATCTCCGAACCAGTTTCGGGCGTATGTGAAAGCGAACGGCGATAGCCTTCATATAGCGCAACTGGGCACCGCAAATACCGACTGGCAAAAACAGATATATCAAACATCGGTTAGTAATGATAATAATTTAAGTGTATCAGGTACAGCCGGCATATTGCCCTATCGTGTTTCTGTTGGTTACACTGACCAAAAGGGTATACTAAAAACAAGTTCATTAAACCGTTACACCGCGGGAATTAACTTAAGCCCAAGTTTTCTGAACGATCATTTAAAAGTTGACTTTAATTTCCTTGGTTCGCAACAAAAGGAAAGATTTGCTAACGAAGGCGCTATTGGCGCTGCAAATAACTTTAATCCTACCGACCCTGTTTACTCGGGAAACAGCAATTTTGGCGGCTATTATGAAATTATGGACCCTAATAACCCGGGTACACTAAAAGCCCTTGCACCTTTAAACCCCCTTGGTTTACTTAATGAAGAGCAAAACAGGAGCACTGTTTACAGGGGCATTGGTAGTTTAGCGGTGGATTATAAGTTGCATTTCTTCCCCGATGTACATGCTAATGTAAGTTATGGGTATGACGGCTCAAACGGGCAGGGATATAATGACTTCCCCCCTACTGCAGCTTCACAATATGTAGGAGCCAAGGATGCCAATGGCGTAATTCAGCATGGCTCAAATACCAAATACAAAACGGTTATAGGCAACAGCACTATAGATGCTCATTTAAGTTATTCACATGATTTTAAATCAGCTAAAAGCCACGTTGATGCAGTTGCAGGTTATTCAGATCAGAATTTCACAACTACTACAACAAATTTTGCAACCTATTTTAGCAATGGTGAAGTTAACCCAACTACCTTACCAACTTACCCAACAGGCATTGGCCAATATGACCTTACATCGGTTTATGGGCGCGTAAATTATGCTTATGATGATAAATACCTACTAACAGGTACTATACGCACCGACGTTTCGACAAGGTTTGCACCTGGTATACGTACGGGTAACTTCCCATCAGTGGCAGCGGCCTGGGTTATCAGTAATGAGGATTTCCTTAAAAATAACCCGGTTTTAACAAATTTAAAATTACGTGTGGGCTGGGGTAAAACAGGTAATCAGGATGGGATAGGTGATTATGAATATTTAGGCGATTACTCTTTAGGTACCAGCACGGCCCAATATCAATTTGGGAATACTTTTTATCCTGTTTATCGCCCGGGGGCATTTTATGCTAACAGAACCTGGGAAGAAACAGCAACAAAGAATGCGGGTATCGATTACGGTTTCTTAAACGGCCGTATTTCAGGCGCGATAGATTTCTATTACCGCACCACCGATCACTTGCTGGCTCAAATTAACGAACCCGCATTAACAAACTTTGCTAACACCATTGTTGCAAATATTGGTAACATGCGCGATGAAGGCGTTGAATTTAATATTACCGGCCAAATAATAGATACCAAAGATATATCGTGGACCGCTAATATTAACATGACCCTTAACAGGAATAAGATAACTAATCTTACTGCTGTGGCCAACCCTAATTTCCCCGGCTTACAAACAGGTGGCATATCGGGTGGCGTAGGTACTTATATACAGCTAAACCAGGTAGGGTATACTAAATATTCTTATGCTACTTACCAGCAGGTTTATGGTTCAGATGGCAGACCGCTTGATGGTGTGTATGTTGACCGGAATGGAGATGGTGTGATAGGTAGTAGTGACCTTGTAGTAAGGCACAGCCCTGATCCGCAGGAATATTTTGGTTTTAATTCAGACCTAAGGGTGAAAAAATGGAGCGTAGGATTTTCAGCACGGGCTAATTTAGGCAACTATTTGTACAATAATATTTCTTCGAGCACAGGTATAGAAAGCAATTTCATTAATGGGCTTGGTATTGATGAAAACGGTTCAAGCAGTGTATTGAAAACCGGCTTTGTACAGGGGCAATATTTATCTGACTATTATCTTGAAAACGCTTCGTTTTTCAGGATGGATAATGTGCATATAGGCTATAACTTTGGTAAAGTATTCAAAAATACAGGCGACCTGAAAATAACGGGTAATGTTCAAAATGTATTTATTATTACAAAATATACCGGAGTAGACCCTGAATCAACCACAGGTATTGATAACAATCAGTACCCACGGCCACGTACTTATGTTTTAGGTTTAAACCTTACATTATAATATTTAGTTGATTTATAATAAAATTGATATGAAAAGAAATTCGATAAAAATATTGTTGGCCTTGGGCTTACTATCCTTTGGCATAACATCGTGCAAAAAAAATCTGATACTCATACCTAACAACCAGCTAACCTCTGAACAGGTTTTCAGTACACCGGCAGGTTATACACAGGCTATGGCTAAGGTTTATGGCGCTTATGCAAGTACAGGGAATACCGGCCCTTATGGAAACGCTGATATACAGGGCGTTGACGAAGGAACATCTGATTTTTTCCGTGAATTTTGGAATTGCCAGGAATTAACTACTGATGAAGCAGTTATTACTTATGGTGACCCGGGCGTTCAGGATCTGCACAATATGGTTTGGGACGCGAATAACGCGGTTTCCAGGGGCTTATATTACCGTTCATTATACCAGATAACCTTGTGTAACAATTTTATTCAGCAAGCAACCCCTGCTATGGTAGCAAGCCATAGCATAAGCGGCGCTGACGCTGCAAACATTGCCAATTATGTATTGGAAGCGCGTTTTTTACGTGCATACCAATATTGGGTATTAATGGATGTATTCGGTAACCCTCCCTTCGCAACAGATGCTACAAAAATTGGCTCGGCAATACCTCCACGGATCGCCCGGAAGGATCTTTATGCCTACATTGTGGGTGAGTTAAAGGCTATTGAACCTTCAATGGTTGCGCCTAATAAAAATTTATACGGGCGCGCAGACCAGGCGGCAGTTTGGGCCTTGCTTGCAAGGGTATATTTAAATGCGCAGGTTTACACCGGTACAGCCGATTATAACGATGCTATTACCTATGCAAATAAAGTGATTACTACCCAGGGTTATGGGTTAATTACTAATTTTCAAAATTTGATGCTTGCCAACAATAATCTGAACACAATACCCGGTGGCGGCACTGTTAGTGAATTTATTTTAACCATAAACTATGATGGTACCAAAACCCAGGGTTATGGCGGTTCACAGTATTTAACTCATGCCTCGGTAGGCGGCTCAATGCCAACTGCCAAATTTGGCATAGCAGGCGGATATGCGGGTTCAAGGACTACAAGTAACATTATAAGTCTGTTTCCGACGCCGCCAACTACCGATGGTACGAAATTTCCAAGCAACGGCGACGTAGATTCAAGGGCCGAATTTTGGTATCCCGGTCAAAGTGAAACCATCAATAGCGTAACAACCTTTACAGATGGATTGGGCGTTTGCAAATTCAGGGATGTAACTATCGGCGGTGGAGCGCAAGGTTCCGACCCTAATTTTGCGGATATGGATCTTCCTTTATTCCGTGTACCCGAAATGTACCTGATATACGCCGAAGCCGTATTACGTGGCGGTACTACAGGTGATGCGGTAACTGCGTTAGGTTATATAAATAAAATACGCGAACGTGCATATGGTAGTCAGCCGGGTGGGGCAGGCGATATTACAGCTGAGCAGTTAACATTACCATTCATTTTAGATGAACGTGCCCGTGAATTATTCTGGGAAGGCCACAGGCGTACAGATTTGATCCGTTATGGCTTATTTACCGGCGGATCATATTTATGGCCATTCAAGGGCGGCGCTAAGAGCGGTGTTGGTGTAGCTGATTATAGGAATTTATTCCCAATACCACAATCAGATCTGGCTGCTAACCCTAACCTTCGCCAAAATCCGGGTTATGGTAATTAATTTGATCAATTAAGTTTAATTTAAAAATATAGATAAAATGAAAAAATTATTAACGAGTCTCCTGGCTATTGGCGGCGTAGCGCTGCTGATATTGTCCTCGTGTAAAAAGAATGATGCGGTTGTTGTAAACTCAGGATCAAAATCGTCTGCTTTAACCACAAGTGTAACAACGCTTACTTTAGACAGAAGCCTGCTTACTGACACCACCTCTGTAGTAAGGTTCAACTTCACGGCTCCATCTTACACTTACAAAGCGGTTGTAACTAATGTGCTGCAAATTGATCCCGATGGCGATAACTGGAAAAATCCGGCATCTGCAACCTTAGGCAAAAGCGGGTCGCAGGGCTTTAATACCGCTGATTTCAACGCGTTGTTACTAAAACTTAGTGTATCTACCGATGCGCCCTCTAAAGTAAATATCCGGGTTGCAAATGAGTTGAGTAATGTTGTAGCCAGTTATTCAAATGTGGTAACACTTACTGTTCAGCCATTCAAATTAGCGGCATTTATATATGCTGCCGGTGCTTTTGAAGGGTGGTCAGTGCCAAGCGATAACGTTGCGACTTTGACATCGGCAACTGCTAATAACATATATATCGGGCTGATCAATTTTCCTGCGGGATCCGGAAACCAGGATTTCAAAATATTGCCTGATCAAAATGATTATAATGGCAATTATGGCGCAGGTACACTCCCGGGTACAATAACCCAGGGTACCGGTAACCCGCCAAATATAACTGCACCGGGAGCATTTTATTACCAGGTAACAGTTGACCTGAACCAAAACACCATCAGTTTTGTAAATACATGGAGTTTGATAGGCGATGCATCACCGGGCGGTTGGGGTACAGATACCGACATGAGCTATGATGCCACTACAAAAACCTGGTTTATTACCGTATTATTAAAGAGCGATGGTACAAACGCAATAAAATTCAGGTATTTACATGATTGGGGTGTTAATCTGGGAGGAAGTGGTGGTACGCTATCACTAAATGGCTCAAATATCACCATCCCTTCTACAGGGGCGGCCGGTGCAACTTATAAAATCACTTTAGATCCTGTAGCCGATACTTACACGCTTGTTAAGCAATAAGTATTGCTAATATTTACTTTATACAACTAACCCGCCACAAAGGGCGGGTTAGTTGTTAATAACATTTCATTACCTCATTATTTATTATATCGTTGTAATTGAGCGCGTTTGTGCCCAATACGCTTAACTTATGCCCAAATATCCGGTAATACATAACAGTATATCAATGAAATTAAAGTTAGTTATAGTTGTTTTTTTTCTGTCGTTGTGCAGCAGCGCATTCGCACAGCTACCGGCACTTGAACGTGTTGAGCCCATGAACTGGTGGGTCGGCATGAAAAACCCTAAACTGCAGTTATTGGTTCACGGCAATAAAATAGCCGAACGTAGCGTAGAAATGAGCTATCCGGGCGTTAAGCTTGTGCAGGTGCATAAAGTAGAAAACCCTAACTATTTATTTTTAGACATCGATATATCAGCCGGAACTAAACCTGGTGCCTTTACTATAGCCTTTACTAAAACGGGTGCTGCAGATATTAAATATAAATATGAACTGAAACAACGCGACCATTCCCCCGACAGGGCGCAGGGCGTTACTGATAAAGACCTTATCTACCTCATTATGCCTGACCGTTTTTCGAACGGCGACCCGACCAATGATTCAGTTGCAGGGATGGCACAGATGAAGGTTGACCGTAGCCAGATGTATGAGCGCCATGGTGGCGATATACAGGGAGTTATGAATCATTTGGATTATTTGAAGGACTTGGGTGTAACCGCAGTGTGGCTTACCCCTGCGGTAACTAATGATATGCCGCACGCTTCCTATCACGGATATGCGGTTACCGATCATTATAATATCGATCCACGCTTTGGCAACAATGCTTTGTATAAGGCTTTTGTTGATAAATGCCATAAAATGAACCTTAAAGTTGTTATGGACCTGGTGCACAATCATACAGGTACAAACGATTTCATGATAAAGGATATGCCCATGAAAAGCTGGGTACACCAATGGCCTAAGTACACCAACTCAAATTTTAGGGATGCTACTGTGATGGATCCTCATGCCGCAGCAATGGACCGCAAAATAATGCTGGATGGCTGGTTTGACCACAGCATGGCCGATATGAACGAGAATAACCCGTACGTGCAGAACTACCTTACCCAAAACCATATATGGTGGGTGGAATATGCCGGGGTCGACGGTTTCAGGCTGGATACTTACCCTTATAACGATGCCGTTTACATGGCCGACTGGGCTAAAAAAGTGAAAGCTGAATTCCCGCATTTATCAATATATGGCGAAACGCTGGTATGGTCGGTTGCTAACCAGGCATTTTTTACTGAAGGCAATACCGTGAACCGTGGCTTTGATACCGGCTTGCCGGGTGTTGTCGACTCGCAGATGAAAGACGCTTTAAATGAAGCCCTTAACGGGCCGAATGACTGGGCCGCAGGCGTAAATAAACTTTACCTGGTATTAGCGCAGGACTTTTTATATAAAGACCCTACGCGTAATGTGGTGTTTTTAGATAATCACGATATGAGTCGCTTTTATACGGTAGTAGGCGAAGATTTTAGTAAATACAAGGCAGGCATGGCATTGCTGTTAACCACGCGCGGCATCCCGCAAATGTATTATGGCGATGAGATCCTGATGGCCGGTGAAGATAACCCGGATGGCCTGGTTCGTAGCGATTTCCCGGGTGGATGGGCATCAGACAAAGTAAATAAATTTACCGCAGCCGGGCGTACCGATAAAGAAAATGACGCGTTTAATTATGTGCGCACACTGGCCAATTATCGCAAACGCACACCTGCATTGCAAACGGGCAAACTGATGCAGTATATTCCCCAAAATGGCATATACGTTTACTTTAGGTATGATGCCGCCAAAACGGTTATGATAATTTATAACAGCGAACCCAAAGAACAAACGCTTGTTACTGACCGCTTTTCTGAACGAATGGCAGGATTTAACAAGGCAAAAAATGTAATAAATAATGAAACTTTTAATACTATACAAACAATAAATATCCCGGGTAAAACTACTTTTGTATTGGAATTGAAAAAATGATCATCAACAATAAAATTTTATAACAACTCCCACTATAATGAAACTTAAAAATATAATACCATTTTTAGCTGCAAGTGAGGGGATATTTAGCGTATGAAACCATTATGAGCCATCACTCAAAACAAAAATGAGTATAGCTCAGGATAGCTTCATTACCATTAAAAACAGATTATTCTAATGAAAAACTACATAAAAGCAGACGAGTGGAATATAATAGAAGAAGGGTTTGACCCCGATCTTAATGAAATATCCGAAAGCTTATTTAGTACTGGTAACGGCCACATGGGCCAGCGTGCGAATTTTGAAGAAGCATACTCAGGTAAAACACTGCAAGGCAATTATATAGCAGGCATATATTATCCCGATAAAACGCGTGTCGGCTGGTGGAAGAACGGTTATCCTGAATATTTTGCCAAAGTACTTAACGCCGCCAACTGGATAGGTATTGATGTAACTATTGGCGATGAAAAGCTTGACCTTGCTACCTGCAAAGTACTTGACTTTAAGCGCGTATTGAATATGCGCGAAGGCTACCTGCAACGCACATTTACTGCCGAATTACCAAGCGGTAAGCGTATAGCTGTTAACGCCAAACGCATTTGCAGCATTGTTGATGAAGAAGCCGGAGCCATACGTTACAGCATTATCCCATTAAACTTTAGCGGTGATATAGCCATTAGCGCATATATAGATGGCGATATAGCTAACAAGGATTCGAACTATGACGAAAAGTTTTGGGATGGTGTAAGCAACGAAGTACACGATCAGTACGCTTATCTTACATTAATAACCAAGAAAACCGCGTTTGAGGTTTGCACCGGTAGCCGTATTGTTGTTACGGAGGATGGAAAAGAGATACACCCGGAACTTACCCCGGTAGCTAAAGAAAAATTTGTAGCGACTGCATTTACCATAAATGCCAAACAGGGCCAGGAAACTGCCATATATAAATATGCGGTGAATGTAAGCTCGCAAAATTATGAGCCGCAGTATCTTTTGCAGGCTTGTAAAAATGTGATCGAACGGGTATCAGCCAAAGGGTTTGATACCATGCTGGCTGAACAGGCCGCCCTTTGGAAAGCCAAATGGGATGAAAGCGATATTTTAATTGAAGGCGATATTGCGGCGCAGCAGGGCATCCGTTTTAATATATTCCAGTTATGCCAGACTTATACAGGAAAGGACGACAGGCTGAATATAGGCCCTAAAGGCTTTACCGGCGAAAAATACGGCGGTTCGACCTATTGGGATACCGAGGCTTACTGCGTGCCTTTTTACCTCGCAACCGCACCGCAACAGGTTACAAAAAACTTGCTCATCTATCGTTATAAACAATTAGGCAAAGCCATTGAGAATGCCGCCAAACTTGGTTTTCACAATGGCGCGGCCCTTTACCCAATGGTTACCATGACGGGTGAAGAATGTCATAATGAATGGGAAATAACCTTTGAGGAGATACACCGCAATGGCGCCATTGCCTATGCCATTTTTAATTACATACGCTACACCGGCGACAAGGATTATTTAAATGATTTTGGTCTTGAAGTATTGATAGCAATTGCCCGTTTCTGGAGCCAGCGTGTTAACTGGAGCGAGGATAAGAACAAATTTGTAATGCTGGGCATAACCGGCCCTAACGAGTACGAAAATAACATAAACAATAACTGGTACACCAATACCATAGCCTGCTGGTGCATGGAATATGCGGTTGAGGCTATTAAGTATGTAAAAGGCAACGATCCGCAGAAATACGAGGCGCTTGTTGAACGAATAGCATTTAACGAGATAGAAGAAACATCTTTTTGGAACCACATCAGCGAGAATATGTATTTCCCGGTTGATGAAAAACGCAATATATTTTTGCAGCAGGACGGCTTTCTGGATAAGGAAATAGCGCATGTTGACAAAATAGACCCGGCAGACAGGCCGCTGAACCAGCACTGGAGCTGGGACAGGATATTGCGTTCGTGCTATATTAAACAGGCCGATGTATTGCAGGGGATTTATTTCTTCCATGATAAATACGATGCCGCTACCATTGCCCGTAATTATGATTTTTATGAACCACTGACCGTACATGAAAGTTCATTATCTCCATGCGTACACGCGATTATAGCTTCACGAATAGGTCGCGAGGATGATGCCTATAGGTTTTACCTGCGCACCTCAAGGCTTGATTTGGATAGTTATAATAACGATACCGAAGATGGCCTGCACATTACATCAATGGCAGGAACATGGATGAGTGTGGTGGAAGGTTTTGCCGGTATGCATGTTAAAGACGATCGCCTAAAATTTGACCCATTTTTACCGGGGCAATGGAAATCATATGCGTTTAATATTACTTTCCGCAATGCCCTTATCAATATCAAAGTAAATACCGATGGCATTTATTTAAGCAACAGATCGGCAAACAGCATAAGCGTTAATGTATTTGACGAAACTTATGATATGGCGCCGAACGAGGTTGTTTTTGCGGTGCATAAGGTGAGGGTGTAAAACCCGCGCGTCATTGCGAGGTACGAAGCAATCCCACGATATAGGTCACGAACTTTGCATGTTCGCCGCCTGTCCTGTGGGGTTGCTTCGTTGTACCTCCTCGCAATGACGCTTTTTTTACTTCTTCCTCGAAGTCGACGACCTGATAATAAGCTTAGGCTTTATGCTGATGGTTTTGGGTACAACCAAAGTATCCTTGTTTTCCATTTCTTTAAAATACAGGTCGGCAACGGTGCGGCCCATGTACACACTGAACTGATCGATAGTGGTTATTGAAGGGCTGGTAAGCTCGGTAAAAGCCTCGTTGGCATAGCCAAGGATGCCCAACTGATCCGGCACTTTAAAGCCCATGGCGGTAGCCACCTCAAGCACGCCTAATGCCGAAAAATCAGATGTTGAGGCAAATATGGCATCGGGTGGTTCGGGTAGACTGAGCAATTTGCGGGTTGCCTCGGCACCGAGTTCTTTGGTCCACGCGTTTTCAATTATCAGTTCATCAACTACCGGCAGGCCGTATTTATTTAAAGCGGCCAGGTATCCCACTTTGCGCTGTTTAAAAATATTAAGGTTTTGCGGGCCTTTTAGCAGCGCTATGCGTTTATAGCCCTGCTCTATCAGGTGCGATACGGCCTCGAACGAAGCCTGTTCGTTATCATTAATAACCTTCAGGGTTTCCAGTTCATCAATTACACGGTCGAACTGAATGAGCTGTATACCATGGTCAAGTACATTTTTAAGGTGCTTATAATCGCTGCTATCTGCCGAAATAGATATAACTATGCAATCAACCTGCTGGTTAATAAGTGTATTAACACACTTTATTTCTTTCTCTTGCGATTCGTTCGATTGGCAAATGATAAGGTTATAGCCTTTTTCATAAGTGGCATCTTCAATACCGGCAATAACATTTGCAAAGAAGTTTTGGTTGATACGCGGCACCACTATCCCAATTGTTTTTGATTGCCCCTTGCGCAGGTTCGATGCCAGCGTATTGCGCTTGTAGTTAAGCTCGGCAGCGGTTTTTAGTATCAGCTGTTTGGTATTCTCATTTACATAATTACTGTTGTTCAGCGCCCTTGAGACGGATGATGCAGTAATATTAAGCTTTTCGGCAATATCGTAAATGGTAGTTCTTTTCTTCTTCATAAATAAATTTACAAATTTATCTGCAATCGATTGCAGATTTAAAAAATTGCTTTAAATTCGTTGCAAAATAACAGTTATAAAACTAATATAAATTTTCATGTTATTAGGAATAGATATAGGTACCTCGTCGGTAAAGGTGAGCGTTGTTGATGTTGTTACGCAAAAAACGATTGCATCGGCACAATATCCCGATGAGGAATCGCCTATACTGGCTGTTAAACCGGGCTGGGCCGAGCAATCGCCCGACATGTGGTGGCAGCATACCCAAAAGGCTATCGAGCTTTGTCATCAAACAAAAACCTACGATCCGCAAGATATTAGCGCCATAGGTATTGCCTACCAAATGCATGGTTTGGTTTTGGTTGATAAAGCCCAGCAGGTGCTTCGCGACAGCATAATTTGGTGCGACAGCCGTGCCGTTGAAATTGGCGACAAAGCTTTCGATGCCATAGGCCATGAAAAATGTTTATCGCATTTGTTGAACTCTCCCGGCAATTTTACAGCTTCGAAATTAGCCTGGGTTATGGAAAACGAGCCCGAAATATATGCGCGCCTTGATAAAGTAATGCTCCCGGGCGACTTTATTGCCATGAAGCTTACCGGCGAGATCACTACTTCGGTATCGGCATTATCTGAAGGGATATTTTTCGATTTTGAAACCAATAAAATATCAAAGGATATAGTCGACTATTTTGGTTTTGATGAAAGTTTGTTCCCGGATATCAAGCCGGTATTTTCATCGCATGGCAGCCTGCGCTTAACAGTAGCCGAAAAATTGAATTTAAAAAAAGGCATCCCGGTTAGTTATAAAGCCGGTGACCAACCCAACAACGCGCTTTCACTTAATGTGCTTAACCCCGGCGAAGTGGCGGCTACGGCAGGTACCTCAGGGGTGATATATGGCGTTAGCGATAAGCTGGCGTACGATAAGGAGTCGCGGGTGAACACCTTTGCGCACGTAAATTATACGCCCGATGAAAGGCGGCTGGGAGTGTTGCTATGTATAAACGGCACAGGCAGCATGTACAGGTGGCTGAAAAATACATTTGGCAACTCATTAAGTTACCAGCAAATGAATACCCTGGCGCAAGATGTACCGGTGGGCAGCAACGGCTTACAAGTATTGCCATTTGGCAACGGCGCCGAACGCATGCTGAACAATAAACTACCCGGCGCGCACCTGCATAATATCGATTTGAATTTGCATACGCAGGCGCACGTAATAAGGGCGGTGCAGGAAGGTATAGCCTGCTCATTCCGTTACGGGCTGGACATTATGCGCAGCAATGGCATGAACCCAACAGTAATACGCGCGGGTAAAGCCAATTTATTTTTAAGCGATGTATTTGCCGAAACATTTGTAAACATAACCGGCATCCCGGTTGAATTGTATAAAAACGACGGCAGCGTGGGCGCGGCATTGGGCGCGGGTATAGGCGCGGGTATATTTTCATCGCCACAGGAAGCGTTTGCAAATATGCACCCGGTACAATTGATCGAACCAACAAACACGGCACAAATTGAGCCTGTTTACCAGGAATGGAAAGCACTGCTTAAAACACAATTATTAAACAGTAAATAATATCTACCTAAAATAATAACCAAAAAATAAGTCAAAATGGCAAGCATAACAACAGGTGACAAAGAGTATTTCAAAGGCATAGGCGGGATAAGCTACGAAGGTCCCGGATCAAAGAACCCCTTGGCATTCAAATGGTACGATGCCGGTAAAAAAGTAGGCGGCAAAACCATGAAAGAACATTTGCGCTTTGCCTGCGCCTACTGGCATTCGTTCGTAGGTAACGGCGGTGACCCTTTTGGCGAGCCGACCCATATTTTCCCCTGGAACGAAAAAACCGACGCCGTAGAACGCGCTAAAGATAAAATGGATGCCGCGTTCGAGTTCATCACCAAAATGGGTATCGAATACTACTGCTTCCATGATGTTGACGTGGTAGACTATACCAATGATGTAAACGAAAACGACCGCAGGTTACAGGCATTGGTTGACTATGCCAAACAAAAACAAGCCGCCAGCGGCGTAAAACTGCTGTGGGGTACATCAAACCTGTTCAGCAACCGCAGGTACATGAATGGCGCAGCTACCAATCCTAACTTCCATGTACTGGCCCATGCAGGCGCACAGGTAAAAGCGGCATTGGATGCCACCATAGCACTCGGCGGCGAGAATTACGTGTTCTGGGGTGGCCGTGAAGGCTATATGACCCTGCTGAACACCGACATGAAACGCGAACAGGAACACTTTGCCAAATTCCTGCATACCGCCAAAGACTACGCCCGCAAACAAGGCTTTAAAGGCAATTTCTTTATCGAACCCAAACCCTGCGAACCTACCAAACACCAATACGACTATGACGCGGCCACAGTACTGGGCTTTTTACAGAAATACGACCTGCTGAACGACTTTAAGCTGAACCTGGAAGTAAACCATGCCACGCTGGCGGGTCATACCTTCCAGCATGAGCTACAGGTAGCGGTAGACGCAGGTATCTTAGGCTCGATAGACGCCAATAGGGGCGACTACCAGAACGGCTGGGATACCGACCAGTTCCCGAACGATATTAACGAAGTGACCGAAGCCATGTTGATCATACTGGAAGCCGGTGGTTTTGGCGGCGGCGGTATAAACTTCGATGCCAAGATACGCCGTAACTCTACCGACCCGGAGGATCTGTTTTACGCCCACATTGGCGGTATGGACATATTTGCAAGGGCACTGATCATTGCCGATAACATCCTGCAACAATCAGAATATAAGAAACTAAGAACAGACCGCTACGCCTCGTTCGACACAGACGCAGGCAAAGACTTTGAGAACGGCAAACTAACGCTTGAAGACCTAAGGAACTATGCCATTGCCAAAGGCGAACCCAAAGCCATCAGCGGCAAACAAGAATATTTTGAGAATTTAATAAACAGCTTTATATAGTATCAGCTGTAAGCATAAAAAAGCTGCCCCTTAAAACGGGGCAGCTTCACACAAATCAAATACTTACAAGTATTAATTTTGCAAGTGTATTTCAACACGGCGGTTTAGCACGCGCCCGTCTTCGGTGCTGTTATCAGCAACGGGGTTTGCTTCGCCGTAGCCGGTAGTGGTTAAATTATCACCACTTATACCCGAATTTATTAAATAGGCTTTAACAGCGTTTGCCCTATCAATAGATAGTTGCATGTTGTGCGCGTCTGTGCCTTCGGCAGAAGCATATCCGTTCAGCTTGAATTTTACTGTAGGATCTTTCTTCATTTCAATTACAGCCTTATCCAAAATTGGATACGCACTTGTTTTCAGCACACCCGAGTTAAATTCAAACTGGATGTTACTAAAATTATAGTCGGGTTTTGCAACAGGCGCAGGGGCCGGTGCAGGTGCTGGCTGGGGCGGCGCAGGCGGTGGTGGCGGCGGCGCGGGTTGTGCTGTCTCAACAGGTGCCGGTGCAGGTTTCTGAACCATCTTTTTCGCCTTACAAGCCTGCAGGGCGATCAATGTAAATAAAATAGCTACGGGATAAATTCCGGATCTGGTAAATTTCATATTAATGATGTGTTTGTTACTGATGCAAACGCTGATAATAGGCTGCTTAGTACAAATTGACACAATTGTGGGCCTAAAAAATTAAACCAGAACCTATCCGGGCACAGCCTTTTTAATAATATTGACCCGCCCAACACGTTAAGGATTAAACAGTTTTGTTACATAACAGCCCTTGCCTAATAGATAGAATTTTTTAAATTTGGATTTTTAACTGACTAATAAATAATGACGATCAAACGTACTTTTGCTACGCTGGCCATAGTTATGGCAGCTTTTACCCTTAAGGCACAGGACAACCTGGTTAACTCCCTAAAAACCAACCAAACCGCCAACAGTAAAGAGGGATTCAATTTCACTACAGTAATTAATTTGGCCAATACTTCGGTAAAGAATCAGGGCTCATCGGGCACTTGCTGGAGCTATTCGACAAACTCGTTCCTTGAATCGGAAATGATACGCGAGGGAAAACAACCGGTTGATCTTTCACAGATATATTCGGCACGTTGCGCTTACATTGAAAAAGGCATAAACTATGTGCGTATGCACGGCGCGGTTAGCCTGGGCGATGGCGGCGAACCGCATGACGTTATCAATATGTTCCGCAAATATGGCGCTGTCCCACAGATAAATTATTCGGGCTTAAATTATGGTACCACTACCAATAAGTTCAATGAGATGAGTGCTATAACCGAAGCAATTTTGCAAGCTGTTGTAAAAAACCCTAACGGTGAGCTTACACCCAACTGGATACAAGCCTATACCGGCGCCATTGATGCCTATTTGGGTAAAGTGCCTGAAAGCTTTGATTATAAAGGCAAAACATACACCCCGCAAACCTTTGCCAGGGAAGTTGTTGGCATTAACCCGGATGATTATATCGAGCTGTCATCGGAAACAGACCAGCCTTTATATAAAAAATATACGCTGATGGTACCCGATAACTGGGACTACAACCAGGTTTATAACGTACAGTTGAATGATATGACCGATATTATTGATTATGCCCTGAAAAACGGTTATACTGTGGAGTGGTCTACCGATGTATCGGAAAAAAGCTTTAGCTGGAAAAATGGCGTAGCTTATGTACCTGAAAAGAAATATAATGATATGAGCGAAGATGAGCGCAAAACCATGTTCGACGGGCCGAAGGCTGAATTGCAGATAACGCCCGAAATAAGGCAACAGGCTTACGACAACTACGGCACAACCGACGACCACGGTATGCACATTGTTGGCCTGGCAAAAGACCAAAACGGCAAGGAGTATTATATAGTTAAAAACTCGTGGGGCGTAAATAACGATTACAAAGGCTACCTTTATGTTACCAAAGCTTTTGTTCAGTATAAAACAACTGCTTTAATGTTGAACAAAAACGGTCTGCCAAAAGAAATACGCCAAAAGATAGGTGTGTAACCAGCGATAAAAATATATTTAAAAACGCCCGGAAGGGCGTTTTTTGTTTGCAGGCAGAATGTGTTTGAGGCCTAAATAAACATCATTTGTTGGCGGGAATGTTTTTTTTATTTAGTTTTAACTGTTAACCGAACGGTTTAAATCCCTAACCATGAAGAAGCTCATTTATATCGCCTTTATTGTTTCGTTTTGTATGAATATGGCAAAGGCCCAATCGGCCAATGACCATATGTTCCCGGCTGCTGAAGGCGCCAAGCCCTACATAAATTATGATACAAGGGGTTTTATCATTAATGGCAAGCGAACCTTTATTGTGTCGGCAGGGCTGGAGTATGCGCGCATACCACACCAGCTATGGCACGACAGGTTGTTGCGCCTGAAACGCGCAGGCTTTAATTGTGTGGAGTTTTATACTTTCTGGAATTTTCATGAACCGCATGAGGGCCAGTTTGATTTTAGCGGCGACCATGACCTTAACGCTTTTTTAAAGGAAGTAAAAAGCCTTGATATGTACGCCATTGCCCGCGTTGGCCCTTATTACTGTGCTGAGTGGGACTTTGGCGGCTACCCTATATGGTTGCGCTTTAAGCCCGATGTTTTGGTGCGCCAGCCCAATGCTGCCTTTGAGAAATATGTCGACCGGTTTTTTGACCACCTGTTGCCGGTTATCAGTAGCAATCAAATAAATCATGGTGGGGCTGTTATATTGGTTCAGTTAGAGAATGAACATCCTGACGGCTGGGGGACAGTAATGCCGAACAGCTATTTTACTTTCCTGCAAAAAAAGGCGATAGATGAAGGTATAGAAGTACCGTACTTTTTCAGCGGCCTGCACCATGGCAGCGATCCGGCGGGTAAAACTGCACCGCTCGACGACCCTAAACGGCCAAACCCATGGCTAACCACCGAGTTTTGGTCGGTGTGGTATAATTATTATAGCTCGAGCCAGAAGGACGCTGATGATTACGGTAGGCGTACATGGAAGATCATAGCGCATGGCGGTAATGGTTATAATTATTACATGGCGCATGGCGGTACCAACTTTGGCTATACCAATAACGACGAGGACGCGGCATCGTACGATTATGGCGCGGCTGTTGGCCAAACCGGCGACCTGCGGCCCATTTATTACCAATTTAAGCGTAATGCCCTGTTTGCACAGAGTTTTGCTGATATTTTAGAGAACAGCGCCGATGCTACTGTAGCATACAAGGATTTTGTTGCCGATACATCGGTACATGTTACTGCCCGAAACGGGGAGCATGGCGACATTGTATTTTTAGATAACCCGGGCAAGAAAACAATAGCCGGGCATACCATACAGGGTGATGAGTTTACTTTAGCACCGGGCGAGATAATGCCTATAGTGCGCAAGTATGCCCTTGCGCCTGGCGTTATTTTAAACCACGCGATGACGCGGATATTGGGTATAAACAAACAAGGAGATGTTACCACTATTGTAACTTATGGCAAAGCCGGAACGGGCGGTAAGCTATATTTTTCGCCATCTGATGAGTTTGTGCCAACGGTTAGCGCGCCCGGGTTTTCCAATACCAGCCGGGGTACTTTGGTGAAAGTTTTTTTTAACGAGCAGATACCTACCATTTATGCGTTCAAATGCGCAGGGCAAACCGTAAAAATTATAGCGTTAAGTACCGCGCTTGCCGACCGTACCTGGTTTGTTGAGCACGACAACAGCAATTATATTATAACCGGGCCTGAGTATGTATCGGACATTAGCAGAACGGGCAAAGATCTGAAGATGAATACGGAAACGTTTTGGAACGAGGGTCACCATTATCCCATTTGGCTGTTTAGTGGCAGTAATGAGCAAATGATGGATGAGCCTGGATCGCGCAGCAACCAAAATAAAACTTACACTTTTAGCGGCAACTGGCAATACAGAAATGCTTCAGCAGCTGCAGCCGTTAATTTTGACGACAGTAAATGGCTGCAAAGCAAACCGGCCCTGCAAATGGGTGCCGATAATGATAATACCGCCGATGCCTGGTACCGTACAACTGCTGATGTAAAAGTGAGCGGCGCCTATACGCTGAAAATGAAAGGTGGCGACAGGGCCATAGTGTTTGTTGATAATACGCGCGCCGCCGCAGGCGATATACATAAAAAGCCACTACAAATATCGCTTATAAAAGGTAAACACACTATAGCCATATTTACCGCGCATGATGGCCGTGAGAAATTATATGATTATGTTGGCTCGGTACAGGATACGGATGCGAAAGGGATAGTTGGCAATATAGTATTACAAAAAGGCGGCGCTGCCCCTGCGACCGTTGAACTAACCAACTGGCGTATGAAAGGCGGCCCTGGAGATTTTTCGGCGACTGGAAAATGGCAACAACTGCCGAGCGGCAAAGCGTTCGACAGGCCGGTTTTTTATAAGAATACCTTTGTGCTGCCTGCAATGAATGCCGGTAGCGATGCTATATTAAGGGTCGTACCCGTGGGGATGGGGCATGGCTCGGTTTGGGTGAACGGGCATAATTTGGGGCGGTATCCTGAAAAAATACCTATTAGTGGCCTTTATATACCCGAATGCTGGCTTAAAGCAGGCGTTAACTCAGTGGTGGTTTATGATGAGGACGGCAAAGCACCAGGCAAAGTAGCCCTGCGGGTTGAAAAAGTTGCCAGCCGGGATATGGCGACGGTTAGCTTTAGCAACAATAGCAAGTAGTTATCTTTTAGCTCTCTCTAAAGGGTTGTCGAAATTTATTATAGATTTGCAATCCCAAATACGGAGAGGTGTCTGAGTGGTCGAAAGAGCACGCCTGGAAAGTGTGTATACCTCAAAAGGGTATCGAGGGTTCGAATCCCTCCCTCTCCGCCTTCGGTCGCCGAAGCGACCTTCGGCGGACAAAGTCCGCTAAAAGGTTGCGAAGGAGGGCCTTGTCGCTAATGTGATTTATGAATTTGAAGCCCTAAGATTTATTTCTGAGGGCTTTTTGTTTAATGGTGTGGTGATAATACCGACCACAGGCTGGTATCAACCGTTAAACATCTATGAGGTGATCTTTTTAATAACAATGTCGTAGTCCTCTCTTACGGTTAACGATACTGCATCAGCGGCATATGCGGCACTGAAATGTATAACGGTAACAAGCGGCCCACCGGTAACATCTCTTGTAGATACCCATGCAATAGCGTCAGCGTTTACCAATACAGGTCGCTCTGATCTGTTGGAAGTTAGTTCAATAAAATTTGCCATGATATTTTATTTATAAATTTTAAGTTTTCAATACCTGCTTATGATCATTGATCTATTTAATTCGATATACGACATATCACGCCTCTGTATCATCCAATTGAAATAAAACTTCTACAGTAGTATCAAAAACTTTAGCCATCCGTAAAGCAAGTAAGGTGGATGGGATAAATTTTCCGGTTTCAATAGAATTTAAACCCTGTCTTGATACTCCGATGTGTTTTGCAAGGTCGGCTTGTGTCCAGTTTTTCTTAGCGCGTTCAACCTTTATAGTGTTTTTCATAAGCCGTATTTTCTTATCGAAATTAACCACCCAATAAAATAAAAGAGCCAGCAATAGCACAGCAGGTATGAGTAGCCAAACCAACCGGGGCTTGATATACCACACAGGCTTAACAAAAACAAAACCATCATCAACATTGCTGTCAATGAAAAACCGATAACAACGGCTTCAAATTGTATGCGTTGCTTCACTTCATCCATCACCGCAATGGCTTTAATGTATTTAAAAATAAAAATAGAGAAAGTAATGACTGGCACTATAGCAATAATTATAGAAACAGGCTGCGCAAATACATGATGCTTTAACAGCCATACTGCCGGCAAATAGGTGGCCCCGTAGATGAGGGCGAAGATAACAGATTGCAGGGTCACAGTTTTTTTAGATTTTTCCATGATTTTGAAATGTTTAATTACATACAAAGATAAGTAAACATTTCATAATGTCAAGTATAATTGACAAAAAGTCTACAATGATGGCTATTTATATATTGATTCTCCTTGTATCTAAGTCCGATTCAGCCCTTTTATTTGTCGCATACACACCGCACGTGTTATCATATTGTTACCGAGATTTGTATGTAACAAAACCAATTCTTAACAGCTTTTAAAAGAAAATTATAAAAGGAGGAAATCAATATGAGAAAGATAATCGTTTTAACATTTATTACATTAGACGGCGTAATGCAAGCACCAGGTGGACCTGAGGAAGATACATCAGGCGGCTTCGAATATGGCGGTTGGTCTGCACCTTATGGTGACAAGGTTTCGGGTACGCTGATGCAAAAGCAGATGGAAGCAACAGATATTTTGCTGGGCAGAAAAACATTTGAAATTTTTGCCGGTTTCTGGCCCGGGCACGCGGACTATTGGCCAGGTATCAACAGTGTAACAAAATACGTTTTATCCAACACCATGAAAGAATCAGACTGGGAAAACTCTGTATTTCTTACAAGTGTGGCAGATATCGAAAAGCTCAAAAATTCAGAAGGTTCTGACATTAAAGTTTGGGGTAGCGGCAAGCTCGTGCAGCTACTATTGAAACATGACCTGGTGGACGAGCTCTGGCTGAAAATTTACCCGGTGCTTCTTGGTAAAGGGAAAAAGTTATATAGCGATGAGACAATTCCGGCAGCGTTTAAATTAACAGAGAGCCATGTTACACCAAGCGGCGTTATTTTTGCCAATTACAAGCGAGCCGGAGAAGTGAAGACAGGTACTATTGGTGAATAAGATAACAATGTATTTTTTTGCGCAGAAAGCCCTAAGAATTATTTCTTAGGGCTTTCTGTTTAATGTTTTAAATAGCGCCCTTTGATCAGTTCTCTATTGCCTC
>Ga0207019_1030_pt1 | contig 38787 bp, 47 predicted proteins | sample Alteio_BWMinCont_50_FD_153483 | JGI IMG/M metagenome (GOLD analysis project Ga0207019, IMG submission 153483) | Enriched cells from forest soil in Barre Woods Harvard Forest LTER site, Petersham, Massachusetts, United States -... | ecosystem: Environmental > Terrestrial > Soil > Temperate forest >...
TTACTAATAAAAATTTCATTTCCTTTAAACATTGGCATGCAGTCATTTCATAAAAAAATATTTTTACATAAAATGAATTAATCTAACATATGTAAGATTTTGTCATTTTTTGTAGTGTTGATAAGTCTTTCAGAGAATCTAATCAATTTGTCAAAACCTCAAATGCCTGATGTAAGATTTTTTCATTTTTTGTATTTTTTTATGAAGTTGAAAGGGGTTATGTTTGCTTTAATGAGTTTTACCAATTTCTATAAATCAAGAAATTCGGTTTTGTGAGAAAGATACAAAGATAGAGAAAGCACAGGATGCCTTGAAAGATAGGTTTACGGGATACTGAATTAATTTGTGCTAAACTTTATAAAACAAAAAAAATGAATGCCTTTGTAGTAATAAATTCTATCAGTCAAGACCTTTCATTAGGTGGTGCTTTTGATGCTGAAATGAAGAATAAAAATTGGTCTGTTCTGGAAAACGTACCCAATATGTATGTAAAAAAATTTGATGTAGCAATTGAAGAAGTAATTAAGAAGGTTGTAGATGCAGATATTGATGCGGCTGCATTAGAAGCAGAATGGGAAGGTTTGGATTATGCTGTAATAATAACTTCTTCGGTATACTCTGTTACTAAAACTAAATAACGAATAAAACTCATAACATCTTTAGTGTTATAGGTTGATTAGATAGATAAGAAATTTAAACTTTCAAAAATGGATAAACAAATAATAGAAAATATACATAATACTTTAAGAGCAAAAAACGAGTATTCGGAAACTCAAATTGTAAATTGTTTAATAGAGAAAGTAAATGAAAAGAAGTATAGAGTAAGTATTCCTATTCCTACAACAAAATTTATTGAAGATGTGTTAATAAAAGAACTCCTTAGTGTAACAAAAACATCTGCATGGCTTTCGTTTTTGTTAATTGGTTCGGGTATAGAGTTTTTGGGAAAGTGCATAGATGCTGCACATCCTACTGATTGGGATATTAAAGGCAGGTCGTCAATAAATTTTAATGATGCAATTTGTAGTTTAAATGGATTAAATAAGTATATATATCTGATAAACCGAGCTGATGGATTTAACATGTATACTGAATTTAGATGTGGTTTAACACATGGTTTAGCTCCAAAAGCCAAAGTATCTTTATCACATGGTAAAGAAGATAAAAACCTTAACGAAAAAAATGGAATAGTAAACTTTAATATTGATGAGTTATATATAGATTTTAAATTGGCCTGTGAAGATGTAATAAGTAGAACTTTTCCTAACCCAAATAAGATGAATGGTGTTAAAGCATTTATCAACTGTGAAATTTTAATCTCATAGTAAAACAAATAAAGCAAAATGATTGAAACTATTAAGGAATGGCTGAGTCAAGGAAGAAAAGAAAAAATCATAGGATTACTCATCCTTTTTTTTGCTGTTTATACCGTTGTATGGGGATTGGTTGAACCAATCCTTTCTGCTGATTTCATTGAATGTATAATTAAAGACCCAGTTAAAAATTGGTGGAAGTGGCAATTTAGTCTTTCAATATTTTTTACTGGAATTATCTTTTATATACTATGGCCTTCTAAAACTCTTCTTGTTTTTGGTTCAGAAGTACAAGACAAAAAATTGAATGAAGAATATAAAACAGAAGGAAATCCAGCTATTTCTACAATAAACGATGGGTATTATGGAAATGTGTATAATATAACAGGGGACTACATTCATGATGCGATAGATTGGGAGTTGAGTCCTCATTCCTACGAAGCTTCAAGTATATCATACATATATCAACCTCGAAATAATTTTATTTTATATCTTCGAGTTAACTTAGTGAGTGCGAATGGACGTGTGGAACAACTTAAATGGATAGCACTAAGAACAGATATAACGATTGTACCGCAATCAACAAGTCAAGAGGAAATCGCATACCCCGTTAAAGGCAAAAGCATGGGGAATGGTTGGCTTATTACCCATGTTAATATTCATAGAGCTGTTAAAGAAACTTTTGGTCGAGAAAATTGGAAATATAAATCTATCAGGTTAATTCGCATTAGAGGCAATGCAAATATTCATAAAATTATAATTAACTAATATTCTGATTATGCTTAAAAAAATACTTTTAACTAGGTGTACACTAGCAGGAGATAAAATCATTCATGTCTCAAACTACGAAACTCCTCAAAATAAAGAGCAAAGACATGTATTGCCTGAGATAATTAAAGTGATAGTTATAAAATATAGGGACGGCAATTGGTGGTATGTAGATAATGAAACCCCAGTTTTTATTATAGAGAACGACTTATTATACGGAAATAACGAAGGTTTATTAGCGAAATTAAATAGTGAGATAAGAGATTATAAACTAGGAAAAATAGAAAGATAAATTTTGTATACAATTATATGGATGGAATTGACCTAATTGAAAATCAGATTGACAAATTAGTCGAGCTTGTTGCTTTGACTTCGCTCTGGGCCTCTCCAATAATTGTTCAAGAATTATTTAAGGAAGAAAACAATCCTACAGCTTCTTGGTATAATAATTCAAGGCGTTACCGTAAAAAAAACGGAGAAATGCCGAAAACACTAAAAGACGGAATTTGGTTAGATGATAATTCTAAGGCAAATAATGCTATCAAAGCAGCATTAGGGTTTACTAAACGCCCAACACATTTTGCAACCTGTCATATTTACGAAAGTTCGACTTACGACTGTAAATATCATACCTCAATTCCCAATCTTGTTTTAGTGCCAACACCTATTTATTCTCTGACAGACCACTTGAAAGAATGTATGCAATTTTTAAAATACTATTCATATACCCAGTATGGTTTTTATATAGACCAAAAGCCAGTAAAACCAGAATTTTGGGAAAATATTTCACTTAAAGCCATGCTAGCTCCAACAGATGAACAAATAAAAAAAGCATTAGTTTCGGTGAAAAAGAGGAGGCGGAAAATTTAAAATATTAATTTAGTAATCATTCATTATAAATTGGTTCAAAATAATAGAAACAAAAGTTTTATGAAACATAATATTATTAAAGAAGAAAGTTTGGGTAATCATATTTGGCGCATTACAATTGAACTTATACCAGAAAGTGAAATTGAAATTAATGCCATACTAAGAACTAGTATTACTGAGGCCAGTGATAGTGAGAGAGAATTAATAGATAATTGTTTACATAGTTCTTTAAGTAGGTATTCAATAACAAATTTTGTAGGTCAGAACCAAAGCTTTTTTGTAGTTGATGCTTTTTTAAATTAAATACTTGCCTCTCTTGTATAAGCTGACATCAATTTAACGTAAATTTTACACAAATTTTGTAAAGGATAAAGTTTTAAAAACTATTTAGCTTATTTGTAATTTTACTATATTAAAACAAAACACATGAATAAAATAAAAGTTATTGAAGATATTGAGACCCAACTGATACCAAGCGGTGAATTATTAATTGTAAAATGCAAAGATGGGCAGGAACTACATGGTGTTTTTGTAAAAATGCAAGATGTAATTCAGCTGAAGAACGAAAATAAATATAGGTTCATACACATGAGAAGTATGCCTTACTTCCAAGCGAGTAATGATATTATTTATACTTTTCCTGTGGACCTGGATAATGTAGAATCAATCGTTCCTTACTTGCTTACCAAAACAATCCATATTAATAATGTCATTCCGCAAAAACACTTATTAAAATTTAGTTCTAAAGGAAATAAACTTAATTTTCACGTTGATAGGATTCAAGTAGAAATGTTTTACAATAAATCAACTGTATCTCAACAGAGTTTTATAACAAAAAATTTTCTTGCTGAAGCTCTTCATGCAGATAAACTAAACAAATTATTTAAATTTAGTTTGCCTCCTAACATTAGTGATATAAGTATTGTCTGTAAGTCTGTTTGGAAGGATGTAAACGGTATTCAACAAGGGGCGCATTTAGATTTAACGCCACTTGAAATATCTATTGAATAAGTAGTTCTGGTCATTTCGTAAAGTCTAATTTTAAAAAACAAAATGAGCGTTTTAATTATTCCATGTTATATAAAATCAAAGTGGGACATTAACTGCTTAAATCGTTTATTGGATACTGCTAAGAATCAAACAAAACCCTTTAATAGTGTTTATGTTATTGATGATGCAAGCCCTTACCAATATAAAATAACCCATGATTTTGTTGACCATATAATTTTAAAAGAAAATGGAGGGCCAGCAAAAGCAAGAAATATTGGAATAGATAAAGCCCTTACACAAAATCCAGAACACATATTGTTTACTGACCACGACTGTATTCTTGATAAAGAGTGGAATGAGCAAATGACCACGTTCTTATACCAAACCGAGTTCGCAGCAGTTGGTGGTATGACTTATTCGTGGGGCAAGACACTACTTGACTATTACCATGACATTAATGGCACTCTTGCAGGTAAATGGTTACTGCCTGAGAGGAAAGAATTATGGTATATGCCATCTCTTAATTTTGGAATGAAATCATTTGCTGCTGAAGAGTTTCCTTTTGACGAAAGGTTTCCGACTGCTGCTGGTGAGGATGTCGATTTATGTTTAAGACTAAGGAGCAAATACAAAATAGGTTTTTGTTCAGATGCAAAATTGTGGCATGACTACGGATATAAAAACTCCATTTCTGGCTTCAATAAGTTTATGAAGTTATTCAAGAAATATAAAAGTTCAAGTGCCACAGTTTATGAAGGGCATACAGTTTTAATGTGGGATTCTTCAGAATCAATATATAAAGGAAATATGTATGAGTCTAATATATAGAATTAAAGCAAGCCAACCTAGCATCACACATGGAATCTACGATTACCTCGGAGAGATGCGTCCATTTGCAAAACGAGTAAAGAAACTACATTTAGTAATTCCAATGCTATTGCTAAAGACTATTGAATGGAGCATTTATAGATGGTATAAAACTCCAATCAGGAGATTTTATGGAGTAAAGGGCAACGAATTAATTTATATGATTACTAATGCTTGTAATGACCGTTGTCCAAAATGTGGAATCTGGGAAAGACCAGAACCCCAAAGCCAACATCTAATGGTTTCTCATTTTATCAAATGTTTAAATAAGCTTCATCATAATTTATATCAAGTTACTTTAACTGGTGGGGAGCCTCTTATTTTCAAGAAAGATGTCATGTTGATTGCAGAGGAAGCAAAGAAATTAAATGTACCTATGGTAATTGTTACAAATGGACGATTTCTTGACGAAGCCTTCTTAGACAAATACAAGAAACTTGGGCATATACTTGTTATCTCTGTTGATTCAGTTGAAAGGGAAAAGTGGAACGAATTCAGAGGAAGAAAAAACTTTGACATCGTAATGCCTAAGATTATGCTTGCAAAGAAAATCTTGGGAGATAGATTAAGAATTCAGTCTGTTCTTTCGAAAGAATCGTCTGAAGAAATTCCTAAAGTAATTGAGTTTTGTAAACAACATAATATTCAACACAATACTCAATACAATCAAGACTTTGGAGGTTCTTGGACTAACTTACATAAAGAGGTAGTAAATTATGATACTGAAACACCATGTGCTGCACGAAAAAATATTTGCATTTATCCGAACGGTGATGTTGTAAAATGTTTTGACCATCGCAGAATTCCACTGGCAAAAGAGCCATTAGGTAATATTGCGAAGCAGGACATTATCGAAATCCTTTGTACAAAACGTTCAACAGAGGTTTCAAAGATTATGAAAACTTGCAACCTTCCTTGCAAGAATATGTCGTGCAACAAGCCTCAAACACTTCTTTTCAATTAATGGAACAAGAGGAAATTGATATAATAATTATTAGAGGAGCTCCAGGTTCAGGTAAATCTCAAACAGCAAAGGGTTTGGCGCAATTTTTTCCTAAAGGAGTTCGGATGGAGGTTGATACTATCAGACAAATGGTAATTTCGGTTGATTGGAAAAATCAGGCAGAACATATTAATATTTTAGGATTGTCTGCAAAAATGGCTCATGAGTTTCTTGTACTAGGCTTCAAACCAATCATAGTTGTGGACACTTTTAGTGGCGATAAAGTTCTAAAGTATCTTCAAGATTTACTACAATTAAACAAAGAGTTAGTCATAAAAATATTTGGCTTATACGTAACAGAAGATGAACTAAAAAAGAGGTTAGAAAAAAGAATAGATGGCGAATTTAAGGACTTAAAAATTTGTTTACGTTTAAATAGGGATGTTCTAAAATTCAAGTATGAAAATGAATTTCAAATCAATACCACAGGTCTTTTACCCAATGATTCTGCCAAAATAATATTTAATACCTTATTTGAGAGATAACCATTATTTTAGCAGCATTATAATGAAGAATTCAGATGTTAAGGAAATATATAATTTTGTTGATGAAATAATCTCAACTCAAAAATCCTGTTGCACCAAAGGTTGCTCCTACTGCTGTCATCAGCAAATTGAAGTGCAAAATATAGAGAAGCGAGTAATCACAAACTATATCAAGGATAATCTTGAAGAGCAGACCAAGGATGTGATTAGGAAAGACTTGGAGGTATGGCTGGATTACTTTGACCAAAACACGCCTGATGACAAAATTCTTACATCCAAAGATGTTTTCATTGATTTTAGAAACAAGAGTGCCAAGGTCGGTCTTAAGTGCCCTTTTCTAATAAACAATGCTTGTAGCATCTACCCAATGAGGCCACAGGCTTGTCGGATTCATATCGTTGAGGAAAACCCTCAGTTGTGCAATGAGAGCAAGCTCCGTGATTCCACAAAGTTTGCAAGAGAAATTAAAGATACACTGGTTGAGGACTTGAAGAAGAGAGAGCAGATTAGCATTGAACCACTTGCCTATGTGGTAAAGGACATCTTCCTTCCTGAAAGGAAATTAAAACCAATGGAGAAGGTTGTGCTTTAAGCGGCCTTTTATTCATTTCTATTTTGTTTGTTTTCAATAAGTGTAATTAATTGCTTTATATCAAAATCCAAATCGTTTATATCAGCAACGAGTAAATCTGATATTAATGGATTTTTGCTTTTCATTGTTATAATTGAATTTGAAAGAACTTTTACTTTAGTTTCAATATAATTTACTTTTTCTAAATTCGGCTCATTACTATCTGTTGCTACTTTTTTCAATAGAATAAATATTTCTTTTGCCAATTCACTAATACTACTTTTTTCATTTTCTGATTGTAGTTTGGCATTAATGCTTGCTATATCGGCAAGTGTTTTGTCTATTGCGTTATTAATGGATTGTTCCATTGAATCTTTTAAGTTTTCTGGCATAAAACTATAAATATATTTACTTCTTTTTTTTCTTCTTTTCAACCTTCGGTACAGTAACACCAGCAAAAAACTCCTCCAATGTGACGCCCAGTATCTTGCACACCTTAACCAGTGTCTTTAAACTGAAGTTTTCTCCAGATTCCAACCTCCAATAAGCACTTCTACTCATACCGAGGTCATAAGCAATATGCTCATAATTCTTGAATCCCTTTTCTTTTCTTAAATCTTGTAATCTATCTCCAATGGAAATTAATTCAGGCATTTTAATTTTATCTGCTTTTTTCATAAAGCAAACTTCCCGAAACACCCTTGTATTAGGTACTCTTATATATTGTACCCTTATATATTAGAATTTTACTATTTTTACGAAAACAATTAAAACCAATTTACATGAAAACAAAACTATCTTATCTCTTATCTGCACTCATAGTTAGTGCGGGAATGTCTGCACAAAGCCTGACCTGTTTTTCAACTCCAGACGGAACAGATGCGAACTCATGGAGCTACAAAGATTATGTGATTCCGACTGGCTACAAAATTGATTCCGTGATGTTCACGGCTACTCGCCCAGGTTATCCATCCAGTCAAGATGCCTTTAGTATGATGTACTGCCCCAGTTCAACTTCTTATTCTAATTGTATGGGCGGAAAAGTAACCTTGAATTACGCAAACTTTAGTACGAGCATGTATAATGTTTGGCTCCGTGTAGATACAGCTCATCTTACTGCGCCAGGAATGGTGAGAGTTATCCTTCCCACGAGCGCAGGAGCCGTGTGGGGTCAGGTATGTTTTGCTATTTCTTCCACCCATTGTTCGCCTGATATAAATACAGGACTGGTTGTTAATCTTCCATTCACAGGTAATACCAACGATGTAAGTGGAAACGGAAATAATGGAACAAATAATGGAGCGACTTTGGTGGCAGACAGATTTGGCAATGCGAATAGCGCATACAGTTTCAATGGAATTAATAATTACATAGAAATCCCTAATTCACCAAGCTTAAATTTTGGCACACAAAGTTTTTCGATTTTAGCATGGGTTAAACTGGCAGGTGTAAATTCAAACTACAACGGGATTGTATCCAACATGAATTCAAGTGGCGTTGGTTATCAATTTGTTTTTCTTGGAAATAGTGAGCTTGGACAAGAAGGGATAAGCAGCCCCGTTCAAACAGGAAATAAAAATCTGAATGACGGATTATGGCATAGCATTACATGGGTAGTAGATAATACAAACCACCTTATGACTTACTATGTGGATAATGTTTTAGATACGTCAGCAGCTATCACATCAATAAATAACATGAGTAATACTTCTACAACAAAAATTGGCATAGATAGAACATTGGCCGATTTATATAACGGTATCTATGACGACATCAGAATTTACAACCGTGCATTAACCGCCTGTGATGTGGATAGTCTGCATAACATGCCGAACTCACAAACAACGGGTATTGCTAAGCATGAAATGAATGGTGGTTTCTCCATTTATCCAAATCCTGCCAGCGACTATATTACAATTAAGATAAACGAAAGCGAAAATAAACCCGTTACAATCGAATTATTTGATTTAATAGGTACACATATCAAAACCGAAACAAAAGTGTCTGTAAGCGGAGAAAATGCCTTTAAAATTAATCTGACCGATGTAGCAACTGGCCTTTATTTTATTCGCATCGGAAATGCGACACAAAAAGTGCAAATAATTAAATAATAAAACCCATGAAAAAAATAACCCTATCAATCGTAATCATTTGCTTAGTTATACTCGTTACCAATATCTCTTGTAAGAAAAATTCTACCAGCAATTCATCTAGCAGTAACAACAACAATACTGCTCCGCCAACCCCTACGCTTGACACAATGGTTAATGTAGATTTGGTTCTTGTTGCGCAAAGCGCAGGCGCACCGAATAGCCTGGTTGTTTATACTATCCTTACTGGCCAGAATTCAAGTCCGAGTACCTATAACTCCCAGAGCTTTTATTATCCGAACTGGAGTGCATCTGTTTGGTATAGCACCAGCACACCGCCAGTTATTACTTCGCCTTGCACGCAAAGTGCTTTTTCTCTGACAATGAAATTTTCACGTACAGCGAAAACAGAAATTTCTGTAAGTGTGGATGTTTCAGTTAGAGATTGTATCTATGACCCAGTAGCTCATACCGTAACTAATTATGCAGGCACGTTTCAGATAGACCGTACATGCAAACCTAATAAGTGGGTTATTCTTTGTTCTAAATAATCTATTGCTTAGGAAGATTTCATATATTTGAAATAAGTAAAAACTCAAAAAACTAAAACATGGCAAAGAAAGCAGTTAAGAAGGCAACAAAAAAAGTTGTAAAAAAAGCAGTAGCTAAAAAGGCTGTAAAAAAAGTTGCAAAGAAGGCAACCAAGAAAGCAATTAAAAAAGCTCCAGCAAAAAAAGTAAAACGCAAAGCAAACCCTGCCCTATTCAAACCAGTTACTCCAAGTGCAGCACTTGCAGAGGTTGTTGGCAGCAAACCAATTCCTCGTAGCGAAGTGGTTAAGAAAATTTGGGTTTACATCAAGGCCAATAAATTACAAGACAGCAAAAACAAACGCATGATTAATGCTGATGCAAAATTGAAACCAGTTTTCAGTGGTAAAGGTCAGGTATCTATGTTTGAAATGGCTAAGCACCTTTCTAAACACTTGAAATAATCATACCAACTATAGCGTTAAATTCAAAATCCTACCCTGCAAAGGGTGGGATTTTTATTTTATGTGTAATTCATATTTTAAACTTTAGATTTTCTTTCTATTTATAAAATATTAAGAAACAATTTATGGGAAAAAATAAAATATACGCTACAACAGATATTTTCACATTATTACGAAATGGCAAAGCTGCCGTAATCGGCAGCAGTGATGAATTAGGAAGGCGATATAGGAAAGATGGCATTTGCGAAGGAATTAAATGCGTCACTTTTGATTTTGAAGGAGATGGCAATGAGGATAAGTTTTTCTTTGAGGATGATAAGCTCGTGTATTATTTTATTTCTCTTACTCGAAAAGGGTGGCTGGGCGACCTGCTTCGTGATTGTGCGACAAATCCTACGTTAAAATATGATACGTTTATCGTAGCGGTTGTTGAAAGATATACGCTCGTGAAGTTGGGTTTTGCTGATTTCTAAAATATCGTTTAGAACAGGTAATAATTAGGGTTTAAAACCCCAATTAATTTGGCCCTATTTCTAATGAGATAATAAGCTTAATTAAACCCCTTAAATTAACTCCCTATATCGCACCTTTATTAAGCCCCTTAAAGGCATGTAATTAAGGGCTGTCCCAGGGAGAGATACATTTTTTGCCTCACTTTTTTCTTAGGATTTTGGAATAAATTATTCCCTTCCAATACTGTACCATACGCATAGGGAGAGTTCTTTTATTTCAAAAATATTTCTGCACCAACATTATTTTCAAAAAATCTCATGAAGAAGAATTTTCCCTTCCTATTTATTAGAAAATTATGGCATTCACCATGAATCAAAATAATCTTATCCAATGCACCTATCCGCAACTTTATGCGAATAATGAGTTCTATCTTGACTGGTCTTCTTTTGTAGAGCTTTCAGGCCTCCCTTCAACAAATTTATATCGCATTATTAAAACGCTAAAAGATGTGCCTATTTTTAGGTATAAAAATCGTTCCTACTACAAGACCACTTGGTGTTATTCATTTTGGAAAAGAGTTGATGAACAAAGTAAATCCTCTTAATTCTTTAGGTGCAATAAATGATAGGAAATAAGCACTTATTGGGCTTAGTTAATTATGATTCAATTGCTTATGCAAATATATGCCTGATATGGGCACAATAATGCACTTATCAAGTTTAAACCTATAAATAATCAACCATTTAATTGCAATTTATTATCATTTAAACCCCCATTTTATACATTGGTATAAGATGTCTTAAGCGTTCATCCCCTTTCTGAATCCTCTATATTATAGAGATATAAAAAGAAGAAAAGTATTACTAAAGAGTATTATTCTTTTTTTTTGAATTCCTGACCTATAAGGATATAACCAAAAAAATATCCAATGGGCAGAACAATTAATTACGCATTCAAAAAAGAAGGAGGTAAAAAATTTACCGATAGTGAAATAGAAACCTTTATTCAAGTAAGAAATAAATATGCCACTGGAAAATTTGCTGGCGTATGGTCTTGTGAATCTTTCTATCCTGAACCAATCAATTACTTTCCTAACTGGAATGGCGTTAAGGCGTATGATATTAAGTTAATTCAAAGACAAGAGCTAAACAATGGAGACGGTTATGATTACATGACTTACATTGAAAAGAAAGTGGAGGAGTTGATGAAGGGGATGGAAGTGAAGGTAGGTTATAAGGATATTTATTCGCCAAAGAAAAAATTAAGCCGTGTGGAAGCGTATAAACTGATTGCTAAGAATGGCTGGATTACAATTGATAATGAAGACCTAAAAGAGATACGTGGCTTTGTTAAAGTGCAAGGAAATGAGTTTAACGCAGCATTAACATTTATGGCAATTAAAGAACTTACCATGCTAATGCCAAATATAGAAGCAAGAATGAGTGATGAAGGTGAGTTCTTGCTATGCCCAATACGCTTGAAACAAGGCAAAGCCATTCCTCTGTTAAATGAAATGAAGGACGACATGCAACATTACGCCCTAAAAATGCTGTTCTCAAAGGAGTTTACAGGGAATATTTTGGACACACTAGAATACAAAGAATTTTGTCATGAGTTCACTATGGATTTAAATATTGATAACGGCTACGGTGATATGACCAAATACATCAATGAAAAGCTAAGAAACATTAAAGAAGTAGAAAGACGAATTTATCCTTTAACGCCAAAAGATAGTTTTGGAGGTAAGTGCAATTTATATTTATACAATCTTGAACAGCTTAAAATAAAAGAGTGGTATGAAGCTGATTTGTTTACACGCATTGCACAGGTAAATCCTAAAGATTTTCTTACATACAAAATGACACCTGCAACCATAATGGATAGTGGAGAGACTTATTACGGCTTAAGTGATGTGGATGCTGAAATGGAAAGTTATAAAGCTATTGCTCAAATGCAAAAAGTTTTGGAAAAACTTGGAATGAATAATACTTTGCAAGTATTGGGAGAGGGTAAATAGCCCCTCCTTTCTTTTTTTGGAATCTCTGACCTATAAGAGAAACTGATGTCAATGAAAAAGAAAAACAAAGTAGGAAGGCCTTATCTTGAAACATACCTGAGCAAAAACAAACAACCGCTTGAAATATATATTGCTGGGATTAAGCATGAGATAAGATTACCTGACCATAATGAGTTAGATAACTTCAATTTTCAAAAGTGTAAGAAGATAGATTCTATTCATCAGCTTGGGACTGTTTATCTGCATGAGGAATATGGCTATGTGGCAAATGGCTATATGTGGTATCGCTTCAAATTCATTGACCTTTTGTTATTGTCTAATTAAGCTCTGTAACTGTGTGAATAATCAATTTAAAATATTAGAAGAGAAAACTTTCTCATACTCAAAGGGCGAACTTTACATTATGCTCATGCAAGAAGGTAACAGGTATGGTGTTGAAGTAACAGACCGAACAAAAACTCTGGGCAGAAAATTCACAAGAAGCAAAAAGAGTGCAGAACTGCTTTATAATATTCTATCCAAGCGTCTATCCAGTTATAATAAATTAGTCGATGCAGAGATAGCAGCTAAACACTGTCTATCATTAACCCACATAGATAAAATGATTTTCGCAGCGTTGGCATGTGGAGGTACTCTCGGTCAAAAGCACATAGTGTATCTCAAGAACAAAATTGAATTTAAGACCAAGATAAAATTTGGCTATCACCTAAACTTTCCTACAAAAGGTGGCATCACGGTATTTATTTACCTGTGGGAAAAAGAGCACTTGTTTGCAGTTCTTACTGGAAGTGATGATGCCAAGAAATTAAAATTTGAAATCATAAATCGTTGAGTTTTCTTTTTTTTAAAATATCCAACCTATAATAGAAAAGCTAGATGAATCCAAAAATCAACAAGTTAATTCCAAAGTTCATTCAAGATGCCTTCGCTAAGCAAGGAGATACAAGCGAGAAGGCAATGAAAGATATAAAGATAATCTGTAAGCTGTTTAACCCTTGCGGGCATGGGACATGGTGGTTGTATGAGCACTTGGAAGAAGATATTTACATGGCATTCTGCCTACTTGACGACCCATCTTTTGCAGAGATTGGCACAATTTCCTTGGAAGAGATGGTGGCACTAAGATTGCCGATGGGATTGGGAATTGAAAGAGACCTAAGTTTTGAACCTGGAGAAAAAACGTTGGAAGAAGTTTGGAATGAAATTAAAGGAAAATAAGATGAAGAAATCAATTATAATTCTACTGACAAGTATTGCCTTATTCTATTGCAAACCAATAGAGGATAAGCATCAGCAAGCAACAACTATAAAACAACCTAAAGAGGTAGTAATAGATAAGCCTTACTCCAGTCCAGCATTAATTTATTCAAATAGTGCAGGTATTTTCTTTCAGACTCTTTATAGAAATAATTTTTTTGATTTAATGATGTCTTTCACGTCTGACCGAACAATCAAGCAATTTGGAAGGGGTAAAATACTGAATTACTACAAGCATAATTTTAAGTTTGATTACAACCTTGGCAAACCATCTAATATCTATAATGAAGGAGATACCATCAATTTATCTTATACACACGCATGTATTTACGGCACGAGACGAAAAGTTGTCATCCCCTTTTGTTTAGAGAATGATTCTATCAAAATAATTCTTTATTCGCTAACAAGGAACTCTTTTGAATAGGGTTTCTTTTTTTCAGAATCTCTGACCTATAATAATATGAAAACAAAAATTATGGCAAACGTAAAGACAAAGTTTTTAGAACAAGCAATAGCCAAATTCAAAGAAGCAGTAAAAAATGGAAGGGTAAATGAAATGAATTTTATCTACTCTCCTTCTCTTATTCTTCGCTTATGGTTTGACCAAACAATTGTTGAGCCAAACCAGAAAAATTCAGATAAAGAAACGGGATTTTGTCATACTTGGGCAAATGTAGATACCCTACCAATTCAAAAGGAAATGGCAATGAACCGACTCCCCCAAAAAAATATTTCAGAAGTAATATCTAACACCAGCGAAGGAGATGATGATGCTATTCTTAGTTTCCTATGTAATGCCAAAGAAGAAACTCTAAACGAAATGGCAAATGGATACGAGTTCGAGCACAAAGGCGAAATAATAGAAATTATTATGTGGCAACCTGTGGAGCATTGGACATTGAGACAACTTGCCCAACACGTTGGAATAATGATGTAATAAAGATGAAGTATAAGATTCCTTCTTTTTTTTGGAAACCTTGACCTATAAATAAAAGACATGAAGACACAACAATTTATATCAATGCAAAACTACAATGGTGGTATCAACAACCTTAACGTAGTTCAAGTGAGAGATGAACAATTAAATTTAATAAGGTCGTTTACTTCGCTTAAAACCTTAGAACACGCTAAAAAAAGAGCAACAACCCTCCAAAATAAATTAGCAGATAAATAACATCGAGTCTCGTCAAAGAATTTTCTTTTTTTCTGAATCTCCAACCTATAAGAATAAACAGCGGCAATGAATAAAAAAAAGTACGCAAAAGAAGTAGGCATGGTTGCATCAATAATGGCAGACTTCATAAGTGAGAAGTTATATAAGAAGATGCAGGACATGGGTACAGGATACATTGCAACACATGAGCAAATTGCAGGTTGGGCTTTGGAATTCGTTGACAAGCACATAAAAACCAAGTGGGAAGAGGTATTGGACAACACTTTGAAACCGTTGTCAAAAGAAATGAAAAAACAAAGCATACTTTGTTGGGATGACTGCATTGCAGATTGGGCATATTATAAACTTGAAAATATTTGATATGAAAAGAAAAATTATAAAACTAACCAAGGGGATAGTCCTATTTGGCATCTATCAATTTTATGTCAATTACATAGGTTATGATGGATTATTTGAGTTGGATAAAACAATACAAGAATATTTAAACTTCCTGCCAGAAACAATGTCTTCAATATTGGCCAGCCTTATTGTAATTTTTACTGGCTTAGCATTAGTGTATTGTTGCATCTCAGGACTCTTCCGAATATGTACTTTTCATCAACACATACCACAATTTGAAAATTAATTTACTCGGTGGAATTTAAAATTATAGATGATGTGGAAGTAATATACCCAGGGGTTAAGAATAACCTTTGGGTTTCTGTAATTAATATAGATAGTAATTTTTTTGTTGAAGTCCACACGGTTTATGAATTCATTGGGCGCATACCTGCTAAGAACTATAATATTGCCTTTAAGATGCTTACAGACCTTAATAAAAAACTTAATACGTTCCTTGACATCTACACAGCCTCCCCAATACTTGACTTAGGTTTCAAAATGAGAACACCTGTCGAGATGATGTTTGTTATTTGTACAGCACTTGCTGAATACAGTTTTAATGAAATAGTTGAATTAAAATCTTACTACAGCTATGAAATTTATCCACCTTGGGAGTTTATGGCTCTTGAACATGAAGGGTATGATAATAGAATAGATATTTTCTTCCACGATAATAAAAGAAGCATAGGATATTGGAAGTGCTCTGGGGTAGATTCTAAGTTCAAATTTTACTACAACATTAACTACTTAAAGTAAGTATTCTACTTTTTTTATTCACTTATAATTATGGAAGTTGTGCTAAAAATTAAAATCATAGAAGACTATACACTGCCTTATAATAATGGGCAAGCTTTATTTGTAATGATTATTAAAACCGAAAACAGAATTTATGTTGAAATAGATTCTAAGGAAGACTTTGTTGGAAGAAAAACTGTGCGAGACCTCAATCAGGCCTATGCTGCATTCGAATTAATTAAGAATCAATTATCGCAACAGAGCGACTTTAATGAGTCGCTTTCCATTTTGGAGCTTGCATTCTCCTTAGATAAAGTTAAAGAGTTAATGTTTTTTATGGCTGTTCACGGTAATGAATTTGACCTCAATACTCTTTGGCACATGAGAAGAAGGTTTGGATTTAAAACAAATCCGACCATTGTAGATAGGGTATTTGAAGAAAAGAAATTCAATAATTGTATTGAGGTGTGGTTTCCGACCTATGTCTTACCTCTAGGGAAATTTAAAACTCAAAGGGAAGATTCTAAATTCAAGTTCGAGATTAATAGAGTCTTTTTATACCGCACCCAGTATTCATATTATAAAAACTAATCCCGAATCCATAAATAGAAGTGTATTTCTTTTTTTTAAATAATTCAACCTATAAAACCAGAAACCAATGATTATAGTTATATAATCACAGAGGCATTATAAGATGATATTAAAAATTGCAGATTTTACGGTCTGTTTTTTTTAAATCCACGTTATATACTCTGTTAAACAGATGTTCAACAAATTATAATTTTATGAAATATATAGCTTATTACAGATTGTCAGTTCAAAAGAAGAACCAAAATCAATATGGAATTGAAGCCCAGAAACAAGCCGTGCAAAAATTTGTTAATGGCCACGAATTAATTGCTGAGTACACTGAGTATGAAACGGGAACAAGTAAACGCAAGCGAATAGAAATATTTAAGGCAATAGAGCATTGCAAAAAAGCGGGCTCAGATGTTACATTGGTGATTGCTAAATTGGATAGACTTTCGAGGTCAGTAGCTTTTACAAGTGCGTTGATGGAGAGTGGGATTAATTTTGTTGCTGTTGATAATCCACACGCTTCACCAATGACGATTCAAATCCTTAGTGTAATTGCAGAGTTCGAGGCGAAATCTATAGCCTCTCGTGTTAAATCTGGATTGCAAATCGCAAAGCAAAAAGGCGTAGTCCTTGGTAAGCCAGAAAATTTGACTGATAAGGCAAGAGAGAATTCTATTATCAAAAGAGTACAAAAGGCAAAAGAAAATCCAAATAATAAACGAGCAGAGTCCTTTATACTTCTACTGAGAGAAAATTCAAAAATGACTTTTGATAATATTGCGAAAAAATTAAATGAATCGAATTTTTTTACATCAACAGGGAAGTTATTCACGGCTTGTGCAGTGCGTTTGCTATGGCTACGTGCAAAGAAACAAACACAATTACTGTAAGATATTATTAGCTCAATTACAAATGATTTTATAACGTCATCTTTTGTCGCAATGTATCTGTTATTTTACAATAACAATTCAAGTAATAGAAAAATCGTATTTACTATAACTCAAAATTTTAATCTCTATCTTTAATTTATAAATTTAATGGAAACAAAAAAACATATTTTAAGTAAATCAACTTTTATGTTAGGTTGCCAGTGCCCTAAGCGACTCTACCTACATAAGTTTCGACCTGAATTAAAGAATCCTGGTGATGAAGAACAAGCCTCTATTTTTTCATCAGGTACTAACGTTGGGCTAATCGCAAGAGAATTATTTCTTGGCGGAGTTAATGCTGAGCCACCAGATTCTTTCTCTTATCATTTATCTGTGGAGCAAACCCAAAAATACATTACGGAAGGGGCAACAATAATATATGAGGCTTGCTTTAATTATAATGGAGTTCTATGTGCTATTGACATATTGGTGAAGGAGCAAAATAAGTGGTGTGCTTATGAAGTAAAGGGCAGCACGAAGGTAAAGGAGCAATTTATTTTGGACGCAGCATTCCAGTATCATGTCATTACACAGTCAGGAATAAATCTGGAAGATATATCTATTGTGTACTTGGACAATCAATATGTAAGGCGAGGGGATATTGATGTACAAAATTTATTTAGCAAGGAAAGTGTATTGGCGGAAGCAAAGGAACTTCAATCATTCATAAAAGAAAACATAGTTCAATTTAAAACACTTATTGCTCAAAGGAAAGAACCAACGATAGCAGTTGGTGCACAATGCCACAAGCCTTATGATTGCGATTTCACAAATTACTGTTGTGTAAATGAAGAGGAAGTTACTGTACAAAACTCGACCCGCCAGGCATTCATTAATAAAGATTACTTAAATGAATTTATAAGTGAACTTCAATATCCATTATTTTTCTTTGACTTTGAGACCTTAATGCCAGCGATACCTGAATTTGATGAAAGTCGACCTTATCAGCAAATTCCATTTCAATATTCGTTACATATTCAAGAAAACAAGGATGCAGATTTGCAACATGTAGCATTTCTTGGTAATGGAGTCAGCGACCCTCGTGAGTCATTGATTAAAGAATTGCTCAACGTATTGGGAAAAGCAGGAAGCATCATTGTTTGGAATCAAACTTTTGAAATCTCAAGGTTAAAAGAAATTAGAAGAGATTTTCCTCAATATGAAATTGAAATAGACAAAATCATCGAACGTATTGTTGACCTTATGATTCCATTCCGTAAGAAACAATATTATCACCCAGGTTTTAATGAATCTTACTCAATCAAAAAAATTTTACCAGTGCTTGTACCTGAACTAAGTTACAACGAATTAATAATTCAAGATGGCACAAGTGCATCCTCAACTTATGCCGAATTAAAAAATCAAACAAAGAAAATTCAAGATGAACAACGAAAGCAATTGCTTGAATATTGTAAATTAGATACTTTAGCTATGGTAAAAATTATAAAATGCATAAGAGATAATCTGAAGTAGTTTTTGATATTTCATTTAAAAAAAGTGTAATTAAATTTCTGGGGATAAAGTGTTTTTATCCATATCAACCCAACGATAAAACAATTTTAGTTTAGTTTTAAATCGCAGGTGTTTAATGTAGTTTTTCACCGCCTTTGATGGTTCTTCATCACCAATTACAATTAATCTATCTGCCTTATTGCTTTCTGGAAATAGTGAATATTCAAAAAGTTGCCCAATGGCTTGCCTAATATTATTTTTTGGAGTATCCGTTTTTATTTCAAAAAAATGGACTTCACCATCCAATGAATTAGCTTGCACATCAATATTATTTGATTCAATTTTTATGTTTTTAAAATTGCCATCCTTAGCAAGTAATTTTGCAAGTGCATTTTGGATTTTAACGTGATATTGGTCTACTGTTGTTTCTGAAACCGCATTTCTCAAATAACTTTCAGACCCCCTTTCCTTAATTTTTTCAAACTTGAATTCGGCTACTTTATTTAGAAGCTTATATCGAGTCGTGGTAAGGTTTTTATCTTTTGATGAAATTTTTCTAAATTCATCATATAGTTTGATGCTTCCAATTTTAAATTTAATATTAAAATAAATATAATCTGGTGTATTTTTCAATGCTTTAGAATTGATTCCTGCACGCTCTAATTCTTCAATCATTTGATTTAGCCAACCTTTTTTCTTATAAACCTTATAAATATCTTTTGATTCATCTTGTGAAATACATATAGCATTCTCTATGCATCCAATAAGAAGTTTTTGTCTTTCAGTAATAGAGTATAGCCAAATTTTATATTTATTTCCAACATGTCTATCAGTTTTCAGATTGAGAGGCTGTAAAAAACCATAGTGAAATCCATTTATAACTCTGGATTTATCAAGCACCCATTCTTCATGGCCATAACCATAAGAATTTTCATGAGCAGAAGCACTTGGGCTTTTCCCATTTGTGCCTGAAGGCTTACTCCACATATAATCGTTCCAACAAATTTTGGCTATTTTTTCTATCATAGTTTCAATATTTATTTAATATGTTCTTGTTTATTGCCGTGTATTCTTTAATGAGCTTCTTCGGAGAAATTATAGTTATCTGTTCTCCAAGACCTAAAAGCTCCATCAACAAGTCATAGGTAATGTACACCGTGATTTCAAAAGTTACTTCATCTCTTGTCTCCTTAACAACCCTTTGAGAAACATGAAGGGGATAAGTAATAATATATTTTGCTTGTTCAGCACTTAGAGAAAAAACAACCCTCTCGGGCTTTAGTTCTTCGGGGGTTATAATGCCAAAACAACTTTTAAATTTTTCTGCAAGGTTTAATTCCTTGTCAACAACATACTTCTTCTTCCTAATATCAAAATCAATTATTCTATCCAGGCCATAGGTTCTTACTTTTCCACTCGATTCCTTTATGCATAGTAGATACCACCTACCTTTAAATTGCTTAACCAGATAGGGATGAACAACAACCTTCTCAGCTTCATCTTCATAAAATTTATGGTAGTTAAGCTCAATAACAAATCTATTCTTTATCGTATGTAAGAGGCCATAAATATGCTCAGTACCTTTTGGAATTCGAGTTTCAAATTCAATAAGCTGACTATAATTATTGGAAAGGCTAAGAGCATTATATAGATTAAATGAATCAAGGAGTTGAAAGTTCTCATTGTCTTCTTTTTCTTGAGCAAGGATGTAGTAGCCAGTAGATTTATTGTTTTGAATTTCAAAATTCCAAAGGCTTCCGATTTCGTTTATGTCTCGTTGGAAGGTTCTTTGTGAGATGACATAATTATACCCTGTAATTTCCGATTGCGTCTTCAGGTGGTTCAGAACGTCAGACCAATTTGCCTGACCTCGCTTGAGGTAGTTAATTATTAGGAGGTAGCGGGAAATGTATTCTTGTTTGCTCATTTAACTTGATATAAATGTTGAATAAGATAATCCTTATACGAGTGGCGACTTGTGCGGTTTTTAATTGTGCTTTCAAAATGTGTTTGCACTGTCATATTTTAAATCTTTGCCCAGTTGATTAACTCTGCAATATAGTTTCGATTGGAATCAAAATTATCTTGCAGCCAAATTCCGTCTTTTTCAATGTAACCTATGTTATATCGCCATTGTGAATTATAAATTTGGTATATTTTATTACTTTCAAAAATAGAAGATACGTTTGGGTAATCATTGCCTTCATAGAAGCCAAAATTCCACTTATCCCAGCCCCACTTTTTTAAAATTCTTTTATGCAAGATATAGTAAATGTATAATTGCTTCTTAGGATTAATTTCGGTTTGAATTTCATTTTCGTTTGCGTATTTTAAAATAAATTCTTTCTCTTTTAAAATTAAGAACTCAATAAAGTCTATGTTTTTATTTTCCTTTCTTTCAAAAACTAAATTCAAAAAACCACTATTCAAATGCCAATTCCCATTTGCATAAACCCTTTCATTTTCTTTGTAATAAACTGATGTATCAATCAAGTCGCCCCACATTTCGTTTTCTTGATTAATTAATTCTGTGTATGAAGCAAATATTTCTTGAAACATTTTTAAATCAATATTTAAGATGGTCTTATAATCAAATGAAGAGTTGTAAGAAAAGGATTCTTTGTCGTCATTGTAATCACACATTTGTAACAGATGCCCAATTTTACCATTACTGAACTTAAAATCTTCCGTATTCCAAAATGCTTCTTCTAAGTTCTGTCTTATTGCTGGATTCGTTTCCTTTTTAAATAATGACAACTTGCAAACCTCCTCACTCGTTAAAATTCCTTTAGAAGTATCTTTTAAAAGTATTAGGTCTGTAACGTCAGAAAAGCCTTTGTCTAAAAACAGCTTTGTTAATTGAATACTCTCAACAATATAGGTATCTGGATTTTTTGATATGCCAGTATGATTGGTGATGTTGCTAAAGAACCGTATAAACCTATTCAACTCTTCTTTTGGTTTCTTGTCTTTTAGAAACATCAAAGCAGGTAAAAGTTTTATTAAATCTACTTGACTTAAATTCCCTGTCAACCATTCTGCTAAAAAGTTTTTACTGAAATGGCTTGAAGAGAAAAAGCCTTCATTATAATATGTCTTCAAAAGTTCCAGTGAATTGAAATAAGGTTCAATTTCTATTAATGAAACTGTTTCTAAAACATGATTCTCAGAAATAAGTTTTTTATATTCTTTTTCAGCTAATTCCCTTGTCTTGAAATTTTCAGTTGAGATAAATTCAGCAATATTTACCCAGCGTAGAAATTGATTCAAACCATTATCAGCATTTTCTCCCTTCGATTTGTTTTTCCAAAAAAAGTCTTGCCATTTCTCCCATTTAGCCCCCCATTCAATTTGTTGAGTTTTAATTTTTTCATTTTCAAAAAGTTTTGCTCTTACAGTTTCGTGGTCTGCCAATTGCTGCCCTCTTGAATTCATAGTGATGTAAAGTTCTTCACCTTGTGAAGTCTCTTCTGTTTTAAAATGCCAAAACCTAATTTGCTTTTTTACAAACTGATAATAGTTATTATTGTCGTCTTTAAAGTGTTCTTGTAATTTATTGATTGTTCCAAGCATGGCTTTAACAGTTACATCACCTGCAAAGTCAGTTAAAAACCAAGTTTTTTCTTTGATGCCAATTAAGTCTTCTATAGTATTGCAATTAGCAACTAACTCAATAAGAAAATTATGTGTTATCGTTCTTACTCTATAATCAAAAGCTAACTTTTCCAATTTTTCATTGAACCTTAAAAAAGATTTAAACTCTATGTAATTAACATTTTCTTTTAAAGCAAAATAGAACAATGCTAAAATTAAAGTAGTAAATCTTTGTTGTCCGTCTATTAAATAGACATCATCGTTCCTGTCATTGTAAATGTAATAGTCTGGCTTGTAGGAATAAAGAAATCCAATATTCAAGTCTTTCTTTGAAAGATATGTGTCAATAAGTTTTTTGATATTCTCTTTATCCTTATCATCTGCCTTTTCCAACATTTTTTCAAGGCTCTTCATTTGTAAAGCAGCCTCTTCATCGGAACTACCTTCTTTAGTAGCTTCCTTAATGTCGTTGAAAAATTTGTCAAGTATATTAAAGTCATTGTTACCCCAAACATATTCCCTTTGAATTTCGGGAATAATAAAGTTGTATTTATTTATTAATTGCTCAACTGATGATTCTTCTAAAAAATTTTGTACTGCCATGTTATGCTATTGTTTAAAAAATGTAGTTAATGTTTTTTCAATCGCTTTGGCGTTTGCTTCAATGTCAGCGTTTGACCAGTGAGTAAAATCTTTGTTTTCACTTTTACCCGAATCAAAATATCTTACAAATACCTTTAAGGTGTGTGGTCGCATAAATGTACCTTGGTTTATATCATCTACCAATGCTGCTCGTTTTACTGAATATGGATTGTTTCCAATGCTCCTATTTTTTGAAGCATCAAGCAATACTAAGTTTCCAATAGAGTTCGTTTTAATTTCGCCAGTATATTCTTGAATAAACTCTTCAACTTTTTTTTGAAAGTCAAGGTCTTCAATATTGCTGTCAAATTCCTCTATTAGTATTTTATTTGGCTTTGAAAGTTTGTTTTTTTGTATGAATTGAATATATGCCTTCTTATCTTTAACTTCCTTTGGGTTTTGAGGAAAAATATGCTCAATGTCATGTCCTGATTTTTCAAAAGCTGAAGTTGGTAGAAAGGGCTGATTATTTTTGGTGCTCCAATAAACATCAAGTAATACAAGGATTTTCACTAAACTTTCTTGTTCATTTTCGTACCAGTTGGTCGTGTCACTGCTTATTGTAATTACTGCATCTTCTTTAAGTATCTCTGCTTTGATTTTAGTTTTAAGAAATTTTTTAAAATCTTCTCGAGTGCTTATTTTAGTTTCCCAGTACTCCCAAACATCTTTTAACTTTAAACTGCTTTGTGCAAATAAAAATCCTAAGTAGTGATAAATTTCTCTGTCGTTAAACCAATCTTTAAGTGTGGTGTGAAGTTTTAATAGCTCTTTATATAATGCTAAAGTATTGTTGTTGCTTTTTTCAATGAACTCCAATGTTAATTTGCTTTCACCATGTATTTCTGCGAAAAGAAGCAGCAGAAAATTGATAGGATATTTATCATCTTTAAATAATTTATTGCCTTCGCTTATTTCATCAGATTTAATTGAGATGAATCTTTTAAAGTAGTTGCGTACTTCTTTTTTGCTCCACCAGTTGTTTATATCATCTAATTCCCATCCAATACGAACTCTCCGTTCGTTTACTCTCACAATATTTTTTACATTTGAATCTCTTTGACCTTCTTCGTTTGCAACCCTTGTAATCAAAATAGCCCTTACTAAGTCCGAACCGTCTAAGGGAATTCTTTTTGAATTAAGATTACCAAATATTTTTTCCTCTTTACTGTCGTCTGAAATGCTATTAGCTATTATCCTAACATGGTTTAATAGTTTTTTTAAATATTCTGTTTTGTCAATTTTATTTAAAACAAACCAATTATTTATCTCTTGATTTGTATTGAACAAATAATAGATATCCTGATGGTTAAAATCAGGATGTTCGTTTACAAAACTTTCCCAATCTGTTTCTAATATTTCTTCTTCATTCTCTGTAATTATTTCATTGATGAATTTATTTGTTTCTTCTCTTATTGAATTTTCAGGAAAACGAACTTTGCCTTTTACAAAATCTTTTTTGCCCAAATAGGATAGCAATACTACCAATGTTGTTAGACGTTGTTGTCCATCTACTACATTGAAAACATTTGACATTTTATTAGGTACAAGAGTAATATTTTGAAGACAATAGAATTTATTTCCGTCAGGTTTAAAATTATTTATGTCTTCAAGCAGTTTAATCACTTGTGCTGTTTTCCATTTATAACCTCGTTGATACAGAGGAATATTGTAGTGTTTCTTTTTGTGAATCGAAAGATAACAGTCATTCTCCTCTCCAAAAATTTCTTTCACTGTGTATAATAAGTTGCTCATTTTATATCTTGCATTAAATTACTTGTTTTCTTTATCATTTTACTAATCACTCCAATCTCAACTTCTTCCATAGAAATTAGCTTTTTAAAAAATCAAAAGTGTCTCTTGGCATACCATTGCTTAGTTTAATCTTGTACGTAATTGATGGCTCACCAGAACTATCTTTAACAATCAATTTAACTTCCATTCCTGGCTTTACTTGGTTCCAAGTCCTTTTTACAATGACTTTCCATAGGTATGTGCTCATAGTAGCTTTTCTTAATTGGTAAGAAGTAATAAATTTAATATAATAATTTAAAAGGTAAGTCTGAATCAAATAATAACGTGGATTGAGTATCAATCCACGTTGTCATTCAAGAAATTTCGATTGCTCATATTTTCGATGACTTCCTTGTAATTCCTAACAATATTTGATTTTAGGTTATTCATGTCATTTGCAATATCCTCAACATCTCTGGCATTCTCTGTTTTGTCTGCCAGCAATAACAAATTTCTTAATTCCTTTAGCTTAATTGATTCAGCATCCAGGACATCTAACAAACCCTTTAATACATCACTTTTATTCATTTTATACTTATTTAATTAAAGCCCACAACTTTTCTTGAGATAAAATCAATTGACTCCGATTCCTTATCATTATATAGTTCTGCAATAGTTTGTGGCTTGGTAATAATTTTGTTAAGACCCAACTCAAGTGCAAGACTCTTTGACTTTTCTAATTCCAATTCTTTAAATTCATATTTTGTTAAAAGCCTGCCTGGCCTTAGCAAGGCCTTATCCAATTTGGTAATATCTGTATTGAATGTGCAAATGACTTGCATCTTTAGTATATCAGATAGCAATCCATCAGATATATTTAGCAATGTAGATACCGAGTCACTTCTATTAGAATCCCTTGAAACAATTGCCTTCTCTGCGTCTTCTATAATTAGAATTCCACCAGAATTGTGCGATAATAAATTAAAAATAGTTGGGTCAGATAGCAGCTCGGTCATGCCTGAGGGAATAAAAATAACATCCCTATCAACCTTTGAAATTATGTGCCTTAAGAAGTTTGTCTTTCCTGTCCCTGGCTTACCATATAGGAAATGCAACCCTTTTTTTTTCTCATTGGCAAGTTCTTTTATTAAATTATTGTAATAAGAAATCATATCATCATTGTAATTTTTGTTTAGGTCAATGTCTGTTTTACAAATCGGAAAGTATTGGGTTGAAAGCCCTTCACCGTCCCTGACAAACATTTTCATCATTGGCTCTGAGTAGGATGCAATATATTTCCTAGATTCAATTTTTAATACGGCCTCTGAAAACAACTTTTCGGTTATATACAAATAAATTAAAGTATGGTTATCAGCCATTAACCATTCGCCTGAATCAAATTCAACAATTATGTCTGAAGTAGCAATTACTTTATCCCTTGGGTCATAATGGTCATTTGAGTTTTGGTATATTATACTTTCAGAATATTTCATCATTAATTCTTCAACAAATTTTAGCCCATATACCCAATCAATTTGAAGGTAATTTGGTAATACTTGATGCTTATTGTAATATAGACATCTAATATTAAGATTCCTTTCAGTAAAAAAGTCAAGTAAATGTTTTGTTCCAGGGTGTTTTTTTAATCGTTTCATTTTCTAATTTTTGTAAAATTCAGAATTGATGGCGACAAAAAGTGTCGTTGTGTTTTTATTCGATAAAAACACAGTTTTGGACATTACATTTTTGTCATGCAGCAAAAATAAAATCGCATAACGGCAATGAGTGAAGTTTAAATTTTAGCCCTGAAGTTTCAAATTTTGAAGGATAGATTAACCGTTATCTATTATTTCATTAATAATATTAAGGTGATGCTTTGTATGCAACCTCAAGAACTTGGTTGTTGACCTGACATTAAGTTTGCCAAAATATGGATGCTTAAAATTTTGCTTGGGATGAAATCTGTCAAGCTCTCTGACCTTTGCTCTTGCAAGCGATATATTTGCCATAAGACAGTCTTTATTTGGCTCCTCCTTAGGCTGAACGACTTCTGGAGCTCTTCCCTTACCACGAGGAACCCTGTTCATGGTATAGACAACGAATCTTGACAGGCTAAACTCCCACTTATAGTCCTTGGGGTCTGAATTCTCAAGAGCTTTAATCGTTTTGCCAATAACAAGTAGTGAATGCTCTATATGCCAACCTACAGTAGCTCTGGAGATAGCAGGGTTTGTCCTTGAATGAAATAGTATTTTACTATCCAGTTCGTTTATGAGGTTTAATAGTTTGTCCATGAATAGGGATAAAATTATAAGGAAATTTCAAGCTTTAGGTTTTCATAGACAGAGTCTTAATAATTTATTCCCAAATTGATTTTGGTAATTCGTAAAACATTTTTCTTTCTGTAGCAGCAATCGCACTATTATTGCTGATGTCCTTAGGATGTTTTGGCTCTCTTAATTCTTTGGGAGTTTGATAAAACTCCTTTGCAACTTTATTAGATATTTTCCTTCTAATAACTGTTTTCAAATCAGCATTACCAATTGGAATGAAACCATAAACTAATTCCATTCCCATTGTTCTACCAACCTCTCTTAAATTCTTTATTGAAATTGTTTCTTCCCTTTCACTCTTTTCAAATTCAATAATTGATTGGGCATGTTTTTTACCCATTTTTTTTGCAATTAAACCAACTGGAAAATTTATTGTAGTCCTAATTAGGTTTATCCAACCTTTAGCAGGTTTGCCCTTTTCCCTATATTCTTTGCCATGACCACGACCATATCTTAGGGCATATTTATCGACTTGTCGGAAAGCTGAGAATACAAAATCCAGCTTATAAATCTGTTCTGGTTTACTTTTTTCTTCCATAAAACAAAGGTATAACTTTATAAATAAACTTTCAGCAAAGGTATAACTTTATAAAAATTATCAATTATCAAAAATTAGTCAATTTAGTATTTGATTATCAATACTTTATATTCAACCCGATTCGATTTTCTTTTTTTTGCACTTCTTGACCCTATTAGAGTAAGAGGGCTCAACAAACAAAACCCTTATAACTTAAAAATAAAACAAAATGGCAAAAAACACAGAGATTTCCTGGACGCATCATAGCCTCAATATTTGGTGGGGCTGCACATCAGTTCATACTGGCTGCGATAATTGTTATGCAAAAGCATTAGCGCATAGATGGGGTCAAGATTTATGGGGTAACGATGTTCTAAGACTTGAAGTTAAATCATGGAAAAGTGAATTAATGAAATTTCAAAAGGCCGCCTTTGAAGCAAATGAAATTCACAAAGTATTCGTGGGTTCAATGATGGATATTTTTGAGAAGTCGAAACCTCTAATGAACAGACAGCATGTTGAACTTGGCTATTCAACAGGAGATTTGAGAGAGGAGTTCTTTAATGAGTTGGTTCCACAGTGCCCAAACTTATTGTTCCTTCTTCTGACCAAGAGACCTTCAAATATAAACAAGTATATACCAGAGAATTGGAAAACAAACCCTCCTAAGAACGTGATGTTTGGAACAAGCCCAGTTGACCAGGAAACAGCCGATAAGCTTATTCCACAGTTGCTTGAAGTAAATGGTTTTAGATTTTTATCTGTTGAGCCGCAATTAGATATTATAAATCTAAAACCTTGGCTGAAGCATATTTCTCAAGTCATTGTAGGGGGTGAATCTGGTCATGGCAAAAGACCCTTCAACCCAGATTGGGCAAGAATAATTAGGGATGATTGCAAGGAAGCAGGCATTGCATTTTTCATGAAGCAGTGGGATAAAGTAAAAGCAATACCAGAAGACCTTATGATTAGAGAATTTCCAGATGTTTATCAATTGACTAATATTTCTACCATGAAAACAGAAAATATAACCTCTAATGAACAAAAGCTTATCTCAACGAGTCCAGTTAAGATGGTGATTGAAGAAGCCTTGTTGTCTGGTGAAAAGCCAGAAGAATTAGCTATTCGATTAGCTAATGAACGTAGTAAGCCATTGAGTACAATGAAGGCTTATGTTGCAATGGTTTTAAAATTACTAACAAAACAAAAGGGAACTTTAAATAAACAAGACAATATGGTTGTTGAAGAGAAGAAGAAATCTTCAATAAAAGCATGTGAAGAATTAGAAACAAAAACCGTAAGGGTCGAAGTGCCTGAAGGAAATATTTTGAAGCTTCAAATTGAAATTATTCTTATTAAGAATAACCAAAAAGCTGCATAGCATGAAAAAAGCAGAAGTTATTATCGTTCTTTTTAGTCATGTATAAAGACAAAAATATTTTCAAGAAAAGTTAGCTTTTTTGAAACTTTTCTTAAAATATTACGTATAAGATAATAGAAGACAACGAGGAAGACGAGCTACACCTACCTCAGTGTATTTCTACGAGGATAGAAATAAAAGGTTTCGATTTTTGCTTAAAAATTGAAATGCTAATTATACGCAACGGTTTACTTAAGCAATAAATCGTTGAAGGTTTGCTCCGTATAATTCTTTCTTTTTCTCAACACTCGCTCTAACCAAGTGAGGGTTAAACAATCAACCAACATGGCGAATAAAGGCTTTTTATCTGAAAGGCTTGGCAAAGAAACGTGAGTCTTTGTCTGGGTTAATCAAATAAGAGGTAGTGCGAAGTATAAACGGGTTTCAACCTTTCGGAAGAGACAGGAATCGTATTGTCCTGTTTTTCCTAAAGGGAAATTGGAACCTAAATAAAATATTGATTAAATAAAAATAATTTTTAAAAACAAATGTGATGAATAAACATAATAAAATAGAAGATGTTTTTTTTTCTTTTTTAAAAGAATTTATTATGGCAAATAACTTGAAAAAGGAAAGATTGCATCTTCCTAAGTACGAGTTCTTCTTAAAGGAAATAATAAATAACCAATTAGACCAGGAGAACTATACTCTTATCTCTAATAGGTTTTTGAGAAAGGTAATACGGCAGCCAATAATAACTCGTATGAAATACAATCTTATTCGTCTTGGTGTTATTGAATGCAATTATGAAATGCTGTATTGCAAGCCATTGAATGGTAAGCCCAAAGGTGAAATACCTTATGGATACCGTATAACTCCAGAGTATTTTAATTTCTTTAAGGAATTAATTAATACAAGTAGACTTTATGAAAATACTAATGGAACCGCTTTATTAAATGATACTAATGAGAGCGGTTTTAAGAGTGATAACAATGGGGTCGCTTTTAATGTTAGTATTAATGGGAGCGTTTTACCAGATAATTATAATAAAGCGGTTTTATTACCTCACTTAGAGCGTGTATATAATGAGAGCGGTTTACCACTGGATGTTTTAGAAAAGCGAAGAGTTGAATTTCAGGAAAAAACTAAAAGAAAGAATCTAACAAGATGGGATATACTCTTATCAGATGAGAATCTGCCTGAATATAGGTTTATCAGAGACAATACGCATAAACTTTCTATTGATAAGAATGGCTATAGGTGGATTGAGGAGCAAGTTAAGGCTAAACTAAGGTTAAAAAATAAAAAGAGAGAATTCGTAAACAATGATGGTCGAGTTGTGTCATACATTGCAAAGAACCGTTTCCTTGACGAGGAAAATGGAAAGCAATGGAAAGGAGACTTAGTAAGGATAGATAAAGGACTATATAGGTTTAGCTGCCCTGAATCAACTCATAGGGTTTATTATAACATAACCTCAATGCCGTCAGAACTAAGGCAGTTCTTAAGATTTAAAGGTGAGGAGTTATATTGTCTCGACTACTCAAACTTTCAACCATTTTTATTTATTAAAGCCCTTAAGGAAAGGTTTTCTGATGAAATCCCTTCAGATGTATCAAGATATATCGAACTAACCTCTAAAGGGCAATTCTATGCAGAAATAATGCGGTTAATTATAGTTGATGGAATTGAAATAAAAAACCAGGATAGTTTTAAAATAGATTTTTTTGCCAGAGTTTTCTTTTCAAATGAGAAACGTAAATATAAATTCAGACTTGTTTTTGATAAACATTTCCCAAATGTATCAGCATTAATTACAGAGTCTAAGAAGGAAAATTATAAAGACTTATCTATTGGATTGCAAAAGTTTGAGGCTGAGATTGTAATAAATAACATACTCAGAGAAATTGCAATCAAATATCCAGAAGCATTTGTTTTGCCAATACATGATGCGATATTATGTGAATCAGGAATGTCTGATGTAGTAAAGAATCTAATGTATGATAAAGCTGAAGAAATAATAGGTCATAGACCAACCATAAAATGAATCATCAAAACAAAAATGGAGCAAGCCGAAAAGCCATAAAGTGTGTAGGCATAATTAATAAGCAAAAAAATGAGTAATTATTTAAAAAGTCTAAAAGAAAGCATCAAAAATCAAAGGGGTAATCTAACGGTTTTTACAAATACCCAACTTGGAATTAATCTACAAAAAATGTGGATAAATGAGCACCGAGACACATTAATTTTGAATTACAAAAAGAACAAGTCAGATTATATTCTGGTTTTACCAGACGAGAAAGAGAATGCCTTAGTCAACTTTTGCAGCATAAATGAGCATTTAGATTTACTTCCTTCTTTTGGAGATATTATCAAAAATATTAATTCTTATACCATAGCGAATAAGGCAAGTGACAAGTTGGTTATATTTTTTGCTAACCTACAAGGAAGACTTAGCAAATATGCAATTCAATATTCTGAAAATTTAGAAAAAGAATCAACAAGAAAATCAGACCATTCAGAAGAAATAATGGTTGTTGATGGATTTTACAAAGGGGGTATGCCTGACCCAAAATATGATTTAAAGGCTCTACAATTCTTATATAAAAAAATTGCTTTACAAATGATGGAAAATAAAACAATTAGAAAAGAAATATTGAATATGGAGATTGGTAATGTTGCCCACCATGAACAACAGAAAAAAATTTATCTGGCACATTTAGATAATTTAATGGAGAAAAATCCTGATGGTCAATTACCAGTTGTAGAAAACAATCGTTGTGTCTTTTATATCTATTGGCTAACCAAATTGGGTGTTATTGAAAATTCTGAATTTTTTGGGATGCAATTAATTTATTTGAAAAATGAAATATGAATAACAGAAAAAAAGAAAGTTCAGAATCTAAATAAATTTCAATTTATTTAGTTCCACCTCTTGAACCTCTGAAATCTGAATAGTTGGAATGAATCTTTATCATTTATCATCCAGGTAGGCCATTTTTTATAACAGGTAATAAATTATTCCAACAGTCTTATTTTTGTTTTATTTTTTGTGTGATAAGCTACTGCAACAGGGTCTATATAATGTCGTTTAGTTGTTATGGGGTTTGCGTGCACATTTTTCATTTCAACACCTGCCAAATCAGCTTCAAGCTTTTTAAGAGTGAAATTAGTTTTACGTAGTTGCTTAAATTGGTACTTTTTACCTGTGTTTAATTTGCTATAAAAATGTGAAAACCCAACAGAGCAGTGTTTAATTACATTTTTGCGACTTGTTTCATTTGGGGCAATAATAAATTCATTACTGCCCCTTTTTTCATTTAGGCCTAACTGAATCAAATATTTTTCAAACTCACCTGTTATATTTTCGCCTTCAAATTTTTTATCTTCAACTTTTTCTATTTGCGCATGGCGGTTTACTTTTAAGTTTTCATATTCCAGCCTAATTGGTAAATTATTTTTCCAAATTACATCCGACCATTTAATAGTGGCAACCGATTCACGTCTGCCTCCTAAAAAAATGCCCATTATAAATGCATCCTTTAGCCAGGGCTTATACCAATTTCTGTTTTGCCCAGAGAATACACCCCAGCCATTTTCTTTTGTTATTATTTTAAGAAGTGGTGCAAACTCTTCTACTGGAAACATAATTGGTTTTTTATGGCTGGTTGGACTTCTTTTAATTTTTTGTGGCGTAAAGTAATTTGCCTTATTGAGCTCATACATTTCTATAATATATTTAGAAAAGGAAAACAACCTGCCAACTGCCTTATCAAAATATTTACCAAAGCCGTAACGCACTTTAAATTTTTCACCTATATTTTTCGCTATAATCATATTAATGTCGGTGAAATACATTTTTTCAACAGATAAGCCAGCTTCTATAAGTACATCAATAAATTTATCTAAGAATCTTTTTGCCTCTTCATTATTAAGCTTGCTTCTTTTTTGATTTTCTAATTCAAGTAAATAGGCTTCAATACATTTAATCAAAAGTAAATTTTCGCTTTGATGTTGCTGCTGCTGTTGCCCTAAAAGTTGCATCAAAAATTCAGGCGTAACAGTTTGCCCCATTTGGATTTGTGGCTTTAAAGGCAATGGTGTAGATATAGGAGTAGGGGCAGGGGCTTGTTTTGTATTTGGTTGTTTCAGCAATAAATCTTTTCTGCCCCCTACAAGCATATATTCCGCCTTTAAGTGTTCGTATTCTGCTTTGGCATCTTTGATGTTGCTTGCTTGTAATGTTGGCTTAAAAGGGTTTTTTACACCTTTATTATAAATATGAGCTTGGTACTTGAATTGCTTGCAATCACAAGTTATAGCTTCGTTGCTTTTGTAGGGCTTTTTATGCTTACATATAAGAAAAATGCCTGTTACTGGTTGTCTTAGTGTTGGTGTTTCCATTTCGCCTTTTATTTGAGTTAAACTTTGCGGTTTATCCTCAACAGGTTCATTTGGAGTATTGCCTCTAAGATATTTTTCGTAAGCAGGAGTGAAGTCTTCTAGCAACACGAACTTGTTTCTGGCGTATGGGTTGTTTAATGGGTAAATCTGCACCCCCCATTCTTTTAGTTTGTCTTTAACAGAACGCTCTTTGATTTTTAATAATTGACATAGTTGTTCAATACCGATTTGGTTTGATAATACTGCATTCACTTTGAATTAAAAAGTTAATAGTGAGTGCAGGGTGGTGTCGGTGAATGTTATCCCTGCTCCAGTTGAGTTACCGTGGTCTCTATAATTGCAATAGCGGGAAAGTAAAAGTGAAGTTGCCTATTGCTCCCAAAAAGTTACATACTAAAGTATAATAAATGAGCCACTTTTGCAACTTTTTTTTGCAATTTACCCTACACCGCACCCTACCCTTACCCTACACCGCACCCTACACTCGAAAAATAGGGGTAGGGTTTATTTTGAGTTTTGATACAAAAAAAGAGTGTTTTTGGTGTTAATAACTTATCATTTTATAGCCTCAAGAGTGGCGTAAATAGTGATAAAAACACAATTTAGAAATTAGAGTTTTTATGATGTATAAAAAATATTATATTTGCGCCCCTAAACTTATGGCGAGGTAGCTCAGCTGGTTAGAGCACTGGATTCATAACCCAGAGGTCTCGGGTTCAAGTCCCGATCTCGCTACTGAACGGGAATTCTCTTTGCAAAAAAGAGGATTCCCGTTTTTCATTTCGGCTATACCCTTTGATAGATCGGCGATACAGGCGATAGCAGAATTCACAATAGGAGTTCGATAATGCTCAATTTTCACATCATATAGTAAACCGTTAGGAAATATGATATTTTGGAACATTTGTTTTTGGTAGTAATCGCCGGAAGCCCAAACAGGCGCAAGATTAGCGGCAAGTTTGCAAGAAAAATGAATCAACTCTTTCGGGTTCGATAATTTTTGGTTCAGCTTTTCAAGTTGCACTACAAGAGCCTCTTTTCTCTGTTTCATTTCAAAGGAAAACTCCTCATAAATATCCAAACTAACCGTGCCAATGGCGTGGCGTTTTCTAAGATTATAAAACTCCACATCCACCTCGTTTAATTTCAGGGAAAGGGCTTTTTTCTCGCTCGTGTTGCTTTCCGTTAGGTTTTCCCGTGTGTATTGCAGCTGAATTTTTAAAGGCTCTATATGGCTCGAATCTATCGTATAATTAGCAAGCAGTTCTTTAAACTTATTGTGCATTATATCCGCACTTCTATTTATTTTAACGCCAACCCTGTTTGCCTTATAATAATACAAGCCCTTTTTTTTTACCAAATATCCCGTAAAAGATGCATTACTATCCGCATCCTTTACAAGACCTTTTAGCGGTAAATAATCATTTTCCTTTTTTGATTTAAAACCATCTGTTTTTTTGAGCTCATTGGTACGCAAAAATAAATTCTCATCAATTAATGCAGGATGATTTCCTTTAACGATTTCACCATTTAGGAGCTTGTGTGAAACATAACCACAATAAAATGGGTTCTTAAAAATCTCTGTAAACTTTTGAAAATGCTTCTTTAATCCAAGTGAAGCTAACTTAGCAGCAATCTGCTGATAAGTATGTCCTTTTGCCCTGTCTTCAAAAGCCATTTTAATTAAAGGGGCATCATCGTTCAGGTAAATGGTTTGTTTTTCCATACCCTTTTGATAACTATATCCGGTAGGAACAACACCAATCCATCCACCCTTTAGTAATTTTTCACGCATACCGTCTATCGTTTTCTGCCTTCGTAAATCATTATCGTATTTACTAAAGATGAACTGAATGTTTTGTTGTAATGCGCCTGAGTGGGAGTTTGTATCAATAGGCTGTGTAACCGCCATAATATTTACACCCGTTTTCTTTAACTCACCGGAGATGTAAATAGCACTATCTCCTGTTCGGCTAAAACGGTCAAGACTGTAAACTAAGATGTAAGATATTTTTTCCTTGCTTGACTTCACAAACTTGAGCATTCGGGTAAACTCTTTGCGCTCATCACTTTTGGCACTTTCATACGTCCCGCCAAAATAGCCTTGAATATTCAGCTTGTTTTTAATGGCGTATTCCATACAATACTTTTTCTGCCATTCTAAACTTTGGTTATTATCCATTTGTTCTTTGGAACTAACCCTTGTGTAAATAACACAATTCTGAACGCTAGTATCTTTTTGCTCATTGCTTTTGCCTTTTGCAAAAGATTTAAGCAGCATTTCGTTTTTTACCGATATTTTTTCTTTCATAAGTTTTTTCCGAACTAATATTGTTTTTTACTTCTTCTTTACTCACCTTAGTCTTCTCAATAGCTTGTTTCTGTTTCATGTGCAAGAGTTTCGTAAACTCCAATATTATTTGACGGGGTCTGTTGAAGATAATAATCCTTTTATCCTTCATAATTTTCTAGTGCAATAAAGAAATAAATAAAGTGTGTTACTGCTTCAAGGCTGACCTGTAAACTAGATGAAATGAATCTATTTAGTGAGAAGTCATTGTTGTTGGATAATAGTCATCTCTAAAAATATCTCCTAATGTCATCATAAAATCAGGGTTAGACTTAACTCCGTTTTGTAGTGTGTATAGCGCATCATAATCCTATAAGTGTTCATCTAGTTCAATTGTAAATGGCTGCAACCCTTAAACAGTGAATAATGTAACTTATTTCTAAAACTGTATAAACTTAATTTATCACAGTACCGCAACTTTGCGTTGTGAAAATTTATTCATCAATAAACCCAATTAAAATGAAAAGTAAAGTATTACTTAGTATAACAATTATCTTGCTACTGTTTTTACCAAAGGTAAATTATGGGCAAGCGCCTGCTATAGGCACACAACCTACCGATCAAATAGTATGTGAGGGAGCTTCGGCAACTTTTTCAGTAGCTGCCACAGGCACAGCACTTACATACCAATGGAGAAAAGGAATTATAAACTTAGTTGATGGTGGAAATATTTTAGGTTCGGCTACAGCCACGCTTACAATAAATCCCAACACAGGCCCACACATTACTACACAGCCTTCTAATCAAGCTGTATGTGCAGGTAGTTCGGCAAGCTTTTCGGTTGCTGCAACGGGGGCAAGCCTTAATTACCAATGGGTAAAAGGTGGCGTAAATCTTATTAACGGAGGAAATATATCGGGTGCAAACACTGCAACACTGGTAATTAACCCGGTAACTGTTTTAGATACTTCATCTAATTATTATGTTATTGTTAGTGGAGCATGTTTGCCAAATGATACTTCTATAAAAGTTTCGTTACATTTTAATAACCCGCATATTGTTATACAACCAAGTAATCAAACCGTATGTTCGGGCAGTCCGGCAATATTTTCAGTTACTGCCATCGGAACGGGTCTTATTTACCAATGGAGAAAAGGAATGGTTAATTTAGTTGACGGAGGAAACATATCGGGTGCAACTACTGCAACACTGGTAATTAACCCAGCAACAATTTCTGATACATCATCTTTTTATAATGTATTTATTATTGGTGGTTGTGCGCCTAATGATACTTCAATAAACGTTTCTTTATTCATTAATACAAGCCCTACTATTACGACACAACCAAGTAGCCAAACAGTATGTGCAGGTAACCCCGTAAGTTTTTCAGTTGGTGCTACGGGCTCTGGTCTTATTTACCAATGGAGAAATGGAAGTGTAAATTTAGTTAATGGTGGAAATATTTCAGGTGTGAACACGGCAACGCTTACTATTAACCCTACAAATATATCTGATACATCATCTTTTTATAATGTAGTTATTGCAGGAGTTTGTGCACCTAATGATACATCTATAAAAGTTTCTTTAAAAATTAATACAGCTCCAAACATTACAGCGAATGCTACAGCAAGTTCTGGTACCCCCATGCCTCCCACCAGTTATGAATGGATGATTACCCAATGCGATCAGAATGGAAATGCTTATTGGAATCCTTCTACTACTTGGAGCCAATGGTATACAGGCTCACCAGGCGTGTTTACTTTCCCTTCTGCCGGTGCAGGAGGCCCCTCCTTCCTTCAATGCGGAAATTATTATCTTGTAGCCCTTGCTCTCTCTAATTGTGGAAACCAGTATCAGCCAACGGGGCAAAAAATATATATAGATTGCCCACCTAAGATAACAGTAAGTTCTTCTACAAATGCCTGTGTAGGCCAACCTGTTACATTTACTGCACAAGGAGCTACTTCCTATAACTGGTCACCATCTTCAAATCTGAGTGCCAGCACAGGTTCTGTAGTAAGCGCAACGGTTGCATCAGTAACTACGGTTTATAGTGTTACCGGGGCAGACTCGTATGGATGTAAAAATACAGCAACTGTGTCAGTAGTGCCTGGGCCGAACATTGTACCTAAATTTACTTTAACAGGTTCTTCGACTTCAGGTAATCCATATTATAATGTTGAAGCAACTAATTACCCTTGGTCCCCTACCACTGTTCCAGGGATGGGACTTGTTTGGGAAGTTGTACAAGTTGTGGCTGGTAGCAATCCACCTTTACCAACAAACACAGTAGTTACATCTGTAGTTAATCCTTATTGCTGGGGACCAGGAAGTTCAACCGGACCAGTTGGTCCTCCCGTTTGGTTTAACTGCTATAGTAATAATACACCAAATCCATTCCCAACCAGTGCTTCACTAACCTCTCCTACCTGTACATGTCCTGGAGACCCTATTGGTAAATTTCAAATAGGATCTGAATATATGATAACACTTGGTACATGGAGCAATGAATGCCCTTGGTCGTCAACCTACCAAACTGTATATTTAAATTGCGAGGGATGCAAATTTGAGATAAAAGAAAATACAGCAACTAAAACTACTGTTGAAGCCATAAAAGAATCTCTTAAACTGACTGAATTTGCTAATACAAACACTACTACTATTGTCCCCAATCCAAATAATGGTTATTTTACTATAGAAGGTACAACAACAGATATAAATAGTACCGTTGAAATATATGACTTAAATGGCCGAATGCTTTTAAACCAGAAAATAAATAATTCTATGGGTGTAAATGCCAGTGATTTACTGCCAGGAATATACAATGTATGCGTTAAAACCAATAATACAATTACTAATAAAAAACTGATTATCGTTAAATAAATAGAAAATAAGTTTTTTAATAAAGCCACTCCGTTCAGGGTGGCTTTATTATTATACTCTAATTTATCTCTTTCCATTTGTAGAATAAATCAATTATAATAA
>Ga0207019_1031_pt2 | contig 37075 bp, 34 predicted proteins | sample Alteio_BWMinCont_50_FD_153483 | JGI IMG/M metagenome (GOLD analysis project Ga0207019, IMG submission 153483) | Enriched cells from forest soil in Barre Woods Harvard Forest LTER site, Petersham, Massachusetts, United States -... | ecosystem: Environmental > Terrestrial > Soil > Temperate forest >...
GGCCTACGGGCCGTAGCTTTTTTTGTTTTTAATGTAACCGTAGTTGTATATTAGTTGTCAAATCGAAAAAACTTAACATTATGAAAAAACTACACTTAAATATTTTATTGATGATGGCCTTTGTGGCAACCGTTGCCTTACAGGCATGTGATATGACACATTGTGTACACGGCTCGGGCAATAAGATAACCGAAAACCGCAAGGTGAGTGATTTTACCCGGATAAAGGTCGACGGTGATTTTAAAATTATTTTAAAGCAGGACAGCTCACTAAACCTGAATATTAACGCCGATGATAATGTAATGAAGATCATTGAAACAAATGTTAGTGGCGGCAGGCTGCATATCCATACCAAACAACACATTTGCAGTGGCGGAGAAATAACCATAACCATTGGTGTGCGCAACCTGGAAGGGCTTAAAGCATCGGGGGCCATTGATGTATCGACAGACGGGAACTTAAAAGTTAAGGATATTAACTTTGACCTTGCCGGGGCCAGCAAATTAACGCTCAATCTTAATGCTAACAACGTTACTACAAGCGGCAGCGGCGCTACCGAAATGAATTTAACAGGGCAGGCTACATCGCACAGCATTAACATGAGCGGCGTGGGCAAATTAAACGCCTTTGATTTTGTGGTAGGTAGTTGTGACATTGAATCATCGGGCGCAAGCGAATGCAAAGTTAATGTGCTGCAAACATTAAAAATAAGCAGCAGCGGCGCTACGTCGGTAAAATATAAGGGCCATCCAAGTATTACGCAGGATAAATCGGGCGCATTATCTGTTGAGCCGGTAGATTAAGTAAGATCCAAAAATTATTGCATAGAGGCCGGGGTTTATCTTCGGCCCTTTTTGTTTTTAAAAAATTGGTTAAGTACTTGTAAATTAGAGATAAACAATTACATTTACAGTAACCTTTTACAATTTCTTATCATGAAAAAATTTGGCAAATGGGCAGCCTATGTGGTTATCTCACTCATCCTGCTCGTAATTATTGTTATTTCTTATGTTGTTTTGGCACTGCCCAATGTGGGTAAGCCCGAAACTATTACCATAGCTATAACGCCTGAGCGTGTGGCGCGCGGAAAATACCTGGCTAATTATGTAGTATCATGTACCGACTGCCATTCCAAGCGCGACTGGACAGTATTCGGCGCGCCGCTGATACCTGGCTCTCTGGGCGGCGGCGGCGAGAAGTTTGACGCCAGTGTCGGCTTCCCCGGCAATGTGGAGGTTCCGAACATCACCCCCTATAATTTAAAAGGCTGGACCGATGGCGAAATATTCAGGGCGATAACCTGTGGTGTAGAGAAGGATGGCAAAGCTATATTTCCGCTGATGCCCTGGCCGTTTTTCTCAAAGATGGACAGGGAAGACATTTACTCCATTATAGCCTATATCCGTACGCTCGACCCTATAAAGGCAGATCACCCGGCCAGTTCGCTTGATTTCCCATTGAATATCCTTGTGCATACCATGCCAGCCAAAGCAACCTTCAGTACTAAACCCGATGAACACGATACACTTAAATATGGCGCTTACCTGGTGAATGCAGCGGCCTGTTTTGAATGCCATACCAACGTTGATAAAGGCAACCCCTTGCCCGGAATGGATTTTGCCGGTGGTCGAGAGTTTGGCGTACCCGGCGGTAAGATACATTCGGCAAATATTACGCCCGATAAAACTACCGGCATAGGGTTATGGACAAAGGACCAGTTTGTACAGCACTTTAAACGATATGCCGACAGCACCTTTAAACCCACGCATGTAAATACCGGCGAATACCAAACTATTATGCCATGGTGGAACTATGCCAAAATGAAAAAGAGCGATCTGGAAGCGATATATACCTTCCTAAGAACTGTTAAGCCGGTTGAGCATAAGTTTGTGAAGTTTGTGCCGAACACTGGGTTGGCGGCGAATTAAGACTGTTCAACTAACCCGAAAGCCACCAGACATTAACTTCCGAAGTTTTCAAAACTTCGGAAGTTTGTTAAAAATTACGATGTTTCGATATGTAAATCGAATATTAACAGATTTACGAAGTTTTTAAAACTTCGTAAATCAATTGCAGGTGTAAAATATCGAACCTCAAATAAAACTTCATTATTCATCATTCGATATTCGGTGTTCGATATTAATAATTCCCTAAAGCACATTACTATCTTCATAAATTCTTAGAATTTTTCATACCTTTGCGCCTCTAAAAATGGTGTGGTTGGCATTGCTATTGATACTATACCACAACAGATTGAATATTAATTACCCGCAAAAAAAGATATGAATATTTCACAGGAAAAAATTGATAACCTGAACGCAGTTCTGAAAATTAACATCGACCCTGCAGATTACACACCACGTGTTGACAAGGCCATTAAAGACCAGGCTAAAAAAGCTAAGATACCAGGCTTCCGCCCGGGTATGGTTCCGCCGTCGCACATTAAGCGCATGTATGGTAAAAGTATTTTGGTTGATGAGATAAATAACTTATTATCAGATACTTTGAACAAATATATCGAAGATGAGAAGTTAGAAGTGCTTGGTCAGCCGTTACCAAAAACCGGTGAAGATACCAAAGAATATAACTGGGATTTTGCCGACAACTTTGAGTTTAACTACGAAGTTGGTTTGGCCCCTGAGTTTGATATTACGTTTTCGGCCAAAGATAAACTGACCGATTATGTGATAAAAGTTGATGACGAAACTTTAGAAAGCCGCATCAAAAATATTCGCAAAAGCTATGGCAAAATGACAAATCCTGACGTATCGGCAGACGATGATGTACTTTATGCCGAATTAGTGCAGCTTTCACCAGATGGTTCTGTTTTTGAGGACGGGATAACCAATACCACATCGGTAAGATTAGACCAGGTACAGGATGAGAAAGTAAAGAGATCATTGATCGGCCTGAAAAAAGATGATGTGGTAACGCTGGATGTTCAGAAAGCTTATAACAATGACGCGACTCGCATCGCTGCCATTTTAAAGATAGACGAAGACGCAGCAGCTGATTTAAAGTCGAATTTCCAATTAACGGTTAAAAATGTGAACCGTTTAGCGGAAGCCGACCTGGACCAGGAGTTCTTTGACAAATTATTTGGTGAAGGTGTAGTAACTGACGAAGCAGGTTTCAGGGCTAAAATTACTGAGGAACTGGAAGCTATGATGGTACAGGACAGCGAGCGCAAGCTACAGGACGAGATATACCATTATGCCATTGACAAAGTGCAGTTCAATTTACCCGACGAGTTTTTAAAACGCTGGCTAAGGGCCACAAACGAAAAACTGAGCGAGGATGAATTGCAGGGTGGCTATAATGATTTCGCCCAAAACCTGAAATGGACGCTGATAGAGAACAAGATCATAAAGGACAACAACATCGACATAAAATACGACGAAGTTTTTGCTCTTGCTAAGCAGCGTTTGGCTCAGCAGTTCCAGATGTACAGTCCGCAGCCCATTGCCGAGGATCAGTTAGCACAATACACAGTACAGTACTTACAGAATAAAGAAAATGCCAACAAAATATTCGAAGAGTTAAAAGCGCTTAAGGTGTTTGATTATGTTAAGAGCGTTGTTACTTTAAATAAGAAGGATATAGGCTTTACCGATTTTAACAAATTGGTAACAGAACATAAGCATTAATATTTTAGTAGTTAGTATCAAGTATCAAGATAAAAAATACTTGATACATATCATTCACCAAAAGCAACTTTAATGAGTTGCTTTTGGTGTTTTTAAAAATCTAGCTACTTGATACTACTTCGATGCTTCTCCAAATAAATTTACTTTCAAAAAACTTTATGGTTCAAATGTTATTGAAGTAAAAACTATATTTAGGGCGATTAAGCCCCGTAAAAATTAACAAGGAAAAATAATGATCATGGACAGTATTGATAAAAATGAATTCAGAAAATACGCTGTTAAACATCACCGCATAAACAGCTTACAAGTAGATAAATATATCTCGAACTTCGACCGTAACCGTATGGCAAGCGGTATTGCTACCAATTTGCCAATGGATTATACGCCTTATATTATTGAGGAACGCCAACTGAACATTTCGCAGTTGGATGTATTCTCCCGTTTAATGATGGATCGTATCATTTTCCTGGGAGATCCTATTTATGATCAGAATGCAAACGTCATCCAGGCACAGTTATTATTCCTTCAATCGGCAGATTCAAAACGCGATATTCAGCTCTATATCAACTCGCCGGGTGGTTCGGTTTACGCCGGGCTGGGTATTTATGATACCATGCAGCTGATATCAAATGATGTGGCTACCATCTGTACCGGTATGGCTGCTTCAATGGCCGCTGTATTGTTATGTGCCGGTGCCGAAGGTAAAAGAGCTGCTTTACCACATTCAAGGGTAATGATACACCAACCATCGGGCGGTGCGCAGGGCCAGCAATCGGATATCGAGATATCTTATCACGAAATAACCAAATTAAAAAAAGAGTTATACCAGATCATAGCCGATCATAGCGGTGCATCATTTGAAAAAGTTGAAAAATCATCAGACCGTGATTACTGGATGATTGCCGAAGAAGCAAAAGAATTTGGTATGGTTGACGAGATCTTACGTGGCAACGGTAAAGCCAGTAAACAATAAATAGGGAATTTGTTGATTAAGTGAGCGGTTAATTAAATAAACGGTTGGTTAAATAACTAATTGCCTGGTTAGTTAATTAACCGCTCACTATAACAATTTCGTATTTTAATTGTATTTAGTTAAATTTGATAAACAAAAGTGAATTTTGATGAATAAGAACAGCAAGGAGATAAGATGTTCCTTTTGCGGCGCGGGTAAGCAGGATTCCCTTATGCTAATAGCCGGGCTTGATGCGCACATTTGCGATAAATGTGTGAACCAGGCTAACGAGATATTAGCCGAAGAGCTGAAAGTACGCAAGGTGAAAACTTCTCCTTCAGCCCCCGGCATATTAAAACCTGCCGAAATAAAAGGCCACCTCGACCAATACGTTATTGGTCAGGACGATGCCAAAAAAATACTGTCAGTAGCCGTTTATAATCATTACAAACGCCTTAACCAGCGTATTGATAAGGATGAGGTGGAGATAGAAAAATCGAACATTATTATGGTTGGCGAAACAGGTACGGGTAAAACCTTACTGGCAAAAACGCTGGCTAAAATATTAAATGTGCCTTTTTGCATTTGCGATGCCACCGTATTAACCGAAGCCGGTTACGTGGGCGAAGATGTGGAAAGCATACTTACCCGTTTGCTGCAAAGCGCCGATTATGATGTAGCCACTGCCGAACGCGGTATTGTTTATATTGATGAGGTTGACAAAATAGCCCGCAAAAGCGACAATGCCTCTATAACGCGCGATGTTAGCGGCGAAGGTGTGCAACAGGCTTTGTTAAAGATACTGGAAGGCACCATGGTTAATGTACCACCACAGGGTGGCCGCAAACACCCCGACCAAAAAATGATAACCGTTAACACCAGCAACATATTATTTATATGCGGCGGGGCATTTGATGGCATCGACCGTAAAATAGCTAACCGCCTGCGCACGCAGACCGTTGGTTACAAGCTGAAACGCGAAGATGGCGAGGTGGATATGAAGAACCTGTACAAGTACATTACTCCACAGGACTTAAAATCATTCGGGTTGATACCTGAGTTGATAGGCCGTTTGCCAGTGCTGACTTATCTGAATCCGCTTGACAGGGAAGCCCTGCACAATATATTGACCGAACCAAAGAACTCGCTGCTTAAACAGTACAAAAAGCTGTTTGAATACGAAGGCGTGAAACTGGATTTTGATACCGAGGTGCTCGACTTTATTGTTGACAAAGCGGTTGAATTTAAACTCGGCGCACGTGGTTTACGCTCGATATGCGAAGCGATAATGATCGATGCGATGTTTGAGTTCCCATCCAAAAAAGATGTGAAACAACTCACAGTAACGCTTGATTACGCGCACGAGAAATTCGAGAAATCAGATCTGAAGAAACTGAAGGTAGCTTAACCTTGAGTTGAAGGTTAAAAGTTTAAAGTAAAAAGTATATATAGCCCTAGCGATCGCCGGGGCTTTTTTGTGATGAATGAAAATAAGAAATACTTTAAATATGTATTACTTATCTAATGAAATCTTTGTCACTTGTATAGTGTTATCGTTTAGTGTGCCGTCAACAAGCACATTTTGGCCGGCATATTTTAGTACGGCTTTTTGATTAGCTATTTTATAAACATTATCACCTACCACCAAAACAGCTGAGGCTCCATTCTTAATACATTTTTTAACACAGGTAACCCTATCGGCGGTCATGCCCATATTGGTTTTGCTTGCCGCGCATACAGAATCCTCAATATAGCCTTTAAAATGTTGTTCATCAGCTTTAAATGCAAACAACAAACTAATTGATAAAAGGATAGTGCTTAAAAACAGGTGCTTTTTCATAATTGGGTTTGATTGGTAAATAATAATTAAATATAGGCAACTTGTAAAGTCAATTCAAAATAATCAGCATTCTTTTTTCTCCCGTTGTCTGTGTCCTCACAGACAACATTCTTCTCCCACAAATCCTCAACGCCCCAATGTAAAGATTTAATGCTTTTTTATCTTTAATTCGCCCCCGGCAACGGTATCGGGCCAGGGAATTATCGGATTGATGATCGCATTGGCTTTTGCCCGGTTTTTGACCAGGCAAGAAAGAAGTAATGTAACCAGAAATGAAACCGTTTGAACCATACAACAAAATATATTGAGCCTTACAACAAAATCCACCATCCCTTTACAAGCTATCTTTGTCTTAACAAAACGCTAAAAAAGAAAGACAATGAAAAAAACATGGATCATAACAGGCAGCTCCCGCGGATTAGGGCGCAGCCTTACCGAAGCTGTACTTGCAGCAGGCGATAATGTTGTTGCAACAGCCCGTAACATCGCCGATCTGGACGATTTGGCTGCAAAACATCCTGATAATATCTACCCGGTAAAACTGGATGTTACCAATAAACAAGACATAGATGCCGCCATCGAAAAAACCATAGCCCGTTTTGGACGGATAGATGTGCTGGTGAACAATGCCGGCTTTGGCATAACCGGCGCAACCGAAGCTTATACCGAAGAACAGGTAAACAATCAGCTGGATACTAATTTATACGCGCCCATAGCCATAACACGCGCCGTGTTGCCACATATGCGCAAGCAGGGTGCAGGGCGTATTTTGCAGATAAGCTCCATTGGCGGCAGGCGTGGTAGCATGGGGGTAAGCATATACCAGGCCGCTAAATTTGGCTTAAGCGGGTTTACTGAAGCCCTGAATGAAGAGGTAAGGCCATTAAATATATTTGTAACCGCTGTTGAGCCGGGCGGCTTCCGTACCGACTGGGCCAGCGCATCAATGACCTATGCGCCCAAGGTAGAGGGATATGAAAACACGGCAGATAAGCGTGCCGATTTTTTTGCAGCCGGTAAATTTACGCCCGTGGGCGACCCGGACAAGGCAGCAAAAGTGATGCTCGCACTTGCCGACAGTCCAAACCCGCCTGTACACTTAGTGTTAGGCAGCGAGGCTATTAAAATGCTGAAGCTTGCAGATGAAGCCAGGACAGCAGAAATGGAAGCATGGATGGATGTAAGCCTATCGACAGACGCTGATGAAGCAGAAGACTTTTTTAATACGGAAGTGGGTAAAGCATTCCTTAAATAAATAAGCTCATTTTTTAACAACAAAACACCGCTTTTTTAATTTAATAGTTATGACCGACAGGAGAAATGAGGATCAGCCGCGCATATTGCATTCCTGCTACGTGAACATTAGCCGTAGCGGGGAGCAATTCGTTGCCAATCACAGCCTGAGCTATATTGTATCGGGTGGCTATGATATTTACCTGAACGGGCAAACCCATTCTTTTAAAGCGGGCGATTTCAGGTTCATTGCGAAAAACCAACTGGCTAAATTCACCAAGTACCCGGCTGTAAACGGCGAGTTCAAATCGATTGGCGTAAGTATCGATCAAAATACATTGCACAGCGTGAGCGAAGAAAATAACATCAGCAAGCAAAAGAATTACACCGGCGAAACACTTTTTGGTTTGGCGCCAACACCAATGCTGCAAAATTTTATGGATTCGCTCACGCCGTACCTGCATAATTCGGGCGATATAAACGCCATTATCGCGAGGCTGAAGGTAAAGGAGGCGGTAATGATATTGCTGGAAACCATGCCCGAGTTAAAAGACCTGTTGTTTGATTTTGCCGAACCGGGCAAAATAGACCTGGAGGCCTATATGACAGAAAATTATAAATTTAACGTAGATATAAACAGGTTCGCCTACCTTACCGGCCGCAGTCTTGCCACTTTTAAACGCGATTTTGAGCGGATATTTAATACATCGCCCAATAAATGGCTGCAAGAGCAAAGGTTGAAGGAAGCCTATTTTCTGTTAAAGGAAAAAGGCCGTAAAGTAACCGATGTTTATATAGATGCCGGTTTTAAAGACCTTTCGCATTTTTCATTCGCATTTAAAAAAGCATATGGGGTTACGCCTTCTAAAGTAGCCTGATAAAAACGGAAAATTTTATATTAAATGTTCGCGTTCAAAGAACTTTTGGACGGTGTCGGGGGCAGTCATCAGGAAGGTTTGCATACCGAGTTGTTTAGCCGTTTCAATATGCTGCGGGCTATCGTCAATAAATAATGTTTCGGCGGGGATGAGGTTGTTTTCGTGCAATACCTGCTCAAAAATGGCAGCGCCGGGCTTGCGTTTGCCAACCAGGTGCGAGTAGTAGATCTTCTCGAACATGCCATCGTTATTATCGAGCCCGAATTCTGATCTCAGGTATTTATGCACATAATCGTGGTGTATAGCGTTGATATTGCTAAGCAGGAAGGTGCGATATTTAGCTTTTGCCTTTAGTAATAACTCGTGGTTGCCGGGAGCGATGCCTATAAAAATGGCGTTCCAGGCATCGTCGATCTGCTCATCGGTCAGGTCGGGCCTGTTGGCTAACTGGCGTATGCGGTCGCGGAAATGGGCGTTGCTGATCTCGCCGCATTCGAGCAGGTTAAATACGGGGTCTTGCTGGCGGTGACCGTAAAATTCATCGGCATTGCTGATACCCAGTTGTTTCCATGCCTGCTGAACACGTGTAAAATCGATGTTGAAGATCACGTTGCCGTAGTCGAATATAATGTTTTTAATATTTTGCATAATAGCTTATTGTTACAGTTGAATTCTGTAATTTTCTGTAAAATTTATAGCTGCAAAATAATGAAAAAACTATTACTGGTTGGGATGCTGTTGTTATTAGTATTGGGCGGCATGTATGCCAAAAGGAAATATTATGACCCCAAACAGCAATATAATAGCGCTTCAAAACGGGTAGTGTCGCTTGAAAATAGGGACGAACTAAAAGACGGCGATATTATTTTTCAAACATCACTTTCAAAAACAAAGCCGGGCAATACAATTGGCAACAAACTCAAAATACAGTCATTGCGGAATTATATATAAGATAAATAATGATTTTTTTGTTTACGAAGCCGTACAGCCTGTAAAGCTAACGCCATTAATTAAATGGATAGTAAAAGGGCAGGGCGGTCATTTTGTGATTAAACGTTTAAAAAATGCCGATGCTATATTAACAACCAAAACACTGGCTAAAATGAAGCAGGCAGGGGCTGCTTTCAGCGGCAAAAATTATGACATTTACTTTGACTGGAGTGATGATAAAATATATTGCTCAGAGCTTGTATGGAAGATATATAACAGGGCTACCGGACTGGAAATAGGTAAACTCCAAAAACTGCGCGACTTTGATTTAAGCGATCCCATAGTTAAACAAATAATGAAAAAACGCTACGGTGATAACGTTCCTTTTGACGAAACAGTCATTTCGCCTGTAAGTATCTTTAATTCGGATTTGCTTAAAACGGTGACAGCTAACTAAATACAAGCTTTTTTTATATTTACATAAATAGCTCTTTGTAATTCAAGCGCAAATACGTAATATTGCGCCTCGAAAATAACAAATATTTTCAGCGCCTATAGCTCAGTTGGTTAGAGTAGAAGACTCATAATCTTTTGGTCCCTGGTTCGAGCCCAGGTGGGCGCACATCGTGAAAAGGCCGTTTCTACACACAGAAACGGCCTTTTTTGTTTCTAAACGCAGATTTAGGTCAATCTGCAGCACTGACAATCCTGTCAGGATTTACATAATTTATTGTTAAACTCTACGCAAAACTGTTACGAAACTGTTACAGTTGGTTTTGCGTGTTAAAAATCAATTATGGCAACTGTAAGTGCTAAGGTGTATGAACACCACAAAAAAGCTGATGGGACGACAAATGTTAAAATTATAGTCTATCACAAAAATCAAAGAAAACATATTGACACTACTCATTTTGTGAGTAGCAAACAATTAACCGCAGATTTTGAGATCAAGGACAAATTTCTGCTGAGAATTATCGACAACACACTTGATAATTATCGAGAAACAATTAGCCAGCTAGGTGCTAAATTAGACTTTTTTACATGTGAAGCATTGAGAGATCATTTGAGAGATAAGGACAAGGAAATCGATTTTATAGATTTTTGTGCAAGCCATATTGCACAGTTAAGAAAGGAAAATCGTGAAGGTACAGCCAACACTTATCGGGTAGTTAGAAATAGCTTAATTGACTATTTTAAACGGAAATTGGTTTCTGTTAACGAAATTACTTCAGGCATGCTTTATCAGTATGAAAAGTTCCTGCGCGGAGAGCGCACTTTAAAACGAACAAATCAATTAGGTAAAACCATTACAACTACTGAAAATGGTCTATCAGATAGCGGACTTCACAATCACATGCGTGATTTGAGAACATTGTTTAATGCTGCATGTAAACTCTACAATGACGAAGATTTAGGGATCTTTAAAATAAAGCATTATCCATTTAAAAAATATAAAATTGGATCGGCCCCTTTAACAAGAAAATGCAACATCACAATTGCAGAAGTTGAAACTATAAAGAATTGTAAAATAAAGGCAGGCAGCCGTGCAGAATTAGCAAGAGATATATTTATGCTGTCGTTCTATTTGTGCGGGATGAATGCAGTAGATATATACAATCTGTCTACGAAGAATATTTATAAAGGTCGCATAGAATATAATAGATCAAAAACAAAGAGCCGAAGAAAAGATAAAGCATTTATTAGTATAAAAATCATTGAAGAAGCTGAACCACTATTAGAAAAATATATCGAACAATTAGCAAAAAGATATTCTACTTACAACGGCTTAAATACTGCGCTGAGCAAAGGGATGGTTGAACTCAGGGAAATTACTGGAATTGAAACTATAACACTTTACAGGGCTCGACATACTTTTGCAAACACCGCTAGAAATGTTTGTCGTATGGGTAAAGATGATGTTGCTCTTGCACTGAATCATATAGATGAAGGTCATCGCACAACAGATGTTTATATTTCAAAAGATTGGAAAATTGTAGATGAGGTACAGGAAAAAGTTGTTTATGAATTGATTAAAAAAAAGACAAAGATTCTGGTAAACAGATAAATCCTATTAAGGATGCTCTCAAATTAATTTTGAAAGCATCCTGCCTTCTTAAAGATATTCAGAAATAATTTTTTTTATTGTGTCAAACCGGAATTAGTTGTATGTGATTTGATAATATTTTTTTTAATTATAAATGTTTCTGCAACTAGTTAATACAAGCTATTTTCATAAGGTACTCGATAATGGATTTGGATAATTATCGCTTTGATCTTCTGCCACATTATCAAGGCATTTAAAATCCTTTTCAATTAATAAGTATAATGCACCATTGTTATTTTCAAAACCCACGCGATCTGTAGTCGTCCATTCATTAGCCATATGTTCAGGTACGTATAATACAATTTTCTGATCGTTAAAATCAGCTGTTAGTTCGTCTTCTTGATAGGATTGTAGCGCATATATTAGTTTTAGGGTTCCAAAATAAATTGCTTCTTCGATATACCCATCTTTTGAAAAATGTTCAATATCTGATTTGGTGAGGCGGTAACGTAATGAATTACCTTTAATACGGATCTTCATAAATCTATTGTGTTTTTTGAATGAAAATTCACCACCTCGCCAATAATTATTAAAGCAGGATAAGTTAAGCTGCCTGCTGCCGCCATTTCCGGCAAATTTTCGACAGTGCCGGTGACTATCTTTTGATTAAGTAAGGAGGCATGCTGAATTATGGCTGCCGGTGTTGTGCCTTTGCCTTGTTCTATATAGGTTGTCGCAATTACCGCCAGTTGTTTCATTCCCATATAAATAACAACTGTTGCGTTGCTTTGCATAGCAAGTTTTAGATCGGATGAAAGTGTGCCGTCCTTTTTAGTGCCAGTTATCATCCATATTCCTTCACTTACAGCGCGATGGGTAAGCGGAATATCTTCAAAGCCGGATGCCTGCATGCTGGTGATACCCGGTATAAAGTGAGTCTTAATTCCATGCTCCCTTGCATAAATAATCTCTTCAAACCCTCTGCCGAAAATAAATGGGTCTCCGCCTTTCAATCTTACTACCTTGCCTTTTGTAAAGGCGAAATGTTTTATCATTTCATGGATGGTTTCCTGCGAAGTATAATTACCATAAGGCTGTTTGCCTACATAAACCGTTTCGCAACCATCCTTTGCAAGGCTTAAAAGCTCTTTATTGGCTAAATTATCATACAATATAACATCAGCTTCTTTTAAAACCCGGTATCCCTTCATGGTAATGAGCTCAGGATCGCCAGGACCCGCGCCTAAAACAAATAATTCAGGGAATATTTTACTGTTGTCCATTATTATCAGTTATTTTTTCGAAAAAAGGCCATTTATATTTATCTGTTTTGTATAAAATAAATTATTTGGTTGATTTTATCAAATTTAAGTCTTATAAAATGATTTACATCATGAAATTTTGATAAAAATTGATTGTAAAACAATTATAATATTACTAAAATCATAAAAATTGTAAAAATCTACAATAAATACCTATTGAAAACTTGATATATATTATATAATTGAGTAGTATTGTTATGTAAATGCATTTTGGTCGCAACAAGGATGTGTTTATCGTGATTAATTGCTTTAACATTTAAAATAACTGCATATGTCTCAACCAACAATTGTCGTAGTTGGAAATGGAATGGTTGGATATAAGTTTTGTGAAAAACTGGTATCCAGATCAAATCAATTCAACATTATTGTTTTCGGTGAAGAACCCCGCATAGCTTATGACAGGGTGCATCTAAGTGAATACTTTAATGGCAAGTCCGCCGATGATCTATCGCTTTCCTCTGCATCATGGTATGCCGATAATGGCATTTCCCTTCATCTGGATGATCCTATCCAGGAAATAAATCGAACCGATAAAACTGTACACTCTTTAAAAGGTGCTACAATTAAATATGATTACCTGGTTTTGGCAACCGGCTCATCGGCCTTTGTGCCTAATATAGAAGGCATTGAAAAAAATGGTGTGTTTGTTTACCGTACTATTGAAGATCTTGACCTGATAAGGGATTATGCTGTTAATGCAAGGATCGGCGCGGTAATGGGTGGTGGTTTGTTGGGTCTTGAGGCTGCAAAAGCATTAATAGACTTGGGCATTAAAGAAACCCATGTTATTGAGTTTGCCCCAAGGCTTATGCCAAGGCAGATCGACTCTGCCGGCAGCGCCATGCTGCAATCAAAGCTAAAGCAATTTGGGCTGAGTATCCATTTAAACAAAAGCACATCGGAAATTACAGGTGGTGAAAAAATCGAGGCGCTGAAATTTAATGATGATACTTTGCTGCCGGTAGATATGCTGGTTATATCTGCAGGCATACGTCCGCGCGATGAACTGGCTAAACTGGCAGGTTTGCAAACAAGCAGTCGTGGTGGGATTGTAGTTAACGAAAAAATGCAAACCAGCGATGAGTATATATTTGCGATAGGTGAATGTGCGCTTTACAACAGCATGATATATGGACTGGTGGCGCCCGGGTATGAGATGGCTGATATTGTGGTAACGCATTTAACCGGTGGTGATAAATCTTTTTTCGGTTATGACATGAGCACCAAGCTAAAGCTTATCGGCGTTGATGTAGCAAGCTTTGGCGATGCTTTTATTACCGAGCCTGATTGCCGGACTATTGTGTTTGAGGATACCCATAAAGGGATATACAAGCGCATCAACATAAGTAATGATGGTAAGTATTTATTGGGCGGCATTTTAGTTGGCGAAGCGGAGGCTTACAATATATTATTACAAACGGTTAATAATAAAATTGTGCTTCCACCTAATCCTGAAGACCTAATATTGGGATCAAGAGGTGGTGAGGCTGCAGAGGGTGCAGGGGTGATGAGTTTGCCCGATGATGCATTAATATGCTCATGCGAGGCGGTAAGTAAACTGGCCATATGTTCGGCGGTTAACGATGGGGCCTCGGGTATTGATGATATAAAGAAATGCACCAAAGCCGGAACCGGTTGCGGTGGTTGTGTTCCGTTGGTTAAAGATTTGATAACCGGCACCATGAAGGCTAATGGTCAGTATGTTAAAAATATAATATGCGAGCATTTTGACTATTCGCGGCAGGAGCTGTTTGATATGGTAAAAATAAACAAGTTGAAAAATTACGACCTGGTATTGGATCACTTTGGAAAGGGTGACGGTTGCGAGGTGTGTAAACCGGTAGTAGCTAGTATTCTCTCCAGCTTATGGAATGACGTAATTGTAAAACAACATACCATACAGGATAGCAATGACCGGTACCTGGCTAATATTCAAAAAGGTGGTACGTACTCGGTAGTGCCCCGTATTCCGGGCGGCGAAATTACACCTGATAAATTGATAGTTATTGGGCAGGTCGCAAAAAAATACGGTTTATATACGAAAATAACCGGTGGCCAGCGCATTGATATGTTTGGCGCTCATGTAAATGATCTACCTGCAATTTGGGAAGAATTAATTAATGCCGGTTTTGAAAGCGGGCATGCTTATGGCAAATCGTTGCGTACCGTTAAAAGTTGTGTAGGTAGTACCTGGTGCAGGTATGGTTTGCATGATAGTGTTTCGTTCGCTATTGAAATTGAAGAACGTTATAAAGGTGTACGGTCGCCGCACAAATTAAAGGGCGGCGTTAGCGGATGCGTGCGTGAATGCGCCGAGGCGCAGGCAAAGGATTTTGGTATTATAGCTACCGAAAAAGGGTGGAATTTATATGTGTGTGGTAATGGCGGTTCAAAACCTCAACATGCGCAATTGCTGGCAACAGATATTGACAGCGCAACCTGCATAAAATACCTGGACAGGTTCCTGATGTTTTACATAAAGACGGCCGACCCATTGACCCGTACCGCAACCTGGTTAAATAAAATGGATGGCGGTATTGCCTATCTGAAAAATGTGATCATCAACAATAGTTTGGATATAAACGAACAGTTGGAAGAAGAAATGCAGGAGTTGGTTAATACCTACCATTGTGAATGGAAAGAGGTAGTGGAAAATGATGAATTGCGCAAGCGCTTTGTTCATTTTATTAATGCACCCGAGGAGAAAGATCCTGCAATAAAGTTCGAACCGATGCGTGAGCAGATAAAAGCTAAATGGTAATTTTTAAGATTATTTAATTACAGAAATCAAACAAGAATCATATGGAAACTATAGCAGATATTGAATGGATATTGGCTTGTTATGCAGATGACGTGCCAGCAAACGGTGGTGCATGCGTAAAGCATGGCAATGAACAAATAGCCGTATATAACTTTACACGCCGTGGCGAATGGTATGCAACACAAAACCTTTGTCCGCATAAACAGCAGATGGTTCTATCGCGTGGGATGATTGGTAGCGAAGGTAATAGTTGCGAGCCTAAAGTAGCCTGCCCTTTTCATAAAAAAACCTTTTCGCTATTAAGTGGTGAGTGTTTGAGTGGTGATGAATTTCAAATAAAAACCTATCCTGTACGAGTTGAAGATGGTAAGGTGTATATTGGTATATTAGATTAGTTTGATTTTCTAAATTTCGTCGTCGGCAGTTAATAATAGTAGCTTCTCTTTATCTATAACTTTTATGTATTTATCATGGGCGGCTACTATTTTTTCATTCAGCAATTCATTTATTACTCTAAATACGGTTTCATAAGTAGCACCAATAAAAGAAGCCAGGTCCTGCCGGGACAACCTGATATTAATAAAGCCATCCTCTTTTAACCCAAATTGATTTTCCAGGTATATTAAAGCTTGTGCTACCCGGCCTTTAACCGGCATGTGGGCAAGGTTGCGCATCTTGGTTTCTGATTCCTGTAAATCTTTTACAAAAAACATCATCAATTTATAAGTAAATTCATTATTTACCTTTAAACTAGCCTCAAAAAAAGCAAGATCAAAATAACAAAGTATACCATCTTCAAGCGCGGTAGCCGATATGGGATAAATTTTAGTATCAAGACCCCGATGGCCAAATATTGCACCATTTGACGCAAATCTCAAAATCACCTCCTTGTCCTGTCCCCATTTCTTATGCACTTTAACGTTGCCGCTTAGTACAAAATAAATTCCTTCAACAGGATCTCCTTCTTTGAAAATTACCTCATTTTTTTTGACGAAAAAGTTCTTTTTGTTTGTAGCGATTGCTCCTTTCCATTCCGGAAGACAATTTCTGCACAAAAAACAGCTATTCATGTCGCATGTAATTAGCTTTTTCTTCATATAAGAGGAATTTCGTTAAAATCTTGTTTTTTTAAACAATAAATAATGCAATTATAACCTATTTATCGTAAATGTGTCGAATTATTCATAAAATTATGATATAAATAATAAATTTCATCTCAACTGCCTATAAAAATAACAAGTTATGTCATATGAAATCATATAAAAACGTAAAAGGCAATTTTTAGGTTATGATTTTTTTATTTTTAATTATATTTTCGTGCTATTTATTGCGTTTGTCATAAAAATAACTGTTTTTGAATTTAAAAATTGCTTAAAAACATTAGATTAATTATATTTATCACAGCAAATAATAAATCAGGGTCAAAATTTATTGCTTATGGATAAATTAAAAATATAACGCATAAAAAAGCCCTGCCGGGAGGTCGCATTCCCAGACAGGGTTAGATAGTTTTCATTGCTTTAACAAATAAAAAACTCATTCAAATGTACAAAAATGTATTAAATCAGCGCATGGTTGCGCTATTTCTATGGCTTTCGTCATATTTGCCATACTCTCCGATAGAAACACATCCCGCTAACACCATTTTTCACCGATCGTGTTTAAAAGTAAGCCGGTATTTGAGCCAATTTTTGGTGAATGATATTTTAAATAACCCCTTAATTTAAAATATCATGGAAAATCAACTCACAAAACTCAATATATTCTCGTTAAAGGGCGTGCAAATGAAAACATTCCATATTACATGGTTGATGTTTTTTGTCTGTTTTTTTGGCTGGTTCGGCCTGGCCCCGTTAATGCCTACCATCCGCGCAGAACTGCATTTAACTAAAGGGCAGGTTGGTAATTGTATCATCGCATCGGTATCGGCAACAATAATTGCCAGGCTTTTTATAGGTAAACTATGCGATACCTGGGGGCCGCGTAAAACAGCTATCAGGCTTCTGCTGATAGGTTCACTGCCGGTTTTTCTGGTTGGGCTGGCGCATAGTTATACCACATTTTTACTGTTTCGCCTGGCTATTGGGGTAATAGGTGCATCATTTGTTATTACGCAGTTTCACACCTCAATGATGTTTGCGCCTAAACTGAAAGGTACTGCAAATGCCATAACAGGCGGCTGGGGTAATTTGGGTGGTGGAGTAACTAATATGGTAATGCCTTTAATTTTCGCGGCCATAGTTGGCTTTGGTTATACCAGTGCCGAAGCCTGGCGATATGCTATGATAGTCCCCGGCGTAATGATGCTGGTTATAGCCTTTTTATATTGGAAATACACCAAGGATACACCTAATGGCAATTATGATGAGGTGGGTTATAACGTTGGCAAATCAACAAAAACGGATTGGTCGGTTTTAGCTGATTGGCGGATATGGGCCCTGACCATAGGTTACGCCATGTGCTTTGGCATGGAGCTAACTTTTGACAATGTGGCCTCGCTGCATTTTGTCGATTCATTCCATCTCTCACAAAGCACTGCGGGTTTTTGGGCGGGAATATTTGGTTTCATGAATTTGTTTGCGCGCGCACTGGGTGGTATTGTGTCTGATAAGGTAGGCGGCAAATTTGGTATGCGTGGCAAGGGCTTATTACTTGCAGGGGTGCTGTTTTTAGAGGGAGCCGGCCTGGTATTATTCGCACAGGCAGGTTCGCTTATGGTGGCTATAATTACCATGTTAATATTCGCGCTTTTCCTTAAAATGTCAAATGGCGCAACCTATGGCATTGTTCCTTTTGTAAATACAAAAAATGTGGGTCTTGTTAGTGGTATAGTAGGCGCTGGTGGCAATTTTGGCGGGATGATGTTTGGGTTTTTGTTTAAATCAAACTCGGTTACCTACGTGCAGGCCTTTACTTATATAGGGTTTATCGTGATAGCAGTGTCGGTTATCATTTTGATAACAAAGTTTCAAAAAACGACAGTTACAGAAGAAAGCATTACTGTGCCACTGGCAAGTGGCGTGGCATAATTCTTTACAGAATAATTAAGCTATGGCCCTGAAAAAGCAACCTGTAAATCAGTTAACCAGTACCTGCTGTTATTGCGGGGTTGGCTGTGGCGTAGTTGTTAATAAGGAGAAAAATGGCAGCATAACACTTACCGGAGATAAGCATCACCCGGTTAATAAAGGGATGCTTTGCAGTAAAGGGCTTAACCTGCATTATACGGTAAATGATAAAAGCGATAGGCTGCTTTACCCGCAAATGAGATATAACAAAAGCATGCCTATGCAGCGCGTCAGTTGGGATGATGCATTGGAAAGAACAGCGGCAGTATTTAAAACATTCATAAATAAATACGGCCCTGATTCAGTTGCTTTTTATGCATCAGGTCAGTGTTTAACGGAGGAATATTATGTAGTTAATAAACTAATGAAAGGGTTTATCGGCAGCAATAATATTGATACCAACTCAAGGCTTTGTATGAGCAGCGCTGTCGCGGCCTATAAAATTGCTTTGGGCGAGGATAGTGTGCCCGTTTGTTATGATGACATTGAACTTGCCGATTGTATATTGGTAATGGGTGGTAACCCTGCATGGTGCCACCCTATATTATGGCGCAGGGTAGAGGCGCATAAGGCAGCCAATCCGGCTATGAAAATCATCATAGTAGATCCAAGGGTTACTGATTCATGCGCCAATGCCGACTTGCATCTGCAAATAAATCCAGGAACGGATATTACCCTTAATCATGCTATCGGCAGGTTGTTGATAGAGAATGGTGACATCGATTTTAATTTCATTAAAGATCATGCCGAAGGATTTGAGGCTTATAGTGAAATAGTTTTTAAGAATAGTTTGTTTGACGCTGCAAAAACATGCGGATTGAGCGAAAGTGATATCCGCCTTGCAGCGAAATACATAGGCGAAGCCAAAGGCTTTATTACCATGTGGACAATGGGACTTAACCAAAGCGCCATCGGTGTAAATAAAAATTTGAGCCTTATCAACTTGAACCTGATCACCGGGCATATAGGTAAGCCGGGGTCGGGGCCTTTATCGCTTACAGGCCAACCAAATGCGATGGGCGGAAGGGAAGTTGGGGGATTAGCAAACCTGCTGCCGGCACATCGCGACCTCGGCAATCCATTGCACCGCGAGGAAGTACAAAAGTTTTGGGGCGGGAAGCCAATTCAACCCAAACCCGGGTTAACAGCTACCGAAATGTTTGAGGCATTGAACGATGGCCGTTTAAAAGCCATCTGGATAATGTGTACCAATCCCTTAACAAGTTTGCCGAATGTCCGCTTGGCGGAGGAGGCTTTGAAAAAGGCAAAATTCGTAGTGGTGCAGGAGATCAGCAATAAGCCGGAAACTTTGGCTTATGCCGATGTAATACTGCCTGCCGCTGCCTGGGCCGAAAAAGAAGGCACAATGACCAATTCCGAAAGGCGCATAAGCTACCTGAATAAGATAGTTGAGCCGCCGGGGGAAGCTATTCCTGATGCTGAGATCATTTGTCGCTTTGCCCGAAAAATGGGCTATAAGGGCTTTGATTTTGAAAACCCTGCAGCTATTTATGCCGAGCATGTTAAGCTAACTGCGAAAACCAATATTGATATAAGCGGCTTAAACTATGAAATATTAAAAGAACGTAAAACCGTACAATGGCCCTACAAAAAGAAAGGGCCGCCAGATGGTAAAGCCCGTTTATTCACCGATCTTAATTTTTACCGGCCATCAAAAAGGGCGTTGATCAGTGCGGTGCCTGATACGCTGACCAGTGAACTGCCGGATGATGATTTTCCATTCATATTAACCACGGGCCGTATCCGAGATCAGTGGCATACCATGAGTAAAACCGGCAAGGTGAATAAGCTTAACCAACATTATAAGCAAGCCTTTTTAGAGATACATCCCGATGATGCCGTTATGCTGGGATTGAAAGAATTGGACATTGCCGTTATTACCTCCCGCAGGGGTGACGTAATGGTTCAGGCAAAAATATCGTCGCAAATTAAAAAAGGTGTTGTGTTTTTGCCTATGCATTGGGGTAAAATATTAGGAAATGATCTAAACCGGGCCAATAACCTTACCAGCGATTTGGTTGATCCTATTTCAAAAGAACCCGATTTTAAATACTGTGCTGTTAATGTGAAAAAGTATGTAAAATCTTTTCAGCGAATCGTGGTGATCGGTGCAGGCGCGGGTGCTTATGGTTTTGTAAAATCCTACAGGGAATTGAATCCTGATGATGAAATAACCATTTTCAGCAAAGAGAACCATCCTTTTTATAATAGGGTAATGTTACCGGATTATATCAGCGGCGAACAGCAATGGGAGCAGCTGGTAAAGATGAAAGATAGTGAAGAACCAGGCTATAATATCAGTTTGTTAAGAGGCGTAAGTATTGAAAAAATTGACCGGGACAACAAACAGGTGATCGATTCCAGAGGGATAAAAACCATTTACGATATTTTATTGATGGCTACCGGTAGCCGGGCATCTATACCTAAAAACACACCGTCGTTACCGGGCATATTTAGTATGCGCAGCCGTAACGACGCCGATAACTTTAAAAAGCATGTGCCTAAAAATGGCCATGTGGTTGTAGTTGGTGGTGGACTATTGGGTTTGGAAATGGCTGCCTCGTTGCGCGAGATCGGGATTAAGATTACTATTATTCATCGTACATCACGCTTTTTAAACAGGCAGTTGGATGCATTGGGCAGTCAGTTGTTGCACGAGGAAATGGCCGACCAGGGTTGCGATATTTATTATGACGATGAAGTTCAGCTTTTTTATGGCCGATCTAAATTAACTGGCATCGGTCTAAAAAGCGGCCGCAAAATAAATTGTGATGCCATGATACTAGCGATAGGTACTACACCTAACCTTGAAATTGCTAAAGATTGTGGACTGACTATAAAGCGTGGTGTTATTGTAAATGAACGGATGCAAACCAATGATCCGTCTATTTATGCCATTGGTGAAATAGCGGAATTTGAAGGTACGTTATATGGTATTACCGCCGCCGCAGAGCAACAGGCCGAAGTGGTAGCCAAATATATGAACGGCGATATCGCGAGCTATTATAAGGGTAGTTTATTCATGAATATCATAAAGATACATGGGTTTGACCTGTGCAGTATCGGCTTGTCCGAATGCCCGGACGATAAAGCTTATGAAGAGATAGTTTTTATTGATAAAGCGAAGCGATACTACAAAAAATGCATCATCCATGAGGATAAACTGGTTGGTACTATTTTGATTGGCGATAAAAGCGAGTTCCAGGAATTCAGGGCGCTTATAGGCAATAAAACCGAACTGAATGAAAAGCGATTACAGTTATTAAGAAGCGGCAATAAAGTTGAACCTGTATTGGGTAAACTGGTTTGCAGTTGCAATAATGTGGGCAGCGAAAATATACTTAACAAAATAGCTACTGGTTGCCATACGCTAAAGGAATTATGCGATACTACCGGCGCTGGTACGGGCTGCGGGTCATGCAGGCCTGAAGTGAAACGGTTGTTGGAAGAAAGTTTAAAAGCAATAGTTTAACAACAACATGGAAAAAAGGGAAACTTATTGTGTGAAAATTAACCTGCCGGGCGGAGTAATTTCAGCGGGAGACCTTTATGAGATATTGCAGATAGCTGAAAATGCAGGTGCAAATGAAATAAGCGTAGGGAACAGGCAGCAATTGTATTTTTGTATACCCAAAAACAGGCTTGAAGATCTGGAGTTGGGCATGCTGCAGTCGGCGATAGATTATGAGTTGAATACCGATCAGTTTCCCAATGTGATCAGCTCTTATGTAACTGATAATATTTTTAATACAGAGAGCTGGCTTAAAGAAGGTGTATATAAGGACATATTCGATCTGTTTAATTTTCAGCCGGAACTAAAGGTTAATTTGGTGGATAAATATCAAACCTTTGTGCCATTTTTTAGCGGGAATTTTAACTTCATTAGTTCCGACCTAAGTAATTATTGGTACTTATATATCAGGTTTCCCAAAACGAATGATCTGTACTGTTGGCCTTGCCTGGTGTATTCCGATGATATACCAACATTCTGCAAAGTTGCCCAGGAAGTTATCTTGGGTAGCAGGGAATTGTTTTATGATCAGCCTGAAACCCATTTCGACTTGTTTTATGAAAAGGTGAACGCCGGCAATAAGTTTGTTAATCAACAGATAGCGGAGCCTTTAAAATTACCCGATTTCTCGCTGCCTTATTATGAGGGATTTAATAAATACCTAAATGGTAAATATTGGCTGGGTATTTATCGCCGGAATGAATTGTTTCCCATCGCATTTTTGAAGGACATTTGCTCCATATGCCTTAAAACCCGTGTAGGCCAATTGTACACCACACCCTGGAAGTCGTTTTTAATTAAAGGGATAAATGAAGCTGATCGTAAAGACTGGGGCGTTATCCTTAATAGTTACAGGATAAACGTAAGGCATGCCGCTAATGAACTAAACTGGCAGCTTGAAAATTTATGCAAAGAAAGCCTGGAACTTAAAAAACAATTGGTGCGCGAGTTTGAAGAATATGACCTACGTACCTACCGCCTTTGCTTTGCTATAAAAATGCAACCTAAAACCGGCTTGCTTGCATCGATAATAATTAAAAAAACAAAGGGTAACTCATTTGATATTCTGCATACTCGTGATTTTAATCCTAATTCAAAAGACCTTGTTGTTTATAAAGGAGATCTATCTACAGACTCATTAGGAAAGGGGTTAATAGAACTATGTGATTCTTATTATGGCTTATTGAGCGATGGTAATACTTTATTACATCAGGATACTGCGCTAGACGTAGAAATAGAGCATCATATAGAAACTATAATACTCTACCAATGCCAAAATTGCCTCAGTATTTACGATAAAAGCTATGGCGACCCATTCAACGATGCCCCGGTAGGAACGGATTTTAAAAGCATCGAAAACTATGTATGCCCTGTTTGTGAATCATCATCGGATTGTTTTACAGCAATTGAGAAACAGGTTCATGCGGTTTGATTATTTATTATGCTTTATGCAAGCATAACAGCGCCTATACGACTAAAGAATTAACCATTTAAATATCAATCAACAAAAATCACAACATGAAAAAAAATCTACACACGCGTTCTGAAAACATCACCCGTAGTATTGGCACAAAAATCATTTTAACAATAGTTATAATGGCGGCAGCATTAACGCCACAATTTGTAAACGCCCAGGTTAAGGTAGTGCCACCAGATTCCATACAATACCTGGGGACGCTTTATCAAAAAATAAAACCCAAACCGGCCTATCCTAAAGTTGTTGGTTATGTTAGTTTTATCCTTCCGCTCGAAACTTTGACTTTATCAACCGGGAAATTTGCCCCCAATTTTTCTAGCCACACCTCCACCATTGGTTTCCCGATAGGGGTAAATGTTTTGTATAGCGATAAATTTGGATTTAGTTATGAACTTACACCAACCGTAAAAGCATCAGGCGGGTCGAGCAAAATGAGCAATTTATTATTTGATCCGGGTACTATGTTTCGTTTTAGTCATGGCTTTACCATTATATCGCGTTTGGCATTTGAAACTTCGGGGCGTTATGGTTTTACCCCTGTATTTAACCAGGTTTATGCACGCACAAAGGATGTCAATTACTTTGTGGCCTTATCGCTTCCAACACGATTTGGGGATAGCCAGGCTGCTACATTGGGTTTAAACCTGCAATTTGGGTTTACATTTAATTAGTTTATAGACGATAGGATGGCAGAATCTCAATTTGAATTTTTCAGAAAAAAGCTTGGCCTATATTAATGAGGCTTTAAATAGTATTAAACGAAATTGGTAAGCTAAACAGACTGTTGAATAAATCATATTAAAAACTATTCGGTTACTTTTTTATGCCAATACCGAATATGTATCCCTAACAAAGAAAATCCGGTAAAAAAATATATTGCAAATAGCCTGATATTCTTAGGCCGTTCAACAAAACATAAATCCTTCCTGATATATACTGCCGTTAAGCATGCAGAAAGCACAATTATAAAGGCAATTTTATAAAAGATGCGTTCCATTCCCGTGTCTTTAAAAAAAATTAATGAGTAACATGGTAAAATTAAACCCAACAACCATGTTTTATATAAGATAAAATACACCAGATAGTTAAAGAAATGTCCTAAGTAGTGCAATGAAAAGGATGGATTAGCTATGAAATCTGCGGCATAACTATAGATACTTAAAAAAGCACTGCCAATATATACTGCCATTAGATAATAGATCACACTTTTCATAATGCATTATTTGTGCATATTATTTAAGTCTTTGAACTGATTTAAAAAGTCCACGGCTGCGGACCAGTACTTTTAAGCGCTCCCTTTTTAATGAAATATGACGGTTGACCTGGTCATTTTCATCGTGATAAAATTTGTAAGCATTAATGATGTCTTTATAACTAAGAACCCCGATCACTTTATTTCCGGCTGTCACAGGTAAAGCTTCAACGCCCGCTTCTGCCATTAATTCTACTGCTTTCCGCAAGTTATCCTCTATTTTTACCGATAGTTGGGCGGTTTGCAGGGTTTCTTTGAGGATAAGGCCAGGATCAATGTCATGTTTATTAATGTCAGTTAGGTTTGCTGTGCCTACATAATTACCATGCTGATCAGTCACGATAAAATAGCACGCCTTGTTATTTTCGGATTTGAGTAGTTCCCTTATTTCGCGCATAGTCATTTCAGGGTTCAGATTAATCCCATTTGTGTTGACAATTTCTCTCACAGACAACTTACCTAACACGTCAGGTTCGAAGGAATCGGGTGTAGAAACCCCTCTACGCGCAATTTTTTCTGTCATAATTGTGTTTTCCATTAGAAAGAATGAAACAAGATAAGAAGCAGTACAGGCTCCAAGTAACGGAAGTAGTGCATGAAACTGCCCGGTTGATTCCAATGCAAAAGTTATACTGGTTAGATAAGCTCTTGACGCCCCGGCAAACATAGCAGACATCCCTATCAACGCAGACATTGGAACATTAATGCCTGCATTTGGAAATGCATAAATAATAATTGCCCCTAAAAGCGATCCGCCAGCTCCTCCAATGGTAAGCAATGGAGCCAAAGTTCCACCAGATGTACCACTTCCCAACGCAATAGCCCAGGACAAGAATTTAAAGAAAAACAACCTTAGCACGATCAAGATAGCAACTGACCCTGATAACACGCTGATGATATTATCATAACCAACACCTAAAGTATGCGGTGCAAAATAACCGATGGTGCCTACTGCTAACCCACCTATAGCAGGCCACCACATCCAATGTATAGGCAGTTTTTCAAACACATCTTCAATAAAATAAACAATTTTGGTTACGCCTAAGGATAAAAAGCCAATAATTAAACCAATGCCACTATATATAGCCAAAGCGGCATTTGAAGGTATTTCTAAATTTGGCATTGGAAATACCGGCCCCGCTTCAAATAGTAAATGGTGTCCTGCTGCGCCGGTGATGCAGGCTAGTGCTACAGGAAGGATCGATCTTGGGGAAAACTCAAACAATAATAGCTCTATAGCTAAAAAAACAGCGGCAATAGGCGTTCCAAATATGGCCGACATACCCGCTGTTGCCCCCGCTGCAAGAATGATCTTTCGCTCATTTGAAGTGATCTTAAATAATTGACCGAGTGTTGAACCCAGTGCCCCGCCTGTGGCGATAATCGGCCCTTCAGCACCAAAGGGCCCTCCTGTACCAATAGCAATGGCTGAGGATATAGGTTTTAATAAGGTGATAGATGGTTTAATTTTGCTTTGGTTAGTTAGAATCTGTTCCATTGCTTCGGGTATGCCGTGTCCACGTATTGCTTTTGAACCGTATAGGGCCATTAGCCCAACCAGCACCCCGCCGATTGCTGGAACGATGATTACCCATAAACCTAAATGGTTCCCTGCCGGGCTATGATATGCGGCACTCAGCGATCCAAAAAAAGAAATATTTGTTACAATATTAATGAGGGTTATCAGGAATTTGGCAATCAAACTTATAGCCACTGCTACCATAATGGATAAAGCAGATATGAGTAGAAGTCTTTTTTTTGAAAGATTGTTTTCTGAAGAATTAGCCGACTTATTAGCCATTCCGGATAGCAAAGGTGAAATGGGAATGCCGCCCTGCTGATATGAATTTTTCATTTTTTAAATTATGGTACAAATGCAATTATGCGTTGCAATAAATCATTGCAAAAGTAGGATTTATTTAAGATTTTATGATCATAAATTGATAATTAATATTGCATGTGCAATGTTTTTAATGTAATTTTAATTTATGATTACAAAAACAAACAACATAAGCCATATAATTTAAACTGTAATCATCAGCACAATAAAAGGTGCTTAAAAGGAGCAGCAAAAGGCAGGAGGTTTTGTTAATTTTGCAAATACCCGGCTATGAAGCTTAATAATTTCTAAATGATAAAAAAACAACACCTATGCGACCTTAACACTTGCTTTTTGTGTACAACCTGCTTAAATGACTGGAAACCTGCTGTTGAAACCAATAAACAAAATTTCAGGGTAAAAAAAGGACAGGAGATTTTTAAGGAAGGCGATCCGGTAACCGGGATTTACTTCGTTTATGAAGGGCATGTAAAAGTGCATAAGAAATGGGATAATGAAAAAGAACTCATTATAAGGTTTGCAAGAAAGGGCGACATTTTAGGGCATCTGGGGTTAGAAGGCAATAATATTTATCCTGTATCAGCAACTGCAATGGAAACGGCAACCGTTTGCTACCTGCCGATGGATTTCTTTGAATCGTCATTAAAAATAAATAATGAGTTTGCTATAAAGCTGATGCGTTTTTTTGCAAGCGAGCTTCAAAATTCAGAAAAAAGGATGCGCAACTTGGTTCATATGCCGGTTAAGGGACGGGTAGCGCAGGCTATCATAACTTTAAAAAATCAGTTTGGTGTAAATGCTGAAGGTTTTATAAATATCGAGCTGGCAAGGCAAGACCTGGCCTCATTTTCGGGAGCGGCATACGAATCTTTATTCAGAACCATTAATGATTTGGTGGCTGCTGATATCATAGCGGTTTCGGGAAAAAGCATGTCAATTAAAAATGAAGATGAACTTTTGAAATTGATTTCAAAAACCGGATATTAATTATTGCCGCCATGCCTGCCGATAAAAGAAATATACCGCTAACACTCATTTATCAGGGCGAAAATTACCCTATCCAGACTTATTTGAATGAGTATTATAGCTTGATGACCCTGATCTCTGACCATTTGACTATTCCAGGTTTTGGCTTGTGTTCTGGTATGGGAAGTTGCGGCACCTGCCTGGTGACGATTGGCAATAAATATGCTTCGGTTCCCCGGTCAGTGCTGGCGTGCGATATGCAGATTAATGACGAACTATCTAATACACAAATTACTATTTCTGACCAACGATATTAATACTGAAGTATATTATCAGCATACAAAAAAATAGAAAGATTTAAATGAAAGATATTGAAGACATAGCAGATATAAAGCTATTTGTAAATGAGTTTTATATTAAGGTGCGCGAAGATGAATTATTAGGTATTGTGTTTTCGGCAGTTATTGCGGGCGATTGGCAACCACATTTGGATAGAATGTAGCGTTTTGGAATGCCGCGCTGTTTAACATTCCCGGATTTAAGGGTAATCCTTTCGCTAAACATGTCCCGTTAGGGATTTCGCAAAAGCATTTTGATCGTTGGCTGGTGTTGTTTACCGCAACTATTAATAATCACTTTGAAGGATCGATGGCAGAGGATGCAAAGCATAGGGCTGAATTAATCGCCGTAATGGTTGTTTCTAAATTGGGAAGGATGAACGGAGACCTTGGAAAAGTAATTGTTTAATAGGATCGCTATTGAGTGCGAGGTGAGGAATACTATATAACACGGCTTAACAGCCATTTAAGACTTGTTTTCTTCTTAAAGACTCATAATCTTTTGGTCCCTGGTTCGAGCCCAGGTGGGCGCACTTGAAGTAAAAAGCCGTTTTTCTGCAAAAAAAGCGGCTTTTTTGTTTCCCAAACGCGGATTTTAAACAATCTGCAGCATTGATGTTGGCATTCGCCTATCCTCAGGATTTACATAATTTATTATTGAACGCCCAAGCAAAACTGTAACATACGCCCAAGGTCTGGGCGTGTTACAGTTTCTTATTTTGTTTTATTATCCGTTTCACCTGGCAATTCAAGCAATTATTATTACGCCCATCTGGTGTTTATTTATTGTTAGGAATAAGTAATCTCAATTGTCCTTAATATAGCCGTTTTGGCCCTATTGTTAAGTAATAATAATCATTGTATTAACAAAAAGGTAATCCGGCAAAAATTCAGTATTTCTTCAGAATTGAACAGGCTATTTGCACAAAAATGCACTTGCGGACTGAGATTATTTAATAAAAATAGATGATAATTTAAGAGGTTATTCCCATCATCCGGGCAAACCTTTTCAATTTATCATCAATATTTTTCTAACGCTTAAAGCCGGTAAGATGATTGGATTTGTGGAGGTGTACCTGATACAATTATAGCACTTAATCTGAAAACTTATAATAAAAATACTAATTAAATATTGATGAAAATACATATACGATTTAAAAAAACCTTACTTACCTGTGCATTACTTTTCTGCTTTAACATTGTTTTACATGCCCAAAACATAAAGGGTAATATAACCGATGCAAAAACAGGGGAAACCTTAATTGGCGCTACTGTAATTATTCAAAACGGCACTTTTAAACAAAGCACTACTGTTAAACTTGATGGTTCTTACCTGTTTAAGAATGTGCCCGCCGGTACCTATAAACTGTTTGTGAGCTATGTGGGGTATAAAACCTCGAATGTTTACGATGTAGATGCCAGCCAGAATGCCACTGCTATACTGAACTTAAAGATGGTTGATAATTCAACGGCTTTAAAAGAAGTAACCATTACCGAACATGCCGACCGGGCAACAGAACGCTCGGCAAGGAGCGAGGAAAAAAATTCAAACAATACCATCAACGTAGTTTCGGCTCAGTCAATAGCTATCTCGCCCGATGTGTTGGTATCCAATGTACTGAGCAGGGTATCGGGCATATCTATTGACAGGGGTAATACAGGCGACGCACAGCATGTGATCATCCGTGGTATGGATAAACAATACAATACCACTTTAATTAACGGAGTAAAGATCCCCAGCCCTGATAATAGGAACAGGTTTGTGCCACTTGATATTTTCCCGGCAGGATTAGTTGACAGGATCGATATCTACAAAACTTTAACGCCTGATATGGAATCTGACGCATCGGGCGGCGTAATTAACCTTGTAATGAAAACCGCGCCTGATAAATTGGTAGTTGACGGTGATTTTGGCACAGGCTACAGTCAACTATTTTTCGACAGGGGCTTCAGCAGTTTTAACCACAGCACAGTAAGCAGTACGGCCCCTAACCAATCAATGCCAACTAACCCGGCATCTATCAGTGATTTCCCTTACCAAAACCTGTTAACCAAAAGCGGGTACCCGCCACCAAATGCCACCGCCAGCCTAACCATAGGTAACCGCTATTTTAATAATAAGCTGGGCGTGCTTTTTAGTGGCAGCTACCAAAACTTATACCAGGGTGCCAATGATTTTGTTGTTGTGCAAGAAAATACAGTAGGCCCTCCCAGTACACCGGGCGGACCAAACTCCGAAACTGCTTTCCAAAGCTCATACAACCGCCAATACTCATCGCATCTGAGCCGCCTTGGTACCATTGCATCTATTGACTACAAGTTTGATGATAATAACAGCATCAATTTATTTGCTACGTATTTGCAATTGAACGAGTACCGCGTGCGCAACACACAGGATCTAACCTATGGCGGTTATTCATACCAGGGCTATCACGGTACATTTTCAATAGACGATCTGACAGAAACAAGAAGCGACCTTCAAAATATTTACAACATAACCCTTAACGGCAAACACAAGATAAGCAATGCTTTTAAGTTCGACTGGACAGTTGCAAAATCACAGGCCACACATAAATTGCCTGATGATGCAGAGTTCGACACCCAATATGGCACCAGCCCGGTTCAAACTACACAGGAGGCAACAGGCGATCCGCAGCAACCTTATACATCGGTAGCAGCCGGTGTTCAGAATAGCCCGGTAATGGTGGCCAATGAATCAAGGATCTGGATGCATAACACCGATAATGATATTTCGGCCTATTTAAACCTGCATTATGATGTGACCATATTTGGCCGCAAGGCGATATTTTCGGCTGGTGGCATGTTCAGGCATAAAACAAGGGATAATTTTGTAGATAAATTCAGCCTGCCTAATACCTTTATACCCGGCACCAACAATGCCGAATTATATACCTCTATCCCGGCCGCTACTTTCACCTTCGATCAAAGCCCTGACAAAGCTGTAGGTTCCGCTTCAACCGACCCGGGTACCTATACTTTTACTGAAAACGTACAGGGCGGCTATGGAATGGCGCAATATTTTATTAGCGATAAGTTTGATGTGATATTTGGTTTAAGGGCAGAGCATACCTACCAAAGCTATGACTCGGCTTTGCCCGCGTACCTTTATGGTAAAACAGCCACTATAACTTATACTGATTACTCGCCACGTATAAGTGCCAAATATGCGCTTACCGATAACCAGGCGCTGCGCGCATCTTATTTCCAATCAATACTAAGGCCCGCATTTGCTGATCTGATACCATATTCTGACCCGATACCCAATGATACTTATTCAACTACCGGTAACCCCAATTTGCAACATACGGTTATTGATAATTATGATGTACGGTATGAGTTTTTCCCTGGAGTATTTGATGAATTCATGGGCGGGGTATTTTATAAATACCTCACCAATCCCATCGAAGCCGTATTTGAGCAAGGTACCAGCGGCGCGTCAAATGAGCTTACACCCGAAAATCTGGGCAACGCCCATAACTACGGTGCTGAGCTGGATGCCAAAAAATATTTCGGCAATTTTGGTGTATCGGTTAACTATACTTATACACAATCACGAATTACTACTTCAAAAAGTATAGTTGATGCTAATCACCAGGTTACCACGCGCGACCAAACCCGCCCGTTACAGGGCCAGGCCGCCAATATTGGTAACGTTTCGTTACTGTATAAAGATCAGAAGAACGGCCTGGATGCCCAATTATCGCTTTCATATACAGGCGAAAGGATACAGGCAGTATCAAGGTATTATATGCTTGATACCTGGGAAAAAGCCACCACCACCCTTGATTTTTCGGTGCAGAAAAAGGTGGGGAACCACTTCATTATTTTCGCGAAGGCCAATAACCTGCTAAATACACCTTATGAATTGATCATTAAGCAAGATAACAGTTCCAATTATACCGGCCTGTTAAAATATCAGCACCAGGAGAGCCCTAATTATACAACGGTTGAATATGAACAATTCTATGCCAGGTACAGTTTAGGGGCCAAGTACAATTTTTAAATCAGGTAAAAACAATAAATAAAAAACAATTAATTAATTAATTATCCCAGCACTTATGAAAAAATTACAAATTATTTCGTTAGGAATATCACTTTTAGCACTTGCTGCTTGTAGCAAGAAGAGTGATCATTCTGTGGTATCGGTACCACAGATCCAGATCGGTAAAGGTATCCCTAATACAGGGATCTTACCGGCAGGTACTTACAAAGGCACCATGCTTGCCAATCAAACTTACACCCTGAGCGGCGACATCACTATCAATGCGGGCGATACGCTGTTGATACAAAAAGGTGTTAAGATCAACATGACCAACGGCGCTAACATTATAGTAAATGGCGACCTGATCAGTTTAGGTACTAAAGATGCACCTGTTACCATTACCGACCCACGCAGGAGCAAAACAACCGGTATCTCAACTTTAGGGGCTGATTCGGCTTACGTTGGTGGCTGGGGTGGTATTTATGCCGGCCCTACCAGTAAATTGGTTGTTATTAAATGGACGCATCTTGATTTTGGCGGGGCAGCCTTAAAGGCGCTTCCGTTTACAGGTGCTAACTCATTAAAAGTGGGCGCTCAATACATTTTATATTTCATGAACCCAACCGGAGTGTTCATTATGGAAGACTCATGGATATATGGTTCACCTGATGATGCAACTCGTTTTTATGGTGGTTACTACAATATCATGCGTAACACCATGGAGAAATGCGGCAGCAACGGCGGTGATGGCTTTAACGCTAAAGGCAGTGCTACAGGTAACATGTGCTATAACCTTGTAATTGGTGGCGCTACTAACGGTACAAAAACTGCCAGCGATGGTACTACTGCAGGCGAATGCCAGTTCACCATGTACAACAATACCTATATTAACGATGGTTTCAGGAACAGCGGCGTGTTTGGTGCAAGGAGCGGTTCGGTTGAAATTGAAAACAACTCAAGGGCGCTGGTTTACAATAACCTTATAGTTGATTGTGCATTTGGTGTACGTATTGCAGGCGGCCCGGGCGGCGCTAAAGTTTATCTGGCCGATACTACTTATGATGCCAATTCATTAATAAAACAAACCGCTTACGGTTATAATTTTTATTATGCTGATAATGCGACTATAGCAGGTCAGTTTGTGCCTACTAACATTGCACAGCCTGTAGTTACACATCCACAAGCTACCGATATCCCTAATATGAAGGCGTTCTTAGGCGCAAGCTATACATTTGGTTTAGTTTATGATGGCAGCTCATTCGTTGGACAAAACAACCCGATGTTTGCTAATTTCCCGCTTCCTCAAGCAGCCGGCGCATGGGTAACCCAATGTTCAGTTGATGCATTTAACTTCCATTTACAGGCAGGTTCGCCGGCTATTGGCAAAGGAACAACTACCGCAGTTGCACCTATCACCCAGGGCATACCTGTCGATCCTAACTTTGGTTCAAGCGGCATAACCCTTCCTGGTAAAGATATAGGCGCCTACCAAACAGATGGTTCAGGCAACCAGCACTAATTAATAAATTATTATAAATAAAGGCAGCTACTACAAGTGGTTGCCTTTATTTATAATATCATTTTATAATTGATTTACCAATGAAAATAAAAACAGCAATAGCTTTCTTAATATCGATAGTATTTATGGTTGTGGGATGCACAAAAACAGTTAAAACTACGCCGCCTGTTACAAAAACTACTACCCCTACCGGCCCTATTGTTATTCCCGATCCACTTCCGAATACAGTTGATAAAACCGATACTTTGAAGGTTATGGCTTATAACGTATTAAATTACGGCAACCTTTGCCAGGGAAGCACAGCTACCCTAAATGGTTATTTTAGAACCATTATTCAATATGCGCAGCCCGATCTGTTAAGCTGCGAAAAAATGACTGCTTTTCCTGTAACATCAACTTCGTCTGATAATCTTGCAGCTGTTATTACTGATAGTGTGCTTAATGCTGTATCCAATGGGCGGTACGCGTATGCAACGCCTACTGATCTGTCTGGCGGTAGTAACATGTCTGTGTTATTTTATAATAAACAGAAATTAACCTTTGTAAAAACAGAAACGTTATATCTATATCTTACTGATTTCGACCTTTACAAACTTTATTACAATGATCCTAACCTGGCCATTACTCATGATACTACATATTTATACGTGGTACTGAACCATACGCAATCTGGTACGCCAAGTACAACCCGTGATATGCAGGTATCAACTTATATGGGCGATCTACGGGCTAAATTTGCATATTTTCCTAATCTGATCAATATGGGCGATTTTAATACGGCTAATAGTTATGAAGCCGGTTATCAAAGCATAATTACCTCAACAGACTCTACAAAACGCATGAGCGATCCGCCGTTTTATCCTGATAAAACTGTGAAATATCCCGCAGAATGGGAGGACAATGCAACCGCGTATGCATCAGAATTAACAACATCAACCAGGGCTTTGTCAACAGTACCCAACTCATGTGGTACAAATGGTGGCGCAAAATCCTGGTACGACCATATTTTTATTTCGCCATGGCTGGTTAAGGGTTCAAATTATATATCATATATTCCCAATTCATATGCTACCATTGGTAATGATGGGAAACGTATAGGTGTAGATATCAACAGTACATCGCCACAAGTGAATACTTCGGCGCCGGCTGCGGTGATCAATGCCCTGTTTCAATTCTCAAATAAATATCCTGTGTCAATTAAATTGTTGATAAAAGCAAACAGGAACGCCTACAGTATTGCTGATCCAACCGAAAAAAATTGATCAATACTCATGATAGCTTCATTACCATTAAAAAACAAATAATTCTAATGAAAAATAATTTAAAAAGCATAATAGCGATCCTGTTCTTTATATTGGCGATATGCCCCGGCAAAGCGTTAAGCCAAACCAAAAATAGCGATACAGTTACCAATATAGTATTTACCTCCGATGCGCACTTTGGTATTACGCGTGCAAATTTTATGGGAACTGTAAATGTACCGGGCGCTACTGTGAACGCTGCGCTGGTAAATGAAATTAATACGCTAGCCCGCATTGCACTTCCACAGGATGGCGGCGTTAGCTCGGGAAAAGTTACCGGGGGGATAGACTATTTAATTGAAGGCGGCGATATTGCCAACCGTATGGAAGTACCCATACAAAGCGCGGCAGCTTCGTGGGATCAGTTTGCCGATATTTACATGCATAAATTACATCTCACAGCACATAATGGCAAACCGGCAACTTTGTTAATGATACCGGGCAATCATGATATATCAAATGCCATCGGCTATGCAAAGCTAATGAAGCCTGCTACCGACCCCACATCGATGGTTCAGATATATAACCTGATGCTAAAGCCACAGGTACCCATGACCAATGAAAAATATGACTACGCAAAAGACAAGATAAACTATTCATTCAACCTGAAGGGCATACACATGATGTTCATTACCCTGTGGCCCGATTCGGCTGAAAGGATATGGATGCAAAAAGATCTGGATACAGTTGCGTCAAGCACACCGGTCATTATGTTTACACATGATGAACCAACCAGCGAGTCGAAGCATTTCACCAACCCCCTGCCACCTCATAACATGACGGTTGAAAACAAATTTCAAAACCTGCTTGAAGAAAATTACAAGGAGGGCGATACAGCAGGCAAAGGTACCCACGCTACCGATATCGAGCAGCGTGGATTTGTTCGGTTCTTAAAAGCACATCCCAATATAAAGGCCTATTTCCATGGCAATACCAATTTCAACGAGTTTTACACTTACAAAGGCCCTGATAACGACGTATCGCTAAATGTGTTCCGGGTTGATTCGCCAATGAAGGGTGAAATTTCGGCTAAAGATGAAACAAAACTATCGTTCCTGCTTATTTCATTGAACACCGCCAATCAAACCTTAACTGTGCGCGAATGCCTGTGGAATACCAAACCCAATGATCCAAATGCGCCAATTATTTTTGGTCAAAGTGAAACCATATCATTGAGTGTTAAGTAGGCTTTGCTTTTAACTGGCGTTTCGAGAAGACTGTCACTGCCCGAAAACGCAACTATGCAATGAAGGAAGGCGATATGGAAGAACGAACTGAGATCAGGGCTTTTTTAATATTCGAAAAACCAATTCTTTATAGCTTTCGCCTATAGGTAGTTCGACCTTACTGATCTCTACATCGCTGGAAGTAAAGGCAGTCAAATGCTTTAGGTTAATAATGAAAGAACGGTGAATACGTAAAAAACCCTTATTGGCCAATTCCGCTTCCATATCACTTATTTTATACTTGGTAGTAATTGTTGTTTCAGACGTGACAATTTTAATATAATCCTTCAGGCTTTCCATGTACAGTATGTCATCGGTGTTTACCTTGATGTTTTTATGGGCCGATTTAATATAAAGCGTAGCCTGTTCGTTATTTATATGGGCAGGTGATGGAACCGTCAAATTAGTATTCCGGAGATAACGTTCTATCGCTTTGAAGAAACGGTCGAATGTTATAGGCTTCAATAAATAATCCACAATATCAAGGTCATAACCATCCAAAGCGTATTCGCGGTAAGCGGTGGTTATAATTACTTTTAGTATATCCAACACCGTTACCGAACAAGAGGATGGCAGTAAAGATCAAGACCGCTTATGGCAGGCATCCTGATGTCAAGGAACATCAGGTCTATTTCAGTTCTTTTTAAGACTTCCAGCGCCTTGAGTGCATTAGGGCAGGTTTGGGCTACCTCCAAAAAATCAAGCTGCTTAACATGCTTTTGAAGCAGCGATATGGCCAACGGCTCATCATCAACCAACAAGCACCTTATTTTTTTCATATACTGCTGTTTGATGTTTTAGATCAATGGTCAACCTTACTTCAAAAGATCCGTTTCGTCTGGTGGCATCCAGTGTATAAGCTTTTCCATAAATAAGGTTCAATTGTTTGCGCAGGTTATTGAGCCCTATGCGATCTGGTAGTGGATCTTTACTGCCATCCTCTTGT
>Ga0207019_1033_pt1 | contig 33991 bp, 25 predicted proteins | sample Alteio_BWMinCont_50_FD_153483 | JGI IMG/M metagenome (GOLD analysis project Ga0207019, IMG submission 153483) | Enriched cells from forest soil in Barre Woods Harvard Forest LTER site, Petersham, Massachusetts, United States -... | ecosystem: Environmental > Terrestrial > Soil > Temperate forest >...
CAAGACGAAATCGGTTGCTTCCCCGCCCAATTGCAACCCGAAGCTGCCACCTTCGAGAGCCATCATGGTTGGCGCACCCCACTTACCTTTAAAGTCTTTTCCGCGGCGGCAAGTCATTACACCACGTCCATAGCTGCCGCCTATTCCAAGAGCAAATTTCACGACTGAAGGCAATACGACGATACAGTCGGCTTTATCTAGCACGCTTTGCGGGATGCTGTCGGGCGCGCCTAGGATCTCCTTCATCACTTTGCCTGCATTCTCGACTCGTTCCTGTTCCTTTTTCTGTGCGGCAGCCGGCAGCGCCACTGCTATGAGCAAACCAATTGTGATCCATTTTTTCTTCATGCTACCTCCTTTGACATCTTGAAAGTTGGGCAAAAGCTAGCCGAGGCCATCAATCCCAGAATGCAAGGGCCGTTACCTTTCCATTTGTTTGTCGCTCTTCTCCAGCACTTGTGGGGCACTGTTGGAGCTGGATGTATTGCTCATGGCAAGACAGCCGTCGCGAGTCTACGAACAAAACCAAGAAATCCGCAGCTGTAAGTACTAACAGTCCCTTGTTTTGAACCTGAATATAGGAGGCACTCTGCGGCCAAAGCTGTAGGTCCTGCTTGGATCTAACGGCAGCCGGCCTCCGCCTTGAATAGCGCGTTTACTGTCAGAAATGACAGTTCAGAGAAGAGCTGAATAACTGTTACGTTCAACGCGGCGAGCACTAACTACTCGAGAGGAGCCACGATGGGTGCCAGGATCTCCAAAGCATTGGGGATTTCTACTTTCTTATCATGGTCCGTGGCCTTAATCCTATTGCTCACAGTCAGCAGGCCTGGAAGAGGGTCCGAAGCGCGCGTTGAACGACGCACCTCTAATCCCCCGAAAACGCAAAATCAGACGCTACCGGAATCAGGACCTCAGGCGCCAGATCCCCAGGTGAAAACGGTTCTCGACAAAATGGCGGCAGCCGGCATCACTCGGCCATCTTCTGTGGCAGACGTGCGAAGAGCTTATCTTTTTTATCCGAAGCTGTCAGGAACTCCGGAGCACGTTTTTCATATTGAAGATCGGCAGATCCCGGGGCCGCTAAGTAACATCACAGTCCGCCTTTACACGCCTAATCCAACGAGTGGCTTGCCTATCCTAGTTTTTTTTCATGGCGGGGGGTTCGTGGCGGGAAACCTGGATGCATATGATAATCCTCTGCGTTCGGTGACAAACCGATGCGAATGCATTGTCGTTTCAGTCGCCTACCGACTGTCACCTGAAAACAAATACCCGGCCGCCCCAGAGGATGCGTATGCAGCCACGAAGTGGGTGGCAGAGCATGCCGACAGTATCGGCGGGGATCCAAGTCGAATTGCAGTGGGAGGAGACGGCGCGGGCGGGAATCTAGCAGCGGTTGTTACGCTGATGGCGCGCGACCGTGGTACTCCAAGTCTGGCGTTTCAGATCCTGATCTATCCTTCTCTCGACTTTTCCACCATGAGGCCGAGTTGGTGGGCAGAAACGGATGCCCCAACTGTTTCGAGGGAGGCTAAACGTCAAATTTCGATAGCGTATCTCCCCATCACAGCGAATCTGAGTGATCCTTTCATCGCTCCAATCCACGCCAAGGATCTAAAAAATTTGCCCGCTGCACTGCTCATAACCTACGAGGGTGACAATCCGATGCGGGCGGAGGGCGAAGAATATGCCCGGCGCCTCACGCAAGACGGCGTAGCAGCAAGGGTTTCTCTCTATCCAAACGCAATCCACGGCTTCTTTTTGATGGCTGGAGACCTGGACGCAGGGAAAAAGTGCATCGATGAAGTGGCGACGACGGTAAGAAACGCGTTCAAAAGCAAGCCCACCAGCCCTTCGTTGAAGAGCCTACCCCGGTCTACTCCAAGAAATTAGGATGCAATCATCTCTATTATTGCCTGGCCAGCCCCACGCCATAGTTTCCGTGATGTCATCGGCACTGGTCGAGCTGTGGGCGGTTTCGCCTAGCCCAACTCAATAACGAATGCCCCAACTGACTATGAGCAACTGCGTCGAGATGTTCTTGGTGGGGGCGAAATGATAGCGCGATTCTATATACATCCTGTACGGAGCTTCGCCCACTCTGAATGTGAGACCGACGCCTCCGTTGACTCCGAGAGCGCTCGCATTGGAATGTACTTCTGTCAAGTCGCTAACTATCAGTCCTGATGAACAGTCATACCCCCAGTAAACCCAAGCAGGAATGCAACCGATGCTTGTACCATCCGGAACTGGCCTTGAGAGGCTCGCGGTCCGGTAGTACCATCCGCCACCAGCAATAAAGTAGGTTCCTAGTGCTCTGCCGCGCAACTCCAGCTTGTATCCGCCCGTGAAAGCAAAGAGGTTACCGTGCCCACTGACTTTATTGGTATGCAATGCGACTTGGATAGGTCGCAGAGCCTGGTTTGTCGGGTAAAGCCAATTCCACAGGAAGTCCCCTACAATCGCATGCCGCCGAGTCAAGTTATAGCCCGCGCCAGCGCTCAATCCCAAACCCCAACTGACGTGCTGGGCGATCGGACTCAAAGGCGCGATCAAAGGCATCCCGAGGCTCGTGGTGGCGCGAGGGTTATCGTTTCCAGTTTCTTTTCGAACCTCTTCACGAAGGTACCAAGGGACTTCGGTTTTTTCTTGGGCCCACATGCTGCAGGGAATGGCTAACAGATGGGCCCAGAATAAAATTGTCATGGCACGCTTCATGATGTCCCCCAGAAGGACGATTGCTCATACTAGGAACTTGCTTGTCTTGAGGTAGACTCTAAAGCGGGCGGGAAATCCCTTAGGACTTGTAGCCCACTCACAACGCAGCGTAATTTGCTAGCCGCTTACCCGAAACTGTTAAAAATTACAGGATGATTCGAGGTAGGAGCCACGAACGTGCTGAGGTCGTTGAACTTATCCGAGCGGAGTCTGCCTTCGACTAGCATCGCTTCGGACCTGCCTTCGGATTGAACCTTCGTTCTTTCAGTTCTCCGGTGGCGCTATGTAATAGCCTGGCCTTGCGCGCACCTTCAGATCCTTGTTTTTCACGTACACTTTAATTTTGTGGTATCCGGCCTTGTCTGTGCCCTTGGGCTCGTAGGTCAACGAATACTGTGTGTGTAGTTCCCTGCCAATTTCATCCACGGCTTTTTGCATCGAGATGCCGCCGAATGTGGCGATATGCCGGCCCCCGGTTTGCGCGGCAGCGATCTGAAGAGCGTGACCCTTGATTTGGTCTTTGACATTCCTCGCCGCCCACACATTCAAATTCATTAAGTTTCCGTAGCCATACCGAATGTCTTCAGTGGGGGATATTTGGACGGTTCCAGGCATCCCCGGCTGGGGAAATATGCCTTCCGGTGTAATCATGTGTCTGACGTCCTTTGCTGGTGCCTTCAATTGCGCCAGGGTCGTGGGAATCCCCACGGAATAAACCGCTATGTTGTAAAGCTGCGCTCGCCGCACGACTGATTCTAGTCGCCCATCACTGCCGACGTCGGTCGCTTCTGACATAGCCACTATGACGAGACGCCGTTCCAGCAAACCAGCCACCGACTGCCGCTGTAAATGAGTGCTCAGAAGGTTGACTCCAGTGGCCATCGCATCGAACAGCTTTGAACGCTCCATGCCGCACTTCAAATTACTTATGCTGGTAAGGATGATGTCGTGATCGTTTGTGAACTCTGCCAGATTATCTACGGAATCATTGAAGCCCACCACGGCAGCCTCATCATTCGGGCCCATCAGCGCATCCGCGAAAATGATTCCGGTCTTGCGCATTTCCGTCAGGAGGGGCTCTATGCGCGAACTGGTTTCCACCAAGAAAACCATAGAGAGCGGGGTGGGTTCCAAATCAAGATACATGATTTTCTGTGGTACATCATTGTCGGTGACTCGAAAGTCTTTCGCTTCCAGATTAGAAACCAGTTCGCCTTTTGCATTCATCACAGTAACCGGCACGTTCACAGACAAGACGAGTCTCCGGATCCTGCTCTCTTGAGCTTCTGACGCTGGTCTGTCCGGCTCGCGCATGATTGGTGTGGAAGGAGCCTGGCCTAGAAGAAGCATTGCCGTCGGCATGACAGCAATGTAGACCACAATCCAGAAAATTCTATGCTTGTTCATAAGGCCACCCGTTCCGCCACTGAGGTTCTGATCAGGCGACGCCAGTCCCACGACATTTGTAGAATTTGCTATCACTTCAAGAAACTGTTAGTTCTGACAGCGCGTCGGAGGTGTGCACGTGTAAATCGTTAGTCGGGCAATCAAATCGGCCTACGCGGAGCTTAGATGACTATGAGAAGGAAAATAGTGATAAGCCGCTACCACGTTCTCAGTGAAAAAGACCGGATTTAAGGCAAGTTCGCAATAAATCACGTTCGGGCGTCTAAGCGCTTGCTCAACGGATTCGTCATTCCCCCGGCTTTGATTGTGGTATTGGACATTGGGATCGCGCTCGTATTCTCACACCACAATGGCTCTTTGATTCGGACGGAAGTACTGCTCAATTTAAATGCTTGTCGTTGCCCCGGGGTAATAAAAGATGCTCCACCCGCGTGATTGGGCCAACCCTTCCATCGACGCGGCTGAATACTACGAAGGTGGCATGTTCCGCGAGCTCTCGCAGGTCCGCGCACCCGACAACCTTGGTTGCGTTCCAGCAACGACAACCACCTCGGTCCAGTTCATAATTGCGCAAAATCCGGCGTTAGAAATGTTGTCAGGCGCCGCGAACGCCGATAGCATAGGGTTCTTTTATAGGCCTAATGTCTAGGTTCTTGTGGAGAAGTGATGCCAAGTAAAAGCATTGCGTGGAGACTGGTTTGTCTTCTAGGTTTTGCCTGTACCTTTTGTCTGTCAGTACGAGGGCAGGTTTGGGATTTCTTGGGTGATGCGCAGATTGACCGTACTCGGGATCATGACAGGATCCAGGTCACGCGTCGCGATGGCGTCTTTCACACTATTCAGCTGCGAGTAAGTGGTGATCCCATTTTCCTCGACCGCGTCATTGTCCACTTCGGAGATGGAACGTCGGAGCAACTGGCCGTTGGAGACCGGATCTGGCCAGGAGGAAGAAACCGCGTCATGGGCCTCGCCGGCAAACCTCATGCAGTCGAAAGCGTCGAGCTTTGGTATTACAGGGAGCCTTGGGACCACAACCCCAGGGTGACCCTGTACGGTTCCCAATGATGGCAGGTGTCAAAGTTCCGGGCGAGCCGACTCGAGAGGCTCATGCGGAAATGCGTCCCGCTAAACTGCTGCTAACGAACCGCTTGCCTTGAAAGACGGCTTCCACAGCCCCAATTAGTTCGCTCGCAGCGTCCAATTTGAGGACGTAACCGTTCGCGCCAGTATTAAGAGCTTCTTCCACAACTTCCAGTGAGTCAAAACCACTCAAGAAGAGGATCTTAGAGTAGGAGGCAATTTGGCTGATTTGTCGAGCGGCTTCGATGCCATCGAGCTTGGGAAGGCCGATGTCCATCAGAATCAGCTCTGGCCTAAGGTCACCGGCTTTTTCAACCGCTTCCACGCCATCGGAAACTTCGCAAACAATGCTCCATTCGGGCTTCCTCGTCGCAATCAACGAAGAGACGAAGCGACGCCAGGGCTCAAAATCGTCAGCAACTAAGATGCGGATATTCACGCCGTTGCTTTAGGCCAGCCACGATAACGCGGAGCTTTGACATGGGACCCTATGGAAGCACGATTTAAATGGCACATATTGAAAGCCCAACAGTTGGAAGAATCCCCTCTAAGAGCAGGTAGCCTTATAATGCAAAAGTTTTAAGAATGGCCACGAGCAGATTAGCGGGGCTGATGGGACTAGTCCTCGTAAATTCCCCTATCCAGCCCGTAAACTAGACGGTCAATCGAAGCTCCGAATACAGCACACACACGCAGTAGGGTCGAGACGGTGATCGGCCGGCCGGCCTCGATTTGTTGCCAATGGCGTGCGGAAAAACCATAGGAAATCATATCTTCCTGAGAAAGACCTCGCTTCTCTCTTAACTTGCGGATTCGTTTCCCTAATCGAAGGAAGAATCTCATTTGATTCAAAACAGTCCGCATTCCGCTTGTCCTCGCCTCCTATTGCAATGCGTGCTGTCGCTCCGTGGGCGCGCTTCGCGCACACGTCTCAAAATATGGTCAATAGGAGGCGAAGTCGTTGCTCGAAAGCAATGTTCTTCTACTTCTCTGGCTGGCAATGACTCTGTTCGCTTGACTGGTTGAACGTTTAACGGACCACAACAAAGAGGCGAATGCGCCAATTCTGCACCTAAAGACAGAAGTCTTCGTAAGACCGCTGACTTGGAATCTGCGGAAGAACTCTCACAACAGCTTTAATGTGTGGGGGAGTAGTAGCCTGTTTTTGAGTATACGCTTAGCGGAGGAAGTCCCCTAGGTGCGCGCATCTTGACCTTAATTTTTCTCCATCGTCCATCGTGGGCTTTGTTGCTCGGCCGGTATCCCAAGACGTATTGATTTCTAAGCTCCAAGCTGATCTTTGTTGCGACCTCGGGCAATTCGTTGAGGTTTTCAATGGCGAACACGCGTCCGCCCGTCATCTCCGTGATTTCGCTTAAGAGGGATGGACCGTTGAGCTCTTCGATCGTCCGATTGCGATTTCTGAGAGGATCAAAGATGCCGATGGCATAGAGCTGGGTATCGGCTTCTTTCACTAGCCGCTTGATATCGCTTTCTTGGTAGCGACTATGGTTATCACCGCCGTCGGACAAGATGAGCAAGGCACGTTTGGGGTGGCGTGCACCCCTCATTTGGCTGAGACCTAGATAAATAGCATCAAGCAAAGCCGTTTGACCCTTGGGAACGGTGAGCAGCAGGCGGCTTTGCAGGTCTTCAACACTGTTGGTAAACGAACTCGTCAGCTCGGCGCGCTCATTGAAGTTAACGAGAAAAAACTCGTCCTCTGGATTAGCCGTCTTAAGAAACTCAACGGCAGCCTCACGGGCCTTGCCAAACTTGTCGCTCATGCTACCGCTGCAGTCAAAGATCACTCCGATTGAAATGGGAACGTCCTCGGAAGAGAAGGTGATGATTTCCTGTTCGACTTTGTCCTCGAAGACGCGGAAATTGTCTGGATCAAGTCCCATAATCAGACGATTGTAAGGATCGGTGACAACCACATTGAGAAGAGTCAATTCTACATCTACATGCAACACTTGGGCGGGCTTGGTGAGGGTGCCTGGAACAAGTTTATTGAAATCTTGGGAGCTGGGCCCAGCCTTTTGTTGAGCGGGAGTTGGTGCAGAGAACTGGGCTGCAGCCAGCCAAGATGAATAAAGCAAGGCCAAAGTGAGGAAAAGGATCAAAGTAGAAAAGATAAATGATAAAGGCTTGGGTGTTACGTCGTGTCTCATTGCTTCCTCATCATCAATCTGGGCTTTCGGAGCTCCTCCGGGCATACCCAGGATCGAGGACTGACCCCTGTCAGCCAAGCTATTCTCACGGGGCATCTATTGGAAACTGTCACAACAGACAGGTCGAAGGCTGCAGATGGAGGCTTTCCTTATGAAAACAGAATCTAGGGTGCAAAGTGAATCTTTGGCAGCGACGCAAGGATCTGGGCAAAGCGATACCGCTCGGCTCGTTTCTCGCCGGCGCCTTGCACTCGGGAAGAGGAGGAAGCGATGAACTTTCTCATCATGGTCTAAAGCGCATGGCCTTGCCGAATAATCTTGGACAACGCCTGCCGTTCGTTGGACGATGCTGCGCTGCAATCGCAACCGATGTGCTAAGGTATCCCGGCGATGGCTTTGTTCTGCAGAACACGAACTACTACACGCCGATTCTCAGCCTGCCCTTTTTCAGTCTTGTCGTCGCCGACTTGGTGAGTCTCTCCCATCGCACCTGGTGCCAGCATTCTCGTAAGAGGAATGTGTCCCTGCTGAACAAGGATATTGGTAACTGCGTCAGCGCGGTCTTCACTGAGCTGTTGATTTAGTTCCGTGCTCCCGACGGTTGAGGTGAAGCCTTTCACTTCGATCATATAGCCGTTGATAGGCTTGGCTTTATCGGCCAAGGCCAGGAGTTGGGGCGTGTACTTTGGATCTACCTTGGTTTTACCGTTGGCGAAATATACAGTGACCTCGTCAAAGATGTAGTAGTCGTCGAGCTGGCCGAAGCGAGCAGTGGCGGCCTCAACGGCTGCTTTGTTTGCGGCAATCTTGCCCTCGTGCTCGGTCAGCTTTGCTTGCTGTTGCTGCAAAGCTTCGTTTTGCGCTTTCAGCGCAGCGTTTTGTTTTTCCAGCTCCTCTTCGTTCTGCTGCACTCGTACCTTTGTTTCGTGCAGGCCGGCTTCAATCTTCTCAGCGTCTTGCAGATCATTACCTTTGAAGGAGACGGAAGTGGCTACCAGTTGTTTCTGATCGTTGTAGGTTCCTTCGGCTTTAACCTTGAGCCCCGGGATAAGCGCCGCCATGGACATTTGCTTCCTCCGCGCCTGGAACATTCCCTGCACCTGCCCTACTTGAGTGCTATCCGTCAGCAAGACGTTAACGTCCGTAGAATCTTCAGCCTTTAGAACCATGATCTCCCCGTTTCGTCCTTTGATTACACCCTGAACCTTTACGGACTGCGCAGCAGACGCGGTGGTCAGCAACGCGAAGCTGATGAGCGACACTGCCACAATGTTTATCCTTCTTAAGGAATTGAAGTGAGCCATAACGTTGTCTCCTCTCATTCGGTTATTAGAAAATATCCGTGACGCCCCGAGGACGCAAAAGCACGAAGAAGACCCCTCTCTATTTGTCTTCCTCCAAAACCGGGTTCCAAGATCTGTCCGGGTTAAAGCGCTCCATTTTCTTGAATTCGTTGAGGGTGCCCGGTCCGAAGTCTTTCTCGTAAACGACACCATCCTCGCTGACTATGAAGGTCTTCAGGCCCGTTTCACCGTATTCGGCTGGTGCCGCTACGAGGGCGAAGCCACCAATCATCACGCCTTTCACTACGTAGTCCATTTGGCCGAGAGGGGCCTCCGGCCCCTGCCCTTTCAGAATCTTGAAGAAGTATCCATGGTATGGCGCTGCTTCGGGGGAGTAGCCCTGTTCGATCGCGTGGGCGATCTTTTCGCCAATTGGTCCGCCCCAACTGCCGTCCGAGTTTTGCCAAGCCAGGCCATCCTGTTTGCCCGGGTTGCTTATGATTCGCTGGGCATATTGGTTTACGTCGAAACCTTCGCGCGGCTGGAACGCATACTCGTGTTGTGCTTCTACATAGCCTCGGCAGATATCGATTGCGTCAAGTTCGTCGGCACCGATGCGCCGTTGGAAGAGCTCCTGGCGACCGGCCTTTGCATCGAAGTACCACTTGTCTCCCAATTTCACTAAAGGTACCGGAAAGGGCCAATCTTCGTCGCCCACGAGAAGGAATGCTCGGCTTCCCTTCTTTGGATCTATGGAGACGTTTTTCTTTTTGCGGGCCTCTGCGGCGAAGTCGGAAGCACGCTGACGGTCCTGCGGGTATTCTCCGGTGAAAACGATATCGTCACCATCGGGCCCGAAAATTTCTTCGAGAGCGCGCACGTCGAACTTCTCGGCCGCATCGACGAGTTCATCGGCAGCCTGTTGCGGTGAGGTGAACATCTTGGCGCTTACGCCAGTATGTACAAGGGCAGCTTTAGCAGCGGATTGTCCGGCGGCGAAGAGCACGCGCGCGGACAAGAACACGCATGCGATAGCCACTGCCGCCAAAACGAACTTGACTCTTGGGTTTCCGCATATTCGCTTCATTCCAATACTCCCAACAATTCTTCACACCAAAGACCTGCTTATCTCCTCCGGCCACCGCCGCCCCGGCCACCGGCACGTCCACCCCCACCTCGGGATCCCATGCTGGATGCACCGCGACCGCTATTCGCGCGCGTGCTGGACCCGTTGTATCCCCGAGAACCTCTGGAACCCCCTCCGAATGCGTCGCGGTTTCCTCCGGCACTGCGGGTGAGGTCCCGGCCTCCAATGCTATTTGGCCCCTGTCCGCCGGACCTGTTACCTCTGCCCAGTCCGGCGTCAGCGCGGTTGCTCACGCCGGCGCCACCTCGGTTGCTGGCCAGATTGCCGCCTTGACGGCCAACCTGCTGTTTAGCACCAGCCTGACGGTTTGCAAGCGAGTCGCCGCGCGTAGTGCCTCCAAACCTGTCTGCGGTCGCCCGGTCACGATAGGGCGCGCCGCCGCGATGTTGCGGATTGTGCCTCCAATTGGAATCTCCCCGGCCTCCGCCAACACCGCCGCGATTGGGTAGTTGCGTTGGGCGATTTCCACCGCCAATATTGTTGCGATTACCCCCGCCAATGTTCGAGTTACGAATGAAATTGTTATTGTTATTGATGTTGATGTTGTTGCCGCCCCAGCCGCAGCCCCAGCCCCAACCGCCGCCCCAAAACGCACCCATCATCACTCCCATGCCAAACGAAATCGCCAGGCCGGCGGCGTAGTACCCTGCCGGAGGATAGTAAATCGGTGGGTAGGGATACAGGGGCGCACCCCAAACCACCACAGGGTCATACGAAGGTACATAAACGACTTGGGGATTCGCTTGCTCGATCACGATCACACTTTTGTTCTCGATGACTTTGGTTTCTACTCTTTGTTGTTCTCCCGATTTCAAGTTGCCTTTGTCCTGGGCCTTTTGCCGCATGCGTTGCACGGCATCCATCACGTCGCTTTGCTGGGCCAGAAAGGCGTTGCCTAGGTCAGTGGTCCACTGAATATCGTCTGCCAGACGCTTGACCACATCTGGCAGACCGGCCAACGCCTGAACACCCGGGTCCCAAGGCTGTTTCGCGACTGCATCGGCCAGCGCTTTATCTTTCAGTCCCGAGTTTCTGGCGAGCCACTGCTGGAGCTGAATAATCTCGAGAGGATACGTGGATGCGGCCAACGTTTGCGCCAACAATGGGTCAGGATAGAGCGCAATCGGCGCGACGAGGGAATCCAACTGCTCAGGGGGAATCCTGGGGCCCTGGTCGCTGGATTGCCCAGGAGGTGACGGCGGGAAAGACGCAGATGCCAGCGTGTCGCCCGGCACAATAGCCACTGCAACGACCACAACCAAGACAGTCCGCAGGGTTTTAACTAAGAGGCACGACTCCAGATGCATATCGAGCCGAGCATCTGGCAGTTGCCGGTCTATTTTCGACTGTCAGAACTACCAGTTTGCTGGAACGACGCCAGGGAGCAGATTTGCATGAACTCAGCAGGGTTGAGGTGAGGGCATGAGCTAGCGGTGTGTGTGGTCGCAGGGAATCACAGCGGAATGAACGGAACGGATTGCCTGAAAGACCCGTTGCTTCTCCTCCTCTTGCAAATCAACCGATATATAACCGCATAAAGTGCTTACCTCATATTTCTGAGAGACCGCGGCCCAGAGTTCCTCGACCCTAAGTGCCGCATTCACCTTGCCTTGCGTCCACAAAAAGGGGGCGCACTCTCCGCAAGCAAAAACACGTCGAGTGGCTCCATTTGGCGCTTTGGCAGCTTGCTCAAGAACACTACTCAATACTTTTTCTAATTGATTTGGATCAGGCTGATCACCGACCATGAGGGATGAGAGGAAATCTCCGGCGTCCATAGAAATGTAGCTTCCACTATTGATTACGGCGCCGAGGTCGAAGCCTCGGGTCTGCAGTTTCTGAAGAAGGGCCTGCCGATGAGCATCCGACGCTAAAACGATCACAGCATTGCCGGCATTTAGAACGCCCGCGATAAAAGCAGTGAAGCCATCCAAGAATGATGCATCGCTGGAATACATCTGAAGCTCGTGGAAGTTGCGCACCTGCGAGCGATAGGCGTCCGGGAAGTCGAAGAAAACGTGGCCCACTAATTTAGCACTAATATACCGCTTGCCCTCGATAACCGCATCCACAGCCGCTGACAATTCTCTTCCCGCATCGGATTTGACGATATAGCCCGAGCCGCCGGCCGCCAAAGCTGCTTCTGCCACTTCTGGAGAGCTTTCTTCACTCAAAAAGAGAACTTTCGAGTTGGGCGAGAGGTCACGAATCCGGCGAGCAGCTTTGATCCCGTCAAGTGTTGGAAGTCCAATATCCAGCAGAATTAAATCCGGGCGCAAGGCTGCAGCCCGGTAAACTGCTTCCAGGCCGTCTGACGCTTCGAGGAGAGTCTGTAAGCCGAGCTGTCTGTCGAGAGCAGAAGAGACAAAACGGCGCCACGGCTCAAAGTCGTCAACTGCTAGAATGCGCAGCGCCATTGAGTTGTTTCTAGCGGAGTGCCTACCCGCTTATAAGAACGACATTTGAAAAGGCCTGGCATCGTCGCTCCGAAGACTTGGCTTCGTGATCTCATCAGCTAGCACACCTATATTTACTGATTATAACAGTACTGTATGTGTATCTATGGCAGCAACCTATGAGCCAGCTTCCCCCCCGGAGGCCGTGGATGCTAGGCTAGGACTTGCAATCGTCCCTGTCAATACTGGGATCGAGGTAGTCCGCTTGAAAATCTGTGGAAAAGTGATGCAATCAGAGGGCTGATTGGGGTTAAGTTGGATTCCCCGCAACTCATCCGGCCAAGGCAATAAAAGAAACGCCAAATTTCCAGCGAGAGCCACTGGCAGAAATGCTAGTCTTCAGTCCGCGGCGTCTGTGGGCTTGACCCAATGGGGCTTGGTCATTGATGGATATCGTTCGATGCTCGTAGTTTTTGACATTGTGAAGCGTGGCTCCACCGGCCCCGTCACGCTGGTCACCGGGGCATTGTCAACAGCAACAGCTCTACCTATCTTTTGATTCTCGCTCTGAGCTTGACTGATTACGCGGACTAGGTCCGCGGCTCGGCTTGGAGACGCGATGAGGTCAAAAGCGCCATCATGCACCGCCTCCAAATATTCGTCCCAATCTGAAAGGCGGGAGGTCACGATCAGGTGGATGTGCGGCCTCAGCAACCGCATAATGACAAGGACGTCGCGATAAGTTCCGTCTGCCAAGCCTCGGTCGGCGAAAACCAAATCAATATTCTCGTTGGCTAATACTTCCCTGCACTCGCGAACCGTTGCGGCGCAAAACATTTTCCAGCCCTCTCTGTTTATGATGTCTTTCAGAACATCGAAATTCGTAAACTCCGACGAGACGACGAGTATTTGCATCGGCTTATCCACCTGAAATACCTCCTTAACCTCTTTTCTTCGATGAGCTGTTACCTTGATCGACCTACCGGCGGTGAAGCTCATTCAAACGGGCGCCAAGGAAGACAGTGGGAGCGGCGTTTCACTTCCTCTATGGCCAAGACGCTGGTTTTGGCGATCTCTATGTTGGGACCAGCTTCGAGTCTCATCAGCAGGGACTTCTCTTGGTCCTGCAAAAACATACCGCGAAGGCTCACCTTGGCTGGGCCAAAGGCCAGTTGCACAACCACTTTTTGTCCGATCCACGATTGGAATGCGTTCTGCATGTCAACCCCCCGAGGTGCTCTTTGCCAGCGAGCAGGCAGCATGGGTGACGGCCAGTCCAAGAGATACTGTCAAAAGTTACAGTCGTCTATCAGCTGGTAACCGCTTTGTTCTCGTAAAATGCGTTCGGGCTAGAATGCCTATCTTTATTGGTACGAGTGGTGTTAGCGACCAGGCATGAGAACCACTCTAGGGAACACGAACCTTCGCGGCACTAAGCGGAGTAGGTGTTGGTGTTGGTCCCGTCGGAGGGCCAAAATAGAGCGCGCGAACTGACGCGGTCTGTCCGGAAGCGAGGTCGCTGGCGCTAGTAACTCCATCAAAATTTGTACTGGGGGAACCAGTCGACAGTTGTACAGTCACGGGAAAGGTCAGTCCAAGAAACGAGGGAAAGGATTGCATTGTAAAAGTATTCGGAGGGGCTACGTTGGCTACATTGCCCGTCACACGAGTGAAACGGAGATACACGAAATCTACGTTCGCAGCCGCAAGAGTGGTTCCGGTGCTTGGCGTGAAGGAGACAAGATGCACTGTAAGAGTCTGGCCGGGAGCCAGAACGGAAGCGTCCGTGGCGCCCAGAAATAACGTATTAGGGACAACCAGACCCTTGTCATCCACTTGAAAGGGCTTCGGGCGCACCAAAGTGATTTGCACAGAAGCACCCAATCCCAAATTGCTCCCGATTAGGCTGTTGTTATCTGCTAGGACGAAGTCATTCGTGACAAGCTGGAACTGTGTGGACGACGAAGGTGGCAACCCAACTATGCCCTCGATCCAGTCCCCCGCCGTGATTGCCAGTGGGTCGTATTCCAAGAGAGTGACTGAGCCATCCAGGTTCAGCACCGTATCCAAACTGGCCACCTGACCTTGCTTCGCGCATGTAAACGTACTACCTAGATTGAAAATCACACAGTTGGGAGACACAATCGTTGAATTGTTCGCGATGGCGGTTATTGGGCCTCTAGTGGCCGTTTGAATTGTCACACTCTGTGTGCCTTCATCGACAGACGAAACACTCCCGGTCACATCCTCGATAAAATCCAGCGGCGTTGATGGCAAACTGCTGGGTGCTGGGGGAAGCATCATCGCCGTCAAGACATTCGCCGCACCGAGGTTTACCGAAGTGATTGCTTGGCTCTGTCCGTTCACAGTCAACGCCTTTTCGATATCCACGCTAATAGCGAGACCGATGTTTTGCCCGCGAACGACAACCAGAGGAAACGGGAAGGTTGTGATTATTGGCGTAGCTGGTGCACCGCTTAAGGTGATTACGCTGCCCGCCTCGCACCCCGCCATTCCTTGTGTCTGCCTACAATATGTAACGGCCGGATCGGAGAGACTCACAACCATGTTTGTGTAAGTCCCGACTGGAACACTATTGGACTTGGCGAGAAGCGTACTGTCACTTTGCAGCCGGACAAGGTCCACTTGATACAAATTTGCATTCAGCGGCACATTGACGGATCCGCCTGCCGCGGGAGTCAAGGAGATCCCTTCTACAGTCGTGCGAAAGGAAAGAAGGTTGACGTTGGCGGGAGCCTTCAAAGGAGCAGCGCGCAAAGCTAGCATCAAGGCGGGATTCCCGTCATGGCCTGCCCCAGATCCGCTCGAACTAGTCGGACCGCTACATGATCCTTGGAAAAAAACGATCACTACAGCTGAAAAAGCGCAAAGCTTCCCGAGAGCACAGCAGTTCAATCCGTTAAAAATTAACTTACGAAGCGAAATCACGCTTGCCTTTTCCATCCCAGAACGGAAGCATGACTTTCGTTTCGTATTGCAAGAACTGGCAAAAGTATCAGTTCTAGATTAATCGCCGCTGGGGTTAAGAGATGCTCTCAACCGCGAACGAAGCTTCGATAACCGTGCCCTTTGAAGGCACCGAGGTAATTTCGAGTCTCCCACCCTGGGCCAATACCTGCTCTCGCATGAAAGTCAACCCGACACCTGGGGGGCACGCAGCATTAAAGAGGACTCCATCGTCGGAAACTCTCAATACAACCGTTTTGTTGATCACTTTCAGCACCACAGTAGCAGTTCTTGCGTGGCTATATTGCACGATATTTTGCAGCGCCTCTTGTGCCACACGAAATAAGCACGTTGAAATGTCTGACGGGAGGAGAGCTGTCGCCCCATACTCTGAGAATTCAATCGTGATCCCGAACCGAGCACTAGAGTCTCGGCAAAGCTTTCTTAGGACACGTGGAAGGCCCAGATACTCCAGCATGTAGGGATGCAACTCGTGCGACAAATCGCGAATTCTGTTAGAAATTTCGGAGATCTGGTCGTAGAGGTTGTTGAAAGGCGTCTTCGTAAATACGAGAGACGCAGCTCGCAACTCGTCCAGCTGAAGGCCGACAAGTGTTAGTCGCTGCAGAATGTTGTCGTGCAACTCTCGCGCGATACGGTGATATTCCAGTTTCTGGGCATGAACCAGATTGCCGTATTCTGCGCGCAGAGAGTATTGATCCCGACGTCTTTCTGCAATTACGGCGCTCGACAACAGGAAAGATACGGCAAGTACGGTCAGGAGAAACTTAAGAGACAAAACCGCGAAATCCATGGACTGTAGTCCGAACGGCCCCCGTCCATGTATGGTATTCGAGAGAGAAATCAAAGCCACCGCCAGCAGCGATGCACTCACCCCTCCGGACCCAAATCGCAATAGCGCCCAAATCAAGAGAGGAAGGAGAGCGTAAATGAATGGCCAGAAACTGCTTACAGCGCTTTCCCTGTTAAATACGAGGAGGCTGACGACTACTGCGCTCACCGCCAATGCTGCCACTTCGCAATATTCTCGACTGCTTGCCCTTCGAAACCAAGCAATCCCTTTGACTCCGAAGATCGCGATGGTCGGCACGATCGTTAGATCGGCCACAAGGTTAGATGTTAACCGAGCTGTCCAAAGCACCAAATAGTTTTGACCAAGTCCAGTCAGAATCACCCCTGCGGCATCCAAGAATGATGTTGCAAGAGTCGGCAGGAGGACACCAAAGATCAAGAAAACAATCAATCCGTGAACGCTTTCGAACAACGGCTTGTCCTTCTTGAAGAATTGAACGCCAATGGCGCCTAGCAGAGCTTCGCCCACGTTTCCGACAAACCACGACAGCGCTGAGGCCAGAGGTATGCCTATTCCTAATTGAATTAAGAGATGGGCTGGAAACACCGCCAAAATCAGAACCCACCAGATTCGTCGAGGCGTCAACAAGAAAGCTGCGAGAAGAATTGCATTAGGAGGCCAAAAGGCTGCAATCTGCGATCCGTTGGGCGTAAGCAGAAAGCCAACTTGCGAACCGGCATAGTAACCGAGCGCAACCAGGAGACCGATCGCTGCGCTTCGAAATCCAGAGGAGCTTGTTGAGTTTTCGATTGTGCTAGGAGCAAATAGAGAGCCCATCGCTGTACGCAATCGAAAGAAAGGGGAAACCGCTTCATGGTGTGACATATTTGACGACCTCACTTAAGAATCTAGGTCATCGACTTACCTAGGGCCGTAGTTGCTAATACTTATCATAGAATTCTAAAATTTACGAGGGGTGCCTCCTCACTATCACGTCCCACAGGACTAATTGGGAAATAGACCTTGGTAAGGAGCACCATGCGGAGTCTTCGGGCGGGTTGGCTCTATTCGAATGATCTCGGCATGTGGCTTGCCGCCCAGGGAGTGATGGGCCACCTCAATCTCGGCGGCGCGAAATTCGAGAATGCGCCCACACCCTGAACATTTAACAAACACCCTTGCGAGAAGCGGGGGTTTTGGGCATGGTGGCCAACCCGCAATGATGTACCCTTCAACGCAATGCGGGCAGTCAATGAAGCCGACCGTGGGCATTTAACACCTGGAAGACGTGAAGCATAGCTGTCTCGCAATCAATGTGGCACCTGTCAAAATTGACAGGTGACCAATCCCGAGACGTCGTTATTATTCGCTCATCACAGAGAGAGACTCAAAGGCGGTTTGAGTCGCAAAAACCCGCGAGGCACCGCCAATTCAACCCCAGCGTGAGAGCGTGACCTCTCGCAGCCTCGCGGGGAAAATAGGCTCGGGTCAAGATGTGCGAAATTCAAGCTACGGTCTTGACTTCTGCAATTCAGCAATGAACTACCAGCCAGAGAATTACTGCAACCGCAACTTAGCGACTGGCTTTACGGGCTAACCCTACAGCTATGAGATGAAAAAGCGATTAAACCGAAAAGTAAAGATCGTTGGGGCGCTATTCACATCCAGGGGAGACAAAGCAACCGCCATCATTTGCCAACGTAATTGCTCGAATCAGGTCAGTAGCCAAACGAGGCTTGAGCACATATCCACGGACGCCTACTTCCAGGGCGGCGTGACACGTATCACGATCCTTCTCGACCGTGAGGAAAACAACTCTTGTGGACGGCTTGGCTTCTATCATACGTTTGGCGGCTTCGATGCCATTGAGGACAGGCATGGCAAGATCAAGCACGACGACATCCGGTAGCAATTGGGCAGCGGCGTCCACAGCTGCCTGCCCCTCAGTTACAGCACCAACGACTTCGCAATCGTTGGCAGACAAGAAGTCGCGAACATATTCAAGGACCTGAATGTTGTCGTCAGCTAATAAAACACGTATTCTGGACAAGCGCTTCCCCTGTCGATACAACACTCCCGGTCCGGGAAAGTCTCACACTACTACGGGCGCAGCCCAGGAGGAAAACGCTCCTGTTACCTGCCGGGGGGACATCCTGGGGGCTATGCACACTATTATTAGAGGGGACAGGCGGATGTGTCAACCTGTTAGGTCTCCAGACTCACGACTTAGGGAGACGTAGGTTTCATGTCGTTTCTGGACTTGTCTTTCATTTTGGCGGCATAGACCATCGCTTTGGTCTCAAACAACTCCGCCTGAGCTTTGCGCTGCGTCTTGCTGAGCAGTATGGCATAGACTTTCGCGGCATCAATTAACGCTGGGTAGTCCGGAGGCGAAGACTTTTCCAACATGTCGAGTGCTCGCTGGCAAAACGGCTCAGCCTCAGCATAGTAACCGCGAAATACATCAGCCGCGGCCAATAAAGTAAGAACATGGGCTAGTTCCGGATGTTGCTCTCCGAGTGAGTTTTCCTTGATAGTTAAAGCCTGGGCCAAGAGCGGACCAGCCTCGTCGTACTTTTGCTTTGCGAGATATAGATCACCTAAGTTTTGCAATGTTTGTGCAAAGTCCAGGGACTTCGTCATTGCGGTTTTGTTCCATACCGCCAACGACCGCTTATACAGCAATTCAGCTTCTGTGTATTTGTGCTGCATGTGTTGCACGCCCGCGAGATTGCTTAGAAGTGGCGCTGCGTCGGGGTCGTCCGGCCCAAACTGCTTTTCGCGGATGGCCAGAGCGCGTTTTAGATTCTGCTCCGATGCCGCGTATCTGCCCGCCTTCAGCTGAGTTGTCGCCAAATTATGCAGTAACGTAGCCACGTTCGGATGCTCTAGACCAAGATTTTTTTCATATATTGCTAACGCTCGGAGAAATAATAGCTCCGCTTCCTTATATCTGGTCTCTGAGCTGTAGACTTCCGCCAGATTATTGAGAGCAGTCGCAAATGCCAGATGCTCCGTTCCAAAGGCCTTTTGACGAATCGCCATTGCCCTTTCCAGGAGGCTCTCCGCCTCCGAGAATTTGCCTTCGTTCTGCCGAACGACGGCCATATTACTCAAGATGTTCGCCACTGCCGGGTGTTCAGGTCCAAAGGTCTTTTCCCAAATCGCCAGCGCACGCCGAAAATTGGATTCTGCCTCTGGGTAATTCCGTAGTGTCCTCTGAAGAACTCCAAGATTGTTGAGGGCACTTGCGACGTTTGGATGCTCCGGCCCATACGCCTTTTCCCAAATGGCCAAGGAACGCTGCAGCGCGGTTGCAGCCTCTGAGTATTTGCCCTCGTGTCTCCACACCGTTGAGACATTGCATAGTGCGGAGGCAACGTTTGGGTGCTCCGGACCAAGTGATTCCTCCCAGATGCCAAGCGCACGCCGAAGCAGGGGTTCGGCTTCCGTGTACCTGGCCTGCTCGTTGTAATACATACCAAAGTTGTTTAGTATCGTGGCAACGCCCGTATCGTTTGGTCCGACGATTTTCTGGCGGACGGTTAAGGCCCGTCGAAAGTGTTCTTCCGCCTGGGAGTACTTGCCCAGATCTTGTTCTACCGATGCCAGATTGTCTAATGTTGTGGCAAGGTTGAGTTCTTCAGGTTCAAACTTTTCCCAAATAGCCAAGGCCCGCTTGTAGAGGGTCTCGGCTTCCGAATACTGGCCTTCGCTACTGTACACACTCGCTAAATTATTCAGGCTTGTGGCCGTTAATGGGTTCTCTGATCCAAAAGCTACCTCCCGAATTGCCAGGGCACGCTGGAGGAACGCCTGAGCTTCCGGAAATCTAGCTTCCTCCTGAAGCATGAGGGCCAACTCGTTAAGCGGCGTTGCGGTTTCTTCATGCTGCGCTCCGTGAACTTTCTCTGAAACGGAAAGAGCGCGCTTGTAGAGCAATTCCGCCTCAGCATAGTTATGCCGTCGACGATAAATGCCAGCTAGATTACACAGGGCTTTTTGATGCCGGGGATCCAATTCCCCGAGCTCTGAAACTTGCCGTATTGAATCCAAAAAGACTTTCGCATCCTCGTTATAGCCAGACAGGTAGTGCGCTTGAACTCCCGACGCGTTTTCTGTTTCCGGAATGGGGAGCTGGGCATGGCCACCAAGGGCACAGCAAAACATGGATAGTGGAATCGCGATATGAAAAAGCTTCATAGCCCTGCCTCCTCGGCGTCGGCGAAGAAGCCAAGTCTGCGAATCTTGTCTCTCCGGGAAAACTGTCAGAAATGCTAGCGGGTGGGACTAACGAACATCGTTAACAACAAACCGCGCTTACCTTGAAGGAGACCAAAAGCCATGCGGCCAGCAAACGCCACCGCGCCTGCGCCTACTTACACGTCACGGAGAAAGTTTCGTGCCTCGAAAAGAGTGAAGGTATTTGACAAGAAGAACCTCGTTGCCTTTCTCGCTGTATAGCAGCTCATCCACAAGGTGCTTGGTCAGCAAAACCCCATATCCGCCGGGGCGCAAACCTTGGGCTTCTCGGAAAAGAATGTGCCGGATAGGGTCATAAGAAGGGTTATTAACAGCCGCATGGTGAATCTCATCCAAGGAAAAACCCTGCCCGGGGTCCTTAATCCTGCACATAACGAACTGAGACGTATGCACATATGCCACTTCAACATACTGATTTGGATCGAAATTGCCTCCATGTTCGATGGCGTTGAGCAGCATCTCTCGAAAAGCAGTTGCGACATCTTCTTTTTCGGAGAGAGGCAGATCTGATATTTCCTGGAAAAACTGCACCAACCTATCAGCCGTCTTCTTGTCGCAGCGGGCGATGATGCTGATCCACTCGGGCGTGGCCGAGACAAGTTCGATGCCATCGTCCCAAAGAGGTGCGGTCGTGGCAGAACGCACAATCTCTGCGAATGAGTCGGTCGAAAATGGCGTGGAGAAATAGCTGAACGCCCGTTCTCGAATCGCTACGATCACGTCTGCCGGCGTACTTTCGTCAGTGAGAATAATGAGGCGAACATGTGGTCGGACCCGGCGGATTTTCCTCAACAGGTCAATATCTTCTTTCCCGGTAGATCCTGTTCCAGTAATGATGAGATCGAAGGGCCTTGCCTCGAGAAGCCTCAACGCGGACCAATTGTCCGGCGCATGCACAATGCTCCACTCTTCTCGGCTCAAAACGCCACACAGCGCCCCGCTCACCTGGGGCACAGCATCAACTATGAGTGCAGACTTAAGGGGAATGGGCTGAGTTTGTAAATGGACGGCAGAGTCCACGGTACTCTTACACCACTCGTACATCCTTCAGAAATTAGTCGAATACCTAGCTTTCACCGCCACGACCGCGTTTGGAACGTTAAACCCCGCTTTCCAATCCGCGCCTGGCGACATCGGAATGGGCCCGCGCCTTACAACTCGCGAATCATTCTCTTCATCGGGCTGTTTATACGCTCCACAAACGTGCGCCGAAAGGCGGCGGTTCGACACTGTCAGTTTTGACAGTTCGCGCTGGCTCGCATCAGCCCCACTCTAATGATTCGCACCGTTTTTGGCTGTTACTTTTGACAGTTCCGCGTTCTAAACCAGTTGACTAACGTCCAACCAATGCGCGCGAACGACTAGCCGATGTTTTAGTTGGAAACACGTGGAGAGCCGTCATGAGTACTGCACCAAAAGCAGCGCCCGCTCGAGTGGATCAGTTCTTTACCGTCACAGAAGCTCGATTCGATCGGTGGCGCTCGCTGCTTCAATCCGCGCGTTTGTGGGAAGCTGCCGCGAGCCGACAGCCTTCTGAAAAGGAAAAGCACCAGACGTCCACGTCAGCCTCCTTTCAGGAACTGCGGCAGTGGGAGGATTTTTTTGCGTATCCGGGACAGGTGCTGCTAGCAACACTCGGCGAACGCATCGGCTCCGGCTATGCTGTGGCAACGGCTCGTTTGGCACAGTCCATCAGTACTGCTCTCATGACGCATTCCTATCGCAGCAGTCTTGCGGATTGGGAAGGCGAGGAACAGCCGGCAATAAGTTTGTCCGATCGGGTACCTGGCACTGGGGAAGAAGTACACTACCGCCCCTATTTCGAAGTATTGATAGTAAGCCCTTCTTCGTCAGCAAAATGGGTGGATCTGGCACAAGAACTGCGCAAATTGCGTCGGCCACAGGACAAGTTCATCTACGAGCCGGTTTTTGTAAGCAATTTCGAAGACGCTGTTCTGGGAGCCATTCTCAACGGCAGCATAGAATCGGTCGTTATCTATGAAGGGATTTCTTTCGCTTCATCGCATTACAGTCCAGTCTTGCGTGAATTTCTGACCGCACATCTTGGCGCCAGCAACATCGATAAGGACACAGGTCAGTATGCTCTGGCGCTTGCGCAAGGATTGAAGCAGCTTCGTCCCGAACTGGACATTTTTTTCCTGAGCGACCGGGAACCGGAGAAACTTGCGGGCGACGCACGTGGGGCTTGCATCCGCCGTGTCTTCTATCAGGTTGAGGAGCCTCTCGAACTTCATCTAAGCATCCTCGACGGGATCGCTGACAGGTATATCACTCCCTACTTCGACAATTTACAGAAATACGCGCAAAGGCCCATAGGCACGTTTCACGCCCTGCCTGTCGCAAGAGGCAAGTCGATTTTTAAGTCGAATTGGATTCGCGACATGGGCCAGTTCTATGGACTAAACCTCTTTCTTGCGGAGTCCTCCGCAACCACAGGTGGCCTCGATAGCTTGCTTGAGCCCACTGGAAACATCAAGGTTGCGCAGGAAAAAGCTGCCCGGGCATTCGGGGCGGACCACGTCTTTTTTGTCACCAACGGCACTTCCACCTCGAACAAAATGGTCGAGCAAGCCCTGCTGGCCCCTGGCGACATCATGCTGGTCGACCGAAACTGCCACAAGTCTCACCATTATGGAGCTGTGATCGCTGGTGCGTTTCCACTTTATGTGGAGGCTTATCCCCTTACGCAGTATTCCATGTACGGAGCAGTCCCGCTGCGCACAATTAAGAAAGCCCTGCTCGACCTAAAGACGGAGGGAAAGTTAGACCGGGCCCGCCTCCTGGTGCTCACAAACTGTACCTTTGACGGACATATTTATAACGTTGAGCGCGTCATGGAGGAATGCCTCGCAATAAAGCCCGACCTGGTATTCCTTTGGGATGAGGCATGGTTTGGGTTTGCCAGATGGAGCCCTTTCTATCGTCGGCGAACCGCGATGGGCGCCGCAGCAATTCTGGAGCTCAAATTCAAAGATCCGGCTTACCACCAAGCATACAGAGAACAGGAGAAAAAACTTGGCTCAAATCCAAGTGATAAGGCGCTCTTGGAGACCCGCCTCCTCGCCAACCCGGACAAGGTGCGGTTGCGCGTGTATCAGACAAACTCGACGCATAAGTCTATGTCTTGCTTACGGCAAGGATCGATGGTGCTCGTGAAGGATCAGGACTATCACACGGTAGAAGAACAGTTTCACGAGGCTATTTTCACGCATGCCTCCACGTCACCCAACCTTCAAATCATTGCCTCGCTGGACGTCGCGAGACGGCAGATGGAGCTCGAAGGATATGAACTCGTTAATCGCGCCATTCAGTTGGCCCTTGACGTTCGCCGGGAAGTGAACTCGCACCCCCTGGTCTCGAAGTATTTCCGAGTGCTAGGTGCCGACGAGATGATTCCCGCCGAGTTCAGGAATTCTGGATTCGTCGACTACCTGACGACTGGAATGAATTGGGCAAAAGTGGTGGCGGCTCTCAGGGAAGATGAATTTGCACTCGATGTCACACGTCTCACGCTTGTTTGCGGCTCCGCCGGATTCGACGGCAACCAGTTCAAGAACATGCTGGCAGCTGATTACGATATCCAGCTGAACAAGACTTCGCGAAATAGCGTTTTACTGCAAACAAATATCAACAACACGCGGAGCGATATCGCTCAACTCATTAAAGTCCTTGTCGAGATTTCACAGGGAATCGAAAAAAAGCTCGCGGACGGCGGGAGCGCGGCCCAACAGGCTTTTGCCGCGCGCGTGAAGTCTCTCATGACGGATGTTCCTAACCTTCCAAACTTCACATGTTTCGTCAGCCGTTTCCGCGAAAACAGTTCGAGCATGACAAGCGAAGGAGACATGCGCTCAGCATTCTTTGCCGCCTATCGCGAAAAGCAGTGCGAGCATATAAAACTTTTCAGCCCGGAGATCGACAAACGGCTGAAGGATGGCCCGGAGTTGGTTTCGGCGAACTTTGTGATTCCGTATCCGCCGGGGTTTCCCATTATGGTCCCGGGCCAGGTCATCGACGCCGAAACCATTGGATTCATGCGCAAATTGGACGTCAAAGAAATTCACGGCTACGGCGCTGCCCTTGGTCTGAAGTTGCTAAACCCGGCCTTTCTAAAGGCAGAAAAGCCACCCAGTCCTGAGGTTGCGAACACGCCAAAGACTGCAAAACGGAAGTCCGCAGCGGCTGACTAGTGTCCGTGCCCCCAGCTGTGAGATCCCTGAGCAGGTTGATAACGAGGAGTTGAACAATGGCTATCTTGACTTGGTTTGCGGCGACCCTCAAGCAATATCCGGAGATCGCCATCTTCCTTACGCTCGCCATCGGGTACTTTTTCGGTAAGTTCACCTTCAAAGGCCTTGGCTTGGGGTCGGTTACCGCCACCCTGCTGGCGGGCGTCCTGATCGGTCAGATCGGGATTAGCATCTCACAGCCTCTCAAGGCGACAGTTTTTCTGTTGTTTTTGTTCGCAGTCGGCTACGGTGTCGGGCCACAGTTCGTCCGCGGTGTTGCCAAGGATGGCGTGCCGCAAGCCCTCTTCGCCGTCGTCCAATGCGCCCTGTGTCTGGCAGCCCCGGTCATAATCGTCAAGCTAGCCGGCTACGACCTCGGCTACGCAGCAGGGTTTTACTCCGGGTCGCAGACGATCTCCGCGGCGATGGGCCTCTCGACCGACGCGATCAACCGGCTGGGTCTGGCCACCGACCAGGCCAAGAAACTACTCGACTCTATGCCGGTTGCCTACGCCGTGACCTACATGTTCGGGACCGTTGGCTCGGCGATCGTGATCGCCCTGCTTGGCCCGTTCCTGCTCCGCTTCAATATTGCCGCGGCGTGCAAGGACTACGAGGAGAAGGAGGGCGGCAGCAAAGAACTTGGCGGGCCAGGCACGGCTTGGCATCGATGGGAAATGCGTGCGTTCCGTGTGCGGCCGGGTGCCAGAGTCGTCGGTCTCCGTGCCGTCGAGGCTGAGGCGCTGCTCCCGCAAGCGCGCATTTTTGTCCAGCGCCTACGTCGTAACGGGGTCATTGAGGAAGCGACCGCGGACACGGTATTACGTGAGGGCGACGTGGTGGCGGTTGCAGGCGCTCGCGAGGCGCTCGTCAGTATTATTGGCGAACGCGCAAAGTTGGTGGCGGCCGCAGGTGGTCGCAGTGCGGTCGCGAGCGTTGCTGAAGAAGTATCGATAGAGGTCGACGATCCCGAATTACTGAGCGTTCCCGTGGAAGGCGTCGACATTTACGTAACCAACAAAGCAGTCGATGGCAAGACGCTGGCCGAACTGGCTGGGCTGCCTGGGTCGCGCGGCGTGTTCCTGCGGAAGATCACGCGAGGCGCGACCGCCACTACGATCCCCATCCTGCCAAACACGCAGCTTTACCGTGGCGATATCGTCACCCTCGTCGGGCGGACGCAAGACACTACGGCGGCCGCCAAACTGCTGGGAGCCGCGGACCGGCCAACGGATGTCGCTGACGTCGCGTTCATCGGCGCCGGGATTACGGTCGGCGCACTGGTCGGTGCGCTGGTTTTGAAAGTGGGCGGTGTGCCACTGACACTGTCGACTGCGGGTGGCGCGCTCATCGCAGGGCTCGTGCTCGGGTGGTTTCGCTCGACGCGCCCGTTCTTCGGAAGAATCCCGTCGCCCACTGTTTGGTTCATGAACTCGGTCGGCCTCAATATCTTCATCGCCATAGTCGGCATCTCCGCCGGCCCGGGCTTCGTGAACGGCTTGCGGACGCAGGGCATCAGCCTGTTCCTCTGGGGGGCTCTAGCGACAACGGTGCCCCTCGTAATTGGCATGTTTATCGCCAAGTACATCTTCCGCTTCCATGACGCGCTTACACTCGGCATCGTTTCCGGAGCGCGCACAACAACGGCTTCGCTCGGCTTGGTCTGCGATATGGGCAAGAGTCAGGTACCAGCTTTGGGTTATACCGTTACTTACGCTATCGGTAACACTCTGCTTACGATTTGGGGCATGGTTCTCATCATGCTTCTGTCGTGACGTCATTCTGAAAGGGGAAAATCATGGACCTAGTGAAGCTCCGCAAGTTCGAGACGTTGGGGCCGTTCGAGATTAAAGATGAGCTGATCGCCCTCGCCAAGAAGACCTCGCGAACGACGCAGTCGGCATTCCTCAATGCCGGCCGCGGCAACCCCAATTGGATCGCAACAACTCCGCGCGAGGGCTTCTTCCTGCTCGGTCAGTTCGCGATCACCGAAAGCAAGCGCGTGATGGAGCATCCCGCCGGTGTCGGCGGCATGCCGCAGTCGCAGGGCATTGCGAGCCGTTTCGATGCCTGGCTTGCCAAGCATGCCGACATGCCCGGCGCGTCCTTTCTCTCGGCGATGGTGCCGTTTGCGATAAAGACGTTCGGGTTCGCGCCGGACGCCTTCGTCCACGAACTTGTGGACTCGATCATTGGCGACAATTACCCGGTCCCCGACCGCATGCTGGTCCACAACGAGCGCATCGTGCACGAGTACCTGATGTGGGCGATGTGCGGGAAGCCGCGGCCGGCGGGCAAGTTCGACCTCTACGCCGTTGAAGGCGGCACGGCTGCGATGTGCTACATCTTCAAATCGATGAAGGCCAATCGCCTGCTGCATCCCGGAGACACGATCGCGCTGGGCACGCCGATCTTTACACCGTACCTTGAACTGCCCCATCTGGAAGACTACGGGCTGCATTTCATTACCATCCAAGCCCCACAAGAGAACCGCTTTCAGTTTACGGACATGGAACTCAAGAAGCTGGAAGATCCCCAGGTCAAGGCTTTCTTCCTTGTCAATCCCGGAAATCCAACGGGCGTCGCAGTGAGCAAAGAAGTCATCGCCAAGATCGCAAGTTTGGTAAAGACGAAGCGTCCCGACCTAATGATCCTGACTGACGACGTTTATGGAACGTTCGTGCACGATTTCCGGTCTTTGCTCGGCGAATTGCCGCAGAACACCATCGGCGTCTACTCTTATTCCAAGTATGTCGGCTGCACCGGGTGGCGCCTCGGCGTCATCGCGGTCCACGAAGACAATATTTTCGACAAGATGATCGCGAAGCTCCCGGATTCCGATCTGAAAGCGCTCGACAAACGGTATGGCACGCTGGTCCTTGAGCCGCGCAAGATCAAGTTCATCGACCGCATCGTGGCCGACAGCCGAGACGTAGCCCTTAACCACACAGCTGGCCTCGCGCTCCCGCAGCAGGTCATGATGAGCCTGTTCTCCCTTGCTGAGATGATGGATGGAGCCAAGGTGTATCAGAAGGCATGCATGGAGATCGTGCACCGGCGCGCCAAGGCAATGATTGAAGGTCTCGGCATCGAAGTCGTCCCGAACACGCTGTACAACGCTTACTACGGTCTGATCGACTTCGAGTTCTTTGCGCGCAAGAATATCGGCGAGGACGCCGTCGAATACCTCAAGAAGAACGTCCACCCGCTCGACCTCGCCTTCCGACTGGCCGAGGATCACGGGATCGTGCTGCTGAACGGCGGCGGCTTCGAGGCGCCAGACTGGTCGTTGCGTGTGTCCCTGGCCAATTTGCCCGACGAAGCGTATGAGGAAATTGGACGCGGTGTTCGATCGATCGCGCGCGGCTACCGGCATGCCTTCGAGGCTTCGAAGGGCGCCGAAAAATCTAAACAAGCGGGCGCGCGATAGTTCGCCCTCATGCTGCCGCGTGCCTTATCAGCAGCCTTAGAAGCTGACGCCAGAGCCCAGCGATGAATCCTTCTCGAAGCGTCTCTGACATGAGCGAATAGGACTACATATGGAGTGGCTAGCCCGTGTGTTCACAAAATACCCAGAAATGGCTGTTTACCTGGCCATTGGTATCGGGTACATGATCGGGCGGCTGAAGTTTCGTGGTGTCGGATTGGGGGTAGTGACCGGTTCCCTGCTCGGAGGCATTCTTATTGGTAATTTTTTTCATGTGCCTGTCTCTGACCAAGCAAAGGCCATGCTGTTCTTGCTGTTCCTTTTCGGAATCGGATACTCGGTGGGGCCTGGCTTCTTTAGCAATCTCAAGGGAGAGGGCTGGCGTTGGGTAGTGCTCGGTGTGTTTGTTCCAGTCATTGGCCTCATAACCGCGTATATAGTGGCGCATTCCTTGAAACTCGATCCGGGATACTCGGCTGGCATGCTATCGGGGTCTTTGACGGAATCGCCCGCGATCGGCACTGCGAGCGAGGCGATCCGGGGTTTGTCGGTGCCTGATGACCAAAAGCAGCAATGGATTGGGCACGTCGCTGTTGCGGACGCGATTTGCTATATCTTTGGCACTCTGGGAGTGATCCTGGTCTGCGGGACTCTGGGACCTAAACTGCTGCAGATCGACTTGCGTGCGGAATCGCGGAAGGTTGAAGAGAAGCTGGGAATCAAGCATTCCAAGTCCGGCGTGTCTTCAGCTTGGCAGCCTATCAGTTATCGCGCGTATACAATTCGTCCAAATGGTTTAGTCGTCGGAAAGACAATCGCGGAGACAGAGAAGTCCGTGCCCACTGCGCGCCTTTTTGTGGAACGAGTTCGGCGTAGCGGCGAAATTTTCTGGCCTCTCCCTACCACTGTCCTGGAGGCGGGAGATACAGTTGCCGTTCTTGGACGAACGGAAGCCTTGATCAATCTCCTTGCTTCGTCATCTACGGAGGCAACTGATCCGGAACTGCTCGAGATCCCTGTGGCTTCCTATGGGCTTTATGTTACGAGCAGGAAAGTTGCCGGAAAGACTCTCAGCGAGGTAGTAGAAGGTATTGATGAAGCTCGCGGTGTGCTGTTACGTGGCATCACGCGGGGCGATCAAGCAATCCCTATAGGGCCAGGCACGATCATCGAGCAAGGCGATACCCTGCAAGTAACCGGCTCAGAGGCAGCAGTCGAAAGGTTGGCTCCGCTGGTCGGTAGAGTAATTAACCCGACGGAAGAAAGTGATTTTGTTGTGCTGGGTACTGCGATATTTTTGGGCGTCCTGGTCGGGGCCATCCTAACGATACCCATAGGACGCATGAGAATAGCCCTGGGCACCAGTGTGGGAACTCTGCTTGCAGGCGTTCTGGTGGGATGGCTGCGATCGGTGAAGCCCTGGTTCGGGAGGATGCCCGACGCTGCGATCAGTTTCATGAAATCCATAGGCTTGGCGGCTTTCGTGGCCATGGTTGGGCTCAAGGCAGGTCCCATCTTTATTAGCGCCGTGAAAGAATATGGCTACATCCTGTTTCTTGGCGGCATGGTTGTGACGCTTGTGCCGCTCATCGCAGGCCTTTTCCTCGGTCACTATCTTCTGAAGTTAAATCCGGTGCTATTGCTTGGCGGACTCGCAGGGGCCCAAACAATGATCGCGGGCGTCGCGGCAGTACAAGAGAAATCCGACAGCCCGGTCGCTACTCTCGGATACTCTTATACGGTAGCGTTCGGGCACATCTTGCTCACGACTTGGGGCACCATCATTGTTTCTCTTATGACATAGGGGGGACGCGCGGGGATAAGTGACCCATTGGATCACGGTCATTTCCTCGATAACTCTTGTCCAAGACAAGCTTCTAAACAGCAAGCCGCGGGGTCTATTGCGACCTCAGCGACTTCGAAAGACTGATCAAATTGTGAGGTGCTACGCGTATGGTGCCGCCGCGTGGGCTATCAATATCGGATATCAGAAAGAACGCAATGGACACGACAATCGGTACGATCAGGAGGGTGCGCCAATCCCTTCCATGTGCACCATAGCCGATCAGCAAATTGCAACTGACGGCGATTGCCGTCATCATTCCCCAGGCTGCAACTGGGATACGATTCCACCAAGCCGCCTGCGTGTATCCTTGTGAATTCAGCACGTCGTTCATACCGGAAACCACGAGGGCAACCACGGGCGTAGGATGTGCCTCTGCCGCCGGCCGCACGGCAATCCACAGCTCGCTTTGCAGTTGGATTGTTTCCGCATCGATCTTCGCCAGGTGACTATCGTCGCGAGTCGTGTAGAACAACACGCGCTCGTCGAGATACCTCAATAGAAGATCACGCACCTTCGCAGCATCGTCCGACGGCAGGAAATCCGCTCGCACATACTCTGTACCGATTGCGTTGGCTTCCGCCTCCTCGTAGTTCTTGCGCTGGTCATACCGGCTAATGGCCATAGAGAAGCTAAAGCCGATAAGGAGACCGAGAAGAGTCAGGGTGGCACTTAATACAACATCAAAATCGTCCTGCTCTTCTCCCTTTAAGGCATGGACTTTGGTGCGAATTGTGTCACCAATCAAAGCCGCCAACAGCAGAACAATGAAGGACAAGGCAAACACGAGAAGAGGAAAGTTCATTAGAACCATAAGCTCCGGCTATTAGGGCCTTCCCAACCAGGAGTATTGCCAAGCCAGAGAGACATTCTGGAAGTTCCCTCCGTACTTGATATAAGCCCCATTGCTGTAACTGAATTTGATCGACTGATGTTTGCTTAGGGGGATCGAGGCGGTTCCGCCGAGCCGTGAATTCTGCTGAAGAGTACTGGGGTTTTCTACTCCATTTAGGCTTGTAGTGCCGCCAAACCAATAATTGCCATCGAGGGACACCCACAACCGTGGTTTGAAATCATAGCTGAGGTGTCCTTCAAATGAGCCAATAGGACTCTGCGTCTGAGTGTTGGTTCCCGGAGAGAACTGATTGTGTGAAAAGAACTGGGAGTTTGTCGTGTATAACCAAACTCCCCCGTAGGCATCCAGAATCCAGTGCCCCCAGCGCTGAGAATAGCCAAGCTCTGGTTTGAAGGCCCAGCGGTTCGTACCGAAATTTATCAGCTTCGTTGGGTCGTACTGACCTGTTTCAGGCACGAGCCTGAGGCTGATGCCTAGGATCGTCTTCTGCCGCCATTTCATGAATTCGGCGACGTTCATTGCACGGCCCCCTATCAGGTTCACCGAGAATCGGAAACTGGCCGGCAAGAGGCCCGACCGGTACGCACGTGTTTCTGCGTCAACAACGATTCCTCGGAAGTTCCCAACCCCATACGGCAAAGAGGCAGTGAAGTTTGCTGTACGGCCAAAAAAATTCAGTGAACGAGAATAGTTAAAAATAGCGACATGAGCCCTTGCAGTTGCGCCCGTGATTGGCGCTGTTCCTTCAAAAAGAAGGTTCCCGTCAAAAAAGGAATAGGTCAGCGTAACCGCATTGGAATGAACGGGTGTGATGAGATAGGCCCGCGGGGCGAGGTCCTGTGCACGGCAAACGTCGGCTACGAGATAGACGCTAAGGAACACTGCGATATGAAAACGCCCCTGCACTCGAGAATCTCACCATCGAGAAGGTTAGGAGCCGAAAAAGAAACCGACATCTGTAAGTATTGACAGTTCATTCTTTCTTCGCCGACGAAGAAGGTGTTGCTTAGCTAAAGACGGAAGGCGATTGACACAGCAAGTGCCAGAGAGTGGTGAAGCTTTGGCTGAATGAGTTTTTTGATGAGGGCTGCGGCCCCTCGGATGAGCCCAGGGAGACAGCAACCATGGATAAGAGTGCAGAGGCGACGCGTCTTGAGGAGGCGCGCGTTCAGGGTCTGCCATGGCGAAAATGGGGACCCTATCTGAGTGAGCGACAATGGGGCACAGTCCGCGAGGACTATAGCGAGTGGGGTGACGCGTGGAACTTTTTCACCCACGATCAGGCGCGCTCGCGCGCCTACCGCTGGGGCGAAGACGGCATCGCCGGCATTTCCGATGACAAACAGCGGCTCTGCTTCGCGCTGGCCCTGTGGAACGGGAAGGATCCGATTCTCAAGGAACGGCTCTTCGGATTAACCAACAGCGAGGGCAACCACGGAGAGGATGTGAAGGAGTACTACTTCTACCTCGACAGCACCCCAACCCACTCCTACATGAAGTATCTCTACAAGTACCCGCAGGCGGCCTATCCCTATGCCGATCTGGTGGAGACGAACCGCCGCCGTTCCAGGGACGAAATGGAGTATGAGCTGCTCGACACCGGGGTTTTCAATGAAAACCGGTATTTCGACGTCTTCGTGGAATATGCCAAAGACGGTCCGGAAGACATGTTGGTGCGAATCACGGCAGTCAACCGGGGACCGGACGCGGCAGAACTGCATCTCTTGCCGACGCTGTGGTTCCGCAACGACTGGTCGGCGTGGATTGCAGCATCCAACAGGGCTGCGGAGAAACCAATCCTCAAGCAAATCGAGGCCGCGGCGGGCACGAGCGCGGTCGCGGTAACGCATCCGCTGCTGGGCGAATACATCTTTTCCTGCGAAGGCGATGTGCCGCTGCTCTTTACCGAGAACGAAACAAACCATGAGATGCTTTTTCCCGGGCAAAAGCAAAAGAACGAAAGCCTCCACGTCAAGGACGGCATCAACAACTGCGTCGTGCAAGGCAATCAGGGTTCAGTGAACCCTGGCAAGCAGGGCACCAAGGTCGCAGCGCATTACCATATCATTGCTGGCACCGGTCAGACCAAATCGATTCGCCTGCGCCTCTCCAGCAGTTCTCCGGAACGGAAGGGCAAACCCTTCGGAAAGCAATTTGATGACGTCTTCACGGACCGGCTTCGTGAAACCGATGAATTTTACAAGTCGATCACGCCGCCATCGCTGGGTGAAGACTCGGCCAAGGTGATGCGCCAGGCCCTCGGCGGCATGCTCTTGAGCAAGCAGTTCTTCTTCTTCGACGGCGATAACTGGCTCGATGAGCACCACTCCAATCCGCTCCATACCGGATATCGAAATTCCCGGAACTCCGAGTGGTACCACATGCTAAACCAGGACATCATCTCCATGCCCGACAAGTGGGAATACCCCTGGTACGCGGCCTGGGACCTGGCCTTCCACACGCTCCCGCTCGCCATCGTGGACCCTGACTTCGCCAAGCAACAGATGGAACTGATGCTCCGTGCCGCTTACCTGCACCCTAATGGGCAGATGCCTGCCTACGAGTGGAACTTCAGCGACGTGAACCCACCGGTCCACGCATTCGCCACCCTCTTTCTGCACCGCACCGAGCAGGCACTCCGCGGCGAGACGGACTTGGATTTTCTCAAGTTGACATTCAATAAGCTCTTGCTGAACTTTACCTGGTGGGTGAACCGCAAGGACCGCTTCGGCAAGAACGTCTTCGAAGGAGGCTTTCTCGGTCTCGACAACATAGGCGTCTTCGACCGCAGTTCCCCGCTGCCCACCGGCGGCCACCTGGAGCAAGCGGACGGCACGGCCTGGATGGCCCTCTTCAGCCAGAACATGCTGGAACTGGCGCTCGAGATCACCCTCCACGACCCAACCTACGAACCCATGATCATGAAGTTCGCCGAGCACTTCTACTACATCGGTTCGGCGATGAACAAGCACGGTCAGGACGGCATGTGGGACGAGGAGGATGGCTTCTACTACGACCTGCTGCGGCTCCCCGACGGCAGCTCTCAGAGGCTGAAGGTGCGCTCGATGGTAGGGCTCCTGCCCCTTTGCGCCACGACGGTTACCGAAAAGTCGATGCGGGAACGCATTCCGCAAACCATTGCTATGGTGCAGGAACGCCTGCGCCGGATTCCCGAACTCAAGGAAACCATTCACCCCACGGGCGTGGGACATTACGGGGTAGCCGAACGCGGGATCATGGCCCTGGTCAACCCAGACCGTCTTCGCCGGATCCTGACCAAGATGCTCGACGAGAATGAGTTCCTGAGTCCCTACGGCATCCGCTCGCTTTCCAAGTTCCACGAGCAGCACCCGTTCGTCTTGA
>Ga0207019_1034_pt1 | contig 33233 bp, 30 predicted proteins | sample Alteio_BWMinCont_50_FD_153483 | JGI IMG/M metagenome (GOLD analysis project Ga0207019, IMG submission 153483) | Enriched cells from forest soil in Barre Woods Harvard Forest LTER site, Petersham, Massachusetts, United States -... | ecosystem: Environmental > Terrestrial > Soil > Temperate forest >...
CAAACCTTCCCTTGCCAGCGGCTCATCATCAATAATTACACAGTTGATCATATTATTCGGCTATTAATTGTGTGGATGGTGATACTTCCAGTTGGGCCAATTGCAACTTTAGCTCTACATTAAAACTTTCCGGATTTTGTTGAATATCGAGGTGATATTGACCGGGGTAGATCAGGTCGAGTCGGCGCTGTACATTTTTTAAACCGATGCCGCCGTAATTGATCACTTCGGGAGCATTACTTCCGGCCGTACTGTTAGTGACAGTAAAATGAAGCTGCATCCCGGTTACGGACAGGACGATACGTATCCAGTTGGACTGGCCTTTTTCCTTGGATACATGCTTGAAGGCATTCTCCACAAAGGTCATCAGGATAAACGGGGCGATGCCCGTGCCCTGTGCATGAGCTTGGTCTATATCCAGTTGAACAGCTAAGTTTTGATTTTGGCGGAGTTTTTCCAATTCGATAAAATTCTCCAGGTAGGCTATTTCTTTATCCAATGCAATCTGCTGATCGTTGCATTCATAAAGCTGGTGCCGAAGCAACTCCGAGAATTTGGCCAGCGAAGCCGAGGCCATATCCGGGTTTTTGTGTATCAGGAAAAAAATAGAGTTGATACTGTTGAACAAAAAATGTGGATTGAACTGGTATTTCAGGAATTTTAGTTCGGTTTCCAGTTTTTCTTTTTCCAGGGCCTGGTGCCGTCTTTGCGTTTCTATCCAGTTTTTGGCCAGCTTAATGCTCATCCCCAGGGTAATTGCGGCTATGGTGTTTTTCAAAGGCTCTTGCCTTGCCAGTTGATAAAAACTGTTCCAGTTATTGGTAAGGCCAAAAATATTTTTCGCGTTGCTGCCGGCCAGCCATGCGCTCAGGTAATAGCCTGGAATGATCAGGAACGAAGAAGCAATGATGGTAAATGCCAGGAAAAGGAGATACCACCCATAGCGCCCTTTTTGCAAATAACGGGGAATGAGGAAATATAGGTTAAAATAAACGGCAAACGCCGGAAAGAGCACATAGAAGAAACACTTGACCGCATAAACGGAAAAGAAATATTCCTGGGCGGCCTGGTAGAGACTGCCGATCTCCAGCGACCATAGCAGGTAACTATACAACAACCAAAAAGGGATGTGGTAAATTTTGTATTTGAAAAACCAATTCTGACGCGATACAGGTGCCATAATTCATAAAGTTAAGTGTATTTCATTAATATCCGCAGAGCGCTGTATAAGTGGTTGGTTTTAATTGACGAAATGCAACAAGCCAGGTATAAGCGGCAGATCTGTCCGTTATCATCGCCAAAAACTCACTGATCGTACAATTTCCTACGGGTCGTCAACCAGTTTCCCCAGTTCATCAATCAGATTTCCGTGCATCGGTTGCCTAAGCTTCCTTTGGGTATGAAACCCTTAATATTCACCCTTTGCATCATATTCATAGCGGCTATTGCGCACAGCCAGGTAAGTGGAAAACTCACCGCCGCCGATGGCAGCCCGGTAGCCTACGCCACCGTAACCTTATTAAAAAGTAATGATAGTACACAGGTCCGTTCGGCAACATCGGATGATAAAGGCATTTTTAACCTTATCGCTGTTTCATCCGGCAGCTACACCTTAAAGGTGAGTTGCGTAGGTTATTTAGATTATACTTCGCAACAAACTATTCCGGGTTCAGCCTATGATGTAGGTACGATTCAGCTCAAAGGCGCAAAAAATCAATTAGGCGAAGTGGTGATCCGGTCAAAAAAGCCATTGGTGCAGCAGGAGGCAGGGGGATTGGTTGTAAATGTACAGAACAGCATCCTCACCAAAGGCAGTTCCGTTTTGCAGGTGCTCTCGCGTTCACCTGGTGTTATTGTCGATCAACAAACCAGCGCCATCAGCCTGAACGGGAAAAGTGGTGTGATGGTGATGCTTGATGGCAAATTACTGCGCCTGTCTGCCGATCAGGTGGCTGCCTTACTGAATGGCATGACTGCTGATGATATCGATATGATTGAATTGCTCACCACACCGCCCGCCAAATATGATGCGGATGGCAATGCTGGGCTGATCAATATCGTCACCAAAAAAAATAAGAAACCCGGTACCAGTGGTTCGGTAATTGCCTCGGCCGGTTACGGTAAAGGTGATAAAGCATCTGCCGACATTGATCTGACCCATAATAGCGGTAAAGTAAGCCTGCATGCTTCATATAGCTACTACCACGACCACAGCTATGCTTTGCTACTGGCGCAAGGCACCTCAAATGATCCAATAATTGGCGGCCGCAATTACTTTCATTACAACGGTCAGGGTAATACCGTATCCGATTACCAGGGGCTTGGTGGTGGCCTGGATTACCATGCAAACGCTGCAACTACCATCGGCGGCGGTGTTTATTACAGCATCAGCTCCAGCCAAAATAGTAGCCATAACTTTGGCAATTATGCATTGACCGATTCTAACCTGGTGTTCGATTCGCAACTGGTCGGCACCAGTCATACCTACTACCTGCATCCCAGCCTTTACCTCGAACAAGCCATCAGTAAAGATCAAAAACTCAATATCAACCTGGACTATTTTGGACACCGTAGCAACAGCCCTACACAGGTACAAAGCAACTTCAGCGATAGCTTGTTCTCGCCGAATGCGCGTAACGTGGCGAATTCCGGCATTCATGTATTTGTTGCGCAGGCAGATTACAGCAACTCTTTTAGCAAACAGCTGCAATTGGAAACAGGTGTAAAAAGCACCTATACGCGCAGCCAAAGCGTGGCCGCAATTGAAAACCTGGTAAATGGCCAGTGGGTACCTGTTGGTGCAGGTACTTCCAACAACCTTTCAACCCGTGAACTCAGAGCTGCCGGTTATGCCATACTGAGCTGGAAACCCGATAGCCTCACCAGCCTGTCGGCAGGGGCCAGGTATGAGTATTCGAGTAATACTACCGATCATTCGCTTAACGCGCAATACTACGTCGACCGTAAGCTGGCTAAATTGTTTCCTGATATTTTTCTCAGCCGGAAACTGAATGCGACAGATGAACTGCAATTATCTTATACCGAACGTATTACCCGCCCGTCCTTTTCCGACCTGGCTTCTTACGTTTCGTATAACGACCCTACTTCTGTTTTTACGGGGAACCCTGCCCTGAAGCCTACGATCACCCATAACTTAAAGTTGGCTTATAACCGGCAAGATTATTTATTTTCCATTTTATACAGCCGTGATACCGACCCTATCGAGGGTGTGCAGGGCGTGCCCGGCCCCACCAAAGGCCTGGTTTACCTGATGCCCGAAAACGCCGACTGGCAAAATAACCTGACTGCGCAGGCGACCATTCCGGTAAAGCTAACAGCCTGGTGGGAGATGAACTATAATTTTATTGGCGGATGGCACCAATACCATATCAGCTATTTCCCCGGATTGCTGGTGAAAGGTTATTATAGTTATTCCTTGAATTTTACCGAGAGTTTTAAACTGCCCCGGCTTTACGCCATTGAACTCTCCGGTTATTATAATTCTTCATCCTATGGCAGCAATAGCCGCTCAAATGGGAATGCGATCGTTAACCTGGGCTTTAAAAAAGAGCTTAATAACAACAACGGTAGTTTTCAGTTAGGCATATCCGATGTTTTTAGTGCCAGTAATTATCGCGCCCACAGTGGCCTTTTAATCACCGATGCCTTTGATAGTGATGTTCAGATCAGTTACCGGGCTGAATCTTATTTTCGCCCTATTATTAAGCTATCTTATTCACGGTCTTTTGGCTCAAACAGCAAAAAGGATACCCACAAAAATGATGGGACAAAAGAAGAGCAGGACCGGCTTTGATATAAGTAATAATTGATTTAGCTTCATTACTTTTTTGTCGCGCGAATTATCGCCGGGCTGTCGCATCAACTGTTAAATCTTGGTTAAATATTATATTTTCTGTAACGACTGCCCGCCTTTCCCGTCTACTACCAAAAAAACCAATGAAAAAACTTTTACTGTTAGCGTTTTGCTGTTATTTATCGGCCACGGTTATAGCACAAACAACACCGCAGATGCTAACGGTTAAAGGTATAGCTGTCGACTCGCTCACCAAACAGCCGGTAAGTTATGTTACCGTTGCTTTGGAAGATCCCGGAACAAAAGCGCCCATAAAAAGCAATTTAACAAAAGATGATGGTTCCTTTCAGCTTAAGGCCAACGCAGGCAAACCCTACACGCTGGCTTTGGTTTTTGTAGGTTATTCGACCAAAGAAATAATTATACCGGCTACCGGGACAGATGTAAACCTGGGTAATATATTGCTGCGGCCATCAACCAAACAATTAAAAGATGTTGCCATAATTGCCGCAAGGCCGCTGATGAAACAGGAGGTTGACCGTATAAGTTATGATGTAGCGGCCGACCCTGAAAGCAAATCACTAACCGCTTTGGATATGATGCGCAAGGTGCCATTGTTAACCGTCGACGCATCCGACAATATCCAGCTTAAAGGTAGCGGCAATTATAAAATATTGGTGAATGGTAAGGAATCAGCATTGCTGGCAAAAAACCCGTCGGATGTGTTGCGTTCCATGCCCGCTACTAATATTGTGAAGATAGAGGTCATTACCACGCCACCCGCAAAATACGATGCCGAGGGCCTGGCGGGTATCATCAACATTATCACTATAAAAAATGCCGACCAGGGCTATAACATAGGTATCAATACCCGCTACAACTCTATATGGGGGCCGGGGCTTAATATTAATACCACGGTAAAAGAAGGTAAATTCGGTTTTTCGGGCTACGCGGGTTTTGGCAGGCAAAACAAAACGAGTAACCCCTTTACCAACACACAAACTTTTTTTGCCGATCAGTCGGTTTTGTCACAGTCGGGCACAACAGCCTATACGGGTAACTATAAATATGGCGATGGCGAATTTAGCTACGAGATCGACAGTTTGAATTTGTTAACCGCATCAGTAGATTTTCAAAGCGGTGCAAACGACCAGCAAAGTTTGGGTCTTACCAAAACCAAGGATGCCAATTATAATATTACGCAGCAATATCTTCAAAACAGCTTCAATAATTCAAACAACAAAGGGGTTGATGCTGCCATAAACTACCAATTAGGCTTCAAAAAAAGTAAGGACCAGTTGCTTACCCTTTCATACCGCTACAACTATTCGCCAAATGACCAGAATAACCAGAGCCTTTTTTCCGATACCATAAAATACACACAGCCAAATTACCGCCAGTACAATAATTCGGGTAACAGGGAGCAAACCATACAGGTTGATTACGCGCAGCCTTTCAAAAAATTTAGCCTGGAAGCGGGTGGAAAAGCCATTTTCAGGAATAACTTCAGTAATTTTTCGCTAGATACCTTGGTTACAAATAGTAATGAATATCAGCCTAACCAACAGCAAACCAATGATTTTAATTATCATCAGAACGTTTACAGCTTGTACAACTCATACCAGTTAAAGCTGGATAAATGGACAGGCAAAGCCGGTTTGCGTTTGGAAGAAACTACCATCAATGCCGATTTTAGCTCGGTAGGCAGTAACCTGAATACCAGCTATAATAACTTTATCCCATCGGTATCTATACAACGGCAGTTAAAAAACAGCAGCATCAATTTTGGGTTTACCGAACGTATACAAAGGCCCGATATATCACAGCTTAACCCTTTTATAGATCAGTCGAACCCGCAATTCATAAACACAGGTAACCCCAATCTTAAGCCCGAATTAAATCATGTTTTCGAGTTGAATTATAGCCGTTTTTCTACCGGTTCAATTAACATTGGGCTTAGCTATTCGTTCTCAAACAATTCCATACAAAATGTAAGCAGCCTTAAGCAGCAGAAAATTAACGATACTATTGAAACGGTTACTTATACTACCTACGAAAACCTGGGCAATAACCAAACCCTGGGCTTAAATGTTAATACCAATTACCCACTTACAAAACAATTATCGCTTAGTATTAATGGCTTACTTAACCGTGTTTGGTTAAAGGGTTATTACAATGGCGGCCAGTATTCAAACAGTGGGTTTGTGGGTAATATGTTTTCCAATATCAGTTACAAATTTCCAACGGGCTATCGCATAGGTACCAATACAGGCTTTTTTAGCGGCAATGTGAATTTGCAGGGAAAATCAAGCTATTTTATTTTCAACCAGTTTGTTTTCAGTAAGGAACTGCTTAAAAAGGCCGCCAGTGTATCACTCGTATTCAATAACCCTTACTCCAAATATTGGTCTGGAAATTCCACTACCCGCACCAATGATTATTACCAGGTTACCAATTATAGCCAAACATACCGTAGCTTTGCAATTAGGCTTAGCTATAAATTTGGCAAGCTGAATAGCGACATCAAAAAGAACCAGCATGGTATTGAAAATGATGACACTAAAGGCAGTACAAAGAACAACGGCAATCAATAATTTATGAAGGTTTACGGTATCACCAATTGCAACACAGTTAAAAAAGCACTCGACTGGCTTAAAGCCAATAATGTTGACTATGAATTCCACGACTTTAAAAAGCTGGGCGTAAGCGAACAGAAATTAAAGGAATGGAACGATAAGGCAGGGTATGAAAAGTTCCTGAACAAACAGGGCCTCACCTGGAAAGGCCTTGATCCCGCAATTAAAGAAAGTGTAAAAGGCTCAGCCGAAGCATTGCCCTTGTTACAACAAAAAACCAGTATGATAAAAAGGCCTGTTATTGAAGACGGAAATTTTTTATTTTTTGGTTTTGACGAAGTCGCGTACCAGCAGCATTTCAACAAATAGCAAACAACTTTCGGCATTACAGGTTATTTTATTATTGATCCTAAGTAACAATTAGTTTACCCACGAAACTTATTGCCTGTTTTATATTATTTTAGCCCGACTTTTAACTGACCATAAATGAAATTTAAACTTTTCGCCGGGTTGTTACCGGTTTTAATTACTATTGCCGGTATTTGCCAGGCTCAAAATTCAGATACACTTGCAAGCAAGTATAATTACCGCGATGCATTTGGCCCTTTTTTTTATTCAAAAAATGGGAATGAATACCGCGCTGCCGATGGCCAACCCGGCCCTAAATACTGGCAAAACCGCGCCGATTACCAGTTAGCAGCAACGCTTGACGATAAAACCAACCAGATAACAGGCTCCGAATTACTTACTTATACCAACAATAGCCCGCAAAAACTTGGCTTTTTATGGATGCAGTTAGACCAAAATCTTTTTAAACGGGATTCGCGTGGTACAGCCATTGTGCCTTTAAGCGGGAGCCGCAACTGGGGCAAAGGCCAGGTGTTTGATGCCGGCGACAAAATAAAGTCGGTTACGGTGGATGGTGTGAGCGTTAAATATTTGATAAACGATACCCGTATGCAAATATTTTTACCGAAAGACCTGCAACCTAACGGCGGACAGGTGAAAGTAAAAATAGAATATTCGTTTATATCGCCTGATTATGGTTCCGACCGTATGGGCGTTGTTGATACTAAAAATGGTAAGATATTCCAGGTAGGGCAGTGGTACCCGCGTATGTGCGTATATGACGATGTAATGGGATGGAATACCCTGCCATACACCGGTCCGGGTGAATTTTATTTAGAGTATGGTGATTTCGACCTGATGATAACCGCGCCTGCCAGCCATATTGTGGTAGCATCGGGCGAATTGCTGAACGCGAAGGATGTGTATACACCTGAGCAGCTAAAACGCTGGGATGAAGCTGCCCAAAGCGAGAAAACGGTAATGATACGCAAAGCTAAGGAAGTTACCGACCCGGCATCGCGCCCGGCCGGTAAAAGCATGCTTACCTGGCATTTTAAAATAACCAATGCCCGCGATGCATCATGGGCATCGTCGGCATCATTTATGGAAGATGCCGCCAAAATGGACCTGCCAAGCGGAAGAAAAGCGATGGCCATTTCAGTATATCCCGTTGAAAGCGCGGGCGACACCGCCTATGGACGTTCGACCGAGTATGCTAAAAGATCTATTGAAATGAACTCGGCCAAATGGTTTGAATACCCATATCCTAATGCTACTGTGGTAGCCGGTATTACCAATGGTATGGAATATCCGGGTATTGTGTTTTGCGGTGTTAAGGATAAAAAGAAATCGTTATGGGCAGTTAACGATCACGAGTTCGGTCATACCTGGTTCCCGATGATCGTAGGCTCGAACGAGCGTTTATACGGCTGGATGGATGAGGGCTTTAATACCTTTTTAAATACGCTTACAACCGCCGACTTCAACAAAGGCGAGTATGCGCCCAAAAAGCCGACCGATATGCATCGCATGGGTGCCCGTTTAACAGATCCCAACCTTTTACCCATACTAACCGAACCGGCGAACCTGCCCGAAAAATATACAGGTACGTTGTTATATTTTAAACCAAGTACGGGCCTTGTTTTGCTACGCGAACAGATCTTAGGCCCCGAGCGTTTTGACCGTGCGTTTAAAACTTATATTGAACGCTGGGCCTACAAGCATCCTACACCCGATGATTTCTTCCGCACTATTGAAAATGTATCGGGCGAAAGCCTGCAATGGTTCTGGAGGGGATGGTTTACAAATAACTGGCGACTGGATGTAGCAGTAACCGATGTAAAATATGTGAATGACGACCCGCAACAAGGCTCATTGATCACCATTCAGAACCTGGATAAAATGGCTATGCCTGTTACGCTCGAAATTAAAACCAAAAGCGGGGCCACCAGTCGTTTGCAATTGCCGGTGGAGATATGGGAACGCTTTAGCATCAGGACATTTAAATATCCTTCTACTGAAGAGATACGATCGGTAACTTATGATCCCGATAATGTACTGCCGGACTATAACCCGGATAATAATGTTTGGAAAAGTAAATAATAAAAGAACCCGGTTGAAGCCGGGTTTTTTGTTGACCAAGAGCAATGAGTCCGCTAGATATTAACTTGCGAAGTTTAAAAAACTTCGCAAGTTTGTTATTTAACGAGAAGCCTCATTAACAAATTTACGAAGTTTATAAAACTTCGTAAATTATTAGCAAATTGATAAAGAGCTTCGTTATTAGAAACAAAAGATATCTTATATTACCCACAATGAACCCCATCCACATCGAACAAATACGCCACGAGCTTACCTGGAAACTACGCCAAAAGGTGTTGTACCCACAGCATCCGTTGAACGAAATGCAAATGGACGAAGACACTGATGGCTATCACTTCGCCGCATTTGTTGACAACTACATTGTGGGCGTCGTATCACTATTCAGAAAGGATGACGGTTTTCAGTTCCGCAAATTGGCGGTTGAACCATCGGTACAAAACCAGGGGATAGGCAGCAGCCTGCTCAATTATATAACTGATTTTGCCAAAAACGAAGACGGCAAAACGCTGTGGTGCAATGCCCGGGTCACGGCTATTTCCTTTTATATCAAACATGGTTTTGAGCATACCTGCAAGCTCTTTACGAAAAATGGGTTCGATTACGAGATACTCGAAAAAAGCCTATAAGCCAAAAAAAGGCCGGCATGCAACACACAAACCGGCCTTTAACCAAACTAATTTTTGTAACAACTAAATTCTTACTTGCTGCAAAGTAACCGCTATGGTATTAACTAAATGTTAACAAAGCAATAAAGTTGCACTTGTTGGCTTTCATGCACAGCATTATCGGTAGCTTTATTATATTTGCCTGCGGCCGAATTGAAAAACCCGCCTTATGAAAAATGGCTAAAAAAAAATCTGAAACTCCGAAGCATATACCTGTTGTAACCGAAACCTCACTGGCTTTTTTTGAAACCTATATCAATAACCCATCGCCAACCGGCTTTGAGTGGACCGGCCAAAAATTATGGCTGGATTACATTGCCCCTTATATTGATGAGCATTACGTTGATAACTATGGCACCGCCGTGGGCATCATCAACCCAAAGGCCGAATACAAAGTAGTTATTGAGGCACATGCCGATGAAATTTCATGGTTTGTAAATTATATCACCAGCGATGGGTTAATATATGTTATTCGCAACGGCGGCTCCGATCACCAGATAGCCCCATCAAAAAGGGTGAATATCCATACCGATAACGGCATTGTAAAGGCTGTTTTCGGCTGGCCCGCCATCCACACCCGTTTAGGCGGTGAGAAGGAAGAAGCGCCATCATTGAAAAATATATTTTTGGATTGCGGCTGCATATCCAAAGAAGAAGTAGAGAAAAAAGGCATCCACGTAGGTTGCGTTATAACTTACGAAGATGAATTTATAGTGCTTAACGACCGCTACTATGTAGGTCGTGCATTGGATAACCGTGCCGGCGGTTTTATGATAGCCGAAGTTGCCCGTTTATTGAAAGAAAACAAAAAGAAATTACCATTCGGCTTATACATTGTAAATGCCGTACAGGAAGAAATTGGACTGCGTGGCGCCGAGATGATAGCCCACCACATTAAACCAAATGTGGCCATAGTGACCGATGTTACGCATGACACACAAACCCCGATGATAAGCAAAATAACCCAGGGCGACCTGGCTTGCGGCAAGGGTCCGGTAGTATCGTACGCACCCGCGGTGCAAAACAACCTGAATAAATTACTGATAGAAACGGCGCAAAAGGCCGAAATACCGTTCCAGCGCCAGGCATCATCGCGCTCAACAGGTACTGATACCGATGCGTTTGCTTATTCAAATGATGGTGTGCCATCGGCATTGATATCGCTGCCGCTGCGTTATATGCACACTACGGTTGAGATGATCCATAAGGAAGATGTGGATAATGTGATACGCCTTATTTATGAATCGTTGCTTAATATTAAAGCAGGCCAGGACTTTAGGTATATTAAATAAACTGTTTTAAAACAATTTGCGTATAAATGTTTTTCTTCATTAGTATATTTCAAATTAAAATGTCATATTTACAGTTATAAACTATCCCCCATAAAATGAAACCAACATTATTAATACTGGCCGCCGGTATGGCCAGTCGCTACGGTAGCATGAAGCAGGTTGACGGCTTTGGCCCAAATGGCGAAACCATTATTGATTACTCAATTTATGATGCTATTAAAGCAGGCTTTGGTAAGATAAGCTTCATTATCCGCGAAGAATTCCAGGATAATTTTAAGGCTATTTTCGAACCTAAATTAGCCGGCAGGGTTGAAACTGATTATGTTTTCCAAAGTTACGACCTTAAACCGTTTGGTATTGATAAAGAAATTGAGCGTGCCAAACCATGGGGAACAGCCCATGCGGTGCTGGCAGCGCGCAACCAGGTAAAAGAGCCTTTTTGCGTTATTAATGCCGATGACTTTTATGGTTATGATTCATTTGAAAAAAATGGCCAAATTCCTGACTGAAGAAGCCGCTGATGATAAATATTCATTGGTAGGTTACCAGGTAGATAAAACCTTATCTGAATACGGTTCGGTATCGCGCGGTGTATGTAAGGTAAATGATGAAGGTAACATGGTTGAAATTAACGAGCGCACCCAGGTGTATTTTAAACCTGATGGTTCGGTAGTTTATGAAGAAGGCGGTGTTGAAACCCCGCTGCCGAATACTACCCGTGTTTCGATGAATTTTTGGGGCTTTACTCCGGCGGTTTTTGAGCAAAGTTTGCCAATGTTCCAGCGTTTTGTTGAGGCTAATGAGGACAAACCAAAATCAGAGTTCTTTATCCCTTTAGTGGCCGATGAACTGATAAAAAGTGGTACGGCTTCGTTCAAAGTTATCCCAACCGCTTCAAAATGGTTCGGCGTAACTTATAAAGAAGATAAACCTATTGTGCAAAAATGTATATCTGACCTGGTGAATAGCGGTGTTTATCCGGAAAATTTGTGGCCGTAATTGTCTGAACCAGAATTTTCAGAATTTAAGAATTTTCAGAATAATATAAGAATCCCGCTTAAGCGGGATCTCTTGTTTTAATTGCTCCGTAGGAGCTATATGTTGGTAGCAAATTTCTATAGTTATTTTTTTGTGCCGTAGGTACAAAACTTATCAGACATTCCTGCAGTTTGCGTTAGCGATGGGAGCAGATACCGGCCAGCGCCTAATGCCTGCAGGCGTATAAGCGTACAGCGCGAGCCCCGATAACTATCGGGGTAACGCCCCCGCCAAGTTGCATACCTACGGCATGCTAAACATTTTATATTTAATTAGCTACCAACATTTTGCTCCGCTGGAGCAAGAATGACACTATCACACTACAACATTTCTTTCACATTACCGGTATCGTTCCCGAAGAATTATTACATTTGGTTACCAATTATTAAAAAATGAAACGTTATCTGTTTTTACCCGTTATCCTGTTAATAATATTTTCATCAAACCTGTTTGCACAACAACATATGGATACAGAAATTTTAGGCAATGCCGAGAGTGTAAATAAGAACGATAATGTGCTGGTGATAAAAACCAAAGAGGCAGAAGCGCGCATATGGGTTTACAGCCCGACCATCATAAGGGTAAGCATCAGTAAGCAGCATAGTGCCGACAGCTCGTTTGCCGTGGTACAGGAGCCTGCGGGCGACCTGCAATACAAGGATAATAATGACAACATAGAAGTAACTACATCAGCACTGAAGCTGGTGATCAATAAATCGCCGCTGCGGTTTAATTTTTATACTGCCGATGGTAAAGTTTTAAGCGAGGACGACCCGCGTTTCGGCACCAATTGGCAGGGCACAAGGGTAGTGAATTACCGCAAGCTATACAGCGATGAAAAATTTATTGGTCTGGGCGAGAAAACGGGCGACCTAAATCGTCGCGGCAGCTCTTATGTAAACTGGAACAGCGATGTGCCTAACCATGGCCCAACCAGCGACCCATTGTATGAAACCTTCCCGTTTTTTGTGGGGATGCACGGCGGCTTAACTTACGGCCTGTTTTTGGACAATACCCACAAAAGTTATTTTGATTTCGGCGCTTCGACCGACGATACCATGAGTTGGTTTGGCGCGGATGGCGGCGATATGAACTATTACTTCTTCGGCGCGCAAACAGTGGCGCAGATAATTGAGGATTATACATGGCTAACCGGCAGGATGGAAATGCCGCCGCTGTGGAGCCTGGGTTATCAGCAATGCCGCTGGAGCTATGCCAGCGCCACCGAACTTTTAGGCATTGCCGACAGGTTAAGAAAAGATAAGATACCCGCCGATGTAGTGTATTGCGATATTGATTACATGGATCACTACAAAATTTTCACCTGGAACAAGACAACTTTCCCCGATCCTAAGGGGATGATAGACAAGCTGAAAAGCATGAACTTTCATTTGGTCACAATTGTTGATCCGGGTATAAAGGTTGAACCGGGCTATAAACAATATGACGAAGGTGTTGCCAATAACTATTTCGCAACCTACCCCGATGGTGAGAAATATATCGGCAGCGTGTGGCCGGGCCGTTGTCATTTTCCCAATTTTACGGATAAAGCTGTGCGCGATTGGTGGGGAGCATCGTTCACAGCCCTTACTGAACCGGGCGTAGAAGGGTTTTGGAATGATATGAACGAACCCGCTGTGTGGAACCAAAACATGCCATGGATGGTGAAATTCGGCAAATATTATATGCCCGAGATAAGGAATGCTTACGGTATGCAAATGGCGGAAGCTACTTACGAAGGCACTAAAAAAATATTGGGTAACAAACGCCCGTTCGTGCTTACCCGCGCGGCTTATTCGGGCACGCAGCGTTTTTCGGCAGTGTGGACGGGGGATAACTCGGCCTATGATGCCCACATGCTTTTAGGGCAGCGCATGGTGAACAGTTTGGGCATAACCGGCATGTCGTTAGTAGGGGTGGATATCGGTGGCTTCACCGGCAACCCTACGCCCGAACTGATGGTGCGGTGGAATTCGCTGGGCGTGTATACGCCCATGTTCCGCAACCATGCCGCCAAAGGCACCAAATACCGTGAGCCATGGAAATGGGGGAAAGCGAATGAAGCCATTATCCGTAAGGACATTGAGCAGCGCTACAAGCTGATGCCATACATTTACAGCAGTTATTATCAATCGCACAAAACGGGCCTGCCTGTGAGCCGTACGCTGGCTATAAACTATACGCAGGATGACAGTATCTACAGTGAAAAATTCCAGAACCAGTTCCTGTTTGGCGATGCCATAATGGCGGCCCCGGTTGAAAGCACCAAACTGATAGCAGACGTTTACCTGCCCAAAGGTGAATGGTACCGCTTAAGTTCCGACCAAAAATTTAAAGGCGGTAAAGTAATAAAGGCCCCGGCCCCGCTAACCGACCTGCCTGTATTTGTTAAGGCCGGAGCCATTATCCCTATGCAAAACCTGGTGCAAAGCACCAATGAAAAAGGGGACGGTATATTGAAGATAAATATTTGGTACGATACAAAAGGCAACTCGTTTACTTATTATGAGGATGATGGCTCATCATACGATTACCAAGCAGGAGTTTATTATAAACGCGATATTAATTTTGATCCTTCAAAAAATATGATCAGCCTGTCGGCTGCGGAGGGTTCTTTCACCTCAAAATATAATAAGATAGAATTGGTGCTGCATGGCTTCAAGGGAAAGCTAAAAACCTTTGAAGTGAATGGTCAGCCTGTTAAGCTATACCCTAACATAACCGATGGCACGGATTATGCCACTTTTGTGAATGATGCTAAGGTGATAAGTGTAAAATATTAAGACCGTTTCCTCAAAATATTATGTAGAGACGCCATACCTGGCGTCTCTTTTTTATGCAATGAGACGCCAGTATTGCGTCTTTATATTAATATATGCCAAAGATGTAACTCGCTTATTATGTGCAAAATAGTACATATGTGTTATTGATAACCCTGCCAAAACGGGGCAATTTTATATCGGAACAAACAGATTAACTATTTACCATTTATCTTAACCCACGATGAAACTGATCTTACGCATCATCACAATGGCCTTGTTAGCCATCCCGGTTTTAGTTACAGCATGTAAAAATGAGTTCACCCCGCATATTCTACGACCCGGGCCTGTTATCAACCCCACACACCTGCACTTAATTCATTAAATGATAAAGTGCTTGATGCGACCAGATCAAACGCAAAGCCAATGCGCTATTCAAAATAAACAGGTTAGTTGGGTGTGAAGGTCCGGTCTGGAAAAATTCCAGCCGGGCTTCACTCTTTTGGTGGTACGCCTGTATAAAAATATCTTAGATCCTCTCGCAGTACCATGAAAACAAAAGCCCTGCCGGAATTTCCGACAGGGCTTTGTATTATTACTCCCCCTTTAGGGGGTTGGGGGGTATTATTTCACTTCTTCAAAGTCAACATCAGTAACATTGTCAGCATTTCCTTCAGCGTGTGCTTCCGAGCCGCCTTGCTGTCCGTCAGCGCCTGGTTGTGCCTGGCCTGCATCTGCAGCAGCTTTATACATGTCTTCTGATGCAGCAGTCCAGGCAGTATTCAACTCGGTTTGTGCAGCTTCGATAGCTTCAAAATCTTTTGCAGCATAGGCTGTTTTCAATTTTGTTAAGCCTTCTTCGATCGGCGCTTTTTTATCAGCAGGCACTTTGTCGCCATATTCTTTCAGCTGTTTTTCAGTCGAGAAGATAAGGGCATCGGCAGCGTTCAGTTTTTCAACTTCTTCTTTTGCCTTTTTGTCAGAATCAGCATTTGCTTCAGCTTCTTCCTTCATCTTTTTAATATCAGCGTCAGATAAACCTGATGATGCCTCGATACGGATCTTCTGCTCTTTACCTGTAGCTTTATCTTTAGCAGCTACGTGTAATATACCATTAGCGTCAATATCAAAAGTTACTTCGATCTGAGGCACACCGCGAGGTGCTGGTGGCAAGCCATCCAGGTGGAAACGGCCTATGGTACGGTTGCCCGCAGCCATTGGGCGCTCGCCCTGTAATATGTGTATCTCTACCGATGGCTGGCTATCAGACGCAGTTGAGAATGTTTCAGATTTTTTAGTTGGGATAGTAGTGTTAGCTTCGATAAGCTTGGTCATTACACCACCCATGGTTTCAATACCTAATGAAAGCGGGGTAACGTCTAACAACAACACATCCTTCACTTCGCCGGTTAACACACCGCCTTGTATGGCAGCGCCTATAGCTACCACTTCGTCAGGATTTACACCTTTTGAAGGGGCTTTACCGAAGAATTTTTCAACAGCTTCCTGTATAGCAGGTATACGGGTTGAACCACCTACCAATATGATCTCGTCGATATCAGTAGTTTTTAAACCTGCATTTTTCAATGCTGAACGGCAAGGCTCGATAGTACGTTTTATCAGGCTATCAGCTAACTGCTCAAATTTAGCACGGGTTAAAGTTTTAACTAAGTGCTTTGGCATACCATCATTAGCAGTAATGTATGGCAGGTTAATTTCAGTTTGTGTTGAGCTTGATAATTCAATTTTAGCTTTTTCAGCCGATTCTTTTAGGCGTTGTAAAGCCATTGGGTCCTTACGCAGGTCAATGCCTTCATCGCTTTTAAATTCGTCAGCTAACCAGTCGATAATTACCTGGTCAAAGTCGTCACCACCTAAGTGAGTATCACCATCGGTTGATTTTACTTCAAAAACGCCGTCGCCTAATTCAAGGATAGATACGTCATGTGTACCACCACCGCAGTCGAACACGGCAATTTTCATATCCTTGTGCGCTTTGTCCAAGCCGTAAGCCAGGGCAGCAGCAGTAGGCTCGTTTATGATACGACGAACTTTTAAGCCTGCAATTTCACCAGCTTCTTTAGTAGCCTGGCGCTGTGCATCGTTAAAATAAGCCGGAACGGTAATAACCGCTTCAGTAACTTCAGTACCTAAAAAGTCCTCAGCAGTTTTCTTCATTTTCTGAAGTATCATTGCCGAAATTTCCTGTGGAGTATAATTACGGTCGCCAATTTCAACGCGGGGGGTGTTGTTGTCACCTTTAACCACTTTGTATGGAACACGTGAAGCTTCTTTTGTAACCTCACTAAAAGTGTTACCCATGAAGCGTTTTATTGAATATATAGTTCTTGTGGGATTGGTGATAGCCTGGCGCTTCGCCGGGTCACCCACTTTACGTTCGCCGTTGTCAACAAAAGCAACTACCGATGGTGTAGTACGCTTGCCCTCGCTGTTAGCAATAACTACAGGCTCGTTGCCTTCCATTACAGCCACGCATGAGTTTGTTGTCCCTAAGTCGATTCCAATTATTTTAGCCATTTATTTTGTTTTTTCGTTGATTGATTATTGTTTACTACAACTATTTAACAAGGGTTGTGCCAATGTTGCTTTGGCAGGGAAAATTTGGGTGAAAGCTGAAAGGCAAAAGGCTAAAGGTTATAAATAGTCAGAAATAGGCGATCTAGTGGTGACAGGTTGGCAGAATATCTGAACCCGAATTTGAAGAATTAATTGAATTGACAGAATTCTTTTATTCCATAAAATTCGGGTTCAGACAATTTTGGCGTTCCCGCTTACCAGCGGGCCGGGCTGTCCACTCATACACCTGCAGGCATTAGGCGCGGCTTTCACTCAACCGCCACTTGGCCGGTATCCGTTTTCATCCCTAACGCAAAGAGGTGGACATTGACTTGCGAAGTTTAACAAACTTCGCAAGTCTGTTATAATGAAACAAATCTCTATGCCTAATTACGATGCCATAGCAAAAGGGACAACATGGATATTTTCAGATTTCTTCTCTGCCACCCATAAGTCGTAACCTTGCTGCATATTCATCCATAACTGTGGTGTAGTATTTAATGCTTTTGATAACCTGATAGCCATCTCTGCACTTATGCCCATGTGTCCGTTAATTAATTGCGATAACGTTTTACGCGCGACACCTAATTTTACTGCTGCTTGTGTAATATTTATTTCCAGCGGCTCTAAGTAAAGCCCTTTTAATATTTCTCCCGGATGTACAGGAGCCATTCCTCTCTTTATCATAATATTATATTTAATGGTAATCAATATGATCAACGTCGTAAGCATTCTCATTTTCAAAACGAAATATCAGGCGGTAATTCCCATTAACTTTTACCGACCAAAATCCGGCTAAGTCACCTTTTAGTGGATGCAAGTCAGAGCCCGGGAAATTCATATCCTGAACGTTTACTGCATTGTCAAGCAAGGTCAAGATCATCTTGATCTTGAAAATTTGAACGGCTGGTAATTTAGAAGTGTTGTTCTTTTCCCATAGCAGGCTTAAACCTTTATGCTTAATGCTTTCGATCATTAATACAAATGTAACGCATTACGTAACACGTGTCAAGTTCCTTGAAACAAATTTTATTTTAGTGACAACCCAAGCAAGGCAGTGGCCTACCATTAAAAGTTATTTACTCCGTTTTCGCCCTGAAAAAATAATAGGTTTGGCTGGTATAGCTAAAAACAATCACCAGCACGGTGGTCAAGATCTTTGATGGTGTAGGGTACCATCCAAAATAATCGACAAACAGCTTTAAGAACAGGAAATTAAATATCACGCATATAATAACCACAATAATATACCTTATTAACTGGTGATGACTTTTCAACCCCGATTGCGGGAACACGATATAACGGTTAAGATAAAACCCCGATGGCAGACTAAAACAAAAGGCGAAAAATAAAGAAGCGATGTGCGGACTTAAGGTTAAAGCGCCAATATCCAGGTTCTGTGCATGAAAAATATAATGATAGCTCAATGTGAACAGGGTAATGTCGAACACCGTGTTAACTCCCCCAGCCGCGGCATAGCGAAAGGTTTGCAGCGGGATATATTTTTTAAACGGCTTGTAAAAAAAGTCGATGAAATTTAGGATGAATTGCCTTAACGAATGGTGTAGTTTTTCCATTAAATTAAAGGTAACAGCAAAAAACGGAATTGTATTTAAAAAAAGTTAAATTTGTATATGGAAACTTTAATTGTACAGCCTAAAAGCAAAGAACAGCTGACAGCTTTGAAGGCAATTATGAAAGCCCTGAAAGTTGATTTTAAAACTGAGAAATCTGTAGAAGAACCTTACAAAAAGGAATTTGCAGATAAAATGAAAAGGAGTGAGGACGATATAAAAGCAGGAAGGGTTACTAAAATAAAGCCTGCGGATATATGGAACTTGTAATAACCGATACTGCAAAAGAAGATATTCGATTCTTTATCAAAAGTGGCCAATCAAAAATTGTAAAAAAGATAGAAAAGCTTCTTACCTCAATAGAAGAAACACCCTTTACCGGTTTAGGAAAACCGGAGCCATTAAAGCATAATTATTCAGGAAAATGGTCGCGGCGCATTACGGATGAACACCGGATCATCTATAGTATTGAAGCCGAAATAGTTTATATCTACTCCTTTAGGGGGCATTATAAATAACGCTAATTATCCTTAAACCTTGCTATCGTTTTCCTCCCCAGATCATAAGTTACCCTAAACACCTCCTGGTTATCGTTAAAATGGCCCGGCGAGAAGTGGAAGCTGGCCACAAACTGCCCTTTAACACGGCCCGATAAAAAAGGTGTAAATATCACATCCAAACGGTTATAAAATGTTTTCTCATAATACGAATCACCGTAATAAATAATGCTGCCCTGCCCTTTATAAAGTTCGTCAAAAAAAGCAAAGCGGTGATAGCTTGCATAAGCGCTGAAAACAAACCCTGTTGAGGTTTGCCAGCCGTCAACCCCGCGCTCGCGTAAAAACGAGGTAAGGTTCCCGGCTTCAAACGATAGGGAATCTAAAAATGTTTTGTGGCTAAGGTCCAACCCTAATCGCAGCTCAACGGCGCCATTATCAAATATATGATCGGTGGGTTGCAGAATGGCGGCCCCGGCATCATGCTCCATCATAAAATAATCTCTTATATAAAACGGGCCGGTGGGGTTGGGCTTATATTTACCCTCGGCACCGAATATAAACTCCTCGCGCTGCGTATCGGTTTGGCGGCTTACCCAGTCTATCCAACCGGTTTGCCAAAAATGGTCGGTGGTGTATCGCGCCAGCAAGCCTTCCACATTGGGGCGGTAATACATTAAGGTATCGTTTAGCATGGCGCGGGGGTAATCGTCTATCAATCCAGCCCTCGGAAATTCGCCCGCGTTAAACATCCATTTCTTGCTTTGGTAATGATAATAGGCAATTGGCACAGCATTTAAGAAATAAGGCTGCGCGCCAAACTCATGTATGGCATTGGTACCCACAATAAAGGTATTGCCGCTATCAATGTGCAGCCCAAGATCAAGCTCGGTACGTGTGCCCGAATAGGTGCGCGAGCGGGGGATAAATGCCTTGTATTCGCGGTTATCCAGCCAGCCCAGGCCGTTAAAATGTACATCCAAACTATCCTGAGCAAAGGCTGCTGCTGATGTTATTAGAGAAAGTGCAATGAGTAAGTAAAGCTTTTTAAACATATAAGTAGGGGTTATTCGACTGTAAATTTAATTATGCGGCTGTTTTTGCTGCCTGTAAATGGTTCGGTGCGTATGGAGAACATGAGTTCATATTTGCCTTTTTTAAGCGGGGCGGTAACGGTAAAACTATGGTGTATGCTTTGCCCGGCATTTAACGCAATTTTAGTAAAGGTAGTATCAGTATCCAATTGTTGTACCACATCATGTTCATCAAAAAAACAGGCTTCCAGGAAAGCCCTATGCTGCCATCCGTTATCGCCAAAGTTAACCGCGTGAGGATAAGGGTTGGTAATCACAAGGTCAAATATTTTTTTCTGCGCGGCGGGTGTGCTCATTTTATAATTGCCGTTATCAATTGTTATTTTTTGATACGTACGTACATCATTAACCCAACCGCCATACCAGGTTCCGGCGCTCACTTTTACCGAGTCGGTGGTTACGCCAGGCTGCTTAAAGGGTATAAGGTAATAAACCCTTTTATGTTGCAGGCTATCCTCGATGGGCCAAATATCGAACTGGGTTCTGCGGTAATACCTTGAATCATAGGCAAATCCCTTCAGTGTATTGTTGTAATAATCATATTTCGACGGGTTTTGAAAACCTTCGTTAAACATAATATAATTATTATCACCAACCTTTTGCCTAACGGTTAGCGCCCAGTTTTTAAAACCAAACTGGCTTTGTAACCGGCCGACGGGCACACCCGCGATCAGCGTTAACCTTATGGCTACAATTATGGCAATGTTTATATAGGCCACCGGGTAAAACCATTTTGGTATGTTTGGTTTTTGAGCGAAACTGATCACGATAAGCAGTATGAGCGGAGCAAAAGCAATGTACGTCCACTGCGGCTGTACTTCGCCCCTGAACGAGGTGATAAGGAAGAAAATAGGCGTGCCGATAGAGTTCACCATAAGGCAGCGGGTGAAAGCATCGGTTATGCGCGCGGTAAACCCTTTATAAAACAGGAACCAGCCGATAAGCGGCCCGGCCATCAACAGTTGGCCAAGCGGGTACAGGTAGGTAAATTCGGGGTGATAGGTATCTGCTGATCGTTCGGACAAATGGTAATTAAGCGACGGGAAATCATGATGCGCCTGCCACAAAATATGCGGGATGTATAGAACCCCGGCAAGCACCACGGCCAGCCAAAACGAACCCCGCTTTAGTAATTTAATATTTGAAATTACGGTGAACCCAATGAGCAATATCGCGTGGTATTTACTGTACAGCAGGCAGGCGACGACCACACCCAGTATAACGCCAAGTAGCCAGCTGTCCTCCAATAAATATTTGCGGTAAAAGTAATAGAACACCACCGCGAAAAAGAAGAGAGGCGCATCGGGTGTAGTGGTAAAGCCATACATGTGGCACATGAACATACAGGCAATAACTACGGCGAACAATTTGGCATTAGCGCCATATTCCTTAAGTATGAGCCATAAAATATAGATAGAACCCGTGCTTGTTGCTATGGTAAGTAACCGCAATCCCAACTCGTTATGCATTATGCTATCCCCAAAGCGGATGAAGAGCGCCACCATTGGGGGGTGGTCGAAATAGCCCCAGTCTAAAAAACGGGAATAAAGCCAGTAATAAGCTTCATCGGCGTGCAGTTCAAGCGTGGCCGATTGTACGATATTCAGCGCTGTCCATGCCAGTAAAAAATAAAAGATCATTTTATTTGATCGGGGCGATCGTGCTGCGACTAATTCCGGCATTAATGAACATGTTGGTTAAAGCCTGTAAAGTTAAAATAAAACCCTTATAAAGCTAAAAGCAGAAAGGAGAAAGCGAAAAGCCGGGGGCCGAAAAGCTGAAAGCGATCTTAGACAGGTGTTACCTTTTAACTATTTTATAGTTCTTGTATTCGCCTATGCTCCATCCCGTCAGGTCGAAAATAAACTGGAGGAACCGTCTGCGTGGGGTAAAGTCTTTTTGCAGGGGCTTTTTATGCAGGTCTATCTTCCAGTTCTTTTCGGCTATGCGCTGTTGCATAACCTGCGGATGTGTGCCTGTAAATTTCTTTATCCTGTCGGCATTATCATACTGGAATTCGTAAACTTCTTCCATACGTTCCTTGTACCATTCCTCACCATGATAAAACCGACCGAAGTTTTTTGTTTTGTAGGTTAGCGCCTCGGGTGGTTTTGCCCAGCCGTAATGGTAAACATAGGCATCGATCAGTTTTACCTGTATTTTTTCGCCGTTTAGGCGGAAGCCTTGCGCGTCTTTATAGGAGCTCATACCCTTAATGTTCCGTAATATCCGGATCTCGCGGCGGTACCAGCGGCGGGTATCGCCATAATAATCATAGGAGCCATAAAAATGTACGTATTTTAATAACAGCCCCTGAATGTTGGCATCGCCCAGGTTATCTTCCATCTCTTTTTTAATGAGCGGCAAATATTTTTCGTGGATAACCTCATCGCCTTGTATGTAAAAGGCCCAGTCGCTGTCGGGCGAGATGGCGTTCAATGCTTTATTGGTTTCCTGCGCGAAAACGCTGCCGCTTTTATAGGCTTCCTTATCCCATATGGTATCGAGTATTTTGATTTTGGGCGAATTAATATCAACAATAAGCTGCCTGGTCGCATCTTCCGAATCGCCCACGGCAACAACAAATTCATCACAAATGGGCAAAATAGAAGTAATGGCCTCAACAACCGGGTAGTCGTTTATGATCGCGTTTTTAACAAAAGTAAATCCTGAAACCTTCATATATGCGGCATGGAATAATCGGATGCTAAACTACAAATGTTTTTCAATGTATAAACTGCCATTCTCTGCACCTGGTTAAAAGCAACGCTGAGTATGGTCTGTTTTTCGCGTTACATTACAAATATTTTCCTCACTTTAGCCTTTAAATTTTACAACCATGAACCCTGCAATTGACAGACTTAGACAACCCCGCACCTACCTGCTGAAACTTATAAGCGAATTAACCACCGAACAATTGAACAAAGTGCCCGGGGGCTACAATAACAACATTATATGGAACCTTGGCCACATGGTTGCCGCGCAGCAGGGCATTTGCTACAAGCGCGCAGGTTTGGACATGATCATTGAAGAAGTTTTTTTTGAAACTTACAAACCCGGTTCAAAACCTGAAAGGTTTATTAGCGACGATGAAATTGGTATTATTAAAGAAAGGCTAATTACATCGCTCGATAGGTTTGAAGCCGATATTGATAGCGGGCTTTTTGTTAACTACACACCGGTAATGACCCGCTACGGTGTTGAATTGACCAATATTGATAATGCGACCGCTTTTTTGCCTTTTCATGATGGCTTTCATATGGGCTATGTGCTGGCGCTGAAAAGGGCGGTGTGAAGCGTGATCGGTATTAGTTGCCTGTGGGGACACAGACAACGGGGCGAAAAAATCAATAACTTAGCAAAATGACAGACGAATTTAACAAGGAAATAGCAGCGATAGGGGAAAAGAATGCGAGCGAAATAAACGGGGAACTAAAGGATTACTTTTCTATAATCCAAAGGCCAAATGATTCGTACAAAATAATATGGGAGAAAAAAGCATCGACCCATATTAAGCACAAGGTTACGGCTGTGGTGAAAAAGTATTATATACCGACTTTTTAGAAAAACAACAGTAGATAGCCGCCTAATACGCAGCTATCTATATTATGGGGTTGCTTCGTGCCTCGCAATGACGCGCGGGAGTAGTGACCACAAAAAAAGCCCGGCAAACCGGGCTGATATAATATCCTGAAAATCTTGAAAAATCCGTTAAATCCTGGTTCGGACTAAACGCCTAAAAGTAATCTTGTCGGATCTTCCAATAATTGTTTCACCCTTACCAAAAAGCTAACCGATTCACGGCCGTCGATGATGCGGTGATCGTATGATAAGGCTACATACATCATCGGCCTGATAACTACCTGTCCGTTTACTGCAACCGGGCGCTCAATAATGTTGTGCATACCCAATATGGCCGATTGTGGCGAGTTGATAATAGGCGTCGACATCATGGAGCCGAATACACCACCATTGGTGATGGTGAATGTGCCGCCGGTCATTTCTTCAAGGCTTAATTTGTTATCGCGGGCTTTAACAGCAAGCGCGGCAACGGCTTTTTCAATTCCGGCAAGGCTCAGGCTTTCCGCGTTGCGGATCACCGGTACTACCAGGCCTTTAGGGGCCGATACGGCTATAGAAATATCGGCGTAATTGCTGTAAACAACTTCTTCGCCTTCGATACGCGCGCCAACTGCAGGCCATTCTTTCAATGCCTCGGTAACCGCTTTGGTGAAGAACGACATAAAGCCTAAGCCAACACCGTATTTTTCTTTGAATTTATCTTTGTATTTGGCGCGAAGCTCCATTATCGGCTGCATATCTACTTCGTTAAAAGTGGTAAGCATGGCGGTTTCGTTTTTAACAGTAACCAGTCGTTTTGCAACAGTCTTGCGTAACGACGACATCTTTTCGCGCCTTTCGGTGCGGTCGCCGGGGTTTATTGGAGCCGGAGCAGCAACAGGGGCAGCGGCCGGTTTTGGTGCCGGGGCGGCAGCAGGTGTTTGCGCGTTCAAAGCGTCCTCTTTGGTTATTCTTCCGCCAACGCCATTGCCGTTTACACTGGCAGGATCAACGCCTTTTTCGGCTAATATTTTCGCGGCAGCAGGCGATGGTGTGCCCGATGCGTAAGTGCTTTGTTTCGAAATTTCTTTTTCCGTAGCTACAGCTAATTTTTCTTCTTCCTGCGCCTCTTCTTTGGTAGGCTCAGCAGTTTTATCGGCTGCTGCGGGTGCAGCAGGTTTGGCAGCGGCACCACCAGCTTCAATGGTGCAAACTACCGCGCCAATAGGTAATACGTCGCCTTCTTTGGCTACGGTTTTTAAAGTTCCGGCTTCGGTTGCAGTAAGCTCAAATGTGGCTTTGTCTGATTCTAATTCGGCAATTACTTCGTCCATTTGTACCGCATCGCCGTCTTTTTTTATCCACGATGCCAGGGTTACTTCTGTAATTGATTCGCCTACCGGCGGAACTTTGATCTCTAAACTCATATTAGTTGTATGTTGTGGGTTATAAGTTGTAAGTTATGTGGTGCGATCGCTTACAACCTGCAACACACAACTTACAACATAAAAATATTAATCTGCGCTAACAGTCGACATTTTTTCTGTCGTTTTCTTTATTTTTTCCTTTAATTCGGCACCTACCGGCGACTCAAACGCTTTGGCAATAATATGTGCTTGCTGCGCGGCATGTTGTTTGGCAAAACCGGTAGCGGTACTGCTGCCTTCCAAACGCGATATTACGTCCAGATCCAATACATCGCCCTTGCGGAACTTGCGGCACATATATGGCCAGGCCCCCATGTTCTCAGGTTCTTCCTGTACCCATATAAATTCCTTGGCCTTGCTGTATTTGGTTTTTAGCTTAGCCATTTGTTGCACAGGCGTAGGATACAGTTGCTCTATACGTACAATGGCTACATCCTTGCGGTCATCGGCCTGTTGTTTTTCCTGCAGGTCGTAAAATATTTTACCTGAGCAGAATAACACGCGTTTCACTTTTTTAGCATCAGCGTAGCTGTCATCGATCACTTCCTGGAATTTCCCTTCGGTAAAATCAACCAATGGCGATACGCATTTAGGGCTGCGGAGCAGGCTCTTTGGCGTAAATATGATCAGCGGCTTGCGGAAATCGCGGTATATCTGCCTGCGCAGTATGTGGAAGAAGTTTGCAGGCGTGGTGCAATTGGCCACTTGTATATTGTTATCGGCACAAAGCTCCATAAAACGTTCGATACGTGCCGATGAGTGTTCAGGGCCCTGGCCTTCGTAGCCATGTGGCAACAACATTACCAACCCGTTACCACGCTGCCATTTTGTTTCGGCACTGGCTATGTACTGGTCGACAATAATTTGCGCGCCGTTAAAAAAGTCGCCGAACTGGGCTTCCCATATGGTCAGCGCATTTGGCTGGGCCAAAGCATAGCCATACTCAAAACCTAAAACACCATATTCAGATAGCAACGAATTATAGATGCTGAACCTGGCTTCGGCGCCCAACTCATCAAGCGGGATATATTCATGTTCCGAATCGGCCAGCGTTAATACAGCGTGGCGATGCGAGAAGGTACCACGTTTAACATCCTCGCCGCTCAGCCTAACAGGGTGGCCATCTTTTAATAAGGTGCCGTAAGCAAGCAGCTCGCCCATGGCCCAGTCAAACACATGGCTTTTGTTTACCATGGCGTTGCGATCCTGGAAAAGCTTCTCTATCTTTTTGAAAAATTCTTTGTCCTTTGGCAATACGGTTATCGCTTCGCCAACACTCAGCAGTTCTTCTTTCGAGACCGCGGTATCGGTTTTTGCTATCGTTTCTTTTTCTGTAGCAATGTGCAGCCCCTGCCAGGCACCCTCAAACATGGCTATCTTGTCGGTAAAGCGTTCTTCTGATTTCGATTCATCAAGCTGTTGTTGCAACAGGTCGCGGAATTTCTTTTCAGTAGCCTTTGCCGTAGCATCGTCAATGCTGCCTTCGGCTAATAATTTATCCAAATAAACTTTGCGCGGGTTATCATGCGCGTCGATGGCTTTGTATAATACCGGCTGGGTAAATTTAGGCTCATCGGCCTCGTTATGCCCGTAGCGGCGGTAGCATAAAATATCAATAAATACATCGCTGTGGAAAACCTGGCGGAATTCCATTGCCAGATTTATAACATAAGTTACCGCCTCAACATCATCGCCATTTACGTGAAATACGGGCGACAATACCGTTTTGGCAACATCGGTACAATAAGTACTTGATCGTGCGTCGAGGTAATTGGTGGTAAAGCCTATCTGGTTGTTGATCACCAGGTGTATGGTGCCACCGGTGCTGTAACCATCGAGCTTTTCCATTTGCAACACTTCGTATACTATGCCCTGGCCGGCGATGGAAGCATCGCCATGTATCATTATCGGGGCGATTTTTGAATGGTCACCGCCGTATTTAAAATCTATTTTTGAACGTGTAAGCCCTTCAACAACCGGGTCGACCGCTTCCAAATGCGATGGGTTGGGGCACAGGCTAAGGTGTACTTTTTTACCCCCGGATGTTTCCACATCGGTTGAGTAGCCCAGGTGATATTTAACGTCGCCACTGAAAGCCGAATCCTCATCATAATTTTTGCCCTGAAATTCAAAGAAAATTTCCTTGTAGGTTTTTTCCATGATGTTGGCCAGCACATTCAAGCGGCCACGGTGGGCCATGCCTATAATAAACTCGTTAATACCTAAGGTCGATCCTTTTTGGATAACCGAATCAAGCGCGGGGATAATAGCCTCAGCACCTTCGAGCGAGAAACGTTTTTGCCCTAAAAATTTTGTACCCAGGAAGTTTTCGAAAATTACTGCCTCGCTTAGTTTCTCAAACATCATTTTCTTTTGCTCGATGCTGAACGAAGGGGTATTGTGAGTGCTTTCCATGCGGTCTTTAAACCACTTTAGCTTAATGGGGTTACGCAAATAACGGAACTCGACACCTATGGTACGGCAGTACGTATCTTCAAGCGTTTTGCGAATGTCGCGTAATTTGGCGGGGCCCATGCCTAATTCAACACCGGCATTGAATACGGTGTCCATATCTGCCTCGCTCAATCCAAAAGTTTCCAGTTCCTTACCGGGGAAATATTGGCGGCGCTCGCGCACGGGGTTAGTTTGAGCAAACAGGTGCCCGCGCGAGCGGTACCCGTCGATCATATTCAACACGTGGATCTCTTTTAAAAAGTGATCAGGCGTTTCAGTGCTTACGGCTGCAGCTTCAGCGCCACGGCCAAAATCAAAGCCTTCGAAGAATTTTTGCCATCCAAAATCAACAGAAGAGGGGTCCTGTTTGTATGTTTCGTATAGGGAGTCAATAAAGGCTGCGTTCCCGCTATTTATATAATTTAGGCGATCCATGTAAAACCAATCTTTAAAACGGTACAAAAGTAAGCATAACGCCTTACAAACTTTGAAATTAATTTGTAAAACATTTTCGTATATCGACTATAATACGGAGCCGGGGTTTATATGTTCCGTAATTTTTACAGTATTTTGATGGGACAGGAAAATGGGAACAAATTAGTGCATCAGTTTATGCAAAAGATCCTTTGCATAGCCGAAGCCCTCTATCAGTACTGCAAGCAGGCCTATGATAACGGTATATTCTTCAAAGGAGTTCATTTTTGGTTATTGCTTATATATTTAATAGACGATAGAAAATACAAAAAGTTACTTGCATTATTCATTAATTACAATGAAATTGTAATTATGAGCAAAACAGTGATCTTAACATCTGTAATTACTTGCCCGGTTTGCGGCCATAGTAAGGAAGAAACCATGCCAACAGATGCCTGTCAATATTTTTATGAATGTGAAGGCTGTAAAACCTGTTTAAAACCGTTGGCGGGCGATTGCTGTGTTTTTTGTAGTTATGGTACTATTAAATGCCCGCCAGTGCAGCAGGGCACATCTTGTTGCTCGTGACACTTACAAACCGTGCCTGGTTGGACGGTTCTAAAAGATGTTATTTACAATGAAGTGACGTGATTTTTTCACTTATCGCAGCACGATCAACATATAGCTTTGTTTTTTTAAACAAAGCAGAATACGCCTTTTGAACAGCACACATAATTCCAAACAAACTAATATTGTTGTAACAGTTTCAATCAATTATTGGAAGATCCATAATTTTTTGAAAGTCAGGCCAAAAGGTTTGGTAAAATTGTTCATGAAAGGGGTCATATATGCAAAGCTGTTCAGCCACTTCCCTCTGGTTCATTTCTTTTACGGAATTAACCATGTAACAAATGGCTAAAAAAGACTTATTCTCAACCGGTGTTTCGTAATAAAGGGCTAAGTACTCGGTAAAAGGGTGCAATATCTTATTGATCTCTTTTTTTAAACCGGGTTCATTTATTCTACAAGGCGACTTTAAGAATTTTTGTATAAATAATGTTTCCTTCCTGTTGTATTGTTGAAATCTCAAATAGTTATTGTAAATATACCTGATCCCATTGATCAACTTGGTTTTGCCTGGCAGTTTGAATACATCGGCGGCCATTCGTGAAAAGCACAGCAGGCAGCTCTGCATCAGCAAATCCTGTTTGCTTTGAAAATAAGCTGAGAGTGTCGGGACGGAAACTTTTGTTCTTTGGGCTATTTGATCTAAAGAAACTGTTTCAAAGCAGGTTTCACCTACTAATTCAATGGTTGAATTTTCAATGAGCAATGTGAGGTCCGTGTCATGAATATATATTTTCATAAAGTTTTAATTTGTTTACCCAATTCATTACCCTATTAATATTCCGTTTATGCTTTCAGCAGATTTTCATACCCCAGGTTTTATTTCAAAATCGCCTTTTTTACGGGATACTCATCGGCAGTTTATCAAAACGGAATATCAAAGTTATATATATGATAGTCAATTATCAAACTATTTTTTAATTTTATTTTCGATGAGATAATATTTTGACTTTCAGTGATGTATTGGGCCAGATATCGCCATCCCTTATAAGTATGCCCGACAAAAAGATAAATATTTAAACTATCCTTTTTAAGTATAAAGGCAGTACTAAAGTCATAGGAACATCCAATGATCTAAGTTCATTGACCTGGTTTTATTTGAGTATCAAAACCGGCTGATCAGCATTTACCGCAAGAGCGTTGGTTATGCTTTTATGGGTTAAATTGCTGAAGAAGCTATAATGACCAGGAAGAGCTATGATTAGTTGAACTTTATGTTGTTCACTGAAATCAAGGATCCCGTGAACAACATTTTCGTCCTTAGAATAATAAACCCGGTAAGAATAACTTTCGAGCATCTCTTTAAGGGCACTGGTATTTTCTTCTACTTGCGTACTGTTTATATTTCCGGGGTCTACATTTAAAACAATTAGTTCGGGATGTAGCCATTGTTGTGATGACCACAGTCCTTTTAAAATGGCCATTCGGGAAATTGCAGAAAAATCGCAGGGAACCAAAGCCTGTTTGATATTTTGGTAGTGCAAGCCTGCGGGAATGATCAATACCGGGGCCGTACTTGTTTTGCTGATACTGATAACTTGTTCCCCAACGGGGCTGTGACCCTGCATGGAGCTATGATCGTTTCCGATCATGACCAGGTCTGGTCGTTCGGTATCTATTACCTCATGAATGGCCCTTAACAAAGGAAGGTCGCTGATGCCTGATTCTACTTTGATAGAAGAACTGCACTTCTTTAGCAATTTATTAGCGATAAATTTTACATGTCTTTCGATCTTTTGCCTTTCATCACTTATTTCCTGTGCATCCATCTGTACAAAATCCGCCGAAGGCAGCAATTGTGCGGCCATAGAGGTGTAATATGATTTTAAAAGTATGATCCTCTCAACAGGAACATCCTTCACAAAGTCTGTTGCGTAGCGGATAACATTTCCCGACGTATCTGAAAAGTCAATTGGTATAAGTAATGTCTTCATTTTGATCTTTGTTTATCAGTTTTCCTTTTATTTCATTGAGGGCTGGACGAGCAAATTAATGTTTACCTAATTTTAATAATTTGATCATAAGCGCGATCAAAAAGGCAACGAGCCAAAACCAAAGCGTGAAAACCATTTCCCGTTCGAAAAAACCAATAAGCTTGATCCATAGCCTCTTTATGGATCTTTTACCAATTTCCATAGCCATTATATAAATAAACAATTAGTCAATAAATAGATAATCAAGTACTCAACTATTATAGCAAATTTTTTTATTCCTTTTTTAAATTATTCACCATTTTGCCAATAAGTAACACCCCATTTTGTAGATCTTCACCGGTAATTTTCTCTGAAGCCAGCCCGTAAACATCTGCTACCCAGGGATACAAGATATCCTTTAGGGCCAGCCCTTCTTTCGTTAATAAAATAAGCTTATTTCGCCTGTCATTTTTATCGGCCGACCGTTTTGCCAATTTTCGTTTGATCAGGTTATCCAATAAATAGGTCATGCTGGATTTATCCCTGAAAGTCCTGTCGGCTATCTCCTGTTGGTTAAGGCCATCCTTTCTCCATAGGCACCCCATTACTTCCAGCATTTCAAAAGTGAGATCGATATCATATTCCTTTATCTTTTTCTGGATATATTTTCTCGTGAAATTTCGCAGTTCCTGCATTAAATGGGCAAGTTCTACTGCCAGTTCAGCATTAGTTTTATTTTTTTCCTGTGTTATCATGAGTTATCAAATTTAACTATTTCAATGCTACACTATTCAGTCGGATCTATTGGGCCGTTTTTGAAAATTAATTATGTTTTGATCAACTACGAAAATAATATAAAAATTTAAAGTTTCCCTAATGCGCTGCATCCGCTAGGCTTACCTTAGCACTTGATCGCTTAACTATTAATAATACTAAGGGTACAAAAACCACAAAAACCACACCCACCATCATAAATATATCCATATACGACAGCAGTGTAGCCTGCTTCATAACAGCGTTATCCATCATTTCATAGGCGGTATTACGTGAAGTTAAGCTGTCCGATCCGTGAGCACGCACCCCGGCAGCAAGTTGCGCGATCCTTGTTTGAACATTTAAATCATTCACATTTAAATGACTTGCAACATCCACCCGGTGAATGCTGGTTTCCCGTGATAAATAGGTGGATATCAACGCGACACCAAATGAACCGCCCAACTGCCGCATCATGCCTGTAAAAGCAGCGCCCTGGCCGATCTCCTGGCCCTTTAAAGTAGATAACGACATTGTGCTTACCGGAACAGACAACAACCCTAAGCCGAACCCTCTTACTATTAATGGCCAGAAGAAATCGCCCGAGCTGGTATCAGGCACAATAATTCTGTAGCAGAGCATGCAAAAAATGTAAAATACAAACATCCCCGCCGCGATCAGGTATTTTTGCTGAACGCCTTTTTGAATTAACATGGCTACAACAGGCATCATCACGGCGGTAAATAACGTGCTTGGTAATTGCAGTACACCGGCCTGCTGGGCTGTCCACCCTAAAAGTGATTGTGTAAACAGGGGTATCACGAAGGTGGAACCGAACGTGCCAAAGCCCATTACGAAAGAAAGCATAACCCCCATCCGTAAATTGCCATTTTTAAGTACCCGTAAATTAACCACCGGAAATTTGGTTTCCAATTGACGCCAGACAAACAGGTATAACCCTAAAAATGCGGTGATGCAAAGCGTAATGATCAGCTCGCTGTTGAACCAGTCATCTTCCTGGCCTTTTTCCAGAACATATTGCAAGGACGAAATACCTATTGTAAGCAAAATAATGCCAAGCCAATCGATCTCGCTGGCAGACCTTTTTTGTTCGTACTTGGGGCTTCTAACATAGCTCAATGTAAGCAAGGTTGCAACTATCCCAACTGGGATATTGATGTAAAAGATAAATGGCCATGAGAAATTATCAACTATGTAACCACCTATAGGCGGGCCAAGTGTTGGCCCTACGATAATTCCTAAAACGTATATGGCCTGGGCCATTGCCCTTTTTTCGGGCGGCCAGCTTTCTGTAATGATGGTTTGGGAAGTCACCAATAAGGCGCCGCCACCCATGCCCTGTAAAAACCGGAAGATGATCAGCTCCGTTATTGAATGCGCATTACCGCATAGGAAAGAACAAACCGTAAAAACAATAACGGAGGCCGCAAAATAATTCCTTCTGCCGAATTGCTGGGAAAGCCAGCTGGTAAGGGGGATGATGATCACATTTGCTAAAGAATAGGCCGTTATTACCCAGCTTATCTCGTTTAAAGTTGCACCTAAACCACCGCGCATATTATTTAGCGCTACGTTTACAATAGTGGTATCAATTATTTCTAATAAGGCGCAAAATACTGCAGTAACGGTGATGATGACCAAACGTGGCCCGTGTTCTATTAATGATTCTCCTTGCCTCTGCATTTAAATTAAATTTCAAACAAAGTTATATATTTGATAGTCAAGA
>Ga0207019_1035_pt1 | contig 33031 bp, 36 predicted proteins | sample Alteio_BWMinCont_50_FD_153483 | JGI IMG/M metagenome (GOLD analysis project Ga0207019, IMG submission 153483) | Enriched cells from forest soil in Barre Woods Harvard Forest LTER site, Petersham, Massachusetts, United States -... | ecosystem: Environmental > Terrestrial > Soil > Temperate forest >...
AAGTGGTACAGGCTTATATTGAATATCCGGCTATTGACCGTATGCCTATTAAGGAACTGAGATCATTTAAGCGTGTTAGCGTAACCCAGGGTAATGAGCAAACCATCACCCTAAAAATACCGGTAAGCGAACTGCAAAAATGGGATATGGCAACGCACAAATGGAAATTATATGCCGGTAATTATAAACTGGTATTAGGGAGCAATTCGCAGGATAGAAAAATAAGCATGGATTTTGCGGTGAAGTAGCGTATGTATTCAAAAGATGAGGCCTCACAAATACGGCAGGCGTTTTGGACAACATTCGGGCAGTACATCGCCCCACAATTATCTGCAGATGGCTTAAAGGTAAACTGGGTGAATTACAAAACCGGCGTTAAGCATTTATATTTTAAAATGGATGCCGATAAACGTTCGGCTACCATTGAAATACTGATAGCTCATCCTGATACGGGTATACAGGAATTATTTTTTGAGCAGTTTGCCGAGCTAAAGATAATGCTTAACGGTTATTTGAACGAAGAATGGGAATGGGTACTGCACGATAAGGACGGGAGCGGCAAAACCATCAGCCGTATATATAAACAATTGAACGGTGTAAGCATTTACAATCGCAACGACTGGCCTCAGCTTATTTCCTTTTTTAAACCACGTATTATAGCGCTTGATGAATTCTGGAGCATTGGGCAGTATAGTTTCGAGGCGTTGAAATAGGGACTTATTTAAAATACAATTGTATCTTATCCAGCAGTTCCGTTGTTATTTTGCCGTTGGTGGCTAATATTTCGCGGGTTTCAATTACTTCATCGCCGCCTTTAAAGTTTACGATATGGCCACCTGCCTGTTTTACTATCAGTATCCCGGCTGCTACGTCCCAGGCGTTAAGGTTGTATTCATAAAATCCATCAAAACGGCCACAGGCGGTGTAAGCCAGGTCGACAGCCGCTGAACCGATGCGGCGCAATCCATGGGTATTGCGCATCAGGTCGGCAAATAGATCAATGTAGATAGCCTGCTTTGCAAAATCATAATAAGGAAAACCTGTAGCTAATAAGCTTGCGCCCAGGGTATCGGTTTGGCTTATTTTAATTTCGTTGCCGTTCATGTATGCCGGCGAATCTTTCCAGGCGTAGAAACATTCGTCAAGGTTAACTTCATACACTACGCCAACTACCAATTCGTCATATTCTTTTAGTGCGATACTCACCGAAAATGTGGGTAAGCCATGAATAAAATTGGTTGTGCCATCCAATGGGTCGATTATCCAGTTGAACCTTTCGCCGGTTTTATTAATGGTTTTTTCTTCGGTGACGAAACCTGCTTCCGGCAAAATTTCCTGCAAACCGGCTACTATCATTTGTTCGGCGGTTTTGTCGACATATGATACCAGGTCGTTAAGGCCCTTATATTCTATTTTGGATGGATCGAATATTCTGCGTTGTTCGCGGATAAAGGCACCGGCTTCCTTTGAGATCCCGGCTACCTTATTCGTTATGTGACTGTACTGCATGGTGGCGTAACGACAAACTGAATGAAAAAAGTTTATGTACAAAAAAGCTGGCGAAAAACAGGCTTAATGCCGCTACGATACGTGCAAGCGGCGGATACATATCAAACTGCTGTATGAGTATTTTTATTGCACCAAGGTTGGCAAAAAAACCTATTGTAGCTACCGAAACAAAGCGCACAAATTGCTTATAAGGTGCCAGTGTTGATTCGGAAAAAACAAGATAACGGGTGATAAGAAAATTAATCAATACCCCTAAAAAGAATGAAATGGCCAATGATAAGGTTGAATTACGCACCGTTGCGTTAATAACATGGTAAGTTTTTTGGGTAAGCAGGTTATGATAAAACAAATAGAAAGCCGATATATCAACTAAAAAACCCGCGCCTGCCGAGAATATAAATCTTACGACCTGGTTCTTTATAATTTTGTGCGATAGTATTTTATCAACCATGCTGCGTGGGGGGGGTTTTATCTTTATTAAATGCAGGTATGATCAAAACGATCCCGGCTATAAAAAGGCATATGGCAATTAGCTGCGCTTGCGGAAATGATATGCTCCCGATATGATAACGGGTGTTTACACGTATAAATTCAATTAAAAACCGTTCGGTACCGTTCAAAATAAGATAGATGCCGAACATCACCCCCGGTGTTTTTATACGGCTGCGGATGCTCCATAAAAACAGGAACAGCAATATACAGGTAACACATTCATAGAATGATGTAGGCCAAACAGGTTGCGGAAGTATATGGCAATATTTACCAATACAGCCGGCTATAGGGTTACCTTCATCGTTAACATTATGCGGAAAGTTGAACGACCACATCCAATCGGGCGCCCAGCTTAACCAGCCTGGTTTGGGCATTAAGTTTGGTTTGCCCCAATCGCCGTCGCCGCTCATCTGGCAACCTATGCGGCCCAATCCGTATGCAAGCATCATGCCGGGGCCGCCAATATCAAGCATGGTTAAAGGTTTAATTCCATGCTTGTAAGCAATATAAAGTACCGCCGCACCACCACAAATTAAACCACCGTAAAAGGTAAAACCGCTTGTACCTATTAGCATGCCAACGGGGTCTTTCATAAAATCGTCCCAGTTCTCCAACCCGTTAAACAGTTTCGCACCCAGGAAACCGCAAATGGCGGCCCATAGCAAAATACTACCCATTAATTCGTAAGGATGAACTTGCACCTTTTGCGGTTTAGGTTCAGGCAATACTTGTTTTTTATTTTCGGCGTATGCCCAGTACATTAAAACACCGGCCATAATTATACCGCCAGGCCAGTTACCATGTAATGACAGCAGGAAATTCTGCGGGTCATCGATCAGTGAATGATAATTGAATATAGCGTCGACTATCTTATACCCTATCACAAAGCCAAACAAGGCGTTACCGGCCAATTCAGCAGCAGTGATGCGGCGGCCAATTGTTACCGTCTTTTCAAATGAATGGATGATGCCTAATTTCTCTTTTCGCTTAAACTCCTGCGCAAAAGCCCAATAAGCCCCTACAAACGCAAGCGCAACAAAAAACCCGAACGTTTGTACCGGGAGTAATATGTTTATGCCAAAAAGATATTGCAGAAGCGAAGTAATATTTGGGAACATGGATTATGATTTGGAGCGAATATAGCTTTAATGTACTAATAATTCTTCGGATTCGGTTATGTCAACATCACCATTTGGTGATATGTTTGTTAAATAAACTGTTTTTAGCTCATTTACTAAAACAGGGTCGTACTTCACCCTCACTTTTACATAGTTGCGGGTAAAACCATGCATAAACCCGTCTTTTATATCACCCTCAAACAGTACTTCATCTGTTTTATTAAGCTGGGTTTCATAAAAAGCCCTGCGTTTTTTGTCCGATAGTATATGCAGCATTTTACTGCGTTCGGTACGTGTTGAACCGGGGACGCTGCCTGTCATCTCGCTGGCAAGTGTATTCTCCCTTTCAGAATAAGTAAACACATGCAGGTATGAAACGTTCAGTTCGTTTAAAAAATTATAGGTGTCGATAAAATCCTCGCGGGTCTCGCCGGGGAAGCCTACTATTACGTCAACGCCGATGCAGCAATCGGGCATCAGCTCTTTTATTTTAGCTACTCGATCGGCATAAAGCGCGCGTTTATACCTGCGGCGCATCAGGCCCAATATTTTGTCGGAACCGGATTGCAGCGGGATATGAAAATGCGGCACAAACCGTTTTGAAGTGGCAACAAACTCAATTATTTCGTCTGTCAGTAAATTCGGTTCGATGGATGATATGCGGATACGGTCTATGCCTTCCACTTTATCCAGTGCTTTAACCAGGTCGAAGAATTTATCCTCGCGTTTACCGTCACGGATGCCAAAATCGCCTAAGTTAACACCTGTCAACACAATTTCTTTCACACCCGATGCCGCGATCTCTTCGGCTTGTTTTACAGCATTCTCAATGGTATCGCTCCTGCTGGCGCCACGGGCCAGGGGTATGGTACAAAATGTGCATGAGTAATCGCAGCCATCCTGCACCTTTAAAAAGGTACGTGTGCGGTCGCCAAATGAATATGCCGAAACAAACTGGTTAGCTTCGGTCACGGGCTGATTATAAACCAGCGCTTTGGGGTTTTTAGTAAGATCGGTTATATGATCAACTATCTGGAACTTTTCGGCAGCGCCTAAAACCATGTCAACGCCGGGTATCTCGGCAATTTCCTTCGGTTTTAGCTGTGCGTAACACCCAACAATGGTTATGTAGGCATTGGGCGATATTTTAAGGGCTTCCTTAACTACCTTTTTGCACTTTTTGTCGGCATTTTCGGTAACGGAGCAGGTGTTTATTACAAACACATCAGGGGTTTCTGTAAAATCAACGGTGCTGTAGCCCGCCTGGTTAAAAAGGCGGCCGATAGATGATGTTTCTGAATAATTCAGTTTACATCCCAATGTATAAAAAGCAACTTTTCTGTTCATTAACAAGCGCAAAGATAGCGATTTTAGTGAATGTATGATGAAGCGGTTATAGATAGGATGACTACCCCCCAATAACAAAAATAAGAAAGCCGGTGATCTATGGCATAGATCACCGGCTTTACAATGTAATAAATTTATCAGGCCAGGATCTTACCTTTTTGAATATTGAATTCTTCCTCAGTTAAAATACCTTTTTCCTTCAGTTCATTAAGCTTGTGCAGTTGATCGGATAAACTTGGCTGATTGTTGGCGCCATGCCCGGGCACATTAACAACAATGTTGTTTACATTATTATTATTAGCACCGAATTGCCTGCCAAACAACGCGTTGTAAGTATCAACCTGGCTGCCAAGCGTAAACAGGTCGATAAACCAGCCGATGCCAAAAATACCAAAGGTAAAAAAGTAAAGTATCCCCATACCCACCTTGTTCAAATAAAACTTGTGGACGCCTAAGACGCCGAGGAAAAACCATAAAATGTAGGCTGTTGATTTTGATTTCATTGTTTTGTGATGGTCTAAAAATTGTTATTAAATTAGGTTTATATGCAGCAATTTAATAAATCTTTTTTTATTTCAAATCTAACGTCAACAATTTGTACACATAAATTAGTTGCAGCAACTTTTAATTGATAAGCGTAGAAGTTCATGGCATTATTCCGCTCCCCAGCGATAGCTCTCATTTTCGAGGCCAATAAGATCGATAACGCGGTTAACAACCGTTAGCGCCAGTTCTTCAATTGTTTGCGGTTTGCTGTAAAAAGATGGAATAGCAGGGCAAATGACACCACCAGCCTCGGTAACGGCTTGCATATTGCGGATATGGATGAGATTAAATGGTGTATCGCGGGCAACGAGTATCAGCTTGCGACGTTCCTTTAAGATCACATCGGCAGCGCGGGTAACCAGGTCGTCAGATATTCCACCGGCTATGCGGCCAAGGGTTCCCATAGAGCAGGGAACAATAACCATGGTATCAAATTTTGCCGAGCCGGAAGCAAAGGGCGCCATGAAATCGTTCTTATCGTAAAATTTGAAAGGGTAATTTTTGTACTCTTCGTTATCCAGTTCAACCTGCCATACCTGTTTGGCATTGTCGGACATTACAATGCCAACCTCATCTACCTGCTGGTTTAACTGCTGTAGTTTTTCGAGCAATAATTTGGCATAAATGGCGCCACTTGCACCGGTAATGGCAACTACAATTTTCTTTTTCATGATGAATAACCGGGGTGCAAGATAGGCAGATTAAAGCAAGGGCGCAAAAAAAGGGTCGAATACAAGTACCCGACCCTACATCTACCTATGAAAAACATGCCCTAAAAGGGCACTACAAATGTAATAACAGTTTATTGATTTGTTAACTATTTATTAAAAATAATTTAATCGTTCTTAGTGAAGTTTTTTTCTATAAGTGTTTGAATAATACCGTCAACCATACCAACACTCGGTACGTATATGTTTTTAATATTTGCCCACTTCATTACGGTAATAAATATCTCGCTGGCGGGGATGATAACATCGGCCCTGTCCTGGTTTAAACCAAGCACATTTATGCGGTCTTTTAATGAAAATGAGTTAAGGTAATTATACAGCGACTTTAGTTTATTGAACGACATCGGCGCGTTATTTTTTTCTTCGGACAGCTTATATAGCTTATTGATATTGCCGCCGGTGCCAATGCCCGATATCAGCTTAAAGTTTTTAGTGCTATCGCGGATGAAGTCGCGCATCTCTGTCCAGGTTTCTTCCTTGTCCTGGTTGTCGAGCATGCGGATAGTGCCTATGTTGAATGAACGCGAGGCCAAAAGCTCACCATCGGAAAAAAGGGATAGTTCGGTACTGCCGCCGCCTACATCAATGTACAGGTAGTTTTTGTTTTTGTCGATGTTGTCTTCAACATGGCTGGAGTATATTATTTTGGCCTCTTTTTGTCCCTGGATTATTTCAAGGTCGATACCTGCTTCATCTTTAACCAATTTTACAACTTCGTCGCCGTTTTTGGCTTCACGCATGGCCGATGTGGCGAAGGCCATGTAATCTTTCACTTTGTAAACATCCATCAGGTTATGGAAGGCCTGCATGGACTTTATAAGATCGGTTGATTTGCGTTCAGAAATGAACTGGTTAAGGAAAGCGTCATCGCCCAAACGTAGTGGCACCCTGATGAGTGTATTTTTTTTGAACGAAACAGATCCGTTGTTTTCAATTATATCGGCAATAAGTAACCTAACTGCGTTAGATCCTATATCAATAGCGGCGTATCTCAATGTTATTTGTCTTTATTCTTAAGGTAATTGTAAATATCGATCTGTGCACGGCACGGCACTTCGGTGTTTGTTTTATGATACTTGTTAGTGTTATGGCTATTTATTTCGCGGGCCTTGGTGTTATCGCTTAATTGTATGTTGATAATGTCTTTTATTTCCTTGCGCAAGGTTTCATCATAAACAGGGAAACCAACTTCAACCCGGTTATCAATGTTACGCGTCATGAAATCGGCTGAAGTAAGAAATATCAGCTCATTTTCATCATTGCAATAAATATGTACCCGCGAATGCTCCAGGTATTTGTCCACAATGCTTATTACATCAATGTTTTCGCTATAGCCCTTCATTCCGGGTATCAGGCAGCACATGCCGCGTACAATAAGCCTTATTTTAACCCCGGCATTGCTGGCCTGGTATAGCTTAGCTATCATTTGCTCATCGGCAAGGCTGTTCATTTTAAGTATCATGTAGGCCTGTTTTCCGGCTTTTGCGTTTCTTATCTCGTTATCTATCAGCTTGTATATAGCAGGCCTCGAATCAATAGGCGATACGACCAAATGTTCAAGCCCCTTAGCTAAGCCGCCCCTGCCTAATGCCTTAAATACGGTTACCAGATCACCGGTTAAGCGCGTATCAGCCGTCAGGAGAGTATGGTCGGCGTACATGAGGGCGGTTTTTTCGTTAAAGTTACCGGTGGATAAGCAAGCATAATAAAAAGGCTTGCCTTTTTCCATACGTTTCACCAGGCATATTTTTGAGTGTACTTTATACCCCTCGATGCCGTACAAAACGTTCACCCCTTCTTCCTCAAGCCTGCGGCTCCAGGTAATGTTGTTCGATTCATCAAACCTTGCCCTTAGCTCAACCAAACAATTTACCTTTTTACCGTTTTTAGCGGCGTTTATAAGCGCGTGAATAATACGCGACTCTGATGCAAGGCGGTAAACAGAAATGTTTATTTCGGTTACTTTAGGGTCAATAGCAGCCTCGCGTAAAAAGTGTATCACGTAATCGTACGACTGGTAAGGCGTGCTGATGAGGAAATCTTTTTTGGCTATCATCCCCATTAAACTTTTGCCAAATGAAAGCCCGTCTACAGGCAACGGCAGGTATTTGGTGTATTCCAGTTCAGCACGACCAACGTTAGGGAAGGCTATAAAATCCTTGAATTTATGGTAACGGTTACCGGGTATTAGGCTCTCGCCGTGCAAACCCATTTTGGTCACCAGGTTTTTGAGCATATCCAGCGGCATTTCGGTATCATACAACAAACGCATGGGTTTACCTTTACGCCTTTTTTGCAGGCTTTTAGCCAATGAATCAATGAATTTGCCGCTTACTTCCTTATCCAGATCGAGTTCGGCATCGCGGGTAAGCTGGATGGAATAGGCTTCGATGGAATCGTGTTCAAAAATAAAGAAGATATCTTCAAGACAATACCTGATGATATCATCCATTAAAATAATGAATTTCAGATTATTGGTTTCGGGCAGAACCACAAACCGGGAGATATTATCGGGTATTTCAATAAGTGCGTACCTGGTTTTTTTACCATAGGTTAGCTTAACATAAAAATAAATGGCACGGTCGCGCAGTTCGGGCAGCGGCAGGCTTTCATCCAGCATAATGGGTACCAGCGTAGCCAGCATTTTTTCGCGGAAATATTTTTTCACGAACTCACCGCGGGCTACGTTAAGCTGGGTATCGTTCAGGATGAATATTTTTTCTTCGGCAAGCTGCTTTATAATAATGTTCTCGTACAGGTTGTTGAACTTGCGTTCCTGCCTTACCACAATGGTTTTTATCTGGTTCAGTATCTTTTTAGGATTGTAACCTAATATCTCTTTTGCCTTTTCATTTAAATTTGACAGGCGGCTAAGCGTTGCTACACGAACACGGTAAAACTCGTCGAGGTTTGAAGAAAATATGGCCAGAAATTTTATGCGTTCAATTAATGGTACTGTTGGGTCGGCGGCTTCCTGTAATACACGGTCGTTAAAATATAACCAGCTTATTTCGCGGTTGATTAGAGGTATGTTCTTAATATCCATATATATACCGGCTTTTACAGCCCGATTTTACAAAGCTGCTTATTTATTTGTTAACTTAATATTAACTCCTTGCTATATTAAGTGTTTTTGAAGGTTAATTGTGTTGCGTTTTTTAAACATTAAGATAGGAATTTTTCGCTGGCTAAGCATAATCCACGAATAGTTAATTACAATTACTATTTTTGCATCTCTCACACAGCAACAAAATAAACCATTATGCCATCATTTGATATTGTAAGCAAGATAGACGGGCAAACGCTTGATAACGCTATAAATACCGCCAAAAAAGAGATACTTAACCGTTATGATTTCCACGACTCAAAAAGCACAGTGGAACTGGATAAAAAAACCAATATCATAACCATAGTTACCGAAAACGATATGCGTTTAAAGGCCATACAGGATTCCATCATCAGCCGCATGGTTAAGCAACAGCTTGACCCTAACGCGCTCGACCTGGATAAAGTGCAGCAGGCAGCATCGGGCAATATGATACGCAAGGAAATTAAGGTAAAAGAAGGTATTGAGCAGGAAGTAGCCAAGAAGATAGTCAAGAAAATAAAAGACAGCGGCCTGAAAGTACAAGCCAGCATTATGGACGACCAGGTGCGCGTGCAGGCTAAAAAAATCGATGACCTACAAGCGGTTATCAGCCTTTGCCGCAGCGGTGATTTTGGGCAACCCTTGCAGTATATTAATATGAGGAATTAGTGGATTTCGAATTTCGGATGTTCAATTTCGGATTTGTTTAACGTGCTAAGCATAAATTCGAAATTGAACATTCGACATTCGAAATAAAAAAAAGACCGCCCCTTTCGGAAACGGTCTTTTCATCAAACTAAACCACTACTATGAAAACATTCTTTAATATTATTTAACAGCTATTTCCCTTGTCTGGATCTTAGCGTCTTCTCTTTTTGCTACATTCAGTTTAAGGATGCCGTCGGTGTATTCAGCATCAATTTTTGAATGATCTACAGATTCAGGTAAAGTGAATGACCTTACAAATGAAGTGTAGTTGTATTCGCGTTTGGTGATCTTGATGCCTTCTTCAACATTTTCAGCTTTCTTTTCGGCCGATACGCTCAAGATATTTTTTTCAAGGCTGATCTTAAAATCTTCCTTTTTTAAGCCGGGCACGGCTAATTCAATGTGGAATTCGTTTTCAGTTTCTGCAATGTTAACTGCAGGTACACGGGTAACCAATTTATCGCCGTGTAATATGGTGTCAAATACATCGTTTAAGAATGGATTTACACCGTAAGCTTTTTGTCCGTTGTTAAATTTTACTAAAGTCATTTTTATATCCTCCAAAGTTTTTCTTTTGTTAACTTCGTGAGTGATTGTTCAACTGTTGTACCAATGCCCAAAAACAGCATTCTTACAGACATTATGACGGTAAACTTTAAAAACAGACCGACTTTTTGACACTTTATGGCCGAAAAACTCTCAAATTACAAATACAAAACCCCCATCCCCATCCGCTTTTCGGATATGGACGCCTTCGGGCACGTAAATAACGCGATATATTTAACCTATTTTGAAATAGCCCGTTCCAACTACTGGCGCGATATTATTGGCTGGGACTGGAACGAAACGGGCATCATTTTAGGCCGCTCAGAAATAAATTACCTGAAGCCGATCATGATAAACGACGTAATAGCCTGCTACGTACGCACCACACGCATAGGCAATAGCAGTTTTGATGTGATGCACGTGCTGGTTAAGGTTACCGAACACGGCGAGGAAATTTGCACAACAGGTAAAACGGTGTGTATCAGCTATGATTACCATGCTAATAAGTCGGTACCGATACCGCGCAGCCATAGGCAAAGCATGATAGAATATGACGAACCGGGATTGATATTGAATACCAATTAACCTGAACCGCGGGTCTACCTATGAATATCATTCGCTCCCTCGCAATTTTTATATTGGCCGGCTTATTCGAGATCGGCGGCGGCTACTTGGTTTGGCTATGGCTTAAGGAAGGCAAGCCAATATGGTTCGGCATTGCAGGAGGGATCATACTTGCTTTATACGGGGTGGTGGCTACCTGGCAAACCGCCAACTTTGGGCGCGTATATGCAACCTACGGCGGCATATTCATTGTATTGGCCTTACTATGGGCCTGGAAAATAGACGGCTTTAAACCCGACCGCTATGACATTATCGGCGCCGCTATTGCCCTCATCGGGGCCTGCATTATAATTTATGCACCGCGTAACGCTTAAGAATTTCAAACTCCCTTTCTGGCACGGGTAAGGATGAATAGTTTTTTTACCCTCCTCGTGCAAAAAAAAGGAAGGGTCGACGAACGAAGCTACGTCGGGGCGGGTAAACAGACCGCATTTTACCCCCACCTCCGTAGGAGTCTTTCGGACCGGCCTCCCCCTAAATTTAGGGGGAGGTGTCGACCGCAGGGAGACGGAGGGGGTAAAAACGGCGACAGGCTACCACACTACTCCACTATTTCCAATACCCCCATCTTTTTTCTAAATTCGGGAAATCCCATTCGTATGAAAAAGATATACCTCATTCTTCTTCTCGCTTATAGTATCCCTGCTTTCGCTCAACAGCCATCCTTCAAAGATCGCGTTAGCAAAATGGCCGATTCCCTGCAAAGCCAGATCGTGACCTGGCGGCGTGATTTTCATGAACACCCCGAATTAGGCAACCACGAGTTCCGCAGCGCCGATATCATTGCCAAACACCTGCGATCGCTTGGGCTCGAAGTAAAAACCGGCATAGCTACAACAGGCGTGGTGGGCATATTGCGCGGTGGCAAGCCCGGCCCGGTGGTGGCACTGCGGGCCGATATGGACGCCCTGCCGGTAACCGAGCGCACCGCTGTTCCTTTCGCATCAAAGGTAACAACCATGTATAACGGGCAGCAAGTTGGTGTGATGCACGCCTGCGGACACGATTCGCACATGGCCATACTGATGACTGTTGCCGAGGTACTTACAAGTATGAAAAAAGACCTGCACGGGACGGTTAAATTTATCTTCCAGCCTGCCGAGGAAGGCTTACCCGCGGGCGAAAAAGGCGGCGCACAGGAAATGGTTGCCGAGGGTGTAATGGAAAACCCGCATGTTGATGCCGTATTTGGTCTGCACATACAATCGTACCAGCCTGTGGGCACCATCGCCTATCGCCCCGGGCCGGACATGGCCGCGGTCGATGGGATGAAGATCATAGTTAAGGGCAAGTCGTCGCACGGTGCATATCCGTGGTCGAGTGTCGATCCGATAGTAGTATCGGCGCAGATCATCAATAGCCTGCAAACCATCGTTAGCCGCAACCTGCAAATTACCCGCGACGCGGCCGTGGTAACCATTGGCGCTATAAACGGCGGTAACCGGTCGAACATCATTCCCGAAACGGTGACCATGATAGGTACCATACGTACGCTAAATGATGCCGATGAAAAAATGATCATCGACAGAGTAAAAACCATAGCCACCAAAACCGCCGAAGCCGCCGGGGCCACTGCCGAAGTTATCATCCCTTTCGAGAGCCATTACCCCATAACCTATAATAACCCCGCGCTGGTGGCCGAAATGCTGCCCACCTTACAGGCAACCGCCGGCCCGGAGAATGTCACCTTACGCGATGCCGAAACCGGCGCCGAGGATTTTAGCTTTTACGAACAAAAAGCGCCCGGCATATTCATCCACCTCGGCGGCCTGCCCAAAGGCGCCGACCCGGCTACCGCTCCCGCGCACCACACACCCGATTTTTATATTGATGAAAGCGGGTTTTCACTGGGTGTAAAGGCGCTGTGTAATTTGGCTATAGATTATATGGATGCGCATAGTAAGTGAGGTGTAACAAAGTTCCCCCTCTTGACCGCATGCCGCCCTAGCTTTAGCAGTGGAGCAGAGAGTAATAGCCCATAAAAAGACATTTATGGTGTATTACTCAAATTATGGGGTTAACATAAGTTAACACAATTTCAAATTATTTTTTATTAATATATTGATTATCAGTTATTTAATAAAAAAACAGGGTGAAATGTGTAAACCATGTAATTACGCTCTTATTGGCTTGTCTCCAACAATATTTTTTTGATTCTTTCCGGTGAATCGACCAACGCTTCAAATATGTCATATGATGGGCTATTACTCTCTTGAGAGGGCGCACACGTGGAAGTGCGGCTGCGGGGGGGGTAATGAAGCAATTGGCAAATTGTCACGAGTACACCGCGCTTTAGTCCTCCACTGCATACTCGCACCAGTTAAGGGTGTTAATGAAGCGTATTAACACCTTCAATTCGACCTAAATTATTAATATCACTCCACGAATTAAGCTATACTTACTAACATTATTAGGTTTTTATAAACATTTTACTAATTTTAATAGCTTTTTAAAAACTAATTCTTATATTGCATATAAAAAAAATTATGAAAAAATTACTTTTAGCAACTTTGTTTTCCTTTGCTGTTAGCCTTGGATTTGCACAAACCAATGATATACAGGCAAAAAAAGACACACTTCAACTCAAAAATGAAAGATCTATTATTAGAGCGCGTTTTGATCAAATTTTTAAAGAAAATGAAAATGGTTCGTTCACTCCAATTTATACCACGAATGTTAATGGTACAATAATGACACCTGGAGTTTCCTTTTCACCTGGTGTTTCTTTCGGCGGATTAGATTTATCTACTTTAAAAGGACATGATTTAGCAATTGATACAGTAAAAGGGGTGGTAATTATTAAAGGGCATTATTAATAATATTCCATTATGCACTGCCATGAATCTCTAGGAACAAATTATTGATAAGTCGATTACATGAGCGTTAGTATTGTTTTAATATCTTAAATTATGAAAAAACTTACCATATCATTTTTTGCTATAATATCTATAGTAAGATGTTTTGCCCAACAACCTTCACAAATTCTACCATTATCTACACAATTAACTATATCATCCGCCAAAACTTATAATAAAAACAATGAAGTCCTAAATGTATTCTTAATTGTAAATACAGGTAATCAATCTGTTGGTACGGGGTTTTTAATTCGTTCAGGAAATATTATAACTTGTGAACATGTAGTGCATGGGGCGAAATTAAATCAACTATTCCTTGTTTCTCCAAATGGATCGCAATATAAATTAACTAATTTCATTACTGACACCGTTAGAGATTTGGCAATACTAACTTTATCGAACAATTTACCAGGTGGATTTGATTTAGGCGATGATAATAGAACATTTATCGGCAATCAAGTTTATACTTGGGGCTATCCTTTAGGATATTCAGGACCGTCACCTCTTCTCTCTGTGGGATATGTTGCAGGCGTAATAGCTCAACACCCCTATCCAAACAGTTACGTTAAGCATTTTGTTATCAACGGAGCATTCAACCCAGGAAATTCTGGTGGCCCCCTTATTGATTCAGGTAAAATAGTTGGGATTGTTCAAAGTAAAGCAGCTCCAATGACTCCATATATATTTTCAGCGTTAAAGGCTCTTCATGACAACAACAGTGGCTTTATGTATACCAATACTGATGCCACAGGTAAGGTAACACAGGTTTCAGAGGCACAAATAATCGAACAGATACTTGTTTACTATAGAGAATTAGCTCAGGTAATGATAGGCGAAGCAGTTTCAGTCAATGAACTAAAGCATTTTCTTAAAGAACAAAAAGTGATAGGCTATTAGTAATATTATTTTGTTAACAGCATTCGCACATGGATTCATATCAAAAATCGCAGGATTCTCTGCAAGAAAATAAAATATAAATAATATGGCAGGACGTAGTTTCGCTATTAACACAGCTCGAGATTTCTATGACAAGCTTCTGGAAGACTATAAAGCTTACATCGAAGACCCAACATCTTCTGGCCTAGCCATTAATGTGGCTTTGCCAGCATGGCATTTATCTGAGTGGTTATACTGGGAAAACATAGCCAGTTTAATAACAACGTATCCAAGCGACACTATCTATCAACTTGATTTAAGAACTAATCTTTGTCCCGATTTAGAGATAATGCGCTCTATTGCTAATGGGAGTAAACATTGTGTTCCACCAGGTTCAAATCAAAGAGTACAAGGCACAAGTATGCATATAGGCGATTTTAGTCGGGAGTTTAGTCGGGAGTTTGACACCACTTGTTTACTGATAAATCTAGACGATGGTACTGAGGTCGATTTCGAAGATGTATTAGAAAACGTGATGAATTTTTGGAAGTCTTACGTCACAACTCAATTTGGGTGGGTGCTTTAAAAATTGTCCCCTAACTGCTGTGAGTATTCAGCCAAGCAGTACCACAATTGCGCTCGTTTGCAACGAGTGCTTAAACTGGCCTGGCGATCGCATCGCTTTTCCATTTCAAAAACAACATTTTTTTCCCATTACCAAAATGTTACTTAAAATATTACTTTTGTTCAACGCATGATCGACCAAATTACCAATTACCGCGACCCGGATTTGAGCCTGTACCAGTTAAACAGTAATTATACCCTGTTGCTGCAGATCTATCCCGCTACTTTTTCCTACGCTATTGTTTTTGAAGACAAGCTACAGGCATGGGCAAAGGATTGCGAACTATTGGTGTTGGATGATCCCGGCAGCGAACATGAGTTGCTGAACTACGAGTATAAAAAAGTGGTGGCAGGGCTGCAGAGTACCGGCTTTACACTGGTGCCAAATGCGCTGTACAACGAGAACCGCATAGCCGACTTCGCGCGTTTTTTGGATGTAAAGCCCAACGAAAAAATATTCGCCCAGCCGCTGGATGCCGACAACCATATCATTTACAAGGTTGATGAGCGCGTGGTTGAAACTGCCGCCATCTACGGCCTGCGCAAAACAGTTTTTATCAACAAGGGCTGGATAAACGCTATTGCCGGCAACAACCCATCGAACCAAACTTTTTATTTAAACATTGATAAAGAACAGGTTGATATACTGAACTTTAACAACAGTAAAATTCGTTTTTATAATTCGTTCAGCTTCAATAACCCCGATGAGCTGGCCTATTACGCCGCCCTGGTGGCGCAGCAACTGCAATTGCAGCCAAAGGACATTAACCTGGTTATAAGCGGCGATATTGAAGAAACCGACGAGAACGCCAGCCGTTTATCCGAATTTTTCGCCGGCGTTGAGCGCAATTATTTAAACGTATTACATTTCCCGCTCGAAGTTACCGCCAACCAATTACCGGCGCTTGCCGCACTGTCGTTATGCGTATCATCGGAGGAAGACTAAAGGGTCTGCGGCTTAATCCGCCGAAAAATTTACCCGTACGCCCTACTACCGATTTGGCCAAAGAAGCATTATTTAACATCCTGCTCAATAAAATTGAATTTGAAGGCATAAAAGTACTCGACCTTTTTAGCGGCACAGGCAATATCTCGCTTGAATTTGCCTCGCGCGGCGCAAGCGAAGTGGTATCGGTCGACCGCAGCCAACAATGTATATATTATCTGAAAGATACCGCCCGCCAGCACGGCCTCGACCAAATAAAAACCTTTAAAGCCGACGTACTGAAATACCTGCAACTGGAAACCGAACAGTACGATCTCGTCTTCGCCGACCCGCCATACGACATGAACCAGATCCCCGAACTGCCAAAGATAATTTTCGACAGGGATTTGCTATCCCCCGGCGGTTTACTGATCGTAGAGCACCAGTCGCTCCAAAACCTAAGCAACCATCCCAAGTTTACAGAGCAAAGGACGTATGGGCATTCATCGTTCTCTTTTTTCGAAGCGGAATAACCCCACTTTTTTAAATTCCCTCCCTTGGGAGGGGTGCGGCTGCCTGTGAAGTGGCAGAGAGGGGTTTATCGAATTGATAAGGCTATTACTTCATATCTATCAATAACAAAAAATTATCTTTATTAACATATATTTGTACAACAAACATACACAGGCGCTATATGAAGATCGCTCTATTCCCCGGCAGTTTCGACCCGGTTACCAAAGCACACGTTGATATTGTAAAACGATCCATAGGCTTGTTCGATAAGGTGTACATCGGCATAGGTGTCAACACTTCAAAAACCGGCCTGCTGAGCGTGGAAACCCGCGAAAAAATGCTGCGCGCCGTGTTTGAGAACGAACCCAAGATACATATTGTAGCTTACGAGGGCCTTACCGTAACCTTTTGCCAGAGCATTGGCGCGGCCTACATGATTCGCGGTATACGTACCGTATCGGATTTTGAATACGAAAAAGCCATAGCACAAATGAACCACTCCCTTGTGCCCGACATTGAAAGTATATTTATTGTGAGCAAACCGGGCTATTCCTCCATCAGCTCGACCATAGTGCGCGAAATCATGCGCTACAACGGCGATGTAACACAGTTTATTCCGAAAGAAGCGCTGGCTTATCTTTAATAAGATCTTCCTTCACCAGTACATCTAAAATTGATGGGAAAGTGTTTTGTATAATGGCATCAATATGCCCTTTGCGGAACCAGCGCACATCGGTTATCCCCTCTTCAATTTGCGGCTTTAGCTTAGCGTTGCCCTTGTATTTCATGGCATACCAATGCGTTTTTTTCAAAACCACCTCACCACGACTAATGTAAGCATGGTAGGTTTTGCAAATTTTTTCGCCCAGTTTGCTTACCGTTATGCCGCACTCCTCTTCTACCTCGCGCACGGCAGCAACTTTGGTCTTTTCGTCTTTTTCAATTTTACCTTTGGGCAGGTCCCACTTATCGTTGCGGTAAATGAATAAATAGTCGCCTTTTTCATTTTCTACCAGGCCCCCGGCAGCTTCTATCAGCGTTATTCCCGCTATAACATTCTTCAGGTACAGTTTGGCATTGGGGCAAACTATATAAAAGCTTTTGCTATGATGGGCGAGTATCCAGGTGTATATGATCCTTAGGTCAAACATCTGGGCATCGATCTTTTCGTAGCTTTCCGCTTTTTTGGGTTCTGATTCTGTTATCAGAATAACTTTTTCGTTACAATAAATTCTGTATTTTTGAGCCATATGTTTAACTATAGTGAGGCCGAACAGCAAGTGGCCGAGTTCCTGCTGCAAATTAAAGCAATTAAATTACAACCTAATAATCCATTTACATGGGCATCGGGCTGGAAGTCGCCTATTTATTGCGATAACCGTATAACCCTGTCTCATCCAACTGTACGCACTTATATCCGCCAGCAATTAACCAAGCTTATCCAGGAAAAATTTGGCGCTGTGGGTTGTGTAGCAGGTGTAGCCACTGCCGGTATTCCACAGGGCGTATTGGTGGCGCAGGAACTGGGCCTGCCATTTATATATGTGCGCGCCAAACCTAAAGAACATGGCCGCGGCAATATGATAGAGGGTGATGACATGGCCGGCAAACGCGTGGTAGTAATTGAGGATCTGATCTCTACCGGCAAAAGCAGCCTGCAAGCTGTTGACGCCCTTCGCGATGCGGGTTACGATGTATGCGGCCTTGCAGCCATATTCACTTACCAGTTTGATGTAGCTACCGAGAATTTTAACGAAGCCAAATGCCCTTTCGTAACGCTATCGAACTATGGCGCGCTTATAAAATATGCCGAAAAGCATCAGTATATAGCCCCTGAAGATACCGCTATACTAACCAAATGGCGTGAAAACCCATCAACCTGGGGGCAATAGACAGTTATTATATTAGTTTAATGCGATACAACTGATCTCTGGTCACTAACCTCTAATCTCTAACCCAATGAGCACCTTTAAAAGTACCACACGTATCAAAAGGCCTGCAAAGGAAATTTACGATTTCCTGGCGGATATGAACAACCATGAGCGCCTGGCGCCCGAGGAGGAAATAACCGATTGGTCGTCGACTGTTGATGAAGCGAGCTTTACCGTACGAAATATACTGAAGCTGTCGTTAAAGATGGGTGAACGTGTTACCGATAAAGAAATTAAGCTGATACCTGCTGCAAAGCCGCCTTTTAACATTGAGATGAAATGGGAACTATCGGTTGATGGTGAATATACCGACGTTATATTTACAATTGAAGCCGACCTTAATATGATGTTGAAAATGGTTGCATCGGGTCCCTTACAAAAATTGGCCGAGGATGAGTCGGCCAGTTTATTTAACTTATTGCACTAATAATTAAATTAGTAAGTTTTTTGTTTGTTCATATTGTGCCAAAAAAGCATAACTGCGTTTATCACAATTAAGCTTACAATTAACAGTTCCATATTCTTTACTTCCCTTCTTTTCTTTCCTTTGTTTATAATTTTAACTTATGCATAATCTTAGGTCAAAGTTTGTACCAAGATTTTACCAATAGTTTAAATTTAGCTAATAAACGATAGTTATTAAAATTTATTTCATTCCATATTATCCTATTTTTTCCACATTTTGCCCCATATAGGGTAAAACGCTGTAACACTGTCATTTATTTATTAATAACCATCGCCCTTAGTTAATTTTAAGTATTTACCGTATTTTTGCACAAAATATAAGGGGCAGCATGATCACGGTATCCAATCTATCATTACGTTACGGTAAAAGAACACTATTTGAAGACGTTAACCTGAAGTTTACACAGGGCAACTGTTATGGTATTATAGGTGCCAACGGCGCAGGTAAATCAACTTTTTTAAAAATACTTTCGGGCGAGATCGATCCTACAAGCGGTTCTGTTAGCTTCACTCCCGGCGAACGCATGGCTGTTTTAAGCCAGAACCACTACGCGTTCGATGAATATTCGGTTATCGAGACCGTAATGATGGGCTACAAAGAAATGTACGCCGTAATGAAGGAGAAAGATGCTATCTACCTTAAAGAAGATTTTACCGATGCCGACGGCGAACGTGCCGGCGAACTCGAAAATCTTTTTGCCGAAATGGATGGCTGGAACGCCGAAAATAATGCCGCTACCCTGTTAAGCAACCTGGGCATAAAAGAAGAATTTCATTATAAACTGGTAAAAGAACTGGATAATACGCAAAAAGTACGCGTGTTATTAGCGCAGGCACTTTTTGGCAACCCCGATATACTATTACTGGATGAGCCTACCAACGACCTTGACATACATACCGTAGGCTGGCTCGAAGACTTTTTAGCAAGTTATGAGGCCATTGTGTTGGTGGTATCGCACGACAGGCACTTTTTAGATACTGTTTGTACCCACGTTGTAGATATTGATTTTGCCAAAATGACCATTTATACCGGTAACTACTCTTTCTGGTACGAATCGAGCCAGTTAGCATTGAAACAACGCGCCGATCAAAATAAAAAGACCGAAGACAGGGTTAAGGAACTGCAGGAGTTCATCAGGCGGTTCAGTGCCAACGCATCGAAATCAAAACAGGCAACCAGCCGTAAAAAAGCTTTGGATAAGATCAATCTCGACGAGATACAACCATCCAACCGAAAATACCCGGGTATTATATTCAATAACCTGGGCCGCGAAGCAGGCGACCAGATATTACAGGTTGAAAACTTATCTAAAACCCTTAATGGCGAGCTTTTATTTTCAAACATCAGCTTCACTGTTAATAAAGGCGATAAAATTGCTGTGCTATCGCAAAACAGCCTGGCTACAACCGCGTTTTACGACATTTTAACCGGCCGCGATACCGATTATAAAGGCAGCTTTAAGTGGGGCATAACCATTAATCTTGCCGATATACCCATGGATAACACCGATTATTTTAAAGGCAAGGATACCAACCTTATTGATTGGCTGCGCGATTACTCGACCGGCGATAAGGACGACCAGTTTATCCGTGGCTTTTTGGGCCGTATGCTGTTCTCGGGCGAAGAAGTTTTGAAAAAGAGTAATGTACTATCAGGTGGCGAAAAAATGCGCTGTATGTTTAGCCGCATGATGCTGCAACAGGCCAACTTGCTCATATTTGACGAACCAACCAACCACCTCGACCTGGAATCGATCACCGCGTTAAACAATGGCATGAAAGATTTTAGGGGCACCATTTTATTCACCTCGCGCGACCATGAATTAACCGAGACCGTTGCCAACCGCATAATTGAATTAACCCCCGGCGGTTATATTGATAAGCTAATGGAATACGACGAATATATTAACAGCGACGCTGTGGAAAAACAGCGCAATGAGTTATATTCATTGGTATAAATACTTATCACACATAGGAAAAAGAAAACCTTGCCGGTGTTGGTTTTAACGTACTTGTATCATATTAGCAAAAAAATTAAGCCGTTTTGCTAAAATCATATATATTTGCAGCCCGGTAAAAAAATGACTTGGTAGCTCAGCCGGTAGAGCAACTGACTCTTAATCAGTGGGTCGAGAGTTCGATCCTCTCCCAGGTCACGGAAAGCCTTTCAGCGGAAGTTGGAGGGCTTTTTTATTGGTATAGACACTGTTCTCTACATGCATAATTATCCGTAGTTGCAAACTGCGGATAGCTACCCAATTTAATATTACGCTTTTCAATCCCAACAATGCTGTATATATTTGGATTAATGTCATAACCTTAATCTCATTGGCCATATGAAAAGCAAATTTTTACCACTACTTATCGTATCGTTATCTTTTTTCACAAACGCTTTCGCCCAAAAAACCTATACCGGCAATGAGGCGGCCGATCATGTGCAGGCTCAAAGAAACGTTGCCGATGACCTTCTCGACGTAAAAAGCAGCAGGGAACAGGTTCAAAAAGGGGTAAATATATTAAAAAATGCCCTGGCGTTTTTGGATAGTGTTCCTATTAAAGAACTTGCAAAAACAAATGCGTATTTATGGTACCGCCGGTCTGATGCAAACCGTGATCTGGCGAGCGGTTATGCTTTGCTCGGTCAAAATGATTCTGCTGTTATGGCACTTCAGCGTATGTATGCAAATGGCGCGTCAAGCGGTGTTATACAGTTTATAGATAAAGAGCCTACATTGGATGCGATACGCAACGAGCCCGACTATATCGAATTAATAAAAAAATTAAAACGGGATGGTGCGCTTTGGAATAATACTGCCCTCAACACGCCTTATAAACCAAACCTTACCGATGCCGAAAAAGTAGCGGGCTTGTCGCTGGCCTGGTCGATGGCTAAATATAATTTTGTACATTTTGACCATGCCAATATTGATTGGAACCAACTTTACCTCGATTACCTGTCTAAAGTTCAAAACACCACATCCACAGCCGAATACTACAGGGTTTTAATGAGTTTTTATGCGCAATTAAAAGACGGGCATACCAATATTTATCCCCCTGATAGTTTAAACGCCGAGTTTTACAGCAGGCCGCCGTTTCGTACAGAGCTGATTGAAGGCCGTGTTTTTGTAAACCAGGTTTTTAGCGATAGCCTGTACAAATCAGGCATTGTACCCGGGCTTGAAGTGATCAAAATAAATGCAGAGCCGGTTATTAGCTATGCAGATAAATATATAAAGCCATATATGAGCAGTTCTACGCCGCAGGATATGGGGATCAGGGAGTTTTCTTATGCGCTGTTTTCCGGCCCTGCAAACAAGCCTGTTACTATAGAGTTTAAAGACCGCAATGGCAAAATAATTACCCGTAGCATAGCACGAACGGGCTATCACGATGTAAAGGGTTTAAAAACAATGGAATATAAAAATATTGGCGGCATTGGCTATTTAACCATAAATAATTTTGAAGACAATACAATTATTAAACAGTTCGATTCGCTTTACACCGCTGATATAGCGAAAACAAAGGGATTAATTATTGATATCAGATACAATGGCGGCGGAGATGGAGGCATAGGGTACAACATCCTGGGACGCTTAACTGATAAGCCATTCTTCACTTCTTCGTCACGTGTACTGAAACAGTACTCAAGGCCTGGTTCTGAATCCGAATGGGAAGATAACGGCGAAAACCGCTGGGGCGCAAGTGGTAAAATATTTTACAACAACCCGGTCATTGTATTAGTTGGGCCACGGACTTTTTCGGCTGCGGAGGATTTTACCGTAGCGTTTGACTATATGAAGCGTGGTAAACTCGTTGGTTTGCCAACAGGCGGCAGTACCGGTCAGCCTGTTCCTTTTATTTTACCTGGAGGAGGAAGCGCGCGCGTATGCGGCAAACACGATACTTACCCCGATGGAAAAGAATTTGTAGGGATAGGGATCATGCCTGATGTTACAGTTAAGAAAACGATCAAAGACCTTTGGAATGGAACTGATGCCACAAAAGATAAAGCACTGGAACTGTTAAATAAATAACACGAAACATATTGTGATAAATCTTTTGAACCCGCTCCCCAAATGCTAGCGCACGCGTGCCGCGTGTGCGATAAGCTATGCAAATTCACTCCCGCTAGTTCCGATCGTGGTTGCTAATAGCTTCTGTCTTAAATAAGTAAGAAACAAATTATCCATCTTCTTGATTGAAAAATCCATTTAATTTCAGAAATATTAATAGCAGTTTTAAAAATATTTATTAACCTAATATCTCTGATCAATGAAAAACGCCGCATTACTATTATTTGTACTATTCATCTTTTCATGCAAGCAAAAAACACAACCGGTTAAATTATCAGGAAAATACGTAGTTGTGGGGTTTAAGGTTAAAAATGATATGCAAAAAAATGGCGACAGTTTAATTTCAGCAACCAGCGGCATCGATTACGCTTTTAATTTTATCAATAATAAATCGTTACAAATAAATCCGAAGTTGGGCCTCCCCTATTTTTCCGACTCGGTTTTTAAATACGAAATAACCGATAAAACACTTTATTTATTGGGTAAAAACGGGGAGCACTTTATTCCCTACAGGCGCGATGGCAGCATATTGAATTTATATATCAACAAAAACGGTATTGATACCTTACAGATTACCCCCGCAAAAACGTCAGCATTGAATTAGGCTGGTTTAACTGCCGGAACCCACATCCCCGCTCCCACTCGTGGTTGCGCATAGCTTCAGTTTACAACTGAAGAATGAATTCAAATCGTTACTTATCCCCCTTTAACGCTATGATCTTTTGACGATCCCCAATAAAATTGTTCGACATCTGTACTTGAGGGGTCACAAAAAGCCGCCTTTAAATGATATTTAAAGGCGGCTTTTCTATTTTTATAATATATTACCACAACCAGTGGATATTCCGGCACGCTTTCCATAAATTCAATAACCGGGGATTTCCACCCATTCATTTATATTGCACTCTCCGGCTTGATCTTCCACCTCCTGTGCGACCATAACCAATATTGCGGTTGCTCCCTGATCAAAGCTTCCAGGTACCTTACATGAATATCGGTGATCTCATAAGGTTTAGTTTGTTTTGGATCTTCAACCAAAGGCACCAGGGTATAAGTATAATATCCTCTTTTTATCAGATCTATTCTATAAAATATTACCACGCAGTCCATCACCTTAGTAAGCTTTTCAATTCCCAGGAATACGGCTGTGGGCTGATTAAGGAACATGGTAAAATAGTTAACTTCACTTCTGGCAGGTGTTTGATCAGACACCAGCACAGTGAAGGTTAATTCATTTTTATATTCGATCATTTTCCGCAGGGTTTGTTTCATGGCAACCATCGTTGCCCCAAACCGGGAACGCGTCCGGTTAAAAAAATCATTAAAAACAATATTCGATTGCGTTTTATAAACAATTACCCTTCGTTTGTCAGTCAAAAAACCAAAACTTAAAGTGGCCATTTCCCAGTTGCAATAGTGTCCGGCCGCGGCAATAATGCTTTTTCCCTGGCTAAAATAATATTCCATTAATTCCGGATTGGTCGGAACCATGCGGCGTTGTACTTCTTTTTTTGAGATGCTGATGCTCTTGATCGTTTCCATCGCCAGGTCGGCCAGGTATTTAAAATACTTTCGCTCAATAATCAGGCGTTCAGGTTCTGATTTTTCGGGAAAGGAGTTCCGGAGATTTTCACGCACTACCGCTTTGCGGTAGCCAATTATATAATAAAGAAATATGAATAAAAGATCGGATACAATGAATAAAAGCCAAAAAGGTAATAAGGAAACCAGGAACAAAAAAATTGCACCTAACCTCGAAAGCCATTTTCTTATCATTGCTTATGATAAATTTTAGCTATAAACATAATGTATTGATTAAATAAGGCGCTTCTTACCTGTTTTTTATCTTCTCCCGGGGTTTTTTTCACACTCAGATGGGCAGCCTTATAGCAGGATATAAATATAATAATAAATATAATAATATTTTTCAAATAAGCTTATTTAGGCTGCCACTAAAGAAGAAGCTGATCATTAATAATTTGCTGCCTGCCCTATATATTCAACCTTTCGGTTGATGTCTTTGACCAGATGGTCTAATTCTGTCGCGCAGGTGTCCAATGCGGATAGGCAATGGTTCAGCTCTTGTTCATCATCTGCATTCTTTAGTACGGAAATAAGTCCGATAATTGAACAGATCGGTTTGCGGATCTCATGTGAGTTTGACCAGGCGATCTGTTGCAACGCCAGGTGTTGGGCGAGTATCTTATTTTCTTTCTCCTTTCTTTCAGTTATTACCGTTTCAACAGAAATATAAAATTGAAATACACCGTCATCATCAAATATTGGCGAAAGATTCAATTGCGTCCAGTATGACTCGCCATTTTTTTTATAATTGACTAGCTCGCTGCTAAAGAATATCTTTTGCCCTACAGAGGAAACAAGCCTTTCGACCACCTCCGGGTCCGTCTCCGGCCCGAACAAAACTTTGCCCGGGTTTTTACCGCTAACTTCATTCAGCGTATAGCCGGTAAAATCGGTAAACGCCTGGTTAACCCACGAGATCGTGCGGTCCTCCTGCACTATGACAACCATGTTGTTTATCCTATTCATCACCTGTCCCCTGATCATACTTTCTTTTTCCGATCGCTGGATGGTTTGATGTTTTACAGCAAGCTCATCATGAAGCTTTTTTTCCTTTTGGTAAGCTTCACGAAGCTTTTGCTCGTTTTGAATGATCCGTGTGATATCGGTTGCCATTACCATTTTACAATCCTTACGGTCAAAAACCACATCATGCGAAACAATAGATACCGGAAATACCTCACCCGAGCGCCGGATGTGCTTCCACATACCTGCCTCTTTAAAACCTCCGGGATTGAGTTTTATCGCCTCATCCAGCAACGCATGATCCGCTGTTGAGCGGATATCCTTAATGGTGATCCCCAGGAACTCTTCCCTGCTGTACCCATATTTGGCGATGGCGGCTTCATTCACGGCAATGAAAGCCAGGCTTTCCTGGTGATAGATCCACATGGGGTTAGGATTGGACTCAAACATTTCACGGTATTGTTTCTCTGAAAGCATCAATTGCTGCTGCTGTTTCCTGATCCGGTAATAGAGAAAGAGTGCGGTAATGCCAAACAGTAGGATATTATTAATGCCCCTGAGATATTCCGGCCAGGAAGCTGGCACATAACGGGCGCAAAGTGTGATCAGCGCGTCACTAAAAAACGCCCAAACCAGGCCGGCGATCATGACAATAGCTGTTAGTTGTCGGTACATTCGCCACCGGTATATTTTGTCCAGCATGTTACTGTAAAACTTGATTAATTTATAAGAAATATAATATTGCTTTTTACGTAATTCGGTCTGGGCAGGTTTGGGTCATTTTAAATAGTATCATTTTTGTTACGAAGGTCATTGGTATCGGGATAGATCCATAGTATCGTCATCGCTCCCGCGAGTTTTCAACCCCTCCCTGTGTCAACCAAATGTTAATTCTTCTTCCTATTAATTCCATCTGTCTGCAACGCCGGACTTTGCTAAAACAAAAAATCATAGGTTGGGGTTACCTGATTGACAATATAGTAAGGCATATAAATACGTTTAATTTAAAACCAACCATATGAAAATTGCGATCAACGGGTTTGGCCGTATAGGCAGGATGACCCTTAGGGCATTACAAAGCCATCCTGAAATTGAAGTAGTAGCCGTAAACGATCTGACAGATGCCAAAACATTAGCCCATTTGCTAAAGTACGATACTGCGCACGGCCGTTTCCCCGGCGATGTGTCGGCCGAAGATGATGCGTTAATAGTCAATGGAAAGCGGATAGGTCTGCTCAGTGAACGCGACCCCGCAAAGCTTCCATGGGCAGCCCTTGGTATCGATGTAGTGGTCGAATCAACCGGGCACTTTACCGATAAAAGCACAGCACAGGCACATATTAATGCCGGTGCAAAAAAGGTACTTATAACCGCCCCTGCATCCGGCGGTGTAAAAACTATTGTGCATGGCGTTAATGACGAATTGATAGGTGGTGATGATGTTATTTATTGTACCGCATCATGTACAACCGGCGCCATAGCACCTGTATTGTATGTATTGGATAAAGAATTCGGCATCGAATCGGGTTATATGGTTACTATACACGCCTTTACTGCCGATCAAAGGCTACAGGATGCCCCGCACAAAGATCTGCGCCGGGCCCGCGCAGCTTCCTACTCTATCATTCCCACTTCAACTGGTGCCGCGAAAGCGATCGGAGAGGTACTTCCAAACCTTAAAGGAAAGCTCGATGGATATGCTTACCGCGTACCCGTTATTGATGCCTCCATCGCCGATCTGTCGGTCAACTTGCAACGGGAAGTATCAAAAGATGAACTTAAAAGTGTCCTGAAACATTATGCCGAAACGTCGCTAAAAGGCATTATGGAATATACTGAAGAAGAGTATGTGTCATCAGATATAATTGGGAATACTAACTCTTCAATTGTCGACGGAACCCTCACCAAAACTATTGGTAAATTAGTTAAAGTTGTAGCCTGGTATGACAATGAAGTAGGTATTTCTAATCGCATTGCCGAACTGGTATCACTAATATAAGGGACTTAAGCAACGAATTTTAATTTCTTACGCATAGCTAGTTGTCGAAAAGAGGGAATCAACGCACCATGTTTTTTCTTTGATTTTCTTACTTTTGTAATATGAATAGAGATAGCTCTTCTGTTTCAGAGTTTAATAGTGACCTAAAACTAAAAGGTTTTAAAGCATATGAAGTAGATAGTAAAGCTAGTGGTCATAGTTACAGTCGCAAAGACTTTTACAAGATCAGCCTTACTTCCGGAAAGTATATCTTTCATTATGCCGACAGGAGTTTTGAGACTGATGAGCCTATTTTATTTTTTGCCAATCCCCGTATCCCCTACTCTTGCGAGATCATTACACCAACACCCGATGGCTATGCTTGCCTTTTTACCGAAGACTTTCTGAAGTTGAGTGATCGTTCTGAAAGCCTCCTGCGATCCCCTTTATTTAAAATTGGCGGAACACCTATTTTAAACTTAAATGAGGAACAAAAGGACAATATCGGTGCTATTTTTCAAAAAATGATCGCAGATCAGGATTCTAACTATGCTTTTAAAGACGAGTTGATACGCAATTATATTGGCCTGATAGTTCACGAGACCTTAAAAATGCAGCCCTCAGAAAACCTTCCCAAACATAGTAATGCTGCCGAGCGGATCACATCTGTATTCCTTGAACTGCTGGAGAGGCAATTCCCTATTGAAAGTGCAAACCACCCCCTTGAGTTAAAAACAGCACAAGATTTTGCGAAAAACTTGTCTGTTCACATCAACTATTTAAACAGTTCGGTAAAAGAAGTAACCGGTAAACCTACCACTACCCATATTGCTGAAAGAATTATCAGTGAAGCAAAAGCACTTCTGCAGCATACTGACTGGAATATTGCCGAGATCGCTTATGCTCTTGGATTTGAATATCCTACCTATTTTAATAACTTCTTTAAAAAGAAAACTGGTCATATACCCAAGTTGATACGGACTGCACACCTTTGATATTTATACTTTTCCCTTTGTTTTTCATTATTTCTATGTTAAACCTGTCACGATCTTTGTATCGTGATTAGTGATAACTATAAATAACAAAAAATTATGAAGTATATATCAATTGGAGGCCTTAAAGTCTCTCGCCTGGGACTCGGCGCTATGTCGATGGCGGGCTATTACAATATCGGCGCAGGTAGCGATGCAGAGTCTATCCGCACCATTCACCGGGCGCTCGAGTTGGGCATTACCCACATTGACACTGCAGAGATCTACGGCCCTTTCACCAACGAGGAACTTGTCGGCAAAGCCATTAAGGGTCGCCGGGATCAAGTAGTGTTGGCCACAAAGTTCGGCCTCGTTTCCCATGCTGGTGGCGGGCCGGGCGTTATTGACAGCAGCCCGGCGAACATCCGCGTTTCAGTCGAAGGTTCGCTGAAGCGATTAGGGACCGACCATATCGACTTATATTATCAGCATCGGGTTGATCCGAACACGCCTATAGAAGATACAGTTAGCGCTCTGGCTAAGCTTGTTGCTGAGGGCAAGATCCGTTACATTGGACTATCCGAGGCCGGCCCCGACACGATCCGCCGCGCCCATGCAGTACACCCCATCGCAGCGCTGCAAACCGAGTATTCCCTGTGGACGCGTGACCCAGAGGCCGAACTGCTGCCTTTGCTGCGCGAACTGGGCATCGGCTTCGTACCTTATTCACCACTCGGTCACGGCTTTCTTACGGGCGACATCAAATCGCCTGACCAACTTTCGGACGACGACTGGCGCAAGACCAATCCACGCTTTACCGGTGAAAACTTTCAGCACAATCTGCGTATTGTTGATGAAGTCAAGGCCATAGCGGTTGAGTTAAGCGCTACTCCTGCACAAGTGGCATTAGCCTGGTTACTCGCGCAAGGCGATGACATTGCCCCAATTCCCGGGACTAAGCATGTAGCCAGGGTCGAAGAGAACACTGCAGCCGATAAGCTCAAATTGAATTCCCACCAACTCAAACGGTTGAATAATCTCACACCGGCTGCAGGTGAACGCCACGATGAGGGAAATATGGCTGTGATCGACCGTTAATAACCTCTGTTCACCGAAAGATCTATCGATATATTTTTTATTGATCTTAAATATAACCAATATGACAACCGAAATAAACAAACAGGTTATGCAGCGTTTTGTAAAATTCATCAATACTGCCAGTACAGAGCTTGCTGAAGAACTCATTTCGCCAAAAGCAATGTTTTATATACCCGGTCGTCCCGGGCCAATGATTGGCCCGGGTGGGTATCTCGAAATAATTCAAATGATGCGGGGAGGTTTTCCAGATATTCAATGGACACTGGATGATTTAGTTGCCGAAGGTGATAAAATAGCCGCACGCTTTACCATGCAAGGCACTCATAATGGCCCATTTTTTGGTGTGCTCCCAACAGGAAAACCCATAAAAGTACAGGCTTTTAATTTCTATCAGCTGTTAAATGGTAAAATTATTGAGGAACATGGCCATCCGGATTTAATGGGTATTATGCAACAAATTGGTGCGATACCCTCAAATTAAATATTGTCGTTCAAAGCTGTTTTAAAAAACATAGTACTTTGAGGCTAAACTTTAAGTCAAAAACCTTTAGATGAAACATCTGGAGGCTTTTTGTTGGTATATATCGCAGGTAGAACTTTGGCCTCTTGAAATCATCAGATAAGGGGCTTAAGCGAACCACGAGTTTCTAATTCGTGGTTCGCACGCTTTTACACTATTTTGAATAAAGTTACTTCTGTTTACCAATTGTTGCCTTGCTCGCGGCCTCAATAATTAGTTTGGCAACTTCAATAGGATGTGATTCATAAACAGAATGACTTGCCCCGTCAACTTCTACGGTATGACTGTTGGCCCGCTTGGCATACATACGCTCCAGGTCAGGATTAATAATACGGTCAGATTTGGCAACCATATACCAACTTGGTTTTGATCTCCAGGCCGGATTTTGGATCACTGCGTGAAATACTTCATCTGCTGTCAACATTTGTGCATGAGCAGCAAATTCTGCTACATTTTCGGGCAGGTCAGCAGCAAAATCGGCGTAGAACCGCTCAGGGTCAATATAGTTAAAGCCATCTGCGGTTTTTTGAAGTGACTTATACGCAGGCGGATACAATTTTCCGTTGGCCGCTTCATTCTCTCCTTTATCCGGTGCATGAGCAGCAATATACACCAGGCCGGCTACATGCGGATCATTACCGGCCTCTGTTATAATGGCACCGCCATAACTATGCGCTACTAAAATGCAGGGGCCGTCCTGCATATCCAAAATTCGTTTAACCGCATTTACATCATTAATAAACGTTGTTAGTGGTTGTTGCACGATGCTTACATGATAGCCTTTCTTAACTAATATGTCGTATACGGGTTTCCAGCCGGAACCATCTACGAAAGCCCCATGTACCAAAACAATATTTTTAATACCGGATGGTTGCTGTTGTTGTGCTTCAGCTATAGCAAAGTTTAATATCAAGATGAAAAATAGACCGATTTTTGATAGCCTGTTGATGATGTTTTTTGACGTTTTCATGTTTATAAAGATCATGTTATTAAAATTCAGCGTTGCCTGTTCTTTAGCAACGGGTAGATGTATGTTTATTTAAATTTTTAAGCCACCGAAAATGCTGGCCATCATGATAGCCAGAACAGTGGCCGTTATCCAGGTATATAATTTGTCTCTTTCAATAATGAAGCCGACAAGGGAAAAAGCGATCCGCAAAACAGGCGTAATGATAAGCGCCACTACACCCAGTTCAATAACGCCTTTTGCATTGCCGGTGTATGCGCCCTTAAAAATTTCGCTTAGGCTTGTGTACCCGGCTTTGGTTCCGGTAAATGAATGATAATGGGGAACATCCAGGGCGCCGGACTGTTTAAGATATATCGATCCGCCTATGAGCACGATCAGGCTGGCGATGATCACACCAGATCTTAGTTGTAATCCTATGAGCCGCTCTATATCCTGGTCTGCCAGAGTTTTTTTTGAAATTATATTTTTCATTTTTCAAATGATTAATTAAAATTGATGATGATAACCGTTATAGATCATTTCGAGGGCGACGAATGAAATGGACAGGCAAAAAATATACTTCAGCACTTTCGGGTCAAGCCTGGTAAGTAACTTGGAGCCTGTAAATGCGCCCGCAAGTACCCCTAACACAACTGGAAAGGCAATGCCGGCATCCATATAACCCCTTTGCAGGTAAATCACGGCACTGGCTGCTGCTGTAACACCGATCATGAAGTTACTGGTGGTGGTGCTTACCTTAAAGGGAATATGCATGGTAGAATCCATGGCCAGCACCTTTAATGCTCCCGATCCTATGCCCAGTAAGCCTGAAAGCACACCCGCAAGTGTCATAATAGAAAATCCCGCTCCGATATTCTTTAGCTGATATGCCACCTCACCATCTTTGGTAGGATAGCTGCTGTTCAGTTTCATTTTTAATGCCGCGCTGCTCCCGGTGGTCAGTGCCTCCTGGTTTTTTTTCCTGATTGTCATACAAGCGGAGAATAAAAGGATCGCACCAAATAAAATGGCAATCGTGTTGGTCGGTGTGTAAACGGCGATCACTGCTCCGCCAACGGCGCCGATCGTTGTGGCGATCTCAAGGAACATACCAAGGCGGATATTAGTGATGCCTTCTTTGACATATGCGCTGGCCGCACCGGAAGAATTGGCGATCGCCGCCAGCAATGCCGCGCCGATCGCATACCTTATATCGACATGAAAAACAAGAGTTAACAGCGGTATAACAACAACGCCGCCGCCCAAACCGGTGAGCGAACCTACCAGGCCGGCAAGATAGGCGCCGACGAGTAATACCAGGGTGAATGTTAGAATAGTCATCGTTTTAATAGTTATTGTCCAGAATAAATTTGATAATGTCCAGCGCCTGCTTCCTTTTTTTGCCCTTGATCGCTTTGTACAAGTCCTCGTGCAAATGATGGCTCATCGCAAAATGGCCGATGCCCTGCAAGTCCCTCTTTAAAAAGAATGAGCGTATAGTTTGGGTAAAATGCTGATACAGGTTCAATAAAACCCTATTTGAGGAGGCTTTGGCAATAGCCGTATGGAAGGCGATGTCTGCATTTGCGCATTGCTGACTGTCTTCGTTAGCAATAGCCTGCTTCCGAAGCGCAAGCTGCTGTTCCATTTCTTGCAACTGCTCAGCGGTACGGTGTTCAACTGCCAGTTTAACAATTTCTTCCTCAAGCAGTTTCCTTACGGCGTTGATCTCATCAAAGTCAGCGTTTTTCAAACGCTCATCTATTGTTTGGGTTAGGTTTTCTTCATTTACAATTGTGCCATTTCCTTGTTGTACACTTACAATACCGGCCATTGCCAGGCTTTTGATCGCTTCCCTTATCGTAGAGCGCCCAACCGAATAGGTTTTCATTAACTCTTTTTCCGTGGGTATTTTTTCACCCGCCTTGTACTTTTTATTCAGGATGTCTTGCCTGATACGGACGCTGATCTGATCGGATAGTCTTTCGCTTTTCATGTCG
>Ga0207019_1036_pt1 | contig 32692 bp, 21 predicted proteins | sample Alteio_BWMinCont_50_FD_153483 | JGI IMG/M metagenome (GOLD analysis project Ga0207019, IMG submission 153483) | Enriched cells from forest soil in Barre Woods Harvard Forest LTER site, Petersham, Massachusetts, United States -... | ecosystem: Environmental > Terrestrial > Soil > Temperate forest >...
CTATTATTTTGATAGCATTGGTGCTGCCTTCATTTGTAAAGGCCCAAACTTTCAATTATGAAGTAAAGGGCGAGATAAAAGGTTTGAAAAACGATACGCTTGATCTTGGTATTATGCAGGATGAGAAGTATGCCGATATTAAAATAGTCGCGGCTAATGATAAATTTGATTACAAAGGAACTGCAACCGGCAACTATATGGTTTTTGCGCAGGTATCCGATAAAAGACGAAATGGTAATTTTAATTTTTTTCTTGAGCAGGGTATAGTTACCATCAGCGGCGATGTAAATGCAATGGATGATGTCAAAGCAACAGGCACGCCAATAAACGATGAGTATGCCGCGGGAACGAAAATAGAACTTGCTTTTTACAAGCAACGCGACTCAATTTACAAAATAGCAAATGGGGTGGATAAAAATGGCGAAGAATATAAACGGCTAATGACCAATATAGACAGCGTTATGGAACTACTCCAAACATTTAGGATTAAGTATATTGAACAGCATCCGGCATCCCTGTTTGGCGCAACCCAGCTTTATGTAATGCAGGACGGGCTTCCGGTGGCACAATTGGAGAAATTATATCAAAGTTTACGATCACCTGCTAAAGATCTGGGCCTGCTGAAAAATTTGCCTTCGCGTATTGAAGCAAAGAAAGCCAGTGATACCGGGAGGATCGCCCCTGGTTTTTCTATTAAGGATATGAATGGAAAGATCATTACCCTTTCCGATTATAAAGGCAAATATGTGCTGCTTGATTTTTGGGCAAGCTGGTGTGTACCTTGCAGGCAGGAAAGCGCCGGTTTAGTTAAGGCTTATCAAAAATTTAAAGGCAAACGGTTTCAGATCATCAGCGTATCATCGGATGTTAAGGAACCGAACTGGAGAAAAGCCATAAAAGATGATAAACTGGATGAATGGATACATGTTTGTGATTTTAAAGGGTTAGATAACCAGGTCGCTATTGAATACGGTGTACAGCCCATCCCCGATAATTTTTTAATTGACCCGGATGGTGAAATTATTGCCAGGAACATTTTTGGTGAGGAGCTGGAACAAAAACTAAGTACCCTTCTTGGAACCAATTGAACGATAACTTCCCTATTAAACCCAACCGGATAGTATTAGCAATTCAATGAAAAAGATTTGGTTTTTATACAAACCTGGGCTATGCCTTTGCCTTGTATTACTGTTATTGCTGCAATCATGCGCTTTATTTAAGCAAACAAGGGATGCAACTGCTTGCAAGCAGCTATCTACATGGCAATTAGTAGTAAGGCTTGCTCCGGGGTATGATCATAGTGAATTAGCTATTTTACCTGGTTGTATGAAAATTGTAATAACACAGCGGGCTTTTATAGGCTTAAAACCCAACTACGAGGAAATATGCTGCAACGGAAGCCTTGAACAAATACAGCATTTGTATGATGCTTTAAAAATGAGTGGCATGGTGATCAAAATGGATATGCAGAGATTAGATTGAGTAAAAAATGAAGTTGCGGGACCGGGAGATCAGGCAGTTAACAGGAAACGAACCTATTGGTAAGACAAAAATGGATGCCGATACATTTCTATCAACTATTATTTTCCCTGTTATTACCCTGTTAATTATAATCATCATAAAAATAATACGGAACCGCATCAATGGAAAAGATGAATTAGACGGATTTCTATAAATGCGTGTATTTCCCTTGCGATTTTGCGTTCATTACTATCGCCCGTACAGTTCATGCTGTTCATGCAAGTCATGACTGGGATCACTGGCAACCAGGTCTTCCACCCACTCCTTCAAATATTCGATAAATGGGATCAGTTTCTGGCCGGACTCTGTTAAGGTATATTCTACTTTTGGCGGTACTTCGACATATACCTTACGACTGATCAGCTTATCGTTTTCCAGTTCTCTCAACGTCTGTGTAAGCATTTTGGGTGTAATACCGCTGATAGCTTTTTTTAACTGGCCATAGCGTAAGGTGCCATGGCTATGAATGCTGTAAATGATACGTCCCTTGTATTTTCCGCCGATACGCTGGAAGGCAAAGTCTACACAGCATTCGGGTGTCGGTTTGTTGATTGTCATATCTAAATTATAAGTATTTGATAATCTGCATAGTATATTTTTAGTATGTAGGATACCAAAAAGTGCATACTTGATACAAAGATACTGTCAATCTAATTTTGAGCAAAAATAAATATAGAAAATGAAAGCAATTATTTTAAAGGCTGTGGGCGGCCCGGAAAACCTGGAACTGGGCGAAGTAGCTGTTCCGTTTATAAAGGACGATGAAGTTTTGGTAAAAGTAAAAGCGATCAGCATCAACCCTGTTGACGCTTTTGCCCGGCGTAACCAGGACTCATTAAATTATGTATTGCAACTAAAGGGTGATGAAAAAAATATCATCCTGGGTTGGGACATAGCAGGAATTGTAACAGAAGTGGGGCCGGCAGTTACCAAGTTCAAAACAGGAGACGAGGTATTTGGCATGGTCAAATTTGTAGGCCAGGCGAATGGTTACGCGGAATATGTTGCGGCACCGGAAACAGACCTGGTGCTCAAACCGGCCAACATCTCTTTCGGTGAGGCCGCGGGAGCAACATTAGCTGCGCTCACCGCCTGGCAGTCAATTGTAACCGGCGGGAAAATTAAAAAGGGTGATAAAGTGGTAATAACCGGCGCATCAGGCGGCGTAGGCCATTATGCTGTTCAGTTCGCAGAATATTTCGGAGCTTATGTGATCGCTGTAACTTCAGGCGGGAACAGGGATTTTGTGCTGGGGCTTGGTGCCGACGAATTTATTGATTATCAGACCCAGGCCTTTGAGGAAATGGTAACCGATGCCGACATGGTGCATGATGCGGTTTGGAGCGATGATGTGCGTCATATCGAGCGGTCTTTAAAGGCAATCAAGCCGGGTGGCACATTGCTCAGCCTGATCGTAGATTTCGATGATAAAATATCAGAGCAGCTTAAATCAAAAAATGTAACCGGCTACCGGGTACTGGTACATAAGAGCGAAGAGGACCTGGCTGCTATAGCTAAATTGTTAGCTACAGGTGCTATCAAAACCCATGTTTCCCAAACTTTTCCTTTGGAAGAAATGGCCAAAGCCCATTCGCTCGTCCAAACAAAGAATGCGGTGGGCAAGATTATCGTAACGATGTAAACGACAACAAAGGAATAAGCGAATACGTTCGCTTATTCCTTTACTATTTATGTATCATGGAAGCTAACAAGATTTTACGACTTACAGCAAAAGTTAGGATTGATCCGGCAGATCGTCTCCGATTCATACAAATGACCGGCGAACTTAAAGCAATTGTGGCTGAAGAAGGCCCTAAGCAAGTGTTAAGTTATGACTGCTATTTCAAAGACCCACATACCGGGGGATGCCTGATCACAGAAGCTTATGCCGATGAAGCGGCCTTGCTATCGCATTTAAAACTGATCGTGCCGATTTCCGCTCAGTATCAAATTCCCATGGAGATAACCAGGTTTGAACTGTGCGGTGAATTAACTGAAATAACCCTCGCTTTGTTTAGGGAAACGTACGGCGATAGGTTTGAGCATTACGGTTTGCACAGTTAAAATATAATGGTATGACTTTGTGATCATCAATAAGCGATCAGTCATTCCTGGCCATATTCTCAAATCCAATATCTCATGAAAACTATAAAAAAAGGCACCCGGGAATTTTCCCGGGTGCCTTTTTATCCGAAATCTTACTTTCCCGGAATTGCAAAAGTCAGATCGTGAAGAATAACAAGAGTAATTATTTTCCATTTCCCGTTTATCTTCTGCAAGGTAGGCTGGTAATAACCCGATTCTGTAGGTGTTACCTTGCCCATTAATCCTACTGTTCCTTCGGGCCATCCATTGTTTGGTCGGGCTTCACCTACTGCATCAAACCTAATAAATTGTGCATCAATAGTAGCATGATCTCCATTTACCTTAATAATATGATCATGCGTTGTATGATGACTCCATCCCCTGTCGGGGTGCGGTTTCATGAGGTTGGACATGGCATTTTCTATTTCTGCGTGTCCTGACAACACAAAAAGTAACTCGCGGTTTCCGCCATTAGCATAATACACTTCCACCTTACCATCCTGCACAAACAAGTCACTTATTGCCTTGCCATTAAGTTGGTCTGCTGCCCTGGTATATCTGGCCAGTACTTGTTGTACCTGGCGTTCTTCACTTGCTTTACTTTGCCCTTTATTTTCTGAATTCTGTTCCATGACTTTAAAAAATTGAATTTTTAATATTTACCACAAATTTCAGTATGCCTTTTCTGGCATGCAATAAGGGGGAAAACATGCCTATAGGGATAATTTTATCCCCTATGGTACATTTTTGTACCTATACTTATATTTGAATAAAGTAATTTAAGATGTACGAAAAAAAAATGCCTCTACCGCTTGAATGCGGTCTCACCGTCACCAAAGAAGTGTTGGGCGGTAAATGGAAGGCAAACCTGATATATGCCATTTCGGAAGGCATCCTGCGGCCAAGTGATTTGCAGCGTGCCATACCGGGCTCAACCAAACGAGTATTAAATCAACAGCTTAAAGAACTGGAGGAGTTCAATATCCTGGCGAAGAAGGTATATCACCAGCTTCCTCCGAAAGTGGAGTATTCCCTCACCAGACTGGGTGAAACCGTGCTGCCTATCATCAAGATGATGAACCAATGGGGAGAACATAATCGCATACCACTGGAAACAGTGATAAAGGCAAGGAGCGAAAGCCGGGCAGTTTAGTCAAAAGAAAAGATGGAAGAATAACACGATGTAGGCAATGTTTTTAAATGCTATTCTCAAGTGTCTTAATGCAATGGTTAATTGGTTCTCAACCGATTTTTTCGAAACACCTAATTTGTCAGCAATTTCCTGGTTCGAAAGGTGTTCAATGCGGCTTAAGTGAAATATTTCGTGGCAGCGTTTAGGTAATTGATCTAAATAGAGCCCTAATTCGCGTTGCAATTCCAGTTCTCTTATACCGGTATCTGCCAAATTTAATTCCGATTGAACACTATCAGTTAGGTCAGCCTTAAAAGCAATGGCGAGTTTAGGGGCTTTTGCACGGGTGTATAATTGGTATCTTATTGCCGTTAGCAGAAAGTTAGAAAATGAACTTATCTGTAGTTCCTTACGCCTGTTCCAAAGGCTCACAAACACATCATGAACTATCTCCATGCTTTGTTCCTGGTCATTTAACCTCTGAAAAGCAATTTTATATAGTCTTGCCCAATACCTGTCAAAAAGCACTTCAAAAGACAATTCGTTGTCATTACGAATGTCCTCCCATAAGTCGGGATCGCTTTTAAAAACTTTAAGCATAATTGGTGATGCTAAAATAAAAAAAATGTTTTTCAGCACAATTTTTATGAAAAATAAAAAAAATATTTAAAAAGTATGGGTGTATGCTCATGAAAAGCATACTTAGTTAGTGTATACCAAAATTTTTACTTTAATGATTACCAAAGAAGAGTTTCTTATTCTTTATGAAAAGAACCTGTCTGGCAAATGTACACCTGAGGAAAAGCAACTGTTAGAGGCTTACCAGGATGAAATTTCTATGCCTGATGATAAATGGAATGCACAGTTTGGCAATAAAAAACGAATCAGGCAAATACTGAAGGCTAATATCCGCCAAACATTATACCATGATCAGTCGGCTCATGTTTCAAACAAACGCCTCTATTTAAAAATTGCGGCTGCTGCGATCATTTTTTTCACCGCGGGTATATTGGTATTGAAACAGCAGTCAACTAAAATGAAAGTTAATTATGCTCTTAAAAACCCGGCTACACGTATCGTTCCGGGTGGTAACAAGGCATATTTAACCACCGCTAATGGGGCTGTTATCACGCTTAACGGGCTAAAAAATGGCAACTTGTTATCGCAGGGGGGGATCCAGATAAACAAGGTAAAAGATGGTTTGCTTAAATACGGAAAAAAGGTTGCAGCTAATACAACCGCTCCTGTCACTAATGTTATCTATAATACTATAACCGTTCCCCGGGGTGGCCAGTACCAGTTAGTTTTAGCTGATGGAACAAAAGTTTGGCTAAATTCCGCATCCACCATGAAATTCCCGGTTGCATTTAACGGAAAAGACCGACAGGTAGAACTTTCGGGCGAAGCATATTTTGAGGTTGTAAAAAATCCTTCGCAGCCATTTAAGGTTGTTGTAAACGGCATTACTGTACAGGATCTGGGTACACATTTTAATGTTATGGGCTATAGCGATGATAAAGAAGTTAAGACCTCCTTACTCGAGGGCTCAGTTAAACTGTCAGGTAACAAAGCGACAGCAATACTTAAACCCGGTGAGCAGGGGGCTTTAAATGATCAACAAAATGCCTTCAAAATAGAGGAGGTAGATATGGATAATGTGGTGGCATGGAAAAACGGCCTTTTTGCATTTAACGATGAAGACATTCAGACAATAATGAAACGTATTTCGCGCTGGTATGATGTTGATGTAGTATTTTCCCAGCAACTCAAGCGCAAAAATTTCGGGGGTACCATATCGCGTTTTTCCGACGTATCCCAGGTGTTAAAAGACCTTGAACTTACGGGTTCAATTCATTTCAAGGTAGAAGGAAGGAGGATAACCGTGATGCCATAAACTTACTTGCCAGCAAAGAAGACGGTTATCTTGAAAAGAAGAGAGACCAGGAGCAGTGGAGTGCCCCCGGTCTGTTTGCCAATGGCAAACAAGGTATAGATAACCAATTGATAGCACAACCAATTATAAATTAACCTCGATCAAATGTATAAAATTATTAATGCATTTCTACGCAAATGCAATTCCCGCGTATTTTTTAAATCGCTGCTCATTATGAAACTCATAGTTATTCTACTAACAGTATCATTTTTACAGGTAAGTGCGGCAAGCTACGCTCAAAAAGTTAGTATAACAGTTAAAGAAGCCTCATTACGTTCCGTATTTAAAAAATTAAAAAAACAAAGCGGCTACAACTTTTTATATGACAGTGATATGCTGAACAACGCTAAACCCGTAAGCATATCAGTTGAGAATGCCCCCTTGGATAAAGTTCTTAATGAGTGTTTTAATGGTCAGCCGCTTACTTATGTTATTGATAATAATACGGTTATAATAAGGCAAAAAACAGTTACGGTACCTGTAACTACAGTTAGTCAGCAGGTGACGGTAACCGGTAAAATTGTTGATCAAAAAGGAGTGGTGATACCAGGTGTAACTGTAAAAGTAAAGGGCACTGACAATGGTACTATCAGTGATGTTAATGGCGCTTATTCAATAAAGCTGCCCACAGGTAACGAAACGCTGATGTTTAGTTTTATTGGGTTCGTTACACAGGAAATACCTGTGAACAGTAAAGCAACAATAAACGTGACCTTAGTGGAGCAACTGTCATCTTTAGATGAAGTAGTGGTAGTAGGTTACGGAACGCAAAGGAGGGGTGACGTGAACGGTGCCATCTCTTCTGTTGGGGCCGAAAAGCTAAAGGATCAGCCGGCCACAAACTTGCAATCAGCCTTGGAAGGCAAGACCGCAGGGGTACAGATCATCCAAAATTCAGGCCAGCCGGGCTCAACTGCCCAGGTACGTATAAGAGGGTTTACTTCTATTAACAACTCCGACCCTTTATACGTAATTGACGGTATACCATTAGCTTCAAATGATGTTAATATTCTTGATCCTTCAAACATAGCGTCTATTGATATTTTGAAAGATGCGTCGGCCCAGGCAATTTATGGATCCCGTGGCGCGAATGGTGTAATATTAATAAAAACAAAGCACGGCAATAAAGACAACTCCGAGATCACGTTCAGTACTTACCAGGATATGTCCCAGGTACGCAAAACATTAAAAATGGTAAGCGCATCAAATTATGTGCTGCTTAATGACGAAGCTTATACAAACGCCGGGAAGCCAACGCCGTTTGCGAATCCGCCGGCTGACTATACCTCAACTACTGATTGGCAAAACGCTATATACCGCACTGCATTTTCGCAAAATTATAACCTGGCAATAAGCGGAGGGAGCCCGACTACAAGTTACCGTGTAAGTGGCGGTTATCTTGACCAGAACGGTACTATAATAGGTACTGATTATAAAAGAATAAATCTTTCAAATAACCTTACTTTTGATCCAAAGCCGAACGTTGAATTTGGAGAAAGCCTGTTATTCAGCAAGTCATTAACCCACAGTGTTGACGGAAGCGTAAATAATGAAGCAATAGCTGAAGATCCTACCATACCTGTACAGGATGCGAATGGTAATTATACTGCTACCAAGTACTCTGATATCATAAATCCGGTAGCAAAAATTCATTATTTATATGAAAACTATCCTTATAATCAATACGGTTTATTAGGCAATACATATTTGCAATACAAGCCGGTTAAAGGGTTAACCTTAAAAACAGCATATGACCTGGATATAAAATTTACCGACAACAAACAATTTACGCCCACTTATGATGTTGCACCTAATTTTAACAACCCGAATGCAACACTTTATGAGCAAAAAGATCAGGCTATCAATTGGACATGGGATAATACAGCAACCTATGATCTTAACCTGAACAAAGACAACCACTTCAACGTTTTGGCGGGTGTTTCAGCTGAACGATTCACTTATAACTATATACACGGCTCAAACCAGGGGCAACCCGGTAACGACCCCTATTTGCAATATCTTGACGCGGGTATCAGCAATGTGCAGGTTGGAGGCAGCCAGCAGGAGTGGGACCTTCTTTCCTATATGGGGCGTTTAAATTATAATTATAAAGGCACTTATTTTCTTACTGCTACCGTCCGTCGTGATGGATCGTCAAAATTTGGGGCAAACAACAGGTATGGTAACTTTCCTTCTGCCGCCCTCGGCTGGGATCTGACCAATGAATCTTTTTTCCCAAAAAACAATACGCTTAGCTATCTAAAACTTCGTGGCAGTTGGGGTATTGTTGGCAATCAGGCTCCGGTTGGGTATTATGATTATTCGGCTGGCATAAACACTAACTACTATGCGATCGGAAGTCCCGCTGCCGCAGCGCCGACCGCCGACCCATCGGGTTTACCAAACCCTAACCTGAAGTGGGAACAGGATGAACAATGGAACGCGGGCTTTGATTACCATTTATTTGGCGATCATGTTAGCGGCTCTTTTGATTATTATGAAAAGACGACAAAAGATATGTTGCTTAGCCTTAATATCCTGTCTGAATCGGGTTTCACACAAAGCCCACGCGAAAATGCCGGTTCCATGAAAAATTCGGGAGTTGAATTCTCTGCCGATTATACCACGAAGTTTTCGGGCGACTTAAATTTTAATGCAGGTTTACATTTTGCAACCATAAAAAATAAAGTTCTTAGCCTGCTTCAAACAGGTGAAAAAACTTATAGCGGAAGTTTTAAGCCGGGTAGTTTTGAATTGACCGAAGTAGGCCATCCTATCGCTTCATTTTACGGATATGTAGCCGATGGTATTTTTCAAACCCCCGCAGATGTTAAGAACCACGCCACCCAGGAGGTAGGTACAGCACCCGGTGATATACGCTTTAAAGATTTGAATGGTGATGGTGTAATTGACCAAAATGATCAAACTTTCCTTGGGTCTCCTATCCCCAAATTAACGTATGGCTTTAACCTTGGCGCCACTTACAAAAACTTTGATCTGAATATGTATTTTGATGGCGTATACGGCAATAAGATAGCTGCCGCATATGAATATTATACTTATGGGTTCTTTGTTTCCAATTATAATTTGGAGCAGGCAGCGCTTGGCCGTTGGACAGGCCCGGGTACCAGCAATACCATACCCCGTTTAATAGCAAGCGACCCTAATAACAATTCCCGCCCATCAAGCTTTTACCTGCAAAGCGGTTCATACTTGCGCTTGCAAAATATATCATTAGGCTACACATTGCCAAAAGCCCTTTTGGAAAAATCAAAGATCAGGTCATTGAGATTTTACATCTCGGCAGAAAACCTGTTAACCTTTACAAAATACAAAGGGTATGATCCTGAGATCGGTACACAAAACCAGGGTTATAACGGAACATTGGATCTGGGTATTGATGACGCGATCTATCCGCAAAGCAGGACACTTACTGCGGGTGCAAGTTTATCTTTTTAATAAGGAAATATTAAAATTATCTCATTATGAAATATTTGAAAAATATATTAGCAATTGTTGCCATCATCGGTCTTGGAGGGTGCAACAAGTTTTTAGATGAAACGCCAACAGCACATTTATCAACATCAAGCTTTTACAAAACCAGTGCTGATGCCGTTGCCGCAGTTACCGATGCTTACCGCAATATGAAAGACCAGGCCTATGGCGGCTATTCTCCCTCATCGTTTGGTGATATTATGGCCGATGATGCCAATAAAGGGGGTGGTGGCGCTTCCGATCAAAGCCTTATACAGGATCTTAAATTGTTCACCGCAAAAGCCGATAACGGTTATGTTTATAATGCCTGGCGCGATAATTTCAGGGGGATATATCTCGCTAACCTGGTTTTGCAAAAGGTGCCGGGGATCACGATGGATAGCAAGTTGCAAACACAAGTTTTGGGCGAGGCTTATTTTCTCCGCGCGTATTATTATTTGCAATTAGACAGGCTTTTTGGCCGCGTTCCAATTATCAAAGCGCCTATCGATAATGGCGATTATAACGTTCCCCAATCGCCGGAAACTGATGTTTTGGCGCTTATTGAATCTGATGCCAATACTGCAATAGCCGATTTACCAAACCAAAGCGATCAGGCCACAACAGACCGCGGCCGTGCCACCAAGGGCGCTGCCCAGGCTTTGCTTTTGGAAACCTACATGTGGGAGAAGAAATTTACACAGGCACAGCAGTTAGGAGATGCAATAATAACCTCGGGCCAGTACTCATTGGCGCCTGATGTTACACAGATATGGACACTACCCGGTGAATTTGGCCCTGAATCTATTTTTGAAGTAAATAACGAAGATATTCCCGGTAAGGGCGTTGGTAATTTGCTCGATCTTTTTGATGCGCCACGTAATACCTGGGGCTATGGTTTCGTGGTTCCTTCACAATCACTGGTTAATGAATTCGAGCAGGGTGATCCAAGGCTTTTATCAACCGTTATATTTAATAACGAGAAATTGCCCGACGGAACAACAGCCAACACCGCATTAAGCGAAACAGGTTACTGGAACCGGAAATATTGGTTGCCGATAAATGAAATACCTACCAATAATGGCGGGGGTACAGGCGATGGCCCAACAAATGATCGTGTTTATGGCCTGGCACAGGTAATGCTCTGGACTGCAGAAGCCTCGTTCCAAAACGGCGATGCTTCCCACGCTACAGACTTAGTTAATAGCATCCGCGAACGTGCGAGAAAGAGCGGAGGGAACACTGATATGACCATTTTGCCGGCCTATACTACCGTAACACTGGCTAACATTTATCATGAAGAGCGTGTAGAAACAGCATTAGGTGAACACCGCAGGTTTTATGACCTGGTAAGAACCGGGCGCGCGGCCAGCCTGCTGCCTAATTTCAAAGCAGGTGTGAATGAGCATGTGCCCATCCCCCTTAGCGAAATACAGTTAAGCGGAGGGGTGCTTACACAAAATCCCGGTTATTAGCATAAATAAAAATGACATACATAGGGCACTATTAAATGGTGCCTTGTGTATCGCATAAATGTAACCGTTGCTTCCGATAAACCAGGCGGACTGCGAGATGCTGCTATTATTTTTTTGTCCATAAATCAAGTTTTTTAAAGGGTTTAACACGGCTCATGGTACATATGGTTTTATTAGGACCTATATGTTCTGATAATATCTGTTTCAATAAAACTATAACAGTAAGGTAGGTACCAAACTTGGTTTAGGTATAAAAAAACCTTGTCAATGTGTTTTCACATTAGGGTTGTACCCGAGCTAACGTACATGTGAATAAAGGGTAAAATAAATCTGTAAAGCGAATCAACTAACCGAAGTAGAATAACAAATCATTTATCACTAAATATGTTTACCAATTATCGTTCTTTTATTAAGTCCATTATAGTTTTAGCAATAGGTTTTTATACCTGTTCAGATGTGGCCGCGCAATCAAATTTTATTTATCTCAACAGTTCAAAAGATCAGCAATGGAAAGTAAAGCCGGTAGCCGACGTTACCGATAACATAAATGCAGCCAATTATAATACCAATAGCTGGGTAACCGCCATTGTGCCGGGTACAGTGTTTTCATCGTACGTTGCGGCAGGTTTGGAGAAAGACCCCAATTTCGCTGATAATATTTACAAGGTAGACAGAGCTAAGTATGACCGCAATTTCTGGTATCGTACAGAATTCAGCATACCGTCAACCTACACCCAGAAAAATATCTGGTTAAATTTTAAAGGGATCAACCGTAAAGCCGATATATATGTGAACGGCATCCGGCTTGGCACCCTTGATGGTTTTATGCAGCGCGGCATGTTCGATATTACCAAACTGGTAAACCGCAATGCAAAAAACGTATTGGCTGTTTTGGTTTACCTGCCTAAACAGCCATTGGCAAATGTGGGAAGTCCCGATTACGTATCGAGTGCGGGTTGGGATTGGATGCCTTATGTCCCGGGATTGAACATGGGTATTACGGATAAGGTTTACCTGGGCAATACCGGCGACCTGACCATACAGGACCCATGGGTGCAAACAAAATTACCAACCAATGCACGCGCCGACCTGTCCATCTCCATGGAAGTTAAGAATAATTCATCAGCAAGTATACAAGGTTATATAAAGGGTATCATCACCCCCGGGAATATTGAATTTACACAAAAGATTTCCGTTGATGCCAATGGTACTTCTGATGTTAAACTGGATAAAAGGTACCTGCCGCAATTGGTTATTAACAGCCCCAAATTATGGTGGCCCAATGGCTATGGCGAGCCAAACCTCTACAATTGTAAACTTAGCCTCACAGTAGGCGACCAGGTATCAGATATCCAAAACATAAAATTCGGTATAAAACGCTATAGTTATGATACAGTTGGCCATGTATTGCATGTGGCTATAAACGGCACACCGGTATTTATTAAGGGGGGTGATTGGGGCATGTCTGAATATATGCTACGCTGCCATGGCGATGAATACGATACCAAGGTAAGGTTGCATAAGGAAATGAACTTTAACATGATCCGTAATTGGATCGGTTCAACCACCGATGAAGAGTTTTATGATGCCTGTGACAAGTATGGTATAATGGTTTGGGATGAATTTTGGTTAAATGCCAACCCTAATTTACCTGCCGATATTAATGTTTTTAATGCAAACGCAATTGAAAAGATCAAACGTTTCCGGAACCACCCCGCAATTGCAGTTTGGTGTGCCGATAATGAAGGATGGCCCGAACCGCCTTTAAGCGCATGGTTAAAAGAAGATATTGCCACGTTTGACGGTGGTAACCGTTATTACCAGGCCAATTCACATGCCGATGACCTTACAGGTAGTGGCCCCTGGGCCAGCTTTGAACCGCGTTATTATTTCACACCATATCCAACCGGCTCAGGCGGTAACAAGGGATGGGGCTTGCGTACCGAATTAGGTACCGCGGTATTTGTGAACTTTGAAAGTTTTAAAAAGTTTATGCCTAAGGATAAATGGTGGCCGCGCAATGAGATGTGGAACCAGCATTTCTTTGGTCCGCTTGCTTTTAACGCCGGGCCCGACAGGTATGATGAGAGCATTACAACTAATTATGGCACGCCCACAGGCATTGAAGATTACTGCCGTAAAGCCCAATTACTGAATATTGTAACCAATAAAGCAATGTTCGAGGGCTGGGAAGACCATATGGGCGAGGACGCCTCAGGCTTAATGACCTGGATGAGCCAATCGGCCTACCCGTCAATGGTTTGGCAAACTTATGATTATTACTATGACCTTACAGGTGCATTTTGGGGCGCTAAAAAAGCTTGTGAACCCATGCATATACAATGGAACCCGGTAAGCAATGCCATTAAAGTAATTAATACCTCGCGCCAGGATGCCATGGGCTTAACCGCTACTGCCGATGTTTATAATATGGATGGCACTTTGGTAAAGCAATACAGCTTATCAGCTAATGTTGATGCGCTCTCTAACACAGCCACCGAAGTTTTTGACCTTAAAGTCAATCCAAATAAAACAAACCTGGCCTTGAATAAGCAGGTTTATGCTTCTTCAACTACAACAGGCAAGCCCGGCGATGTAACCGATGGTAATATGGGCACCCGTTGGGCAAGTGAATCAAGAGATAATGAATGGATATACATTGACCTGGGAAAAGAAGAAGTGGTAAACGGGGTAGGGCTTAATTGGGAAAATGCTTATGCAAGCTCATTCAAGATACAGGTATCAGATGATGCGAAGCGATGGGAAGATGTATATAATACAACCGATGGAAAAGAAGGTGAAATGCAAATACAGTTTCCTGAAATAAATGCCCGTTATGTGCGCATGCTGGGTGTTGAGCGCGGTACCTACTGGGGATACTCACTATATAATTTCGAAGTATACCAGGGGGATATTCCGAGCGAAGGGTTAAGCGATGTACATTTTATAAAGCTGGCTTTAAAAGACAATACAGGAAAACTGGTATCAGATAATTTTTACTGGAGAGGCAATAAGAGGCGGGATTTTACCGCGCTTAATACTTTGCCAAAGGTAAACCTTAAAGTTAGCTACAAAACAGTTAAAGCCGACGGTAAATACATCATAACTGCGCAGGTTACAAACCCTTCATCAGCAGCAGCAGTAGCTTTTGATGTTAGGGTACATGCCATCCGTTCATCAAATGGCGAGCAGATACTGCCCGCTATAATGAACGATAATTATTTCTCATTGCTGAAAGGCGAAACCAAAGAAGTGCGAATCGAATTTGCAGCGGACGTCCTTGAAAATGATGAGCCCAAATTGAAGGTAGAAACTTATAATAACGAGTCATTCAAATAATAAAAAGTACCACGATGTTGCCCTATCAAACCTTGGTTATTATTGAAGAAAAGAGCGATCTGTCAGTTTACGGGCAGATCGCTAACAGCCTTATTTCTTTAATTCAGCAGGGCAAGATAGCGCCGGGGACATTCTTACCAGGCACCAGGCAAATGGCCGGATTGATACATGTACATCGTAATACGGTAACAAATGCCTATAACGAATTGCTTGCTCAAAATTGGATCGAAACGCTGCCCCGCAAGGGTTATAGAGTGATCCCGGAACTGCCGTTGGTTAAACCGAGATCATTCAGGCCTGCGACAAATTATGACGAAAGCCGTTATGATAATGATTTTCCCCGGCATCGTCTTCCGCAAAGTGGTTTACCGGATACTCCTTCTCATATCGACCGGATAATTGTAAATGACGGTTTACCTGACGTTGATCTGATGCCTTTTAAAGAAATAATGAAAGAGTACCGGATGTTGGTCAAAAGTCCGGAGCTAAAAACCATATTGGCCTCCGGCGATAATGGTGGCAGCGCAAATCTGAAAAATGCTACGTGCAGGTTTTTAAATAATTCAAGGGGCCTGAATATTACGCCTGATAAGATCATGCTAACTAGGGGCGCTCAAATGGCGATATTTATTGCTGTTGCGTTGCTTGTCAGCCCGGGAGATGAGATCGTATTAAGTGACCCCGATTATATAATGGCCGGTGAGATATTTAAGCGGGCCGGTGCTGTGATCCATCGCATAACCGTAGATGATGATGGCATTAATGTAGATGAACTGGATCAGCTTTTGAACCATAAAACTATTAAGCTGCTATATCTTGTACCGCATCATCATCATCCTACTACAGTTACGCTTAGCATTGGCCGGAGGGCCAAATTACTTAGCCTTGTAAACCGGTTTAAATTCTGGATCATTGAAGACGATTTTGATTACGACTATCAATTCAAAAACAAACCTATTCTGCCACTTGCCAGCGGTTGGCACGGCGGTAAAATTATTTATATCGGCTCCTTTACCAAATTGCTTGCCCCGCCTTTCCGGCTGGGCTATTTGGTTGGCCCGGCTGATCTGATTAAGCAGGCAATAGCCTACCGCAGGCTGATAGATACCAGGGGTGATATTATTATGGAAGAAGCCCTCGCTGTTTTGATCGATACGGGCAGGCTCGATCGTCATATCAAGCGTTCCAATAAAATATATGAATCGCGTTGTGAACTGGCTTCCCGCTTGATAAGTGAATCTCTCGGTCATGCGGTTCAATTTAAAAAACCGGAAGGCGGATTAGCGATCTGGCTAAAATTTAATGAACGTTATCCCCTTGCCGAGATCATTTCCAAAGCTGCCACGGCCGGTCTTATACTTACAGGCAGTGCCTACCATAGCGGCGAAAACAAAAAAAATAATGGCATCCGATTTGGCTTCGCCTCGTTATCTGAAGATGAACTCTATAAAGCAATAGCCATTTTAAAACAAGTAATAGCTTAATGGCCTGATTTACATACCTGACTGGACTACCTGATTTATTTAGATCTGGTACATAAAGATTCGCAACCGTAAGGATATTTTTGATGGTTAGAAGCCAAACAGTTTAAAAAGCAGGTAGTTGCGATCAACAAAAACCATAGGTTAATTATGGAAATGCAAATCACTGCGTGATCCGGAATTGCTTACTTCTTGTTATAAACACCAATTTTTCGCCCTAAGCGATATAAACCGTTATTTAAACTACTATGGGTAGAGTTTTACTTAGCAAGGGATTTGCTGCCCTTTCCTGTTGCATACTGAGCACGCAGGGTTTATTAATAAGCATGATCACTAATGGAAGTTGGGGTGGGAGAGGTTTGATGGATTCATTGGGGATTTAACAGCATGTCAGCTTATAGCAATTATTCTGATCAGGAACTTAAGGTATTACTTAAAAATAATGATCATAACGCTTTTACCGAGATATACAGCCGGTATTGGAAAAAAATGCTTTTAATTGCCTGGAATTATTCAAACGGGAGCGATGAAGCCAAAGATATAGTTGCCGACGTATTTATATCACTATGGGAAAGGCGCAACAAGGTTGATATTGACAATCTGCCTGCATTTTTAGCAACAGCAATAAAATTTAACATTTTCAAGCACTATCAAAAAACACAAAGGCGCAAAGCTTTGGCTGAAGCAAATTATGAGTTTGATGAAGTGATAGATGATGAATCGAAGCTTGATGCACTATTTTTAAAAGAATACATTAATGGTATTGTTGAAGAAATGCCTGAGAAATGCCGGATGGCGTTTCGCTATAGTCGTGAGGCAGGTTTAAAAAACAAAGAAATTGCCGATAAAATAAATCTTAGCGAAAAAGGGGTTGAGGCAAACATTACCAAAGCGTTAAAGATAATTCGTGGTGAATTAAAAAATTACGGCACTACTATCCTGCTGTTCATTGCATTATACCTTACAAAAAGTAATTGACAAGCTGTTGTACAATTATTAAAACTTTTTTCTTATTTCATTAGGGTAACGATCTTTTTACGGTACATAGTTGTAATAAACGCCATACCAATTGGACCCGCAAACTATTTACAACTTAATTCAAAAGTATAAGGATAATACTGCGTCAGATTCTGAAAAGCAGGAATTACTGGATTGGTACCGGTCTACGGTATACAAGGATGCTCAATTCCCGGAGGATGAGGCGAGTGCCAATGACTATATCTTTAGCCGCTTGCCCCCCCAGAAGAAGCCCAGATCCAGGTTTTTCATTTATTGTAACTGGGGCCTGGCAGCTGCCTCGGTAATTATTGCAGCTTTGGGTATTGGTAAGTTCTTGATCAGCCATGAAGCAAAAAATACCGGGCAAAAGCAAGCCCTAAACCGCCGGCATGATATTTTACCTGGTAGCAATAAAGCCATATTGACATTAGCTAATGGAACTAAAATATCATTGACCGATATTAAGAATGGCGCAGTTGCCAGCCAGCGGAACGTGCGTATCATCAAATTGGCCAATGGCCAGTTAAAATATTCGTTTCAACTCACGGATACCTCTGAACAATTGGCGTCAAAAACTATTCCTGCAGTTGCCATTCAGTATAATACCATTGAAACGCCCAGGGGAGGGCAGTTCCAAATTGATCTGCCTGATGGTACACACGTGTGGCTCAACGCCATGTCATCTATCAGGTTCCCGCTTAATTTTTCTTCGCTTAAGGAGCGCAGGGTTGAACTGACAGGCGAAGCTTATTTTGAAGTTGTACATAATAAAGATCTTCCTTTTCGGGTAGTTACCACATCGCAAACAGTTGAAGATCTGGGGACACTATTTGATGTAAATGCTTACAGCGATGAGAAGCGTACCAAAACAACGCTATTGCGCGGCTCGGTAAAACTAACTGCAGGCAATAACAGCGTAGTATTAATACCCGGGCAGCAAGCCGAAACAGGCCAAAGCATTACGGTACATGAAGCTGATGTTGAAGCGGCTATAGCGTGGAAAAATGGCTATTTCAAATTCGACGACGAAAAACTTGAAGATATTATGAGGCAATTGGGAAGGTGGTATAACATTAACGTTGTGTACCAGGATGAGAGTGTCAGATCTGAAACTTTCGGGGTATTAACCACGCGTTTCGCCAATATATCGTCGCTGCTTAACATGCTCGAACAAACGGGGAATGTGAAATTCAGGATAAGCGGTTCAACAGTAACAATAAGTAAATAATTATAAACCAATTTATAACCAAACAAAATTAATTATGAGAGAAAAGAAAAAATACGGTTAAACAGGATCAGTTGGTTTATAACGTGGAACAGAGGCACTTCCGATGCCCCTGCTCTGTTGGCTTTATAAATCTTAATGCAATTGTCTTAACATTTTAAACTTAAAACAGCCATAACAAATGTATAAAAATTTTACAACAAACATTTGTATGCCTTCGGGCTACGCAAAGAAATTACTGCTCATCATGAAGATAACCACATTTCTACTTTTCCTTGCTTTTATGCAGGTAAGTGCAGCGGGTTTTTCTCAAAAAATAACATACGAAAAAAGTGATGCAACCTTAAAACAATTATTTAGCGAGTTTAATAAGCAAACCGGGTATAATATTTTTTGGTCATCAAAACGTATTAATGCAGCGCCTAAAATAAATGTAAACTTTGTAGGTGTGCCTATTGAACAGGCCTTAAAAACATGTTTACAGGGGCTGGATCTTACCTATAAAATTGAAGGTAAGTCGATAGTTATTAAAGATCTGCCCGTTGATGACCAACCCAATGCTCCCCCTAAAAAAATAACCATTACAGGTAAGGTTACCGATACGCTGGGGGTGAAAATAACAGGGGCCTCTGTTGTAGCCGAGAACGTTAGAGGCATTGCCACGTCAACCGACGAAAATGGCAAATTTGTGTTGGATGTTGAGCCCGGGACGACATTGAAAATATCGTTCATAGGGTTTGTTGATGAACAGGTAGTTGTAAGCGAAGATAAAAAGGTATACAACGTGATCTTAAGGGAAGCAAAATCGCAAATGGAGGAAGTTGTGGTTTTAGCCTACGGTAAAAAGGAGCGTAAAGAAGCCGTTGTAGGGTCCGTAACCACAATTAAACCCGCGGACCTGAAAATACCGGCAAGTAATTTAACCGATGCATTGGCAGGTTCGGCCGCAGGTATTATTGCATTCCAGGGATCGGGGCAACCCGGGCAGGATAATGCCACATTTTTTATAAGAGGGGTAACCACCTTCGGCTACAATGTAAATCCGTTGATCCTGATCGATAACATCGAATTATCAACAAATGACCTGGCTCGTTTACAGGTGGACGATATCGAAAGTTTTTCTATACTGAAAGATGCCAGCGCTACAGCTTTGTATGGAGCCAGAGGAGCAAACGGGGTTATCCTGGTCACCACAAAATCGGGTAAATTAGGAAAGCCAACTATTAATTTCAGATTGGAGAACTCCATATCTGAGAATACGCAATCGTTAAAAATAGCCGACCCAATTACCTACATGAACGACTTTAACGAGGCTGCCCTTGGCCGCGATCCTACACAACCGGTGCCTTTTAACCAGGATAAAATATTAAATACCGAAAATACAATTAACAAAGGCCCCGGTTATAACCCTTATGTTTATCCTGCAGTTGACTGGCTGAAAATGCTCATAAAACCCAGTACAACAACACAAAGAGCCGATCTGAGCGTAAGTGGCGGTACACCTTTTGCCCGCTATTATGTTTCGGGTTCGTATGATCTTGACCATGGTAATTTGGTTGATGATCCAAATAATAATAACAGCGACAACGTAAAGTTTCAAAACTACCAATTACGTTCAAATATTAACCTAAACCTTACCAAAACAACAGAAGCAGTGGTGAGATTCTCCGGGACTTTCAGCTCCTATGCCGGGCCCTTAACCACGGACGGTACCTTTAGCTCCGACGTTTACAAAATTGCCTTACATACCAGTCCGGTATTGTTTCCGGCGTTTTTTCCGGCGGATTCAGCCAATCGCCAAACACAACATATTTTGTATGGTGCCCCTGAGGCGCTTGGCACACCATACAATAATCCTTATGCATTATTAGAGCGTGGACATAAAAACTCTTCAGAATCGAGAATGCTTGCGCAACTTGAGTTAAATCAAAACTTGAATTTTATTACTGAAGGCCTTGCTTTCCATGGCATATTCAGTACAAACCGTTATTCGTATTTCGATTCTAATTTAGCATATAACCCGTTTTATTATAATGTTTCAAGTTATAATAAAGCCAATAATACTTATGTGTTAAACTGGCTTAACCAAACCCCGGGCGATGCAGAAGAATATTTGCAGTATTTTCCGGGTACGCCAATTATAAGCAATCAGCTTTATTTACAGGGTAACATTGATTATTCTAAACAATTACATAACCATAATATATCTGCTAACTTAGTATTTACACAGCAGCAAACGGTTTATTCAAACGCTTCAACGCTGATCGATGCTTTACCGCACCGTAACCTTGGGATAGCAGGCAGGGCAGCCTATAATTACCTGGGTAAATATTTCACCGAGTTTAACTTTGGCTATAATGGGTCTGAGCGTTTTAGTGCCAATAACAGGTATGGGTTTTTTCCTACTATCGGTGTAGGGTGGCTTGTATCGGAAGAGAAATGGTTTGAACCCTTAGATAAGATATTTACCCGGTTTAAGTTAAGGGCCAGCTATGGCCTGGTTGGTAATGATGCTATAAGCGACAGGCGTTTCTTTTATGCCTCAGATGTTAACCTGAATGGGGGCGCTTCAGCTACTTTTGGTACTAATGCAGGGTATTCTCACCCCGGTGTAGCTATAAATAACTATGCCGACCCTAATGTAACATGGGAAACCTCCAAGCAATTAAATATAGGCCTGGAAATGACCTTGTTAAAAAATCTGAACATTGTTGCCGAGGTTTATAATTACAATCGTTATAATATTCTGCAACAACGAAGTTATATCCCGTCAACATCTGGTCTTGAGGCCCCTATTTATGCCAATTTGGGTAAAGCAAATTCAAAAGGGCTTGATCTTACTTTAGACTATAAACAAACTATTAATAAGGACCTATCTATAACCGGGCGCGGAAACTTTACCTATGCGACCGATAAGTATACTTCTTATGAAGAACCTGATTACCCTGAAGCATACCGCCATTTTGTAGGGCAGCCTATTCGTGAAGGATATGGCTACATAGCCGAGCGTTTATTTGTTGATGATGCCGAAGCAGCAAGCTCACCCACGCAGATCTTTTCACCAACTGGGAAAGCGCCTAAGGGTGGAGATATCAAATATCGCGATTTGAATGGCGATGGGATAATTGACAGCCGCGATGAAACTTTTCTTGGTTACCCGTCGGTACCCGAAATTGTATATGGCTACGGCTTGTCAACGCAATATAAAAACTTTGATCTTTCGGCATTTTTCCAGGGGCAGGCAATGGTATCGTTTATGATCGATCCAAATGAAGTTAGCCCCTTTGTACAAAGTACTGATGCTTACATTTATGGCAACACTCAATTACTGCAACAATTTGCAGATAACCATTGGTCGCCGGGCAACCAGAACCTGTTCGCTTTGTATCCCCGTTTGGGTGTAAATCGTGACGATATTGAAAATAACCTCCAACCCAGTACCTGGTGGTTGCGAAGTGGCGCTTTCATGCGGCTTAAATCGCTGGAATTTGGGTACACTTTACCATCAAATATTTCTAAAAAATTAGGTCTCAAAAATTTACGTGTGTACTTCAATGGGCTAAATCTATATACATGGAGTTCATTTAAGTTATGGGATCCGGAATTGGGCAGCAATGGCTTTGCTTACCCCATACAAAAGGTATACAACATTGGTGTAAATGTTAATTTATAAACGAAAGGAAAAATATTATGAAATTATATTTAAAACTATTCTGCTTGGCCATAATAGTCATATTCAGTGGTTCATGTAAAAAATATCTTGATGTTGTTCCGCCTGATGTAGGTACATTGGATTATGCTTTCAGGAGCCGCGATGCGGCAGAAAATTATTTGTTTGCTTGTTATTCCGACCTTCAACAGCTTAATGACCTTAACAGGAGCGCAGGTTTTACAACGTCATCAGAGATCATTTTCCCGTTCGACCTTCCAAGTAACCCAATTGATATAACCGGTTTTAGTTTAATAACGGGTACGCAAAATGCGGGTAACCCCGGTTTAAATTATTGGGATGGTACAAACAATGGCATTGGCATGTGGAAATCTATCCGCAGGTGCAATACCATGCTTGCCAATATAAATGAACCGGCTGACCTGACAGCTACTGAAAAAGCAAGATGGATAGCTGAAACCAAATTTTTAAAAGCGTACTACCATTATTATTTATTCAGGCTTTATGGCCCTATACCTATTATTGATGTTAATTTACCGGTTGAGGCGTCAACGGCCGAAGTCAAAGTAAAGCGTATGCCTGTTAATGATGTAGTTAACTACATTGTAGGGCTGCTCGATCAGGCAATTCCCGATCTGCCGTCGACAATTGATAACCCGTCGAAAGAATTAGGCAGGATAACCGCGCCGGCAGCAATGGCAATTAAAGCTGAAGTATTGATGACTGCGGCTAGCCCATTATTTAATGGTAATCCTGACTATGCAAATTTTAAGGATAAAAGTGGTACGCTTTTGTTTCCTGCTTACGATGCCACCAAATGGCAAAAAGCGGCAGATGCCTGTAAAGCAGCTATTGACGCCTGCGAAGCAGCGGGCTTGAAATTAAATACAACATTTTTGCCTGCGCCAAATGTAACTAACCTTCCCGATTCATTAAAAACGGTACTTACTTTTCAGAATGCACTTTGGCAAAACTGGGATAGTAACCCTGAGCTGATATGGTCTTTGAGCAGTATATGGCACGGCCAGGAATACTGTATCCCTCGTATGACCCAGAAAGCTAATCAGAATGACGGGCAGAACCCCGCTTATTATGCTGTTCCAATGTCCACTACCGAGCTTTTCTATTCAAATAATGGTGTCCCGATAAATGAAGATAAGACCTGGGATTACACCGGCAGAAATGAATTAAGGGTTGGGGATGATGCTAATTTTTTCTACATAGAAAAAGGGTATACAACTGTAAAATCAAACTTTGACCGCGAGCCGCGCTACTACGGTAGTATTGGCTTTGATGGCGGCATATGGTTTGGCAACGGGATATATGACGCGAAACAAGCCCATTATGTTGCCGCAAGGGGGGTAACCTCACTCGCAGGGCCCAAAGCTTTGGAGAAAACAAACATAACCGGTTACTGGCCTAAGAAATTGGCTAATTATTTGACTGTTTATGATGACGGTTTTACATGGACAGATTTTCAAATGCCGGTAATGCGTATGGCAGGATTATATCTTTTATACGCCGAAGCATTGAACGAGGTAAACGGGCCAACTCCTGAAGCCATTTCTTACGTTGATAATATAAGGGCCAGGTCGGGGTTAGCAGGTGTAGTAAGTTCATGGGCAAATTATTCTAATAACCCCACAAAGCCGACAACAAAGGACGGCTTGAGAGCGATCATTCACCAGGAAAGGCGAATAGAGCTTTGTTTCGAAGGTCAAAGCGGCTGGGACCTACGCCGTTGGAAAGAGCTGCAGGGCGTTTTAAGTGTACCGTGCAAAGGTTGGAGTATTTACGAAAGCCAGGCCGTGAATTACTATCGTGCCGTTAACGTTGAGATACCTGTTTTCAATACACGCGACTATCTGTGGCCTATTGCTACAAATTCACTGGTGATCAATGATAACCTGGTTCAGAACCCTTTTTGGTAGGATCAATAATTTGTTTCAAATCATAGATAACAATTTAAATTAAAACAGTATGAAATTTAATATTACCAGGCCCATACACTTTTTGCTTTGTGTAGTGGCTATTTCAATAACATGTTTGCTTTCATGTCAAAAGGGTGATAAGTATATATTCCCCGATTCGAATGATAAAACAAAACCAGGCACGGTAACCAATGTTAAAGTTAAAAACTTTAACGGGGGGGCGGTTCTTACTTACTCGTTGCCGAATGATCAAAATTTACTGTATGTGCAGGCAAATTATATGATCAATAATAAAACCGTGCGTCAATCTAAATCAAGCTATTTTTTAGATACTATTCGTGTAGAAGGTTTTCAAAGCAGTAAAGATTACACCGTTACGTTGACTGCCGTTACGAGGGCCAATATTTCTTCTGACCCGGTAACGGTCACTGTTCATCCCGATACGCCTTACTACGAGCTTGTAAGAAAGTCATTAAAATTATCGCCCGACTTTGGTGGCATAAATATTCAGGGCCTAAACGTTTCAAAAAGTGCAATAGGGCTTAACATGGTTAATATTGATCCGGTCACTAAAAAATTCGTTATTGCAGATGATCATTATACAAGCTCAGACACTATCGATTACTCGGTAAGGGGATACCCTACTGCGCCAACCACCTTCGGCGTATTTGTTACGGATGACTTTGGGAATGTGTCGGACACCCTGATCGTCAATGCAACTCCTCTTTTTGAAGAATTGCTGGATAAAAGCAAATTCTTTACGTATCAAACCAATAGCGATTCCTATATAGGTTATGGTGGTATTTTGCCTTATTTATGGGATGGCTTTACCCAGGAAGGGCCAGGTGAAGCTCCGTGGCAGACCACCATAGGGCCGATTCCAAAACCTATCCAGGGTACTTTTGGTGTAGGCCGCACTTACAAACTCAGTCACTTTACCATGTGGGTTAGAAGTTATGGTTATGCTAATCCGGAAGATTTTACCATTTGGGGATCAAATGTGGATAATCCGGCCGATGCCGTTACGCCGGGTGGGGTGGCCCCGGGTACTGTTTCAGGCGATTGGACGGCATTAGGTAGTTACCATTTTCCTGATCCGCCATCCGGGCTTCCACAGGGGCAGACAAATGCTGCTGATCAGGCATTTATCAATGCAGGTGTAGATTTTGATGTCCCGTTCAATAGTCCTGCGGTTAAATACATACGCATTGAGGTAAAAGATACATGGTTTGGTTTAGATTACACCTACATAGAAGAAATATCTTTCTATGGTAGCCCACAATAATTTAAAAGGATTAATAACATGAAGATATATATCAAAAATATTATTTGGTTATTGCTGGCAGCAATAGCTATATCCGGCTGTTCAAAAATGGATGAGAATTATAAAAAGTTGGAGAAAGGCGGAGAGATCATTTACCCAGGCGTGATATCAAATCAAAACTATCTTGCCGGAAATTTGCGGACCATGTTGATATGGAACCCCAGCCCTGACCCCAAGGTCGTTAAGTATAAAATATACTGGAACAACAAGCAGGATTCATTAACAGTTACTGCTACCGATCACGATCCTGCTGATACGGTTAAAGTGCTGATCCCTAACCTGGTTGAAGGTACTTACTCATTTAATGTTTATTCCATTGATGACGCGGGACATATTTCTATCCCATTAAATATAAACAGTGTGCGTGTGTTCGGCGCGGTATACGAGAGTGCATTGTTTAACAGGGGTTACAATGCAGATACTCCGTTCATAGTAAATATTCTTACCGGTACTGTACAATTAAAATTCAATCCACCAGATTCTATAAATATTAAAACGATCATTAATTACACGGATAATGCAAACAAAACCCATGCACTTATTCTGAAGCCTGACAGCAATACGATCACGCTTCCCGATTTTCAGTTCGGAACGGCGGTAACTTATCAATCAAGCTATATCCCGCTTAAAGGGGCTATAGATACTTTTACCGTACAGGCGATCAGTACCTATCCAACCATAAAAAGAATAGGAGATATTACGGCATTATACATTAAAAATCCCGGTAATCCATTCTTACGCAGTGACGTGGAACATACCGACAAATGGGGCTACCCGCTGTATTGGTCGTACAATACAAATGTACTGAATCAGGATGGGGATACCCGTGGCGGATGGTCGACCGATAATAACGGATGTATACATTTTGAAGCAGAGAATTATTCAGGCAATGGTGTAAATAATGGCAAGGTATATCAAACCTTTACATTGCCTGCCGGCAATTATGCTATTGACGTCCAGACAGCCGGATACGGGGGTAGTATCAATGCCAATGAAGTGGTGGCGGCAGGTACTTCTCTTCCTGATATTACTGCGTTGAGTACGGGTAATACTTTGGCCTGGTTCCATGGGGATCAAAACAGTATTGGCGGTTTGCACACGCTGAACTTTACACTTACCCAAAATACAACAGTTACGTTTGGCTGGGTGGTAAGCACAGATTCTTATACTTATTTGCAATTTACCAGTGTAAAACTTAGATCACTGTAAGCTGACAGATCATGCCGCACCGCTATGAGGTGCGGCATGATCTGTTATTAAGAGCATGTTTAACAAAAAAAGCCTCTGGATTTTCATCCAAAGGCTTTTGAATAATATTTCCCATGCTATTCCAACGGATGGGTTTAAATGTGGCCCCAAACTACATAACTCGAACTCTTTTGAGGTTGATTTGCGTGGGGCGTCAGAATTGGGCAAGGCAACTATTACAGACGCTGGAATCAGGTCAATTGCTTTAAAAAAATCTTCTGCGGAAAACATTGCCTTTGATAATACTATTATCGAGCCTTTTTTCTTGCTATTATTACTGGATCTGGAGATGCTGACGAATTACTATATAGCTATTTTTATTGCTAAGGGACTATAAAACAAATTTTTATTTAATATTGGCGATAATTCTTTCTAAATTTAGAATTAGAAATTATGATAATGGTGACGTACAGTTCCTGTTCTGATAATGAGCTGGCCGATTTGCTAAAATCGGGAGATCAGGCTGCGTTTACTGAAATTTATGACCGTTACTTTTGGCTGCTCCATGCCCATGCCTATAAATGGATGCGCGATCGGGATGATACCAAAGACATTATTCACGAACTTTTTTCTAATCTATGGGCCAAGCGGGAAACGCTGATACTTGAAGATAAACTCGCGCCCTATTTATATGCCTCTGTACGGAACCGCATATTTAATCAGTTAGCCCGTGAAAAGTATTCCGTGCAATATTCAGATTCGTTGGAGGATTTTATCGATCATGGTGAATGTGTAACTGACCACCTTATACGTGAAAGAATATTAATGGAAATTATTGAAGCAGGGATCGCAGAAATGCCACGAAAAATGCGCGAAGTATTCGAGATGAGTCGCAAACAGCAATTAAGCCATAAAGAAATTGCTGAACAACTTAATATCTCGGAAGACACTGTACGTAAGCATATCCAACATGGCTTAAAGATCCTGCGTCCCAAACTGGGATTGCTCCTTATTGCCTGGGCGTTAATTCACCATTAAATTTATCTTAATTTTTTTTACCCCCTAACCGGCACTTACCTGTATCTCTATTTTAGAAGGCCAACTGAAACCTTTTAAAATGAAAAAGAACAAAGCGAGATCTCTTTTAGAAAAATATGCCGCCGGACAATGCACACCGGAAGAGATCGCTATCGTAGAAAGCTGGTACATCCAGCAAAAGCACGATGAAGTTAATGACCTGATGGAGAAAGAGCGTTTGGCTGACATGCAGGAGGTCCGCAATTTATTGATCAGCGAAACCAAACCTGAACAAAAACCGGTTCGCCGCCTTTGGCCGCGCATTGCCGCTGCCGCTTCGATCTTATTATTCTTATCAGTTGGCATTTATTACTTATTACACGAGTCGCCACAACAGCTTGCTGCCCAAAACCAAAAGAATGATATAACGCCTGGTAGTAATAAAGCCATCCTGACACTCGCCAATGGCAAACAGATCAGTTTAACTGATGTAAAAAACGGAAACATAGCACAACAAGGTGCTATAAACATTAAAAAAACAGCCAACGGACAGGTTGTTTATAATGCTAATACAACATCTTCTTTGGATAAGGTGGTCCAAGTAACTTACAACACCATAACCACCCCACGGGGTGGCCAATATCACCTTACTTTGGCTGATGGCACAAATGTATGGCTTAACGCTGCCTCATCCATTAAATATCCGGTACCTTTTAATGGAAAAGAAAGAAGGGTTGAGGTTACTGGCGAGGCTTATTTTGAAGTAGTACATAATGCGGCCATGCCATTTAACGTAACCGTTAATGGGCAAATTATTGAGGATATTGGTACACATTTCAATATCAATGCTTACAATGACGAACCTGCCACAAAAACCACCTTGCTCGAAGGCGCTGTTAAAGTTAGTAAAGGAAAAGTATCGGCTATACTTAAGCCCGGACAGCAATCTGTGGTAATGAATAAAGGAGATAATTCGTTTGTAAACGTTTCAAATAATGTAAATACCGACCTGGTAATGGCCTGGAAAAATGGCAAGTTTTCTTTCTATAACTCAGATATACAAACTGTTATGCGCCAGCTTGGGCGTTGGTATGATGTTGATGTTGAATATGAAGGAAAAATTCCATCAACGATTTTTTCAGGAGAGATATACCGCAATGTTAATCTCTCCAAAGCCTTAGAGATACTCAGATTTACTAATATCAACTTCAGGGTGGAAGGAAGGAAAATTGTAGTAACACCTTAATATATCACCGATCACCTAATTAATTAAAAAACTATGGCAAAAAATTTACGACAACAAATTTAAAGATCAGCCAGGTTAACAGGCAAAAAAAACGCAGAAGCGGTTCGAAGCACTTCTGCGATAAAAAGCCGGGTCAACCTTTCCCAAACACCGATAGCTATCGGGAAGGGATAAAACAATTTTGTGCAACCATTTCATGTATTAAACCCAACTCTTACAAAAGTAATGAAAATTAATACTTTTAGTACGGCCGTGCCCAAGCTATGGCCTTCCCCTCAAATACTACTGATTATGAAGTTAACAACACTTCTCCTAATCATAGCTTTAATGCAAGCAAGCGCTAAAGGGTATAGTCAAATTACTCTTCATGCTGCCAATGCACCTTTAGAAAAAGTTTTTGAATCTATAAAAATGCAAACCGGTTATGTTTTCTTCTATACAGGCACCGATCTGGAGAAAGCGAGGGTCAATATCCAGGTTAACAATGCTTCAATAGAAGAAACACTGAGCAAATGTTTAAAAGATCTTCCTTACACTTATAAAATAGTAGACAAAAATATTGTTCTTCAGTATAAAGAGGAATCGTTAATAGATAAAGCGAAGGAGTTTCTCGGCCTGCCTGTTAAGATCAATGGTAAGGTAACAGATAGTTTGGGCACTCCTTTAATTGGAGCATCCGTAAGGCTTGATAAAACAAGTTATCATACCATCACCGGTGCCGGTGGCGAATTTAATTTCGATGCTGTGCCGGCAGGGAAGTATAAAATTATAATAACCTATATAGGGTATCAGCAGTTAGTGCAGAATGTTGAAATAAATGGGAAGGCATTAACTGTAAATTTAACCTTGCACCCGGCATATGCGCGCCTTAACGATGTAATTGTAAGCACCGGCTACCAAAACATTCCAAAAGAGCGCGCCACAGGCTCTTTCAGCACCATTACTTCAAAAGAAATTGAAAAAAGTTCGGCCCCTGACCTGCTGGAAAGAATTGAAGGCGGAGCCGCTGGTCTGCTGGTAAATGTTGGCCAGCCTGATCGCAGCCTTATAAAAAACAGGGATAATTTTAGCATTCGGGGCATATCTACTATAAATTCGGTAACTACACCACTTATAGTGCTTGATGGCTTCCCTACAGAATTAGACCTGGTAAACATCAACCCCGAGGATGTAGAAAATATAACTATTTTAAAGGATGCAGCAGCAGCTTCAATATGGGGCATCAGGGCGGCAAATGGGGTATTGGTTATTACCACCAAAAAAGGTAAATTTTCAAGTGAACCGCAAGTAAGTTATTCCAGCATATTTACATTTACCGGGAAACCGCGTCTTGATTATACTTCCTCGCTAAATTCTGCGGGTATGCTTTCACTTGAAAAAGAACTGGTAGATAAAAATATACTGCCGTTTGCAGCATCCCCACTGGTTTTGCTTCCTTATACTTACTCCACGGGGGCGCAACTGGCTTTAGACTTAAAGAACGGTACTATAACCCAGCAACAGTATGATCAGCAAGTTGCAAGCCTGAGTAATATTAATGTTGATGGCCAGTATCAAAAATACATTCTTCAGTCGCCATTTTCGCAACAACATAATATTGCCATTAGCGGCGGATCGGCCACATCCAGGAATTATTTTTCAACTTCATATTCCAGCGAAAGCCCCAATGCTAAAAATGATTTTGATGACAGGTTAACAGTGAATTTTAGTAACGAAACAAAAATTTCAAGTAAGCTAACTTTTTCTGCAGAATCATTTGTTACTATTCTAGATCAAAAAAATGATGGTATCGGTTTAACCGGGCTGCAACCTGGGTTAACTACGTTATCGCCGTATGACCAACTGGTAAATGCCAATGGGGTGCCCAATAACCTTTCTTTCAAATCTACCGCTAAAGCTTTAGACTCTTTGCAAAACCAGGGTTTTCAACCCTGGAAGTACAATTTTATTGATGAAATGGCAAATGCCGATAATACCGAAAGATCATTGGCATACAGGTTAACTACAGGCTTAAACTATAGCATAGTGCCGGCAATTAGCGTCGACCTGAAATATATGATGGAACGGTCATACGATAAAACAAGGGACTATTACAGTTCAGATACTTATTATGCAAGAAATCTTATTAATTCATATACCGATATAAAAACCCATGTTAATGGCATCCCGGTAGGGGGCATACTTAACCAAACAGATGCAGATCAAAATAACTATAACCTGCGCGGGCAAATAAATTTAAGCCCGAACTTTGGTAAAGATAACCAGTTGTACGCTATAGTAGGAGCGGAGATACGTCAAACAGTATCATCGGGTAACGGCGATGATGCCTATGGTTATGATGACCGTTTGCTGACCTCGACACCGGTAAATTATAATACCAGGTATAGTACCGTTAATGGCAGTGCCGAGGTGCCTTTTAATCAAACCTTTGCAAACCGCGAAGATAGGTACGCCTCTTTCTTTGGTAATTTCACATACACTTATAAAGGGAAATATGATCTTTCAGGCAGTTTCCGTAAGGATAATTCCAATTTATTTGGTTCGGCAAATGATGGTACAAATGTGCCCCTGTATTCCCTTGGCGGTAAATGGCACCTGCAGGAAGAAGATTTTATAAAACAGGTTAGTTGGATCTCAGATCTCGACCTAAGAGCCACATTTGGCTATAATGGTAATATCAATAAAAATAATTCACCTTATTTAATTATTTCGCCCGGCACCAATGTTAATCAAATTAACGGAGGGCCGTATGCCAGTATAATTAACCCCGCCAATCCTGAGTTAAGCCCCGAAAGGGTAAAAACCATTAACTTCGGAACCGACTTTGCCTTATTTAACAATAGGTTGAGCGGAAGTGTTGATGCTTACTGGCGCAAAAGCTTAGACCTGCTTGGGCAGGTGGCAGTTAATCCAACTTATGGTTTTACCTCGTTGTTTGCAAATCGGCTTGAAATGTCGGGCCGGGGTATCGACGTGGAATTACATGGCTATGTGATCAAAGCCCAGGGTTTTCAATGGAACTCATCGGTTGATTTTTCTTACAACACCAATAAAGTAACCAAAACTTTCTTCCAGCAAAATACCACCGATTATTATACCAACCCGGCTAACCCGGTGCAGGGCCAAACATTGGGTACCATTTATACCTATCGGTTTGCGGGTTTAAACAACCAGGGAGACGCCATGATATATAACGGCGCCGGAAAAAAAGAATATGCCGATGATGTAAATTTTGACAGTAAGGATCTGGGCACATTAGCAAAGGAGGGTGTTACTTCACCTCCATATTTCGGCAGTTTTGGGAACACATTTACCTACAAAAACTTTGAGCTTTATTCCCTCATCACTTTTAAGGCAGGTTACCAATTTATCCGTCCAACTATTGACAATGTATTTGGCGACCCGCGGGAAGCAAGTGCAGATTGGGCCAACAGGTGGGAGAAACCCGGCGATGAAGCCCATACTGATGTGCCTTCTATCGATCCGCTGCATGAAGATTATACCAAGTATGAGGAGAGTGATCTTTTTGTCGAAAATGCCAGTTACATAAGGCTGCGCGAGGTAACATTTACCTATAAAGTGCCTGTAAAAAACCTGAACTGGAATTTAATAAGATCCCTGAGTTTTAGCGTTTCGGGTAGGAACCTGGCAC
>Ga0207019_1037_pt1 | contig 32050 bp, 25 predicted proteins | sample Alteio_BWMinCont_50_FD_153483 | JGI IMG/M metagenome (GOLD analysis project Ga0207019, IMG submission 153483) | Enriched cells from forest soil in Barre Woods Harvard Forest LTER site, Petersham, Massachusetts, United States -... | ecosystem: Environmental > Terrestrial > Soil > Temperate forest >...
GAAAACGTGCTGCGGAACTTATCATCGCTAATATAGAACTGAATTTTCAGGACGGAGAAAAAGAAAAGCGGGCAGCCGAACTGATCATCGCTCTTAAAGAATTGGATTTCCAGGACGAAGAGAAAGGGAAGCGAGCTGCAGAACTGATAATTGCTAACCGCGAAGTAGCGGTTCAAAAAATAGAAAAAGAAAGAAGGGCCGCGGCGGAAGCCAAAAAGGATGAGTTTTTTAATATGGTGAGCCATGAGTTTAAAACGCCGCTCACTAATATCAAAGCCATTAATCAACTGCTGGAACAAAAAACCAACCGGGCGGATAAAATTTACCCTTTTATTGTTAATGCCGGCAATAATATTAAACGCCTGGAGAAACTGATCGAGGACCTGTTAGATGTGACCAAAATAAATTCCGGGCAGATCGACCTGAACATAGCCGCGTTCCACTTTTCAGATGCGCTGACCAATGCTATTGTTAATGTGCAACTGACGGCCAAACAGCATGAGATCATGTTGGAAAATGCTGCCGACGTGCTCTACACGGGCGATCAGTTCCGAATAGAACAAGTATTGATCAACCTACTGAATAATGCTATAAAATATTCGCCCGATGCCAACCAGGTATTGGTTACCGCTAAAATAATTGGTGAAAATATCGTAGTTTATGTAAAAGACTTTGGCATTGGCATTGCCAAAGAAGATATTGACCAACTATTTCAGCGTTTTTACCGGGTAAGCAAAACCGCTATGAATTACCAGGGGGTTGGCCTCGGCTTATATATCGCATCCGAAATTATTAAAAAACACAAAGGAACTTTTTCAATTGAAAGTGAAGCGGGTAAAGGCAGCAGCTTTTGCTTTAGTTTGCCATTAACTGCGTTGTAGGAAGAGGTATAATTGTCATTGTTCGAAATGTTTAATACAAATTGAATATTGAATTTTTATTATAAATTTGGCTATAAGACTAACGGAAAACGATCTTCCCGGTGCGATGGCCTGCAACTTTATAAAAAAAATTGATATGAAACTCTTGTTACTGGCTATTCTAACATTAAGTTCATTAATGGTTCAAGCACAACGATATAGTAGTGAAATACCTGATTCAAGCGTAACTAATTTTATGAGTTGGTTCCTGAAAAGCGACAACTTAAAATCTGAAAAATATGTTGCTCAACGGATCCAGATACTTATGCCGTACAATTTTGAATATAAAACAACCACCCAATACGCATATCCATTTGGTAATATTTTTGCTCACAATAAATCATTGTTTCAAATATTTACAAAAAAGGATGCTGATTTTTTCGTAAAACAAATCCAAAGCCAAAAAGCTTATTATTGGGAATTTAAGATAAATGGTATAAAGCTTTTGGACGCAGACAAGGAATCGTTCCCTAAAAATCAACCTGGTTACTTTTATTCACTTCCCTTATTTTCGAGTGATAAGTCTATTGTCATGATCTCTGTCGGGTATACCAATAATAATGGCCATACTGGTGGGGTTTATTATTTATACAAAAAAGGAGCGAACGTGTGGAAAAAGATAAAAGAGTTCCAAAAGTGGGAAAATTAGGACGGCATAGATGATCTTGAAAAAGGCGAAGGGATATATATCGAACCATTTCGAAATTAAAAACCCTGAAGTGGTGCGGTGATAACACCGACCACCGGCTGAATCCAAAATGGTCATAAAAACACCCTCATATTGTCACGATCGCCCCTCACGCGTTTACCTCTTCCGTTTTAACTTTGTTCAAACATTAAACTAATAGTAAACAAAATGAGAAAGATCAGGATCTTTGAACATATCTCGCTGGACGGCGTGATCCAGCACGAAAACGACGACGACTTCGCGTATGGCGGATGGTCGACACCGTATCGGAGCCCGGCTGGGTTACAGGCCGTCGTCGAGGCATACGGCACGAGCTTTGATCTGTTGCTTGGCCGCCGAACCTACGATGCCTGGGCCGGCTTCTGGCCGAAGGCCGGGGATAGTCCGATAGCGAATGGTCTGAATGCCGCGACGAAATACGTTGCGACACACAGACCCGATAGCCTCGAATGGGGCCCGGTCGGGGACCTGGGCGCAGACATAATTGAAGGTATTCGCGGTCTTAAGTCAACGGACGGTCCTGACCTGATCGTGTGTGGAAGTTCGACGCTAACGTCCGTGCTGCTTGGGCAAGGGCTGGTCGACGAAGTTGTGCTGATCACCTACCCTGTGTTGCTGGGCCGGGGTAAACGCTTCTTTTCAGACAGCGCCGACCCGCGCGAACTTGCGCTCGTCAGCACGAAGGCCACGCCAACGGGCGTGCTCATCAACTCTTATCGATACGTTGGATCGCTGCAAAAAACCTGATCTTTCGACCAATCCGCAAGAGAGAACCGTCCCCGGCGGGACTCTCGCAGAGGGTTTTGCGTTCTTCATGGCATAGTGCAGCGCAGGGCCCAGTGCCGGAGATCCTGCTGAGACGAAAGATCTAAAGAAATTAGGTGCATTAACTATAAATTAAGGGTTTTGCCAATAACCTTATGGGTGCTTTTTTGAATCTTTTATTAATGGAAGATCAAAAACAATTGCAACGTTATGCCGGTAAATATACAGAGCGAGGCAGAGAAGTCTTTCTGATCAAATAAATTTGTCAATAATAATGAGAGCACATTTTTTAAAAAATATATTCTCATGTGTCCAATTCCAAAAGATCACTTGTTATTGGGGTATAAAACAAATTATTCAATGACAATTAAATTAAAAAAACATGAATGAGTACATTTTAATTTTCAGGCACGAGGACGGACAAAAAGTAGCATCGCCAGATCAGATCCAGGCCTGGATGAAACAAACAATGGATTGGGTTAGCGGCATTGCTGCCCAGAACAAATTCAGCAGTGGCACTGGTTTACCTTTTGAAGATGCCAGGGTGGTAAGACCAAACAATGTTGTAACTAACGGGCCTTTTGGTGATATTAAGGAAACGATAGGTGGTTATATCATCGTAAAAGCAGATTCTGTTGATGAAGCCGTAGAATTTGCAAAAGGCAGTCCTGTTCTGCAGGGTGAGGGCAACAGCGTAGAAGTGAGAAAGATCGCTAAGGGCGATGGCACGCATTAGATCTTTAAAAGCCCCTGTAAATATTTATAGGGGCTTGTTTAAATTATGCAGGAACAAGAATTAATACCGCATTTATTCCGTACAGAGTTTCGTAAGATAACCGCTGTATTGTGTAAACTGCTTGGTATAGCAAATGTGAATATTGCAGAGGATATAGCCGGTGAAACATTTTTATCGGCCCTGGAAATATGGCCTTTTAAAGGAGTTCCAGAAAATCCGGTAGCCTGGCTTTACGCCGTAGCAAAGAACAAAGCTAAAAATTATATCGCCCGTGACCATTTATTTCATGATAAGGTCATGCCACTTATCAGATCCTCTTCACCTGCCGGCCATGAAATTGAGATCGATCTGTCTGCAGCAAACATAGCAGACAGCCAATTGCAAATGTTGTTTGCAATTTGCCATCCTTCGATCCCTGTTGAATCCCAGATCGGCTTATCGCTTCGTATTCTTTGTGGTTTTGGTATTGATGAGATCGCGAATGCTTTTTTAACAAATAAAGAAACCGTAAACAAACGTCTTTACAGAGCGAAGGAAAAATTACGTGCGGGGATGGTAGTCATTGAATTCCCCCCTGAAAATGAGATCAACAGCCGCTTGCGGTCTGTTTTGACCACCTTATACCTGTTATTTAATGAAGGATACTATTCTGAAAGCCAGGACACCATTTTGCGTAATGACCTTTGCCTGGAAGCCATGCGGTTAACCTATATGCTTATTGATAATGAACAGACCGATCATCCTGATGTTAATGCGCTGCTTGCTATGATGTGTTTTCATTCCTCACGGTTTGAGGCCAGGAAAAATGCAAATGGCGAAATGGTATTATACCAGGACCAGGATGAGTTGTTATGGGACCAGGAACTGATCACAAAAGGTGTTTATTACTTAAACAGGGCCTCAAAAGGAGATAGCATATCAAAATACCACCTGGAGGCCAATATTGCTTACTGGCATACGATCAAAGAAGATGTGACGGAAAAGTGGGAGAATATCTTGCAATTATTCAATCAGTTATTGGCGATCGAGTATTCTCCGATCGCTGCCCTTAACCGGACTTACGCGCTTTCAAAGGTCAGTGGAAATGAGGCTGCCATTACAGCAGCTGAAAAGTTAGATCTTACAACTAATCATTTTTATTTCACGCTGCTTGGCGAACTGTACAAAGACATCGACAGGGAAAAAGCGAAGGAAAATTTATTGAAAGCCTTGTCTATCGCAAAAAGCCAGGCAGACAAACAGACGATCCAAAATAAGATCGACCGGCTTTGATCCCATACATTGAGCTACAGCATCTATTTTGCTAAGAAATTGAATCAGGATAATCATACCATTCTTTAATAAAACCCCCATTTGGGGTGATTTATTTGTTTAACAATTGCTATATTTTTATTGAAATATTGAGTTAAATAGCTCTTGCTATTTTTTAATGATATGAACAAAGCATTTTTCTTACTGCTGGTTACATTACTGATCTTCGGCCAAAGCTCAACTGCGCAAACGGGTTTCTGGAATAGTCATAATGCTTACCTGGGCCAACCCGTTCCGGGAGATACCCCCAGGATATTTGCACCAGGCCTATTAGCAGGTAAAGGAGAGTTTACGGCTAACAGGACGGCTATTTCGGCCGATGGCAAAGAAATTTATTATTGTACTAACAAGAGTTGGAAGAACTCTAATGACCTTAAGGTAAAATGTTTTAAGTATGACGGGAAAAAATGGGTTGGTCCGGTCATAATAAATGAACACATGGGACAGACCTCTTTTTCTCCTGACGGTCAAAATTTATACTTCGCTAACGACCAGTCGGCGGGGACGGTTTATAGATCACACAGAACCAAAACCGGCTGGAGCGATCCGGTAGCCTACATTGAAAGAAATTACGTGATCTATGATTTTATGCCCACAAGGAGCGGCAACAAATATGCAGCAAGCAACGGTACCTGGGGGGCGCCTTCTGATGCAAATGCATGGAGGTTTAGCGTGATGCCTGCCTCAGATGCCTACACAAGCATTCAAAACCTGGGGTCACCACTCAATTCCCAGGGCTTTAACGGTGATTTTTTTATTGCTGCGGATGAATCCTACATGATCATCAGTACAAACGAAACCAGCCATTTTGAATGCGAACTCTATATAAGTTTCCGTAAGAAAGATAAAACCTGGACAGCGCCTAAAAGTTTGGGCCCATTGATCAACGACGGCCTGGCACACAGGTATGGCCAATATGTGTCGCCCGATGGAAAGTACTTGTTTTACACCCGGGGCGAAACTGAAAAAGATTGCGCTGTTTACTGGGTGAGGTTTGACCGTTTATTAAAAAAATTGAGGCCGGCAAGTTTGTAGTTTCTATTCCCGCGGAGCCTTTCGCAGAGAACCCTGCGTTCTTCCAGGCATAGCGCAGGATCTCATTTCGGAGATCCTGCTGAGACGAAGAGGGCATAAATTACCTACTCACCTGCTTGAAAATAGATATTATATCCAGATCGCCATAGGTGGGTTCTGCATCCTGGAAAGTTTGATATGCCACTTCGCCAAGAGGGGTTGAAAGCCCGATCTCTCTTGCGAGACGCAAGTCTTTTGCTATATTGCTTAAAGCAAACAAGGCATCAAAATTATTGTTGATGATAGCCTCACCTTTTAGCTTGATAAAAGGGCTGCCCAGTGCGCTGTTATTAATGAGGGTCATCAAATCGGTATCCCTGATCCCGTTCTGGGTTGCAAAAACAACAGCCTCGGCCAATCCTTGCGCGACGACCCCAAGCAGGGTATTGATAACCAATTTAGCTGTATTGCCAGCACCGACTTTACCAACCAGCATAGCCATCCGGCCTATTTTTTCAAGCACCGGCCTTACTAATTCAAACGTGCTTTGGTCCCCGCCAGCCATAATTACAAGTTGTCCTTCCTGCGCCTGTTTAACGCTGCCCGATACAGGTGCATCAAGATAATGGTTTCCCTGTTCCTCGCACAAAGCAAACATTTCCTTACTAATAGCGGGCGACACAGTACTCATGTTAATGATAATTTTATCGCTTGCACCAGCACTCAACAATCCGTTTTCCCCTTTAAAAACATCAACAATGGCTTTATCATCAGTAACCATAATAAAAACTATATCCGATAGCTGTATTAAAGCGCCAGGCGTTGATGCCACACCGGCTCCGCTTGCTTTTAAACTCTCTTCTTTTTCTTTGTTACGGTTATATACAGTAACCGAAAACCCTGCCTTTATTAATGATTGTTACATGGGGGTACCCATTTTCCCGAGGCCTATCCAGCCTATTTTTGTTGCATTCATGATCTTAATAATTTATTGCCTATAATAGTATTTGTTTTCAGTATATTGATTCTAATTATTACCTTTTCTCTGCAAGTTGCTTTAGCCTGGTATCCCATAATTGATGTCCTTTTTGCATAGCATTGGGATCTTTAGCATGCATAGCCTTTGCACCTGCGCCCATACCTATCTCTTCCATAGTAATTTTGCAACCGCCTGACTGGCCTTCCAACAACCAGGTGTGATAGGCTTTTAATCCATTGGTATAACCAAACCAACCAAGACGGCTATTAAGTACATATTCATGTACCCGGGTGCTATCTAAGTGGATACCAAACGTGTTCCAGGTAAACAGGCTATTTTTCTCAAGGATACCAGTTTTGTTGTTGAGTACTTTTACATTACTGGAGTTAGGATACCATTCAGGCCATTTTTCTGCTTCAGTTATGTCTTTCCATACAGTGGTACATGGGGCGTTAATAAAAATTTCATTGTGTGCAAACAAGTCTGCTTTTTCCGGCGATAAACCTGTGGGCCAGTGAATAGCAGGATCGTGATGCACAAGGTCGCCGTTAATGATAGGGCCTCCGGGTGTGGTGGTGTCTGTTGCGGTGATCTTAGCTAAACTGTCATTAGCGGTCATGGTAGTGGAAACCGTTGTACTGTCTGTAGTATGCTTTGATGATCGATTTAAATTGCAGCCTGCAAGCAATCCTGGTAAGGCGAGAGACAATGCGATCCCTAAAATTTGATTTTTCATATCTTTTGTTTTTGTGTTGTTAATTTGCTTATTTGTATAACACAAAGTTTGGCAGAATTATAAACCGAAGACTTAACATATGGTAAAAATAAAAAGGTGGTTTTGAGAAGCTAAATTTGACTTGCTACTTAACTGCTGTAAAAGTATCAATCATTATATTTGTTTGGCTATTATAATTAGGATGCTAAAAATGAGCCGCATGATTTGGTTTATCAATATTATTTTTTACTGACATGATCGCAGATATTTGCTGGATGGAGGACCGATTTATTAATTACTTACGACTACTAAGGGCTATACCGGCGGACGATAAAAAAATAATTATTGAACATTTTACAGCAAAAAGTTTTAAAGAAGGTGAGTTTCTTATTAAACCCAATAAGATCGCAAGAGAGATGTTTTTTGTTTGCAGCGGGGTAATAAGGATCGGTTCAACAAATGAAAAGGGAATTGAGCTAACACATTACTTTTATAATGAAAATCGTTTTGTCTCTATTTTACAAAGCTTTAACGAAGAAATAATCTCTAAAGCATTTATTCAGGCGTCGTGTGATGCTGATGTATTTAGTATTACCAAAAGCAAATTGCTGGATCTATACAAGGAACTTCCCTATATGAAGCAGTTGATAGATGAGCAGAATCAACTTCATTTGCTTGAAAAAATTAATATTCGAAATACTTACCTCGGTGAAGAAGCTGAAAATAAATACAGATTGTTTGTTATGCAACATCCAGACATTGTGCTGCGTATCCCTTTAAAGGATATCGCATCTTACCTGGGTATCACTCCGCAATCGCTTAGTCGCGTCCGCAAACATATTCGGTAGTTTCATTTACCGTCCCGTGCCGGAGACCCTGCTGAGACGAAAAATTATTAGCTATACAAGTTATTTCTGATCCTGTTTCCCTTTAAAGTCTTTTAACGGTCTTTCCATCATAACGATACACCCCATCAGATGCGCCGATCCAGATACTTCCGTCACGGGCTTCTACGATCTCAAAAAGACCGTTTCCCCCTGACATAATTTCGGTTACCGTTGGCTTTTTATTAGACAAGGACTTTTGATCATAACGCGAAAGCGCCCAAACTTCGCCATTATCCCTTTCTGAACTGGTCCAAATGTTTCCTTTCCGGTCTTCGTAGACATAACCAACAGAATTCTTGGTGAACTGGGTAAATGTTGTGCCGTCATAGCGCCAAAGGCCACCACCTCCACCGAGCCAAATATTGCCTTTTTTATCTTCGATCATCGAACGAACCTTTGTAAAAGGTTTTCCGTCTTTATTGGTTATAGTGGTAAATGTCTTTCCATCATAAATGCTGGCATAGCCCCATGTTCCAAACCAGAATTTCCCTGTTTTGTCTTCAATGATAGTATGAACACGATCATTGGTCTCATTAACCATCCAATAAAGTTCTGGGTGCTGAAGCTGTTTGTGGTAACCTGATACGCGGATAGAATCAGTTTGAATAACGGGGGGAGGTACATTCATTTTAAAATTTCTAAAAGATCTCCCATCGTAACGGCTTGCTCCACCTCCGGTGCCGAACCAAATAATGCCGGCTTTATCTTCATAAATTTCAAAAACGGAGTTACTGGCAAGCCCCTCGCTGGTTGTATAATGTTGAAAGGACTTCCCATTGTAATAATAAACACCTGAATCAATAGTAGCGAACCAAATATTTCCGCGTCGGTCTTCCAGAACATCCCAGATCCTGTGCGAACCTACTTTACTTGTGAGGTTAGTAAAAGATCTTCCATCGTAACGGATGATCCCTTCGATCGAAACAAGCCACATATTGCCCTTTCTATCTTGCTTGATAGTACGAACAGAGGTGTTAGGTCCGTGGAAAGTGGATATGTCTTTGGTTTCAGACTTGATATTTTCTTTTGAGATATCTGTTTTGTTTTGTCCTTTGCAGTAAGTGCAAAAAACAAGTATCAGGAACAAAGCGTAAATTTGTGAGTAGCTTTTCATTTTTTTCTTTTAATTACATTACAATTGTTTCTTAGTAAATACCAGCTCCAGGCTGAATGATCTTAGATCAGCAATACACTTTATTTCTGAGTTTGGATCTTTTTAACATCCTTTATTTGGTATGACATAGATCACGTTGCCTGAAACAGATAAATTGAAGCCATAATTTTTTATAGCAGGAAGTACCAGTTTTTTCCATGTTTTGCCCATATCAGATGACCGGAATATACCATCTGAGCGGCCACATATTAAATATTTACCCATTTGTTTAATTGATAAAATATCCGATGAAGATTTAAGTAATAAACTACTCCAGGAAGGTTGAAGTTCTTCGCCTATGGTATTCCAGGTTTTTCCACTATCCAGTGAAATGTGTATGCTGTTTGTTTGGGTTATTGTGTTGTTTACTATAGCAGCAAATCCTCCATCTATACGTTCCACAGCGATGCCAACACCCCCTTCACTGATCACACTATCCCAGTTTTGACCATCATCGGTCGATCTTAATATTCCATCTTTGCTGGTACTCAGGAGTACACCGTTCGACTCTACCAATTTCATGCTACCGTCTCCAACATGCACCTGTTTCCAGGTTTTTCCACTGTTAGTGGATCTAAAAAGGCAGTTGTTGGAGCTAATGAAAACTGTGCCTCCGGCAGTCTCAAAAACAGAGCGTACTTCTCTCTCTTTATAATTCTTGTACATCCAATCTATCGTTCTATCTATGCGTACGGCTTGCTCTTGAAAATTCGTGTACATGGGTGACCAATTATTCGTTCCGTTTATTTTTTGTAAAAATTGACCCCTGAAATCATATGCAAGTATCCCATTCTTGCCGGGGGCAATGTTACGTTGTTCACCAGGGAAAATTTCTTTTGTCCAAAAAGGAGTTGTGGAATTTGGTTCACTGTGATAAACCCCATTTCCGGCACGTAAATATAGCCCATGGTCATTTGCAAATAAACCATCTCTCCACACACCTTCTCTCTGCAAATTTTCAGGCAGCCCTTTGCTAATGTCCTGCCATGTTTGTCCGCCATCAGCAGATTTAAAAATGATGTTGACGATCGCCGATGATTTACCTTCTTTTATTGGTTTCTTTTTTGCTTCCTTTTCTTTTAGCACAAAAGAATTTAGTAGAAATAATACCAGGAAGGTAGCCGGAACAAATACAAATGATCTTTTCATTTTTTTAAATTTTAAGTAAAACATATGTTTCATAATATATTTTATGATCCTATCATAATTGATGCAGCAAAATTACTTTGATATATTTCAGCGTGAAGAGCTTGGATTGTAAATAAAAATGTAAACTTTGTAAAATAAAATCTTGACACTATGTTAGATAGCAGAATTCTCATGTCAGGGAAGCGCAAGTACCTGTTCGGACTGATGCTACTCTTGCTTGTCTCTGTAATATGCGTGGCTTTCAGTATGACCGGCAGTGACGATTTTGATATAGCCAGGAGGGAAGTTTTGCTTCGCAGGATCGGAGATGAACTACTTTCACAGTCGGGCGACCGTACATCAAGGGTGCTCCCGGTAAAAAAGATCGCTGAAAATGAATACCAGATCAGTTTTGAGAATGAGCTTACTTTTCGACCGGACTCGCTGGTGAATACTGCCACGCGTTTGTTGGCCAAAGACCCGCTGGCAGCTGACTATGTAGTTAATGTTCTAAACCCTGGCAAATCCAATGTAGCCTATGGATTTGCTATATCCGGAAATAAAAAAGATGATATAATAGCATGTAAAGGAAGGAAGCAACCGAAAGCATCTTATTTGATCAATATTAAATTCAAACCGACGGGTATAATTACCGCAAAGAATGGATATCTTTTGGGCAGCCTCCCATTTTTAGCATTTGTTGGTTTTGTTTTTTTTATATCGGTTAAACCGCGAAAAGCCGCCCCTGGCGGTCAAAATACCGGCATTTTAACTTTGGGCCCGGTGTTGTTCGATGCTAAGAACCGGAAGCTGATGATAAATGGAAAGACAATAGACCTGACAGGAACTGAAACCCGTGTATTGCTCATTTTCGCGTTGTCGCCTAACGAGACCATAGAGAGAAGCCGGCTACAAAAAGAGATATGGGAAGATGAAGGTGTTATTGTGGGGCGCAGCCTGGATATGTTCATATCAAAACTTAGAAAAAAGTTGGAATTTGATCCCAATATCAACATCGTTGTTATACGCGGCAAAGGATATAAGCTGGAAATTAGTTCTTAAGAAGAGTCTTTCTGTCCCCGCTGTCGGAAGACTTCGGACAGCGGGGGATCTGCTGCATTCCTCTTGGCATAGTGTAGCGCAGGGTCCCGTGCCGGAGACCCTGCTAAGACGAAGCCTGATACAGGCAAGATAAACCCTAAGGTGGTGCGGTGAAAGCGCCGACCATAGGCTGAATAAATTGACCCTAAACCACAATTTTATGGAGACTAATTTAGTAGTACTAAGTACCGACACCATTGATAGAAATGGCAATCTAATGCACATTAGTGCGTTGGAGGGGATGGTCAAAGATCGTTGTGAATCAGGCATCCCTTTTTTATTTGGCCACGATCAACATAAACCAATTGGATGGGGCAAACCTTTCGCCCTATATTTTGAACCTCATCTAACACGGTTAATTGCAACGCAATCAATTCCAGTTTCAAAGGAAGAAAAAGAATTGATTTTAAAAAATCATAATGCTTTCAGAATACACGCCTACGCTGAAGTATCTAAACCATTTGCGGAAGCATTCGTTAAATTGCTTACTACTCATGAACTTAAAGAGTATCGTCTATTAAATGTCAGTTGTGTAACTGCCTATAAAAAAGGCATTGCAAAAGAGGTCTTTCCCGACCTTTTTAATAAAAATTATAGAGACTTGGTAATTCCATTTTCTGAATTATTAAAAACTTTTGAATATTTAGGGCAGGGCGTATTTAAACACTTAAAAACCGACTTTGTCATTTTTGCACATCATTATTTTAGGCGGTCAGAATCAATACATAATTCCTTAAATGCTACTTTTTTAGATGAGTTACTCAAATTAAGAAGTGAACCGGGTCTTGACCTGTATTTGAGAATCGATGAAAATCAAGTGGGGTATGCACCTTCTTTTAAGGAGCACATGGAATTGGAATTTCAATGGGGGCCTCACTATAATGATGATATCACGAAAATCAAAGAGGGGTTAGCACGGCATGATAGTAGCAATTTAGAAATTGCAGAATACGAAGTAAGTAGGGCTGAATTTCTTTGGGAATGGAATAAAGAGAAAAACAAGTTCTCCTTTCAAATGGAGGAACTAAAAAATGAAGAAACACCAACAGAAAGCGACACATACCATTGTCGATACGTGCATACGGTTTTTGATAATGTTGTGCAAGAGTTTGAACATTTCGATGGTGCTATAAGAACTTATAATACTGATGAAATGCTTGAACGTTTAGAAAAGGATTTTAAGTCTTATGGGAAAAAGTCGATTTATACAAAGCTTTTCAAAATCAATGGTAAACTGCCATTGAGTACATGGAAGCTTTTGGTTACGTTATACTTACGGGGGAATCCGCTTATCTATGAATATTTTGGCTTAAAAAAAGAAGTAGAGGCCCTTTACGTGAAACCAAGTCCTGAACTATCGACCCGTGAAAAACTGTTACCTTACGAAATACCCCTTGAAGCCGGAATTAGGTTAATGACTTCTTATTTTGCAATACCTAAGGATATGGAAAACGGAAGATTTATAAATGCTTTTGATATATTAGGGAGTGTTGAAAAAACTTATCGCTGTATAGATTACTTTTTTCTAGAATTTAAAAAAGCATTAATGCATTTAGGTGGAGACATTACCATACCCGAAGATGTGCTGCTCATCAAAAGCTATGATAAATATTGGAACCTACCGTTGATTATGCATTATGGAGCTAATCAATGGGCACTACTCAATGACACGATTACAGCATTAAAAATGCTGTTTTTCAGCATGAAGCAAAAAGCGATAGAAATAACTATTTCTATCAACTTGGGTTTCACATTAGACGATAAAATGGTGCAAGTTTCCGCCTATGGAAATCTTGATGCTTTAGAGAAATGGGTTGCCGAACAATTACCTTTCCCCAATAATAGCGAAGCTTTTACGCAATGGCTGGTTAGTCAAAGAAAGTACCTTGAACAATATCCCTATCAACCAGATCGCCCGTTTATGTCTTCAATCATACAATTTGATGGCGTTCTGTACGCAAAACGCCAAACGGTTGATTTTCCTTATGAATTTGAAGAACATCCAATTCATGGCCTTTCTTGGAAAGTTGATGCCATAGCAAATGAATTGGAAAAAAATCAAAAAGTTGGCATAGATATGTGTCCGGCTATGGTCATAAAAAAAAGCGTCTGTTCAGATACCAACGAAGATTATTTTACTTCAAAGCGATCGAAATGGATAGATGATCCTCCTCCTCCAATAACAATATCAAGTTATGAACCTATGTTCTTACACTGGGCTGTAGCCCCTAAGAATCAACAGATTTCTAAAGAGTTAATTTAATAAAACAATATTGGATATCTATATGAAAGTGTAACCGAGACCAATATAAATAACAAAGCCCGACACTTTCGTATCAGGCTTTGTACTCAGAGCGGGAATCGAACCCGCACTCCGTTTACGGGAACAGGATTTTAAGTCCTGCGTGTCTACCAGTTCCACCATCTGAGCCTTTTGTGGTGTCTAAACCTTCAAAAATAAATCCCTTCTTTTTTGCAGAGAAGGGATTGGAGCGAAAGACGAGATTCGAACTCGCGACCCCGACCTTGGCAAGGTCGTGCTCTACCAACTGAGCTACTTTCGCATATTTATAAGAGCTTCTATATACTTTCTGCTCTACCAACTGAAACTACTTTCGCGTTGGGAGTGCAAATATAGACAGAAATGAATATTCTGCAAGCAAAAAATGTATTTTTTTAGTATAAATTGTAAAAGACATTGGCTTTCAGATATTTCAGTTCTATATATTTTTTAAAAACACCCCTATTGTAGTTTTAACTATTGCAATTAACCCAACTTATAAGCCGCATCGTTCCACCTTAACTCGTTTTTCAATTGATCGAGCCGGGTTTCTTTGCCTATTCGTATAAATTCCAGCCCCGCCATATCGGCAAAATCCTGTAAATGTTCGGCTGTTAAGTTCTGGCTATAGGCCGTATGGTGCGCGCCACCGGCGTATATCCACGCTGCGCAGCCGGTTTTCATGTCGGGGTATGGTTTCCATAATACCCTTGCAACAGGTAGCTTAGGCAGCTCATTTTGCGGCTCAACGGCTTGTACCTCGTTTATCAATAAACGGAAACGGTTGCCCATGTCAATTATTGAAGCATTGAGCGCCTCGCCACCGGCAACGTTAAATACTAACCTTGCGGGATCGGCTTTGCCACCGATGCCTAGGGGATGGACTTCTAACGATGGTTTGCCATTAGCTAATGATGCATCTATCTCGAGCATGTGCGAGCCTAACACCAATGAATTATCCGGGTCGAAATGATAAGTATAATCTTCCATAAAGGCGTTACCACCGGGCAGGCCTGCTCCCATTACTTTAAATGCACGAACCAGCGCGGCTGTTTTCCAGTCGCCCTCACCTGCAAAGCCATAGCCATCGGCCAATAAGCGCTGTACCGCAAGGCCGGGTAACTGCACCATGCCATGCAGGTCTTCGAATGTATCCGAAAAGCCCTTGAAGCCGCCGTCAACCAAAAATTTGCGTAAGCCGATCTCAATTTTAGCCGCCTCAACTACCGATGAACGTTTGTTGCCGCCCTTTAGCAATTCCGGGGCCATCATATAGCTTGCTTCATATTCAGCCACCAACTTGTCAATTTCTGCTGTAGTTACCTTATTAATAATAGCTACCAGGTCGCCTATGCCATAGGTATTTACAGCAAATCCGAATTTCAATTCTGCTTCTACCTTGTCGCCATCGGTAACGGCCACGTAGCGCATATTATCACCAAAACGTGCGAATTTTGCGCCCTGCCAGTCGTGCCAGCCTGCTGCGGCACGTGTCCAGGCTGCTATTTGAGCCAGTACTTCAGGATCCTGCCAGTAGCCAACCACAACCTTACGACTTTTCCGCATACGCGATACGATAAAGCCAAACTCCCTGTCGCCGTGCGCGCTTTGGTTCAGGTTCATAAAATCCATATCGATACTGCTCCACGGAATGTCGCGGTTATATTGCGTATGCAAATGAAGCAATGGTTTTTGCAGTATGCTTAAACCGCGTATCCACATTTTCGCGGGCGAAAAGGTGTGCATCCAGGTTATTATGCCGATGCAATTTTCTGTAGTGTTGGCTTCCTGCAAAGTGGCGTATATTTCTTCGGTCGATCTTACCGTAGGTTTGTAAACCACGCGCACGGGTAATTGTGATGAGGCATCAAGCCCTTTTGCAATTTCCAGCGAATGTTCAGCAACTTTCTTCAGGGTTTCTTCGCCGTACAAATTCTGGCTGCCGGTTATAAACCATACTTCAAATGTTTTAAGGTCGATCATATTTATTTCGAATTTCGAATGTTCAATTTCGGATTTATGTATTATTACTGCCCGTAATAGGAATCGGGGCCGTGCTTTCTTTCAAAATGCTTTTTTATCAGCGCATCTTTCAGGCGCGGGGCATTGTTGTTTATCTGTTCGGTTAGGTAAGCCATGTGGGCAACAGTTTCGAGTACGGCACTGTTATAAACTGCTTTTTCTGCAGTTTTACCCCATGTGAACGGAGCGTGGTTGCCCACTAATACCATTTCCACTTCTTTATGGTCTAAACCCAGCTTTTTAAAATGATCAATGATCTGCAAACCTGTCTCATATTCATAGTCGCCTTTTATCATTTCATCATCCATTGGCGGGGCACAGGGGATATCGACCGTTAAATGGTCGGCATGGGTAGTACCGAAAATGGGTATGCACCTTTGCGATTGCGCCCAGGCGGTACCAAAAGTTGAATGCGTATGTACAATGCCGTTAATACCTTCCCAATGTTTATACAGTACGGCGTGGGTTTTGGTATCAGATGATGGCCTCAGGTCACCTTCAATAATATTGCCATCAAAATCAACGATCACCATTTTTTCGGGCGAGAGGTCTTCATAGGGCACACCGCTTGGCTTTATGGCAAATACGCCCAGTTCCCGGTCGGCGGCGCTTACATTACCAAAAGTAAACAGCACCAATCCCAGTTTAGGCAGCTGCATATTGGCTTCATAAGCGCTTTGTTTTATATGCTGATATTTATCCGAATGAGGAATTAATGATGCCGTATCTATACTTTTCGCAACCTGCGAGGCTACAAAATCGCCAAGGCTTTTGTATTTCTTATAACGCAAGGCATAAAAATCCTGCAATTCAATATTAGGAAAATATTCCGCATCAAAGCCCCGGCCCATCGCTACCATGGCTTCTTCAACGGTGGGATATATGCCCGATGCTACTGCAGCGAACATAGCGGCGCCCAATGCGCAGGTATGCTCAAATTGATGGATGCGGATAGGCATGCCCAACACATCGGCCATCATTTGCATAATATAGGGCGATTTTTTTGCTACACCACCAATTCCGATGATGCCTTTAACCGGTATACCCTCCTGCACAAAACGGTCGACAATGCTTTTTGCACCAAAGCAAGTGGCTTCGGCCAGCGCACGGAACATCCGCGGGGCATCGGTACCCAGGCTTAATCCTGTGATAGCACCTTTAAGCATTTGGTTGGCATCGGGCGTACGGCGGCCGTTAAACCAGTCAACCGCCAGTTCATTAATTTCATCTAAAGGCAGTAAAGCCGCTTGTTTGCTTAGTTCGGTGATAATAGCGTTTTCCAGCTCCAATTCTAATGCCTCAGCAGTAGACCTATCAATCAATTTGGTTTGCGACAGCAGGTTTTGAAGCGGCCATGCAAGTATATTTTTAAACCAGGCATAAGTATCGCCAAAAGCTGATTGACCGGCTTCCAAACCCGTCATGCCGGGTATAACCGACCCATTCACCTGCCCGCATATGCCGCGCACCAGCTTGCCGTCCATTTCGTTGGTTGGCGCTACCAATATGTCGCAGGTGGATGTACCCATCACCTTGCTTAAATAATATGGCTCTATCTGCCCGCCAACCGCGCCCATATGCGCGTCGAAAGCGCCTGTACCAACTATTACATCAGTCGATAATCCTAAACGTTCGGCCCATTCTTCGCTAAGCGTACCGGCAGGCTCATCGGCAGTATAGGTTTTGCTGAATAAACGCGACCTGAAACCGCTTAAGAGTGGATCGAGCGATGAGAAAAATTCATCGGGCGGCAAGCCATCAAATTCTTCGGCCCAAAGCGCCTTATGACCTGCCGAACAACGGCCGCGTTTTATATCGGCAGCATTTGTGCCGCCTGTTAATAAAAATGGTATCCAATCACAATGTTCCACCCACGAGTGTGTCGCCATGCGCACTTTTTCATCGGCCCTTAATATATGCAGCAGCTTGGCCCAAAACCATTCAGATGAATAGATACCGCCAACGTATTTCAAATAATTTACCGGGAATTTAGTGGCATGCTCGTTTATCTCCGCGGCTTCTTTTACAGCGGTATGGTCTTTCCATAAAATGAACATAGCGTTCGGGTTTTCTTCAAAACCCGGGGTTAATGCCAGCGGTACACCGTGTTCATCAACTGCTACAGGCGTTGAGCCGGTAGTATCAACCGATATACCTTTTATATTGCGGGCGATGGCATCGCCGCCTGCCAATTTTACGCATTCTTTTATAGTAACCTCAAGGCCCGATATATGATCCAATGGGTGTTGCCTGAACTGGTTGTTGGGCGCATCGCAAAGCAGCCCTTGCTGCCAGCGCGGATAATAATACACCGACGATGCTAATTCCTTACCGTTCGCAGCGTTAATTATGACCGAACGGACAGAATCGGAACCATAGTCCACTCCTATCACAAATTTATCGTTAATCATATTGGTTTATAATACGTGTCGAAGTAACACTAATTTTTCAATAAAAAAAAGAGTTTTGGGAAAATAAATTTCAGGCTGGGTGAATTAGCATTATAAACGCCTTCTATATCATAATAAATCGGTAAAATCAGGTTTCAATACCGCTGCAATTTTACATCAAAAAACAAACAAATATATGAGTGTACAATTTATACTTATAAATTATTAAACGCCATTGCAACATATTTTTTAATTTGGCAACCGTAAAATCACATATATTATGACGCCAAAAGCTTTACTATTCGACCTGAACGGGACTATAATTGATGATATGGAATATCATACCAAAGCATGGCAGTATTTATTTAATAACGACCTTGGCGCCAATTTGAGTTGGGAAGACACAAAAAAAGAAATGTATGGCAAAAACCAGGAAGTACTGGTAAGGGTATTCGGGCATAAAAAATTCACACAGGCTGAAATGGATGAATTATCGATAGAAAAAGAAAGGCGTTACCAAAAGGAATTCTTCCCTCACCTGGCACTTATACCCGGCTTGCATGAATTACTTGAAGATGCCTTGCAAAAGAATATCCCTATGGCCATTGGTTCGGCAGCTATACCTTTTAATATTGATTTTGTGCTGGACAATCTTAATATCCGCCATTATTTTAAAGCAATAGTTAGTGCTGATGATGTAAAATTAAGCAAACCTAATCCTGAAACTTTTTTGAATGCTGCTGCCTTATTACAGGTAAATCCAACCGATTGCCTTGTTTTTGAAGACACCCCGAAAGGCGCCGAAACAGCATTGAATGCAGGTATGAAATGCATAGTGCTTACCACTACACATCAGCAACATGAATTTGACCATTTGGATAATGTGCTGTATTTTGCACCTGATTATACAGACGAATATTTCAAAAACCTGTTAGCTTGAATTAACCTATGAAACGCATTTATTTGTCAACCCTGGTGTGCTGCCTGTCATTAATGGCAGTAGCCCAGCAAAAGCCTGATACTTTATTTTATGAAAGCTTTAATGCCCAAACGCTCGACAGGGCAAAATGGAATGTGGAAGTTACCGGCCACACGGTGAATAACGAACAACAGGCATACGTAGATTCGGCGAGTGTCCTTTTTTTGGAGGATGGCTACCTAAATATAAAACCTGTTTATCACCCGGGATATGTGAGCACGTTGCAAAAGCCTTATGATTTTTTGTCGGGCAGGATAAATACGAGGGCGAAATTTGAATTTACCTATGGCACAGCAACGGCACGTATAAAAATGAGTGCGGGTGCGGGGCTTTGGCCTGCATTTTGGGCATTGGGCGAAGGTAAATGGCCCGATTGCGGCGAAATTGATATGATGGAGAACATCGGCGACTCATCATGGGTGAGCCATGCGTTGCACGGGCCGGGTTATTTTGGCAATACCCCATTAGCGTATCGTGCCCACAATATTGATGTTACCCAATGGCATGTGTACTCCGTTAAATGGACTTCCGACAGCCTTGTATTTAGCATTGATGGCGTGGTTACCTATACAGTAACACGCCCTATGATAGAACATTACGGTCGCTGGGCATATGATAATCCTAAATATATTATATTAAATTTTGCATTGGGTGGCGGCTACCCGTTTGGCGTAAACAAAACCACTACCCCCTATTATGGCATGCCACAAAGCACAGTGGATAAAATAAAACAAGGCGACGCCAAAATGCTTGTGGACTGGGTATTGGTGACAAAAGAGTAAGACGCTTTTAATTTCGCTAAAAGCCTCCGGGCATAGGTTGATCTGTTTCAGCCAACGTAACTTAATTATCGCCGGATAAACTTAACAAACGAATTCAGACGTCACGGGCAGAATCGAACTGCCGTAAGAGGTTTTGCAGACCTCCACCTATCCACTCGGTCACGCGACTATATTGTAAGGACAAATTTAGATAATATCCTACTAAATACATAGACATTATAGAATTAAATTATCTTTTTGAAAAAAACTTATTTAAGTAAAAAGCCCCGGCGAATTGATCACCGGGGCTTGGTTATATAAGTTAGTTAGGTTAGTTTTTATTTTAAACCGGCAGCGATCTCTTTTGCCTTATCCAAATGATGCTGGATAACCGGCAGGGTTGCGCGGGCAAAATCCTGTATGGTTTTGTTTTTATCATCAACCTGGTCGGCAAATAATTCTTCTGCTTCTTTGTGGTCGGCTACCATCATGGCTATGTAAGCTTTGTCAAATTCATACCCGGTTTTTTTAGCAAGGCTATCTATCAATTCCTGGTGCTCGGCGTTAATTGTATCTTTTTCAGTGATCATTTTATCATTCTCAAGCGAATCAAGAGTGGTGTTAGTTTTAGAATGATCAGTTATCATCATCTGTGCAAAACTTTTCACATCCGGATTTTGCGAGTTAGTAGCTGCCAGTTGCGATGCTTTTATCTCGGTTAAGCCGCCTTCAAAAGCATTTTTTATCAACGTTGTACCGCCGTCATCAACCAATGTTTTTTCATCAAGGTACTTAGCTTTGTAGTTATCCATACATGATTGTACTGAAAATGCAATGGCCAGTCCCAATACCGGGTAAATAAATTTCTTCATTTTAGTGTGTTAATATCTGTTTTTAACAAACAATAAACCAACTGGTTTATTATTTGATGCAAAACAAATCAATTTCTGTATAATAAGCCAATAATGGACGAAAAAAATTTACCTAAGCAAGGTTTCTTCCGGCGTTAACAATGCCATATACTGTACGTATCACCAGTTTATCATAAGTTTCGGTTAGCTCTTCGTCGCTTTGCTCGTTATTTAGGCATTGCAACGCGTAATGCTGTACTATAACTAATGGCAATACTATCCTTTCGCGTATACCTATGGAGCGCCTTTCAACCGGGTACTCATCCATCAAAGCTGTGCTTCCTGTTAGTTCATTCAGCATTTCTTTGGTCAGCTCATATTCATCCTTCAGCATTTGCCAAAAGGCACCGAATTTTTTATCCTTTTTAAGATGGGCCGTCACCCTGAAATCTGATTTCGACATGGACATCATGCAATTATCCAACATGGTTTTGAAAAATCCAGATAACTGGTAAAGTTGTTTTATCTCGTCCCAATTCCCAGCTTCCTTCATTTTTTGCAGGGCCGTCCCTACCCCATAAAAACCGGGGATGTTTTGTTTTAACTGGCTCCACGAGGTTACAAAGCTTATGGCCCGCAGGTCTTCCAGTTTCAACTGTTTATCGCCCGAGTTGCGTTTGGTTGGCCTGCTACTGATGTTAATGCGCGAAAGCAGTTTCAGCGGACTGAATTTCTCCAGGTACTCCACAAACAAAGGGTGCTGCCGCAGGCCCATGAAAAGCTTATAACTTTCGCCAGCCATTTCTGCTATCAGGTCTTTATTCCGGTTACTTAACAGGTCATTTTTATTGGGGTATAGTTCCGAAACTATGCCAGCGTTTATCAATTGCTCCATGTTAAACCTTGCAGTTTCAACCGAACCGTATTGCGAACTTACTGTTTGGCCCTGTATGGTTAGCTGGATATGCTCGTTGGCTATCTCATCGCCCATTGAGGCATAAAAACGGTGTGTTTTACCGCCGCCACGTGCCGGCGGCCCGCCACGACCATCGAAAAACGCAAGGTCTATCTCGTATTTACGCGCCAGGGCGGTAAGCTCAACCTTAGCTTTATATATCGACCAATTAGCCATCAGGTAGCCACCATCCTTCGTACTGTCGGAAAAGCCAAGCATTATGGTTTGGCGGTTGCCCCTGTGCTTTAAATGTTCTTTATAAAAAGGATGCGTGTACAGCTTCTCCATTATTTCGGCGGCGTGGGTAAGGTCGTTCACCGTTTCAAACAATGGCATAAAATCAACGCTCAGGCTTTCTTTTTTCCAGCCGCTCCACAAAAACAGGTCGATAAGCTGCAAAATATCCGATGCCTGCTGGCAATTGCTAATGATGAAACGTTGGCAAGCCTTTTCGCCATTGGCATGCTGTATTTGTTTTACCAGGCGAATGGTGTCCAGCGTATCGCGAATATCGTCGTCGGCACTTACCGGGCATTTAAAATTGGCTTCATCAAAGGTTAGGTTGGCAAGCTTATCATCTTCATCCAAACTGTCGTAACCATTAACTATGCTGTCTTTTATTTTGGCCTGTTTTGTAGCATAGGTAAACACCTTGCGCAATATGCGGCTATCCTGCCTAATATCCAGCGTAGCAAAATAACAGCCGAACAGTTTCACCTTGCGTATCAACCCTTCCACAACGTCGACAAACAAGCTGTCGTGGTTATGAATAAGCGTTTCTCTTACCGATTGCAGCATGGCTAATATTTCGCCCTGCAGATCTTCCTGGTTCTCGTCGGGACTAAAGGCATTCTGGTAAAGCAATTCTTCCAGCTTTAATATGGTATCGCCAAAGCCACGGAAGGTTATGCGCCTTTTCAGCACCCTGAAATCGCGGTAATAACAGCGGAAAACTATCTGCCTTAACAATTTCGAAACCTCGCGGGTGGTTTCCATGGTTACGTTCGGGTTACCGTCGCGGTCGCCGCCCGGCCAAAAACCAAGCTCCAATACCCGGTGATTATCGTTTAGATCGATATCAAACTCTTCCTCGAGTTTTGACTGTATGCCCGATATGGAATGATAAAAAATATTTTCAAGGAACCACACCAAACTAACTGCTTCATCAACAGGCGTTGGCGATGTTTTATTAAAGAATGGGGTTTTGCCCAGTTGCTGCAGCAGGCCATCAATATTGTTTATATCGTTGGTTTTTAATGCTTCTATCAGGTCGGTCATTATACCCAATACACTGCCGGGGTAAAACTGGGTTGGGTGCGCGGTAAGTACTAAGCGCAGTGAAAAATCCTTTAATTTATCGCTGATGTTCTGGCGGGCCTCATCACTTACACTTGCCTGCTGTAATAAACTTTGCAGGGAACCTGAATCATCTGGTCTGCCAATTTTATTGAATGATGAATCCTCGATGGCATCAAATAACACCACCTGCCGCTCAATATATTGTATAAACCTAAACAAGCGGTTAAGTTGCTCGCGATCATCAATACCAGGCACATACTTTTGAAAGAATGATTCGATAATTTCCTTTGGTGATTGTTGATTTATGGCACCCTTTTCGCAATGCGAACTAAAAAAAGGCAGCAAAATACCAATTTCCTTTACCTGGTAAAACGGCAGTGTTTGAAATAAACTGTTATACAACTCAAAACGGGTAACCACTTCATGGTTAAAAGCGGTTTCTCTTTGGCTGAGTTTTAACGTTGAGGACATACTTATACGGCTGATGTTGAATACAAAAAAACGGCAATATTTAATGAGGTCGCATTAAAGGGGTGAATTTAATTATCTTAAGCGAAAAAACAGTAAAAAATTGAATATTTATTAATAATAAGCAGGTATTACTGCCAATATTTATTGTAAAGCTATCATCCGATTAAATTTTTTAAATTTGCATCATAAATAACCACCAACAAAACCGTGTTCAATAAAATCAAGCTAAAAGACATCATAAGCTTTTTTTACAGCCAGTATTTTTCTGATGGGTTGCGCATTACCATCGGGGTGTTATTGCCTTCGCTGGTGATGGCGCAATTGGGCCATTTTGATACCGGCGTAAGCCTGTCGTTAGGCGCGTTATGCGTAAGCGGGGTTGATACGCCTGGCCCGCTCGCGCACAAGCGCAACGCCATGGCTATATGTAACTTATGTATATTTATTGTAGCCGTAACTACCGGCTTTGCAAGGCTTAACCTTTATACTTTAGGGTTAGAGATAACCGTATTTTCCTTCTTATTTTCCATGTTCACCGTTTACGGTGCAAGGGCCGCGGCGGTTGGTACAGGTTCGCTGTTAGTGATGATACTAATGATGGATAAAGCGGTAAAGCCCGATGAAGTGATTTCTTACAGCGCTATTATTTTATTGGGCGGTATATGGTACATGCTTTTTAGCCTGGTATTTTTTGGCATAAGGCCCTACCGCGCGGCACAGCAGGCTTTGGGCGAAAACGTTAACGATATAGCCAAATTTCTACGGATAAAGGCCGCGTTTTATGAACCCGACACGGATATTGATGAGAACTACCGCAAACTGGTATCGCAGCAGATACAGGTTAGCCAGCACCAGGACGTTGTAAGGGAAATACTGTTCAAGACCCGTTTACTGGTGCAGGAATCAACCAGCGCCAGCCGGATACTGGTGTTAACTTTTGTAGACCTGGTGGATATGTTCGAGGGCATTATGGCCACGCATTATGATTATGCAAGCATGCGCGAAAAGTTTAAAGGCACGGGCATATTGGAAGAAGTAGCTAAAATAATATACCACATGGCGGATGAGGTGGAAAATGTGGCCTTTATTGTGCTATCGAACACGAAATATAAAAATCCGGTTGATTTTACGCCCGAACTGGAACGGCTTAAACTTAAAATTGATGCCTTTGGCGAAAGTGACAACGAAACCAGCAATTTGGTACTGAAAAAGATATTGGTGAATCTGCGCGATATGAACCAAAAGATAACCGCCATTTATAATTATTACCATTCAGATTCGGCGAGGTTGTTGTTTGAGAACCGCAGAAAAATTGAGTACACGAAATTTGTGACCCGCCAGGATTATGCAGCCCATATATTTATAGATAACCTGTCATTTGGGTCGGCGGCGTTTAAACATGCTTTACGGGTTTCATTAGTATGTTTAATTGGCTTTATTACGGCCAAAACCATATCGCAGGGGCACCATAGTTACTGGATCTTGCTCACTATTATTGTGATATTAAAACCGGGGTTTAGCCTGTCAAAACAAAGGAATTATCAACGATTGATAGGGACCATATTTGGCGGCATGATAGGTATTGCGCTACTAATATTTGTTCACGACAAAACCGCGCTGTTTATATGCCTTATATTTTTTATGCTGGGCTGTTACAGCTTTTTAAGACTGAACTATGTAGTAAGCGTAATATTTATGACGCCCTACATATTGGTGCTGTTCAGCTTTTTGGGTGTTAATCATATTGTGGAGGAACGCATTACCGATACCATCATAGGTTCGGTTATCGCGTTTATTGCCAGTTATTTGATATTCCCGTCGTGGGAGTCTGAACTGATCCGAGAAAACCTGCGCGATGTGATATATGCTAACGCCAACTATCTTTCTAAAATAGCCGAGAACATTTGCGGCAGGGTGGTTGAAACTACTGAATATAAACTGGCGCGGAAGGATGTCTTCCTGAAATCGGGCAATTTATCGGCGGCATTTGAGCGAATGACCTCTGAGCCTAAAAGCAAACAAAAGAATGTAAAGGAGATACACAAGTTTGTTGTGCTGAACCATATTCTATCGTCATACATAGCTACCGTAGCTGCTGAAGTTATTGGTAAAAGGCTGGCTGATCCACAGCCGGAGATCAGTCGCGCGGTTAAAAAAAGCCTGGCTATTTTAAATGACATCAGCATAAAACTGGGCGGCAGAAAGGTGGACGTGGTAACAGACCAGCCCATCATTAGCGGAGTTAACCGTCAAAAAACCGAAATGATAAACGACAACAGTTTATTAAAGGAGCAGTTGGGCTTTATTAATAAGATAAGTAATGATATTGCGAGGGTGACGGATGGAATCGTGGGGTAATGTATGCCTCCTTTGTCATCCAGAGGAACGAAGGATCCTCTACGATAAACAAGTAGTGATTTGCATGGCTTAGAAGATGCTTCGTTCCTCAGCATGACAAAGTGTTGCTCCTATCTTATTCATAATGATCCTTTTGAAGTGGCGTCTCACCTGTATCAGTGAGACGGTTAGTAAACTTCTTTCCGGTTCTTTACCCAGTTGCTGCTTTCAGTTGCGATGCTTGCAGTTGTGCTTATCTTCTTCTCCCCCAATAGTTTTTCCATAATTAAGGCAGCTATGGCGGCTTCTTCCTCGTTACCTGTTTGTAAGCTCTCAGGAGTGAAATATTTCTTCACAAAATGGGTATCAAAATTACCAGATGTAAACGCCTCGTGCTTCATCACAAATTTACCGAAGGCCAGCGTGGTGGTAATACCGGTTATGTTATACTCATCGATGGCGCGTATCATGCGTTCAATGGCCTCATTCCTGTCTTTGCCATAAGTGATTAGCTTGGCTATCATGGGGTCGTAATAAATAGGGATTTCCATACCCTGCTCAAAGCCGTCATCCACCCTAACGCCGGGGCCCTTTGGGGTGACGTAGGTTTGCAGGGTGCCTATATCGGGTAAAAAGTTATTGTCGGGATCTTCTGCATACACACGCAGTTCGATAGCATGTCCGTTTATTTCCAGGTCTTCCTGCTTAAAGCTGATGGCTTCGCCCCTGGCTATTTTTATCTGCTCCTTTACCAGGTCGACCCCGGTTATAAACTCGGTTACCGGGTGTTCCACCTGCAGGCGGGTATTCATTTCTAAAAAGTAGAAATTTAACTGGTCGTTCATAATAAACTCCACGGTTCCCGCGCCGGTATAATTCACCGAACGCGCCACATCCACCGCGCATTTGCCCATAGCTTTGCGTATTTCGGGCGTTAGTACTGACGATGGCGCTTCTTCTATTACCTTCTGATGACGCCGCTGCACCGAGCAATCACGCTCAAATAAATGCAGGATATTACCATGTGTATCGCCCAAAACCTGTATCTCAATATGCCGCGGCGACGATACATACCTTTCAATAAACACCGAACCATCACCAAACGCCGAGGTAGCTTCGGATACTGCCAGCTGCATTTGTTCTTCAAAATCGGCCACAGTATCCACAATGCGCATACCCTTGCCCCCGCCACCTGCTGCCGCTTTTATCAGTATGGGGAAGCCCACTTCAACAGCACGTTCTTTGGCTTCGTTTATGTCGGTAATGGCTTCTTCCGTTCCCGGCACCATGGGGATGTTATATTTCATTGCCGCCGCTTTGGCTGACAGCTTATTACCCATCACTTCCATAGCTTCGGGAGATGGACCTATCAATATCAACCCCGCATCGCGCACCTGCCTTGCAAATGCCGCGTTCTCCGATAAAAACCCATAGCCTGGATGAATAGCCTCCGCCCCTGTTTTACGGCAGGCATCAATTATTTTATCCCCTACTAAATAAGATTGATTGGATGGCGCTTCGCCTATATGTACTGCTTCGTCAGCATAGCGTACATGTAGTGCATCACGGTCGGCATCCGAGTAAACGGCAACCGTTTTTATCCCCATTTCGCGCGCCGAGCGCATTATTCTTAAAGCTATTTCGCCACGATTGGCAACAAGTATTTTTTGCATTGTATGAACCAGGATTAAACTGATTATAAAGATTCTCAGGATATATAAAATTAATTCCCAAAGTTTTTATATACCTGCAAGGTTGTTAAATATCATGTAAATCCCAAAAAATCTGTTAAATAGCGAAGCTTTCTTTAACGCCTATTAAAAACAAATTACAAGTTAAAAATCCTGGTTCCAGTGTTTTCATCCACCAAATACAATATCGATTCATAATTCGCTTCCACCGCCTGGCTCATAGCCATTTCGCAGGTTTTGGTCGATGAATAATAGCCCTCGTATTTATGCTGCTTAACTTCAAGCGCCTCGAGCATGGTGGCCGATTCCGTAAGCTCGGGAAATAGAAATCCCCTGTCCCCCGCCATCCCGCAACAACCTGCATGCAGCGGAACGGTAACTTTTTCGGCAAAATGATTGGCCAGGTGCACTAATTTATCCTGTGTGTGCATTTTTTGTAATGAACAAACGGGGTGTACTACTACCGAACCTTTTTTAGTGTTAATGGTTAAATTCGGCATCACCATATCATGCAGGTAATCAACGCTGTCAAAAATTTGCAGCTGGTCATATTTAGCCTTGTTGGCTTTAGTCAATACCGGCCTTAAATTTTTAAGCGAGTATGCGCATGAGCTTACATCTATCACAACTTTTGTTTCGCCTTTATTGCTGTCGGCCCACAGCTTTTCAATAATTTTATTGGCGGTATAGCCATAAGCATCCTTGTAACCTTTTGATGAAAATATCTGGCTGCAACAGCTTCCCGATACATCCTTTATTACCTCAACCGCTATACCCGCTTTAGCCGAAACGCTCATGAAGGCTTCCATCACATTTTTTTTGCCATCATGACCGTTACCCATCATGCGGGAAATACAGCTGGGAAAATATAGTACTTTATCTGTTGCGGATTCCGGTATAACATCGTTTTTCAGTACCGACAGATCGGGTGGCGAGGAAATTTGTTCAGACCATAATGCCATTCCCGAAAACACCTTCCTTAGCCCACCTGTAATGCGATGCATAGCCTTTTTACCAAATATGCTGTTGACCGCATTGCCCGCCTTCAAAGCGGCACGGGCCATCCAAACCGTTGCGCTAAAGTTTTCCGCTACCACCAAGGCAACCTTATTCGCAAAACCCGAATGATTCTCCCGGCGCAGGCGTTTAACCAAATCGCCGGTGTTAATATCAACTGGGCAGGCAGTAGCACAAAGCCCATCAACAGCACAGGTATCCAAGCCATCATACTGGTATTGATGGAGCAGCGTATCATAATTCGCCCTGTCGCCGCTTTGCTGCATTTTTTTAAGCTCGCGCCGTATTACAATGCGCCGGCGTGGTGTGGTGGTCAAGTTACGACTGGGGCACTTATGTTCGCAATAGCCACATTCGGTACACTTATCAACCTCCGATTCAACGGTTGGCAGCAGTTTTATATTTTTTATGTGGATGTCCTTATCGTCATTAATAATTACACCTGGGTTCAGTAAATTTTTAGGGTCGATGGCTTGTTTCAATTGCTTCATCAGCCTATACAGGTCGCCGCCCCACTCCGTTTCAACAAATGGCGCCATGTTACGCCCCGTTCCATGTTCAGCTTTCAGTGTGCCATCGTGTTTGTTAACCACCACATCCACCATCTCGCGCATAAATCGGTCGTAACTGTCAACCTCATCGGGCGAGTTAAAAGATGGCGTTATTAAAAAGTGGATATTCCCGTCCTTTGCATGACCAAATACAATGGCATTGTTATAATCATACTTCTTAAATAATTTATGCAGATCGAGTATAGCGTCACCCAGTTTTGCCACAGGAAAAGCGACATCCTCCAAAATAACTGTCGAACCACTTACCCTAACCGCGCCAACCGATGGAAACAAGCCCTTACGTACTTTCCAGTAATTATCCTGTTCTTTCGGATCATTAGTAAACACCGGGGCCTGTAATAATGCAAGAGATGGTACTACGGCTAAAAATCCGTTAACCTTAGCTTCCAGTTCCTCATAATTACTTTCCTGGAACTCTATCAGCAAAGCAGCCGCATTTTCGGGCAGTGTTTTTATAATTGCAGGCAGGTTAGGCATATCCTCAATGGCGTGTAAGGATGCCCTGTCCATCAGCTCAACGGCCTTTGCCCCTGCATCGATCAAAGGCACCAAAGCCTGGCACGAGGTATAAATATCGGGGAAATACAACAGCGCGGTTGATTTATACTTATGATCGGGGATAGTTTCCAAGACAGCTTCGGCTATAAAAGCCAGTGTACCCTCGGCCCCGATAAGCAGGTGCGCCATTATATCCAACGGATGTTCAAAATCAATGAACGCATTAAGCGAATAACCAACCGTATTTTTTTGCTGATACTTCCGCCTGATCTTATCAAACATAGCTTTATCAGCTCGGATGGTATCTTTTATCCGGGTGATGGTAGTACTTAAATAAGCACTCTCGATTAAAAAACGGTCATGGTCGTATGGATTTTCGGTATTAAACAGCTTTCCATCAGGCAAAATAAAGCAGATATGCTTTACAGTGTGGTACGAATTCATCTTCACCCCGCAACACATACCGCTGGAATTATTTGATAAGATGCCCCCCATCATAGCCGAATTAATACTCGCCGGGTCGGGGCCTATTTTGGTTTGATATAATTTCAGGTTGGCATTTACCATAGCCCCCGTAATGCCGGGCTGAACGCGTACAAATGCCCCGTTCTCTTCAACGGCAACCTTATCCCAGTATTGGCTAAGGTCGACCAAAATGCCATCCGTAATGGATTGGCCCGACAAACTTGTTCCGCCTGTACGGAAAACGACCGGAATATTATGCTGATCTGAAAAACGGAAAATAGCTATAATTTCCTCCTCGTTCACTGGCTGTACCACAGCTTTGGGTATCAGGCGATAAAACCCGGCATCCGAGGCATAAGATACCAGGTCTATCAAGCGCGTTTTGATGCGGTTGGCAGGTAATATTTGCTGTAATGATTTCCCTATCTCCATCCAATCGGATTCTACCTAATCTCTACTATAAACAGCTTTCCACTCTTTCAAAAGCTGTTTCGAGCTTCCCAATCCATCAATGCCCAACTCCACCACATCACCCGGTTTTAAATACACAGGTTCCGGTTTCATACCCAACCCAACACCTGGCGGCGTACCGGTGGTTACAATATCACCCGGCAACAAGGTCATAAACTGGCTGATATAATGCACAAGGAAAGGTATATCAAATATCATGGTCGATGTATTGCCATCCTGCATGGTTTTGCCATTTACTTTTAACCACATATGCAGGTTGGTCAGGTCTTTTATTTCATCTTGCGTAGCTAAAAATGGACCTACAGGGGCAAACGTATCGCAGCTTTTCCCTTTAACCCATTGGCCGCCTCGTTCTATCTGGAACTCACGCTCGCTGTAATCATTGTGCAGGCAATAACCAGCCACATGTTTTAAAGCATCCGCTTCATCAACATAACTTGCTTTTTTACTAATTACAAAGGCAAGCTCCACTTCCCAGTCGGTCTTTTTACTGTTTCTTGGGATGATCACATCATCATTAGGCCCTATAAGCGCGGTGGTTGATTTAAAGAACAATATAGGTTCGGCAGGTATCGGCGCATTGGTTTCACGCGCATGGTCGGCATAGTTAAGCCCGATGCACACAATTTTCGACGGATTAGCAACAGGCGGCCCTAAACGCGTCCCGGCTGCAAGTTCTTCAAGATTATCCTTGTGCGTAGCCAGGTAAGCCTGCAGCTTTATCATGCCTTCTTCGCCACCAAAAAAGTTCGCATCATAGTCACCCTCAAAACCGGGCAGACCGTACATTTTATCATCTATAATTATTCCCGGTTTCTCTTTTCCCGGGTTGCCGTAACGTATTAATTTCATATGTATTAGTTATTTAATGAAGTAAATCCACCATCAATGGTATAGTCGCTGCCCGTTATAAATCCAGCCTCTTCCGAGCAAAGATATAAAGCCAAATAAGCTATCTCTTCCGGTTTCGCCATGCGGCCAATAGGTTGTGTAGCTTCTAATTTTTTAAACATCTCTTCTTCCCTGCCCGGATAGTTTTTGGCTATAAAGCCATCAACAAAAGGCGTATGCACACGTGCCGGCGATATAGAATTACAGCGCACGCCAAAATTAATATAATCCTTAGCTACCGAAAGTGTAATGCCGTTTACTGCGCCTTTGGTCATGCTATAGGCAAAACGGTCGGGAATACCCACTAATGATGCGATAGAGGCCATATTGAGTATCACGCCGCTTTTCTTTTCTTTAAAATGCGGTATAACAGCAAAAATGGTATGGTACATACCTTTTACATTCACCCCAAAAAGGCGGTCAAGCACTTCAGGTGTAACCTGTTCAATATTACCCACATGTGCTATGCCGGCATTGTTTACCAAAATATCCACCCCCGATTCATTTATTATTTCGGCAATGATGCTATCTACTGCTTCTTTTTGGGCGATGTCGCATTTTTTAAATGCTGCTATGCCTCCGCTTTGGGTGATGATATTAACTGTTTCTTCGGCTCCTTTTTCGTCTACATCAATAATGTAAACCTTAGCGCCCTGTTGCGCAAATGTGGTCGACATGGCCCTTCCTATGCCGCTGCCGCCG